>Ga0207689_10004512_pt1 | contig 12602 bp, 8 predicted proteins | sample KBSMisM52_FD_184312 | JGI IMG/M metagenome (GOLD analysis project Ga0207689, IMG submission 184312) | Miscanthus rhizosphere microbial communities from Kellogg Biological Station, Michigan, USA - KBS Miscanthus M5-2 (SPAdes) (version 2) | ecosystem: Host-associated > Plants > Roots > Rhizosphere... | reverse complement strand
GCATCTGCGGATTGGATCAATCGAGAGCGAGAAACGCAACCAGGGCTGGAACAATCATCCACAGCAGGCCCTTTATCAGAAAAAATATGAAGCCCCAGAAACCAAGGCGCTTGATCCAGGTCTTCATCTTTCGCGTCATGCGTTGGAACTCAAAAAGATTTTGGCGTTCGCAATTTGCTGCGGCCGTGAACTTAAGAGCGAGCGCACAAAGATGTACATCGCCCAGCACTCGATTGCAAATGGCGGGAATCCAAGAAAACCGAACACCGGCATCTCAAAAATCTTGATGTTGCCAAAATAAGGAACTGTGTAGGTCCATTTCGATAGCGACCAATAATTCCAGAATTCCCAGAGAAATCCGCACAGTAAGCCGGCTGTAAGCAGCGAAAATAACCGTCGCCAATCGCCGCGAACCAAGTCGCCTGCAATCGACGGCCAGCCGCGCAAAGCGTTCAATGGATCAAGTAGAAAAATGAATGAGAGCCACACGACCGGCGCAAACCACTCGTTCGGATAGATGATTGGCACCGCGACGCCAACCACTCCAACAACCACCGCAAAACACCGCATCGATTTCGACAACTTAATTCGAGCGCCATTCGTCTTTCCTCTGAAAATCGTGACACCGAACAGCTCCGCGGTTTCCAGCATCGCCGGAGTAATCGTGGCAAAGGCCCAGTCGTAACCAAGTCTGCGTACCCAAAGATTCGGTTCGAGATTGTGATAGTGCCACCACAACTCAAGGTTTGAATTCCAAAATCGCGGAGCGTTGTAGAACTCGAACAACCACCAACTCGCTATCGAAATAATCGCAACCGCAAAAAACTCAAACCGGTCATTCACAAGCAGCGAGCGGCCCTGAATTTTGTAAACCAGCGCATCGACAAACAGAATGTAGCCGGTCCAGATGATCGGCGTGAACCAGTGGCCGACCAGTTGATTGCCCGAGAACAACAGTACTTCCGCGGCGACGATAATTAGTGCGCCGGCGTACCCGTGAATCGGATATCTTTTCTCTGTCACGCGGCTTTCCGTAACGGTAGTTTTGGCTGTGTCGGTTGCTTGCGGCGTTTTTGTAGCCCGGCGAGATCCATGGCTCTGACAATCTCTGAGTTGCGCATGAACCAGCGCCAGACATTACCGCCCCTGGCATTCTCGGCGCTCAGCAAAGTGATTCCCAGATCGATCCCAATAACATCCGGATCAATCCAGCCGGTGTTCGGATTGAACGCATCGGCAAAGCCGTACTTGCCGTAGACGCCTGGATACTTTATCCGCATTGTTCTTAAAGCCGCCATCGACAGTTGCGGTGTGAACATCAGCGAACCTGCCGCGGCGTAAGGCACTACGCTGCCGTCGATCGCCGGATCGCGCGGCGGCCCGCCCCAGGCAACATAACCCTTGGCGCTGTCCGATGCGCTAATGCCCCAGACTTGCGGTTCGTAACCGGGAAACTCTTTGGCCAGGTTGATGCAAAACTGTCGATGCGCAAGTGTGGCCTTAACTGAATTTTCAAAATAGTCGATGTGTTCACCTTTCACTTCGCGTCGGCCCCGAAAATCGATCCAGGCGTGCGAGTATTGATAAGTGAACAGCGGCGTCTTGCCAAGATAACGATAGCCCGCGTACTCATTCCAATTGCGCTTCCATGCGTACCACGCCGCGGGTGGGATTGGATGCAAGGGAGAGCCAATCGCCAGCAGGTACAGAATGGGATGTTCGCTGTAATCGTCCCAGCGCGCCTTGATGAATCCGGTCTCGGGATGCCATCCCATCGATAAGAGCGCCGGATGGCCGTTCAGCATCCACGGGAAATCGATCCGTTCATATATTGTCGTGGCGAGCTGCACAATTTCGCGATCCTCGCGAAAGTATTGACGCGCAGTTAAAGCTCCGGCCACAAGCAGGGCCGTATCGATGGACGAGACTTCACTTCTCCATCGTCGCTCCCCCGAGTTTACGTCCATCCAGTGATAGAACCAGCCGTGTTCCTGCAATACGCGTTTGGCAAAAAACCGCAGCGTCGCGCGCACTCGCTCACGCGCGGCGGCTCGAGTAATCCAGCCACGCTCACTGGCAATGCAAATAGCTGTCAAACCGAAACCGGTCGCGGCAATACTCGCGATGTATTGATGATTTTCATCCGTGGGAGTGCCATCAGTGCGGCTGCGGTCAAGTACCAAACCCGTTGCCGGACTCCCCTGTTCCCAAAGATACTGAAACGCCCGCCGTTCGAGATCTTCGAGGAATGCTTCGTCACGTGCCGAGAAGTGGTGTTGTTGGGCCGCACGAAGATCAACCGGCTGAAGCGGTAGCGCAAAAAGCAGTACTAAGAAGACGACGGCACGCGACGGAAGGCGGACAAGGCGGCGCGTTGCCGGAGGGTCACGCCGCATTTCACGTTTTATGTCTGTCCCTCCAAGGTTGTGGGGGTTAGGGTGTGAAGTGTAGAAAGCAAAGCTGCGCATGAAGACGGAGCTTATTTCTGAACTTCGAAACTCGCAACCAGCTCGTGAGGATCTGCTGAGCTGTTACCAACCATCACTTTGAATTCGCCCGGTTCAACAACGAAGCGCATCTCCCGGTTATAGAAACCCAATTGCTCCGGCCCCAGGTTGAATTCAAGCCGGCGTTTAGTTCCGGGTGGCAATGTCACCCGTTGAAAACCTTTCAATTCCCTCACCGGGCGAGTAACGCTGGCGGCTACGTCTCGGATGTAAAGTTGTACAACTTCGTCTCCGCCGCGTACGCCAACATTCTCGACCTCGACGCTTACCGTGACTCGGCCATCAGGCCTAATTCGCGTCGCACTCACTTGTAAATTCGACAGACGAAATTGCGTGTAGCTCAATCCGTACCCGAAAGGAAAGAGCGGCGTCCAGGGAATATCAAGATATTTCGAGGTCCACTTGCTGTTTGGATCCGGTGGACGGCCGGTGTTCATGTGATTGTAGTAAAGCGGTTCCTGGCCCACACTGCGCGGAAAGGTCACCGGCAACTTGCCACCGGGGTTAACATCACCGAACAGCACGTCGGCAATTGCATTGCCTGCTTGATTGCCCGCGAACCACGTTTCCAGAATTGCGGCTGAATTTTGCGCCATCCAACTGATCGCCAGTGGGCGTCCATTCATGAGCACCACGACGACAGGTTTACCAGTCGCCTGAAGGGCCTTCACCAAATCCAATTGGCGGCCAGGCAAATCAAGTGAGCTGCGCGAGGACGCTTCGCCGCTCATCGCAGCAGACTCGCCGACGGCGACAACCACAACGTCCGACGCGCGCGCGGCAACCACGGCTTCATCAAAGCCTTGCGTTGAATCGCCTTCGATGTCGCAACCCTTGGCATAGCGGATTATTTTTGTGCTCGGCGGAGCCTTTGCCTTGATACCCGCCAACAAAGTCACTACGTCCGCTGCATTACCATCGCCGTTCCACGGCCCGAGCATGTCGACTTGATCGTCTGCCAGAGGTCCAATGACCGCGATCGATTTGATGTTCTTGCTGATTGGCAGAACGTTTCCATCATTTTTCAGCAGCACCATAGAGCGTGACGCTGTGTCACGCGCCGCCGCGACGTTAGCGGCGCTGAAGACTACCGCCCGCTCGCGTGATTCGTCCGCGTATGGACGCTCGAACAGGCCAAGCCGAAACTTTATCCGCAGAATACGCCGCACGGCTTCGTCGATTGTCGTCTGTGACACCTGGCCGGTTCGCAGCAATTCGGCGCCGTGTTTGTTATAGAGCCGGCTAACCATTTCCATGTCGACACCAGCATTCAGCGCGAGCTGCGCAGCTTCTTCTTCGTTGGCGGCGACTCCGTGCTGCATCAGCTCTTGCACCGCGGTGTAATCGCTGACGACAAAACCATCGAACTTCCATTCGCCGCGCAAGACTTTCGTCAGCGTGAAGGGATTTGCCGATGCCGGCACACCATTCAGATCATTGAACGCGCTCATAAAAGTGCCGACGCCTTCATCGACTGCCGCTTTGAATGGTGGAAAGTAGATCTCGCGCAGCGTCGTTTCGGACATATCGGTCGTGTTGTAATCGCGACCGCCTTCCGCGGCGCCATACGCAACCCAATGCTTGGCACAGGCAAGAACTTTGTCGGGTGCGCTGTAATCGCGCCCCTGAAATCCGCGCACGCGCGCACGCGCCATTATCGATCCAAGATAAGGGTCTTCTCCCGCGCCTTCCACGATGCGCCCCCAACGAGCGTCGCGCGCGATGTCGACCATGGGCGCAAAAGTCCAGTGCACTCCGGCGGCGCGCGCTTCCGCCGCGGCGATACTTGCCGAGCGCTCAGCGACTGCCGGATCCCAACTGCTTGCTTCGCCGAGCGGCACTGGAAAGATGGTTCGGTAACCGTGAATTACATCAAACCCGAACAGCACTGGAATCTTGAGCCGCGATTCTTCCACGGCAATGCGCTGCAATTCATTTGTGCGCTGCGCCCCTCGCACGTTCAATGTCGATCCGAGCAAGCCTTTGCGAACCAGGTCACGATGTTCAGGTCGATAGTTTCCACTGGCCTCGCCATCGAACTGTTGCAGCTGACCGAGTTTTTCTTCCAGAGTCATCCGCCGGAGCAACGCGTTGATTTGTTGTTCGACGTCTCTGACTGTTCGCGGTTGAGATGACGCGCCGAAAAAAGGCGAAATACTGAGAACAGCCAACAAGAGCAGGGCGATAAGGATGCTGCGCGGATGAGGTTTAATCATCGACCTTCACCGATGCACAAATTGGCCGGCAGGCGCCGCCGGGCGCCTCGACCGGCCTCAGATGTGTCACAGTTCTGCCTGAAAACTAAAAATTGAACCTTGCCTGCAACTCCACGACGCGTCCCGCCAGTGCACTCTGCGCCCGACCGAAGTCAGGGCTATCGACATTCGGCGAGAAAAATCTAAACGGCGCGAGGTTCAAGTTATTAAAAGCATTGAAGAAATTTGCCTTAACCTCGAGGAACGCCCCTTCACCAAGAAACGAAGGCAAGCCTGTTCGCTTCCCCAGGCTCATGTCAACGGCGAAGTATCTTGGACCACGAAACGAGTTGCGGCCGATGCCTGGTAGCAGAAGCCCGTTTGGGTTGTTGGGATCGAAGTAACGCAATCCACCGCCGGGAAAATTCCCACCGGGCCTGATAAACGCGTCATTGTCAGTATCGGTGAGCGCGCCGCCAAAGTATCTGGGTGGACGCGAAGGGCAAACGAAATTGTTAGAGTTCGCGGAACGCACGCACTGCCCGGTGTGAGGCGTCCATGGAAAACCGGTGTGCCAGGTCAGAATGCCATCAATCTGCCAACCGCCAAACGCTTTGCCCACAATGTCCTTCCGGTTACGAAACAGTGGCAGGTCCCACAACCCGGAAACGTTCAGATTATGTCTGACGTCGAAGTCAGATGGACCACGCTCCTGGCGTAAGTCCTGTGGAAACGTCTGATTGGTTTCCGCGCCCGGCCCTTCGTTGGATAACGTGTCGATACTCTTGGCCCAACGATAGAGAATGTCGAACTGGAAGCCACGAGCGAAGCGTCGCGTCAGTCGGGCATTCATCGCATTGTAGTTCGAGTTTACGTCAGGCGTAGGAATGAACACGGCAAAGGCGAAGTAGTTCGCTGGAATGACCGGCTGCACTAAGTTTTGATTAACGAGCCGAATCAACTTATGACCGGAACTACCCTGATATCCGAGTGTCGCAGTGAGACTATGCGGCAACGAATACTGCCCCTCGAGTGAATATGTGTAAACATAAGCTGTCGGTGTATCAGGAAGCGCACCATAGATCTCAACCGTGCGATTGGGGGGAGCGCCGGTTGCCGGATCGATACCTACTGCCAGCGCAGGGTTCGCCGGATAGCTGAACGGTGAGCTACTTGCACCCAATGCGTAAAGAATCTGGCCGCCGGCAAACGGAGATCCAAAGTCGGTTGCCGCCGTGCCGCAGCAGATTTGATAGCGTGCGAAGAAGGGCGGATTACCACGAGTGTTAGAGAAGACTACTTCAGGGATGCGGTTATAAGCGATGCCAGCCCCACCGCGAATCACCAGCTTCTCCTCAAGACCAAATCGTCGAGGACTGTAAGCAAATCCAAATCGCGGCGCAAAATTATTCTTGTCCGGGTTGTAAAGTTGCGATGTAGGTTGAACTTTTGAGCCGGTGAGACCACCGCCAGGACCAAAGACAAAATTCGCCACCTGGTTGTTTTGTTCTTTGAGCACACCGAAGTATTCGTAACGCAGACCGAGATTCAGCGTCAGGTTAGGTCGTGCTTTCCAATCGTCCTGGAAGAAGAAACCGTAGCTGTTTGAACGAAAGTGACGTTGCGCATTTGCTGGTCCACCCGTGTGCGGGTCGGCGTTAATTTGATAAAAGAGTGGCGCATCGTTCGCGAAGTTAAAGACACTGGCGAACGTGTATAACGGCCGCGCGGCGCCATTGAGGTTATTGTCATTAAATTCCCGGCGAAACTCGCCCCCAAATCTCAATCCATGATTGCCGTGCACGTTGTTGACTACGTCGCGAAACTCCATAGTCTTCTCTGAAAAGATACCCGGCGTTGTTTCAGATTGAGGGGCGCCAAAGCGAATGCGACTCCCGTCCCGAAGGAGACTCTCAATTTCGATTCGCGGTATGCCGAAGTTTGTGGTATTGGACGATTCAACTTCGTTGTAGGCGAACTTGGTTAAGTTGAATCGCGCTTCGTTGAGCAGGGTCGACGAGAACGTGCGGCGATACAGCACCGTAAAGGCCGTGTTATGTGGGGTGCTGGTGATGTCAGCTTGCGGGCGCGCCGCGGCGCCGGTATCGCTGCCAATGAAGAAGCTCCGCGTGAGGTAGGTGCTGAAGGTTAGTTGATTGTTAGAGTTTGGTTGTACATCGAAGCGCGCATTGTATTGATTCGGTTTGTTAGTGCTGGGCGCGGCGATGATCACTTTTTGAATATCGGGTATTCCGTCGAGACCGCCACCGCCCAGATTCGCGAAGGTCAAATACTGGCGCAACCCACCGCCTAATGATCCGATATCGAGGCCGCCGCCAACCACCTGACAGGGAATGCCCCCGTTTACATCAGCGCAAGACGGTGTCAGCACACCACTGATACGTGGCTGAATACCCTCACTCCCGAGAATCGCAGCGGTGATTCCGCCCGCCCGACCGTTAATCACACTCTGCCGGAACTGTGCTGTCTCGACATAACCGGTTGAAGGCGTCGTGGTGTGTTCACGCAGAGCTTCATATGAGAAAAAGAAGAACGCGCGGTTCTTGCCGCTGTAGACTGATGGACCACCTTCACCAAAGCGCGGCAAATAGAGTGGACCACCCAGGCTACCGCCGAATTGGCGAAAGAAACGCTCGACTCTCTCAACTCGTCCGCGCCCAAAATCGTTCGGATATTTGTTAAAAGCGTTGAGCTTCGGACTATCGTATTTAATAAAAGCGCTGCCGTGAAAGTCGTTAGTCCCGTTCTGCGAAACCACCTTGACCTGTGCGCCGGAGTTTCTGCCGTCCTCGGCTGAATAGGTTGAAGACGAAACCTGGATTTCTTTTACCGATTCCTGGTTGGGTGTTACGACAGCCGCGCCGCCGTGGCTGAGGCTGTTCACACTGACGCCGTCGATCTGATAGTTGTTCGCCGAGATGCGTTGGCCATTAGCACTGATCTGCGGCTGGTTTTCCGCCTGGAAGATTGAATTGTTTGAGCCTCCGGGTCCCGGAGAATTAGGTAGACCGGAAGCGTTCCCATTTGCACTGCGCCCGGCGTCGCCGAGGATCCCGGGCGTGAGTCTGAGCAACTCATAAGGATCGCGACCCGCTTGCGGCAGTCGCTTGACCTCGGTGGTTGTGATTCCTTTGTCGACATTTGCATTCTCCGTTTCCAGGGCCTGCTCTGTGGTCTGAGTCACATTAACTGTTGCGGTTACCTCGCCAGCTTCAAGTTCCACATCGATGCCTTGCGTGGTTTCCGCGCTGACCACAACTTCGTCAAAGACCTTCTGCTTGTATCCGCTTTTTTCCACTGCCAGCTTGTACTTGCCCGGCGCCAATCCCGAGATCCGGTAAAACCCTTCCTCGCTGGCCGTGGCTTCTCGGGTTGTGCCGGTTTCGCTGTTGGTCAGCACGACCTTCGCCTCCGGCACAAGCGCGCCGGTCGTATCCTTGATCGTGCCTTGAATGCCGGCTTTGAATTGGGCATGTGCAGTAGCCGTCAAAAACAGAAACAGCAAACCGCAGGAAGCAAGTCTCACAAAAGAAGTTAGTGTTCGCATAGTTAGACCTCCAACCAGATGTCCAGCAAGAGCTGGAACTGAAGGCGACCCATACGACAGCGGGGATCTGCGGCCGAAGCTGGGTTTTTAGTGGTTCACAATCTGAAACGATTAGCCGAGGGGATGGCGGAAAGCTACCACTCAAGCCATGAGAATTCAATAGAAATTTACCGCGTTACTTCTATGACATTTATCATCGCCACGTGACAACTTACAGATACTTTTACCGCCGACTGTGCGACAACCTTAGGGCTGTATTTTCGACTGCACTCTGATAAACTCCGGCGTCCATCAATTACAACTTTTATCATTCACGGAAAGAGGAAGGATCAGTTCCATGCGAACAAGATTGCTCTTAATCGCCGCCATTTTCGCCTTGGCGCTGGCGAGCGGCTGCGTATCCGGCCCGCAAACAAATACCGGCGGCATGAAGAAGAAGGGACCGAACGAGACGGTACGAATCGGTTTCTCAATGGACACGCTGAAGGAAGAACGTTGGCAGCGCGACAAGGCGCTGGTCGAACAACGTTGCAAAGAAGTCGGAGCGGATTGCGAAATACAAGTTGCCAACGGCGATGACGCAGTGCAAACGAAACAGTGCGATAATCTGCTGACCAAAGGCGTCGATGTCTTGATTGTGGCGCCACACAACGGACAGATCGCGGCGTCGATTGTTGAGGCTGCGCACAAACAAGGCGTGCCGGTGATTAGTTATGACCGGTTAATTCGGAATGCGGATGTAGATCTCTACGTTTCGCATCAAGTCGTAAAAATTGGACAGATGCAAGCACAGTACGCGCTCGATCACGCCCCCAAAGGCAACTACGTTTTGATCGGCGGCTCGCCTACTGATAACAATGCACTGCTCTTGCGCGATGGCCAGATGCAGGTCCTGAAGCCGGCTATCGATCGAGGCGACATAAAGATCGTTTCCGATCAATTCGCGAAAGAATGGAAAGCCGAGGAGGCATTGCGCATTACTGAAGATGCCCTCACCAAAACCAACAACGACATTACCGCCATAGTCGCTTCGAACGACGGCACAGCCGGCGGCGCGATCTCCGCGTTGCCGCCAAATCTCGTTGGGCATGTATTGGTCACGGGGCAGGACGCTTCACTTGACGCTGTGCAACGCGTCGTCGACGGCAAACAAACAATGACGATCTACAAACCGATCGTGCCGCTCGCGAACAGCGCGGTTGACGCGGCGATTAAGCTCGCGCGCGGCGAAAAGATCGATGCACCTGATAAGGTTAATAACGGCAAGATCGAAGTCCCCTCCATTCTTCAGGAACCAATCGTGCTCGACAAGAGCAACGTGATGCAAACGGTCATTAAAGACGGCTATCACAAAATGGAAGATGTTTATAAGAATGTTCCGCGCGACCAATGGCCCAAACAATGAAGTCCAACGTCCTAAGTCAAAGTCCAATGTCATAATGGCTTTATCTTGAACACCCACTCAGGAGCAAAAAGACTATGGCGAAGATTGGTAAATTCGAAGAGATCGAATCGTGGAAGAGGGCACGACATTTTACTAACGAGATTTACAAGATAACCGGAACAGGAAAGTTTTCTAGGGATTTCGGATTGCGAGATCAAATTCGGCGAGCTGCGATTTCAATTCTCTCTAACATCGCAGAAGGATTTGAACGTGGTGGCGATAACGAGTTCTTGCAGTTCCTTTCAGTGGCCAAAGGTTCATGCGGCGAGGCCCGTGCTCAGCTCTACATCGCGTTAGACCAGGAATACATTTCACCGCCTCAGTTTGAGACCTTGTCGAAGTCAGCAAATGAGGTCAGTCAGCTGATCTCCGGGCTCATGAGATATCTGCGTCAATCGACGCTTCGAGGTAGCAAATACCGCTGAGATAACGAGACGTTGGACTTTGGACGTTGGACATGTCCATGACGCTTCTCAGGATGGAATCGATAACCAAGGTTTTCCCAGGCGTAAAGGCCCTGGACGGCGTTACGTTTGATCTCGACGTTGGCGAAATCCATGCGCTTGTCGGCGAAAATGGTGCCGGCAAATCAACGCTGATCAAGATCCTCGCCGGCGTTTATCCCTACCCAGAGTACGGCGGACAAATCATTCTCGATGGCGAAGAGAGAAGATTCGCAAACGTCCGCGACTCGGAACAGGGCGGCATTGCCGTCATCTATCAGGAAATGTCGCTCGTTAAGGATCTGAGCGTCGCCGAGAACATTTTTTTGGGACGCGCGCCGAGACGTCTGGGAATTATCAACTGGGACGAACTGTTCAGCCGCGCACAAAAGCTTCTCGATGAGCTTCACCTTCAAATTGATCCGCGTATTCCGGTTCGCAATCTCGGCATCGGTCAACAGCAACTGGTAGAAATCGCGAAGGCGCTTTCGCAGAATGCGCGCATTCTCGTGCTGGATGAACCCACCGCGGCGTTGACAGATGCGGAAGTTGAGACGCTGTTCGGAATCCTCAACGGGTTGCGTGCGCGCGGGGTCGCGATGATTTACATCTCACACAAGCTCGACGAAGTGTTTCGCATCAGCGATCGCGTCACAGTGTTGCGCGATGGCAAGACGATCGACACGAATCCTACATCCGAATTGAACGAGCCGCGCGTGATCGCGCAGATGGTCGGACGCGAAGTTAATCAAATCTTTCCGGAAACAAAGCACGAGCGCGGCGAAATTGTTTTCGAAGCGCGCAACGTCACCGTTGAAGATCCCTCAGTCCCTGGCAAGCTACTCGTCGATCGGGTCGGCTTCGCGGTTCGCAAAGGAGAAGTGCTGGGGATCGCCGGCTTGATGGGCTCAGGTCGAACGGAATTGCTGATGGCCATTTTTGGCGCGCATGCCGGCCGGAAATCCGCAGAGGTTTTGATTGACGGTAGACAGGCCCAAATCAACGCCCCTTCCGACGCGATCAAACACGGTGTCGGCTTTGTTACCGAGGATCGGAAGCGTTACGGGCTGATTCTGGATCAGACAATCCTTAGAAACATGACACTCGCCGGTCTACGAAAATTGTCAGGACGATTCATCACGGACGAGAACGCTGAAGCGGCCGTCGGAGAGCGTGCGGCAACCGATCTCCGCATTAAGGCGCCGTCCGTTTTCACGATTGCCGGCACGCTGTCGGGCGGCAATCAGCAAAAAGTTGTTTTGGCGAAATGGTTATTGACGAATCCGCGGGTGCTGTTTCTCGATGAACCAACGCGGGGCATCGATGTCGGCGCCAAGCAGGAAATCTATGCGCAGATTAATCAACTGGCAGAAACCGGACTCGCGATCATTCTTATTTCATCAGAGTTGCCGGAGGTGCTCGGCCTTTCAGATCGGGTGATTGTCCTGCACGAAGGCCGCGTCACCGGTGAATTCACGCGCGCCGAAGCGACGCCGGAGGCGGTGATGTCGTGCGCGACGGGACGGGCGCGGCTGGCAGCATGAATATGAGCGAAGCCTCCACACCCCGCATCAAACTTCGCACATCAGCGCTACGTGCCTACACCATGCTTGGCGCTTTGATCGTGATTTGGCTTTTCTTTCAATGGGCCACCATCGATCAATATCATCCGTACGGACTTTTCCTCGGCGCCACTAATTTCTCCAAGTTGCTTCAACAAACAGCTGTGACCGGTGTGCTGGCGGTTGGCATGCTGATGGTCATCGTCAGCGGCAACATCGACCTTTCGATCGGCGCGGTTGTCGGGCTCGCAGGGGGAATTGCGGCGATGACGCAAGGCTGGGGATTGGTGCCTTGTTTGCTCATCGCGATTCTTGTCGGATTTGCAATTGGCGCGCTGCAAGGATCGCTCGTCGCCTACATCAACATTCCGTCATTCATCGTAACGTTAGGAGGATTGCAGGCCTGGCGCGGTGTGATTCTGAAACTTACCAAAGGTGCGACGATTCCCGTTGAGCTGCCGCTTTTTCGATCGCTGGGCCGCGACGTTATTCCGCGGCAAGTCGGATTTGCACTCGCGGTAATCGCGATAGTCCTTATTATCCTCACTAACATGCGCAGAAACCGGGCACGTCAGCGACATGGATTGCAAGGTGTCAGCGTTGCTTCGACCGTCGCACGCATCCTTGTACCGTCACTTGTGATCGCTGGGTTCATTTTTCTAATGAATCAGGCCGGCGGTATTCCGATTCCAGTGATTGTCTTACTGGTAGTGGCGCTGGGAGGCGCGTTCCTCACCGCGAATACCACATTCGGTCGATATTTGTATGCCATCGGCGGTAATCCTGACGCGGCCAGGCTTTCGGGAATCAATTTGAAGCGATACATCCTCGCGGCGTTTTGTCTGATGGGCGCGCTCGCAGGTGTAGCTTCGATTCTGCACAC
>Ga0207689_10004510_pt1 | contig 12605 bp, 11 predicted proteins | sample KBSMisM52_FD_184312 | JGI IMG/M metagenome (GOLD analysis project Ga0207689, IMG submission 184312) | Miscanthus rhizosphere microbial communities from Kellogg Biological Station, Michigan, USA - KBS Miscanthus M5-2 (SPAdes) (version 2) | ecosystem: Host-associated > Plants > Roots >... | reverse complement strand
CCGCCCGGGCCAGCTGCATCCCCGCTGCCGCCCCCACCGCGTACTCCAGCAGCGCCGACTTGCCCACCCCCGCCTCACCCCGCACCACCAGCGCCCGCCCGCGCCCAGACCGCAGATCCTCCAGGAGCCCATCAAGCGCCGCGCGCTCTCGCTGTCGGTCCAACAAGGCCGGCACTGGCTCAGACCGCGTCCGCATGCCCATCTCCGCCCGCAATTCAGCGCCAGCCCACCGGCGCGGCCAAGTCAGCAGGCCTCTGCCACCCCCCCAGACGTCAGCATCCAGGAAACCGGCAAGCCACAGCGCGACGGTACGGCGACTGCCGTCTCCAGCCGGCTGATCGGCCCATCAGGCCTGTCAAGAAGGATGATCTCAGCTCTTGCTACACAAGGCCACATAGTCATCGCCCGGTGGGCCATGTCAAGGTCCGTGCGGAGAGAATGCCGCGGGTTGCTTGCTGCTGCGCATGGGACGAATCCCCAAATAGGAGGCCTCACCATCGACGCGATCGCGGAGGCGGCCGGGGTGGAGCGGCAGACCATCTGCCGGTGGTGACCAACCATGGGCGCGGTGGCCGCGCTCGTGACCTCGCCGCTCACCTCATCGCCACCGGGCAGGCTGGGGGCGGGCCGGCGTAGGATCGCGCTGACATGCTGCTGACGTTCGGGCACGGGACCGCCAGCGCCGAACGGATGACGGAGCTGCTCCGCGGCGCCGGGGTGAGCGTGCTCGTCGACGTCAGGACGGCACCGGGCAGCCGCCGGCATCCGCACGTGGCGCGGGCCGAACTGGAACGCTGGCTGCCTGAGGCCGGCATCTCCTACCGCTGGGACAAGCGGCTCGGCGGTTTCCGGAAGGCCGCCCCCGACTCACCCGACACCGCCTGGCGCGAGGACATGTTCCGCGGCTACGCCGCGCACATGCGGACCGGGGAATTCCAGGCCGCGATGGACGAGGTACTCGCCCAGGCCGGCGTCGACAGCACCGCGGTGATGTGCGCGGAGAGCCTGTGGTGGCGGTGCCACCGGCGGCTGATTGCCGACTTCGCCGTGGCCTCCCGGGGCGTGCCGGTCCGGCATCTGCTGCACGACGGGCGGATCGAGGAGCACCGTCTGTCCGCCGGCCTGCGGCGGCGCGACGACGGCCTGCTCGTCTACGACGCGGGCCAGGCCAGCCTGCTGTAATGGCGGGGTCAGCCCAGGTAGCGGTCGAAACCGCTGGTCTGCCACGTCGTCCCGCTCCCGGTGATGGCGAACGCCTCGTAACCGTCCAGGCCCTCCACCCAGTCGCGGGCCGCAGTTCCCATCGCGAACGCCGCCGTGGCGTAGGCGTCCGTCTCGGCCAGCCTCGTGCCGACCACGGTGATGCTGGCCAGGCCGGCCGGCGGCTGCCCGGTGTACGGGTCGATGATGTGCTCTCGGCGCTCGGCGACGCCGGACGTGGCCACGGCGAAGTCCCGGCCGGTCACCACCAGCGCCAGCCGGCCGGGGTGCAGCGGGTCGGCGATCCCGATCCGCCACATCCGGTCACCGCTGCACTGGACGTCACCGCCGCCGTTGACGCTGTGCCCGGCCGGGCCCGCAGCGGTGAGGATCCCCGCGGCCCGCTCGACGGCCCAACCCTTGACGTACCCGGAGGGATCGAATCTGCCGCCCGGGGTGGTGGTGAAGTACCCGCCGCTGCGCGTGCTGACGGCGGCGCACGCCTCGAGCACCTCGGCGAGCTCGGGCACGCACTGCTCTAGCGGTACCTCCCCGCGGCCGAACCGGCTGACGTCGCTGTCGTCCCGGTACGGCGAGAAGGTGGCGTCCACCCAGTGCAGCCAGCGGACCGCCCGGCCGAGAGGGCCGTCGCCGCGCGGATCCCCGGCCCGCGCAGGCACGTCGAAGGAGACGACCGTGCCCATCACGTGCTCGGCGTGCCTGCGGCGATCCGCGCCCATTCGGCCTCAGGAGCGCTTGTCGAGCGCGCTCTGCAGCGACTGGATGTAGCCCGCGCTGGTGTAGGTGGCGCCGGACACCGCGTCGATCTTGCCGTTCTGCGCGGCTAGCGTCTCGCTGATCAGCTTGGGGAAGGCGAACTTGCCGATCTGGACGTCGTTCAGGGTGTTGGTCGGCTGCATGAGCACCGCGACCTTGACGATCTTGCTGTTCCGCTTGATCAGCTGGATCTGGACCGGGCCGTACGAGGTGCTGGCCACCTTCCCGTTGACGGCGGTCTCGCCCGCCGGCAAGTTCTTGGCTATCGACCCCTGCGGGAACGCCCCGGGGACGACTTCGGTCTGTCCGCCGCCCGAGGACGACGGCGAGGTCGAGGACGAGGAGGTCGAGGTACCGCCCGTGCCGGTCGTGGCCGCCACCGGGGCGGACGGCACGTGCGACTTGAACGACAGCAGGGCCACGAGACCGGCGATGGTGCCGGTGACGGCCAGGATCACCCGGCGCATGACGCGGATCCCCCCTCAGAACTCGAACGACTCGAAGTGGATGCGCCGCCGCGGTACCCCGGCGGCACGCAGCGCGCGGACGGCGGCGGACGTCATGCCGGCCGGCCCGCAGACGTAGGCCTCCTGCTGGTCCAGGCCGGGCACCAGGGACTGCAGCACTCGCGGCGACAGCGGGTCTGAGCGGATCTGGGCCCGCGACCCGACCAGGTAGTGCACGGTCGCGCCGCGCGCGGCCGCGATCGCGTCGAGCTCCTCGCGGAACACGAGGTCCCGCTCGCTGCTGGCCCGGTAGATCAGGGTGACGTGGCCGGGCAGCGTGGCGAAGATGGCCCGCAGCGGGGTGATGCCGACGCCGCCGGCCAGCAGCACCACGCCGCGATCGGAATCGGCGGGAGTAAACGCCCCGTAGGGTCCCTCGGCGAAGATCCGGGTCCCGGGCTGCAGCTGCGCGAGCGCCTGGCTGTGGTCGCCCAGGTTCTTGACGGTGATCCGCAGTACGTCGTCTCCTGGCGCGGCGGAGAGCGAGAACGGGTGCGAGGACCACCACAGCGACCGCGTCAGGAACCGCCAGCGGAAGAACTGCCCGGGTTCGGCGTCGAGCTCCTCGAGCCGCCTGCCGCCGATGTAGACCGAGATGACCCCGGGCCTCTCCGCCTTCACCCCGAGGACCTCGAAGCGGTGCTTGCGGTAGGACAGCAGCGGGACGGCGAACCGGTACCACAGCACCAGGACGAGCACCGTGAGGTACATCGCGGACCACCAGAACCGCGCGGCCAGGTTGCCGACGAAGGCCGCGCCGTCGGCGAGCTGGTGGCTGAACGCCAGCGCGATCGCCAGGTAGGTGTACAGGTGCAGGAAGTACCACGTCTCGTAGCGCACCCGGCGGCGGGCGGCGCGCATCGAGACGATCCCGATGCCGAGCAGGAGGAACCCGGCCACGGTGGCCATCAGCACGTCGGGGTACTGGGTGAGCAGCGTCGCGCTCTCGCTCACCACGTTGGCGTGCGCGGTGACCGCGTAACCCCACACGATGAACAGGCCGTGCGCGACCACCAGGCTGACGATGTAACGACCGCCCATGGCGTGCCAGCTGGCCAACTTGTCGGTGCCCAGGCCTCGCTCCAGTGGCGGCAGCCGCGCCATCAGCGCGACCAGGACCACTACGCCGTACCCGCAGAGAAGGCCGAGGACCTGGCCCGCGCCGGTCAGCCAGCCGCCGAGCCCGTGTACGCCGGGCGTGCTGTGCCACCACAGGGCGATGACCGCGACCGCGCCGGCGATAATGACCGCCAGCACACCGCGCGCGCCGACCCGGGCCGGGCGATTCACCGGGCGGGCGGGCACCGGCCTGGCCGGCGGGCGCCCGACGGGGCGGGACGGCGCCGGACGGGGCGCCTGACTTCGCTGCGGCCCCGGGTGCGCCTCCGCGCCGGCATGGCGAGCCGGGCCCGATCGCCTGGCAACGCTGGTCACCCGCACCTCCCGTTGCGACGGCCTAGCTGGAATCGTATGCGCAGCGGGCAGGATTGGCCGTCCGGATCCCGTCTCTTGCCCTCCCCCTAGTAATGACTACACAGCGCGATTTCGCACGGTTCAGCTGGCTCTTGTAAGCGCTTCGTAATCGGGCCTGCCTCGCCCGTATGTCAACTCAAGTTGACAGCAGGCTGATGTCAACGTAGATTGACAGCATGGAGAACGCACCCGCCCTGGCGGCCGCGGCCGACAGCTCAGACCCGCGCACCGGGCTCCGGGCCGTCGCCGCCCTCCGCAGGCTGCTGGAGCAGCTCGAGGCGCTCCAGGTCGACAACGCCCGGGAACACGGCTGGTCCTGGCAGGAGATCGCGGAAATCCTCGGCGTGTCCCGGCAGGCGGTCCACAAGAAGCACGCCCGCCGCGCCCGCGCCCACTGACCCCGAGGGGATACCGATGTTCGAGCGATTTACCGACAAGGCCAGGACGGCCGTGATCGCGGCCAGGGCCGAGGCCGCCGAGCGCGGCGACCAGATCCGGCCGGTGTACCTGCTGCACGCGCTGGCGTCCGGCGACGGTGTCGCGGCCCGGGCCCTGGCCGGCCTGGGCGTCGACGCCGTCGCCATCGAGCGCAGGCTGGGCCGCGCCGCACCGCTGCGCCGGCCGCCAGGCGGTGACGACGCCGAGGCGCTGGCGAGCATCGGCATCGACCTGGACGAGATCGCGCGCAGGGTCGAGGAGAGCTTCGGCCCCGGCGCGCTCGACCGGTCCCCCGGGCCGGCCCAGGGGACCGGGAGGATCGCGATGACCCGGGAGGCGAAGCAGTCGGTCGAGCTGGCCGCCAGGGAAGCCCGGGCCCTGCGCCACGGCTACGTCGGCACCGAACACCTGCTGCTCGGCCTGATCGGGGCGGCGCAGCGTAACCCACGCGGGGACTTCGGCCCGCAGACTCTCAAGGAACTGGGCATCGATCCCGCCCAGGCCCGGCAGCGAGTGCTCGACGAACTGCGCCGCGCCTCGACCTGACCCGGCCCGTCGTGTCGATCGCAGCGGTCCGCTACCGGACGCCGGCCGGACGCCCGCCGCACGCCGTGGAACCGGGCTTCCACGGCGTCAGAACGCAGTGGATCCGGGGTTTCATGGCGTCGAAGTGGGCCGGGCGCACCCGGACCTTACCGTGTAGATATATCGACCTAACTCTTAAGACAGAACACACTGTCCTTACGGAAAGTATCTATTCGAATACAGAGAGCCATAACCTGTTCTTGGGAACATCACGGATAGGATATGGATAGATGCTCAGAGTTAGCGACGAATGGGGGAGAGCACTCCACGGCCCCGCCAGCGCCGTCGCCAGACCAGCAGGAGACGTCATCGTCATCCGCTCCGGCCGCAGCTACGACGGCAAACAGGGCATGAGCCTGGCCACCGGCGTGAGCAGCCGGTCCGCGGGCGCCCAGGCGCTGTGCCTGCACGTGGTGACGATCCCGCCCGGGAGCCGGGGCGTGCCGCACGTCCACGAGGGGCATGAGTCCGCCATCTATACCGTCAGCGGCGAGACCGAGGTCTGGCACGGCGAGGGCCTGATGCAGCGCACCGTGGTCCGGGCCGGCGACTTCATGTACGTGCCGCCGGGCATCCCGCACCTCCCGGTGAACCGCAGCGACGTCATGACGGTGGCCGTCGTCGCCCGTACCGACCCTCAGGAGCAGGAGAGCGTGGTCACCATGAGCCTGCCGCCGCACCTCGCCGAACTCCACGACTTCCCGGTCGCCACCCCGTAGCCATCCCACACGCGGCAGCCGCGGCCCTGATGGCCACCTCCCCCTCCCGCGAGCCAAAGGGCCGCGGCGCCGCCCTCAGCCGGCGAACGCCTCCGGCGGGGGGCAGGCGCAGACCAGGTTCCTGTCGCCGTAGGCCTGGTCGATGCGCCGCACCGGCGGCCAGTACTTGGCCCGGCGGTCCACGCCGGCCGGGTAGGCCGCCTGCTCGGCATCGTACGGATGCTTCCACTCCCCCGCGATGAGCATCTCCGCGGTGTGCGGGGCGTTCCTCAGCGGGTTGTCGTGGGCGTCGTACTCGCCGGAGGCCACCCGGGCGATCTCCGCCCGGATCGCGATCAGCGCGTCGCAGAACCGGTTGAGCTCGGCCAGGCTCTCGCTCTCGGTGGGCTCGATCATCAGCGTGCCGGCCACCGGGAACGACATCGTCGGCGCGTGGAAGCCGTAGTCGATCAGCCGCTTGGCCACGTCGTCTACGGTGATCCCCGTTTCCCTGGCCAGCGGCCGCAGGTCGATGACGCACTCGTGCGCGACCAGGCCGTTCCGCCCGGTGTACAGCACCGGGTAGTGCGGCGCCAGCCGCCGGGCCACGTAGTTGGCGGATAGCACCGCGACCTGGGTCGCCTGCTTCAGCCCGGCCGCGCCCATCATCGCGACGTAGGCCCAGGAGATGGGCAAGATGCCGGCCGACCCGTAGGGCGCGGCCGCGACCGGGCCCGCGCTGCCGCGGCCGGGCAGGAAGTCCGCCAGGTGCGCGCGGACCGCCACGGGCCCGACGCCGGGGCCGCCGCCGCCGTGCGGGATGCAGAACGTCTTGTGCAGGTTCAGGTGCGACACGTCGGCACCGAAGGCCGGCAGGGTGGCCACCCCGACCAGCGCGTTGAGGTTCGCCCCGTCGATGTAAACCTGGCCGCCCGCCGCGTGCACGGCCGCGCAGATGTCGCTGACGTTCTGCTCGTAGACGCCGGCCGTGGACGGGTAAGTGATCATGATCGCCGCGATGTGGCCCTCGTGCGCCTCCAGCTTGGCCTGCAGGTCGCCGGCGTCGACGGCGCCGTTGGCGTCGCACTTGACCACCACGACGCGCAGTCCGGCCAGCACGGCGCTGGCCGCGTTGGTGCCGTGTGCCGACTCCGGGATCAGGCAGACGTCGCGCTCCTGGAGTCCCTGGGAGGCGTGGTAGCCGCGGATGGCGAGCAGGCCGGCCAGCTCGCCCTGTGAGCCGGCGTTCGGCTGCACCGAGACGGCGTCGTAGCCGGTGAGCCGCGCCAGCCGGAGCTCGAGCGACTCGATCAGCTCCAGGTATCCGCCCGCCTGGGAGGCCGGGGCGAACGGGTGCATGCCGGCGAACCCGGGCCAGCTGATGGGCTCCATCTCGGCCGCCGCGTTCAGCTTCATCGTGCACGAGCCGAGCGGGATCATCGACCGGTCGAGGGCGATGTCGAAGTCCGCCAGCCGCCGCAGGTAGCGCAGCATCGCGGTCTCGCTGCGGTGCTCGCTGAACACCGGGTGGGTCAGGTAGGCAGAGGTGCGCTGCAGCGCGTCCGGCAGCGCGCCGTCCGGCTCGGACAGTTCCACGTCCGCGGGGTCTTCCACGAAGCACAGGGCGGCCACGAGGGCGCGCAGCTGGTCCTCGGTGGTGGTCTCGTCGCAGCTGACCTGCAGCGCATCGTCCGGCGCCAGGTAGAGGTTGTACCCGGCGGCCCTCGCACGTTCCAGGGCGTGCGTCGCCTCGTCGCGTCCGCCCGCGAACACGATCCGGATCGTGTCGAAGAAATCACCCAGGCTCGTTCGGTGCCCGTAGCCGCGCAGCGTCGCGGCCAGCACCGCGGCGCTACGGTGCACGCCCCGTGCGATGGCCGCCAGCCCGTCCGGGCCGTGGTACGCGGCGTACATGGCCGCGGTCACCGCCAGCAGGACCTGCGCCGTGCAGATGTTGCTCGTCGCCTTTTCCCGGCGGATGTGCTGCTCGCGGGCCTGCAGCGCGAGCCGGTAGGCGGGGCGGCCGTCGGCGTCCACCGACACCCCGACCAGCCGGCCGGGCAGCTGGCGCTTCAGCGCGTCGCTGACCGCGATGTAGCCCGCGTGCGGGCCGCCGAACCACAACGGCACGCCGAACCGCTGGGTGGACCCCACCGCGATGTCGGCGCCCGCCTCGCCGGGCGGCCGGAGCAGGGTCAGCGCGAGCAGGTCGGCGGCCACCGCGACCAGCGTCCCCGCCGCGTGCGCCGCCTCGATCAGCGGCGCGGGGTCGCGGATGACCCCGGAGGCGCCGGGGAACTGCAGCAGCACGCCGAACAGGTCATCGCCCTGCCTGGCGATGGCCTCTTGTGTGACCGGCTCGACCACCAGGTGGATGCCGAGTGGTTCGGCCCGGGTGCGGAGCACCGCCAGCGTCTGCGGCAGGCAGTCGGCGTCGGCGAGAAAAACGTGGCCCTTGCGGGTAGCGCGCCGCGCCAGCGTCATGGCCTCGGCGGCCGCGGTCGCCTCGTCGAGCAGCGACGCGCCGGCCCAGGGCAGCCCGGTCAGGTCGGCCACCATGGTCTGGAAGTTCAGCAGGGCCTCCAGCCGGCCCTGGGAGATCTCCGGCTGGTACGGGGTGTACGCCGTGTACCAGGCGGGGTTCTCCAGCACGTTGCGGCGGATCACGGCCGGGGTGATCGTGTCGTAGTAGCCCAGGCCGATCATCGAGGTGAGCAGCTGGTTCCGCCCGGCCATCCGGCGCAGCTCGGCCAGCGCCCCGGTCTCGGTCAGCGGACCGGGCAGGTGCAGATCGGCCGGGGGTGTCCCGTCCGGCAGGGCGGCGCTGGTGAGCTCGTCGAGCGAGGAATAGCCCAGGCTGCTGAGCATCTGCCGCTGCTCGGCTGGTGTCGGGCCGATGTGACGAACGGCGAAGTCTGTCATGGAGAGCCTCCCGGACGAGCGCGGTCGCTGGCTCCCCGTCTGTCACGGCGCCCGGACAAGCTAGGCCGCCGCTCCAGAGATGCCTATCCCGCCCGGTTCGTGTGCCTGAGAGGTTCCGGGGATGTTGCCCCTTCGGCGCCCGCGGTTACGCGGAGACTCTCCCGGCCGGTGTCGTCAGCATCTGCGATCTTACCCCGAGCCCGGCCCAGATGGTGGGACGCGCCGCTAACCCATCTCAGCTCGTGCGGCGCAGGCGCCGCTTGGCCAGGTCGTCCTGGAAGCCCGCCCCGCCGGGTGGCATCGCGACGAGCCCGTCCTCGGCCCGGACGGCGGGCAGCTCGGCTAGGTCGCCCTCGACCTCGCGCCAGACCTTGCCGAGCGCGATGCCGAACACGCCCTGGCCGCCTTGCAGCAGGTCGACCACCTCGTCGGTGGAGGTGCACTCGTAAACGCTGACCCCGTCGCTCATCAGCGTCACCTGGGCCAGGTCGGCGCTGCCCCGGTCGCGCAGGTGCTGCACCGCGGCCCTGATCTGCTGCAGCGAGATGCCCGTGTCGAGCAGCCGCTTGACCACCTTGAGCACGAGGATGTCACGGAAGCTGTACAGCCGCTGCGAGCCGGACCCGTGGGCGGCACGGACGCTGGGCTCGACCAGCCCGGTACGCGCCCAGTAGTCGAGCTGACGGTAGGTGATGCCAGCGGCGGAACAGGCGGTCGGCCCCCGGTACCCGAGCTCATCGGAGTCGACACCGGGCTGACCGGCCGCGTCGGCCTCCTGCGGGGCGCTGGGGCCGCCGGAAACGCCGGGAACCTCGCTGTCGTCAAACAGGGTGCCCTGCGAGCCGTCGTCACCCCTAGTCACCGCCACGCCCACCTCCACGGGAGCTGACTACCCACGGTACTCGCACCGTAAGCCGCCGCATGCAGTGGCGTCAACGACCGCGCGCGGCGCGTCGCGACATTCCGGGGGCCCCGTGCCATATCAGGGCGCATGGCGAGTCCGCAGCCGGTCAGGTAGCCCGGCCGAAGTCCTCGGGCGAGATGGTGTCGAGGAACTCCCTGAACTTCTCGACTTCCGTCTCGTTGTCTTCCGGCTCCTCCGGGATGGCTACGCCCGCCTCGTCCAGGATCTCCTCGCTGGCGAAGATCTGCGCGCCGGTGCGCAGCGCCAGCGCGATCGAGTCGGACGGCCGCGCGCTGACCTCGGCGCCGTTGGAGAAGACCAGGTCCGCGTAGAAGATCCCGTCCCGCAGCGCGGTGATGTTCACCGTGCGGAGCTGGACGTTCAGCACCTCGAGCACGTCACGGAACAGATCGTGCGTCAGCGGCCGAAGGGAAACCATGCCCTGCTGGGCGAAGGCGATTGCCGTTGCCTCGACCGCTCCGATCCAGATAGGCAGGTACCTGTCGCCCTGCGCCTCCTTAAGCAAGACAATGGGGCTGTTCGATGGCATCTCGACCCGGACGCCGATGACCTCCATCTGCCGCACTACAGCTCCGTCCTCACGTGCCTGGGGAACCTCTGCTTGGCCACCACTCCCTTTGCCAAGGTACACCCGTAATCGCCCGGAGGCCGACCGCAGCCCCCCGGCTGCGGGGCCGGCCGAGTCCGGAGCGGGGCCGGATCCGGCCTGACCCGAGGCTCCTGGGGCCTCGAACTCGAAGACGCGGGCGTGCAGCGGCGCCGAGGCGAGCCCGGCTTCGCCGAGAGCGGATTCGACCAGCGTCGCGTGCAGCCGCAAGGTCAGGTCGGCGATCTGCCAGGCGGTCCTGGCCGCCGCGTCCCGCGCGCCCGGGCCGCGCTGCCGCAGCTGGGGCGCTATCACCTGCTCGACCAGGTTGGCAGCCCGGTCGGCCGCCGCCTTGACCGGGCGCAGGTGCCTGGCCTGCACGCCGTACTGGCGCAGTGCGGCCAGGGCCCGGGCCACCGCCAGCGCGTCCGCGCCGTATTGCCGGCCCACCCGGCGGATCAGCCCGTAGTCCTCGAGCTCGGTCAGCTCGGCCTCGCTGATCTCGGCGGCGTCGAGCAGCTGGCGGCGGGTCATGTCGGCCGGCGATCCGCCCGCCGGGGACTGGCCGTCGGCTGCTTCGGCCCCGTCGGCCAGGCGTTCCCTGATCACCCGTAGCGGCAGGTAGGAGTCCCGCTGCATGGTCAGGATGTACCGCAGCCGCTCGATGTCGGCCGCGGAGAACCGCCGGTACCCGGAGCGGGACCTGGCCGGCTCGATCAGCCCTTCGGCCTCCAGGAACCGGATCTTGGACGTACTGATGTCCGGGAATTCCGGCTGGAGCTGAGCGAGCACCTCGCCGATGCCGAACTGACCGCGCGCGGACTGCTCGCTCATGCTCTGTCCCCCGCTCGCCTCCGGGGCGCCTTGAGGCCCTGCGGCTCGCTCATGCGTAGTCCTGGGCGCCCCTGCCGCGGCGGTCGGCGGACGGCGTCGAAGGGCCCGGGCCGAGATCCTGGCTGGTCAGGAACAGCAGCCGGAACTTGCCGATCTGCACCTCGTCCCCGCCGGTCAGCTCGGCCTCCTCGATCCGCTCCCGGTTCACGTAGGTCCCGTTGAGGCTGCCCACGTCGCGCACGGTGAACCGGGCGCCCTCCCGGTAGAACTCGGCGTGCCGCCGGGACACGGTCACGTCGTCGAGGAAGATGTCGCTGTCCGGATGGCGGCCGGCGGTGGTCAGCTCGCCGTCGAGCCGGAACCGGCTGCCCGCGTTGGGCCCGCGCATGACCAGCAGCAGGGCACTGCCGGGCGGCAGCGCGCCGAACGACGCCGAATCGGGGTACAGGTCGTCACCGAGGTCGTCGTCGGTGCGGCCCAGCGAGATCGTCGAGGTGGTCTCGCCCGGGCGCTCCGGGGCGCCCCCGGCGGGGTAGCCGCCGGTCCCGCCGGGAGCAGCCGGCAACCCTGATCCGGCCGGCATCCCGGACCCAGGGGGCACCGGCGCGGTCAGCTGGGTCCCGCAGTACGAGCAGAACCTGGCTCCGTCGGGATTCGGCCGGCCGCACCTGGCGCAGTAGACCCGTGGCATGGCTCCGCTCGGCCTCCCCTGGTCGTACTCATCGTCTTCGAGCGATCCAGCCCACGGTACGCGAGAGGAGGCGGGGCGGTCCATGCGCCACGCGAACAGCCCGCGCCGTCTGCGCCGGCTATTTTCGTTGCGCCGCTTCCACCACACCGCCTTCTCACCTCCGCCGTGCACCCGCGCCATGCACTCCTGCCTGCCGGGTTCGTCTCCGGACCCGGCCCGGCGGGCGGTGACCGCCGGGCGAATCGCAATGCGCGATTGTCTCACATTCGCGAATTCGCGTGGTTGGCGCCTTTCGCATCATCGCGTGAGGGACACAGCTTACCCGTCCGCAGACCGAATATCCGGGGACCTAACCGCAGTATCGCGACACTTGGAGGTAACCGCCAGCCTCAGCTAGCGCCCGGCCCGCTCCACCACCGCCGCCCACTCGTCGAGCAGCAGCTGAGCGGCGTCGGCGTCGTTGCCTTCGGCCCACAGGTGCGTGACGGCGTCCGCCGGGTCGGGCAGCACCAGGACCCAGCCGCGGTCCCGCTCGGTCACGCGCACGCCGTCGGTAGTGTCGATCTCGTGGTCGCCCGCGGCCTCCATGACCGTGCGCATGACCCCGCCCTTGGCCGCCCAGGGCGTCGGCACCGAGCGCCTGAGCAGGTGCGCGACCGGAATCCTGGCGTCGATCTGGCTCAGCGTCAGCCGGGTCCGCGCGACCAGGCCGAGCAGCAGGACGAAGGCCGCGATGCCGTCGATGGTCCGCGCGCACTCGGGTACCACGAACCCGCCGTGGCCGTCGGCCGCGAAGATCACGTCGTCCTGGGCCGCGGCCAGGGTCAGCGCGTGCATCGAGGTCGGCGTCCACTCCACCTGGACGCCGTGGAACCGGCAGACCTGCTCGGCCACCTGGGTGGTGGTCACCGGGAGCGCGACGCGGCCCTGCTTGCGTTCGGCCGCGACCAGGTCGAGCACGGCCAGCAGG
>Ga0207689_10004507_pt1 | contig 12607 bp, 8 predicted proteins | sample KBSMisM52_FD_184312 | JGI IMG/M metagenome (GOLD analysis project Ga0207689, IMG submission 184312) | Miscanthus rhizosphere microbial communities from Kellogg Biological Station, Michigan, USA - KBS Miscanthus M5-2 (SPAdes) (version 2) | ecosystem: Host-associated > Plants > Roots > Rhizosphere... | reverse complement strand
TGTCCTGGGTCGCAAGAACGACCAGGCGTAATTCCGGCATTGGGCTCGTGTTCGCTTGCAGGTAGATCGGTTCGACGTAAACGAGTGACTTCCCAATGGGGATTACCAGCAGATGACCACGAATAACCGTTGAGCCTTGCTGATTCCAAAGGGTGAACTGACCTGACAGTTGGGCGTTCTGATCGATGCGAGCTTCGATTTGCAACGGACCGTCAATCAAGCGCGACTTTGGGAAATTGTAAACGAGAAGCTTCCCGTAGTTTTCGCCATCACAACGTCCAGCCAGCCAACCAATCATGTTGTTCCGACTTGCCGGCGTAAAAGGAAGTATCAAAACGAATTCGTTCTTCTTTTGCTCGCCAGGCAACTGCATCATCACGTAGTAGGGATCGATCGGTCGAGATTCCTTTTTGCCTTCTGCATTGACGCCAATCTGATTGGCAACATTCCAAACATCCTCACGTTGAAAGAACACCTGGGGACTTTGAGTGTGGTAAAGACCGTACATTTCACCCTGCGCGCGAACGAGTGATTCCGGATATCTGACGTGGGCACGCAAGTCCGCCGGCATGTTTCCCGCGTCTTCAAAGAGGGCTGGAAAGATCTGTTGGTATGCAGCAATGATCGGATCCTGCTTGTCGAAAACAAAGAACCGCACCGTTCCGTTGTAAGCATCGATTACAACTTTCACCGAGTTGCGTACATAGTTGACGTTTCTGCCGTCAAAATTGTGATGACTCGAATAGGGAAGACTCGACGACTGGGTAAACCCGTCGATCATCCAGTACAGGCGTCCATCAGCCGCCACCACGATGTAGGCATCTTTGTCGTAGGTGAGAAACGGAGCGACTCCGTTGACGATCTCACTAATCCGTCGATGAATCAGGATGTGGCTCTCGCTTGTTACATCGTCAGAAAAAGGTAGCTTACTCAGATCACCGACAGCCCAGGCGAGTAACGTCCTTCGCAGCACACCACCAATCCTGATTCCACCGGTTCCCTCGTAGCTGGTGTAGGTGTTCGTGTCGCCTTGCGGGTAATCAAACTCCTTCTGTTTGGTCTTTACGTAGACATCTCGGTCCGTAAGTTCACCGAAGTAGATTTCGGGTCGCGTGACTTTTATGTCCGGTGCATTAGATTCCACCGGCATGTTTGAGATCACAAACTGCGGCAGGCCTTCAGGCGTGAAGCCGTTGGCGTTGTTCATAGTGATGCCGTAGCCATGCGTATAGATCAATCTTTCGTTTACCCAGTTGCGCGAGGATTCAGGAAGCTTAGCGTCGTTAATTTCGCGCGGGGCCACCATGGTTTGCCGCATCTGACCCAATACGGAGTAGCGGTCAACATCGACATCTTGAAAGTCGTAGTAAGTGCGAATTGCTTGTATCTGCTTGAGCGTGTCTTGCAGAGCCTTCCAGTCCCAGAGCCGGATGTTTTCAAAGCTCTCGCGATTATTAGCGATGTCGAGAGCCTGGACCGTGGGCTCTGCGGGAAACTCGCGTAGCTCTATCTGATCCAGCCCGAAGCCTTTTCGCGTCCATTCGATGTTGTGAGTGATGAATGGTGTTTCGCGATCAAGTTCATTTGGTTTCACTATAAAGCTTTGAACGTAGGACGGTACCAATAGGACACCGATGACGTAGACGACGAGGGGGAGAGAAAGCGCAATGACAAGCAATCGAAAGCGGCGCACCGCGAATGCATTCACCAGCGAAATGACGGCTGCGACAATCAAGGCGATGCAAACCATCAACAACGCCGGTAAGACATAATGCGCTTCCGTGTAGGTGACCCCGGCAAATGTTTGATGGTCGTCCCAGAGAAATGGAAAGCGGGCCAGGTAGGTTCGCCAACTAAGTACGACGAGGAAGAGAGCAAGTGCACAACACACCGCTCGGAAAGCGGCACCGGAAGACCACCGCACAGTTGGTTTCAATACTCTCTGCGGTAGACCCAATAGCGAATATGCGAGTGCCGCGCAGAGGATGATGAAGCTGACTCCTAAGAACCATGTGCTAACCGCCTCGTAGACAGGTAGTGAAAACAGATAGAAGCCAAGCGACTTGCCAAAGATTGGATCGCTTGTAGTGGTTGCTGGTTGGTGCCAGTACAAAGCAAACTTTTGCCAGTCGTCTCTGACCGTTACTCCGTAGATCAACCCGAAAACTACAGACAACAACCAGCCCAGCGGTCGAATAATTTTTGCGGGTGAAAACTTGAATGGTTGGTTGTTGAGTATGATCGTTCGCTGTTCGAAGGCGTATGAACCAAAGAGGCGCTGAAACAACCAAAACGTAGCGCCTAGAAAGAGAGCAGTCAAAACAGCGGCGCCAATCAAGAGACCGACCTTCAGTTTGAAGATGTACCAGTAAACGGACGAGTAGCCGAGCGACGAAAACCAGAGCGCCGAAATATAAACTGATAACAGACGCGAAGTTGCCAGCAGGGTTCCCGCGAGTAGGACGATGAGTACGATAGGCCAGCGACGGCGTTTACCAGTTCCAACGTCGATTACGTCAGGGGTGTACGGTATGTTGTCATTCACGCGCCGTAGAATACGCGAATATCGCGAATGATCCCAAGATTTCTTGTTACTGAGGCGCTGTGTATAATGACGAAGCTTGTTAGGCTTCTCCGTTAGTTGAGGTTAATCGACTTTCCGCAGGTTGTTCCCGTCAAATTAGGTTGTGCGGTGAGACTGAATAGATGCTAGAGCCACACACAATTCTTCAGGGTCGCTATAAAGTTGTGCGCCAGCTTGGTCAGGGCGGCATGGGTACCGTCTACGAAGCTATGGATGAGCGGCTCGATACGATTGTAGCTTTAAAAGAAACGTTCTTCGCGGATGAACGTTTGCGAAAGCAGTTTGAGCGCGAAGCCCGCTTGTTAGCCCGTTTGCATCATCCGGCACTACCTCGAGTGAGCGACCATTTTTCCGAAGGCGAAGGACAATTTCTCGTGATGCAATACATCCCGGGCGACGACCTTTCGGAGATGATGGCCCAGCGGCGCGGTCCATTTCCCGCCGAGCAGGTTTTGACTTGGGCCGATCAATTGTTGGACGCGCTCGACTACCTCCACACCCAGGAACCGCAAATCGTTCATCGCGACATCAAGCCACAGAATTTGAAGCTTACGCAGCGGGGCCAGATCATCCTGCTTGATTTCGGTCTTGCTAAAGGACAGGCCGGAGAGATTTCTCGCGTCACAACTTCAGCGAGTATTTTTGGTTACACGCCTAACTACGCCCCGCTGGAACAGATTCAGGGTTTGGGCACCGACTCACGCAGCGATCTCTATTCGCTTGCGGCTACCATCTACCACTTGCTCACTGGGACTAAGCCGCCGGACGCTCTGAGTCGTGCCGCTGCCCTGGTTAATGGTCAACCAGATCCATTGTCGTCTGCCACCGAACTAAACCCGGCGGTTGCTCCTGAAGTAAGCAATGTGCTCCAGCAGGCGATGGCTCAGAATCGTGAACAGCGATTTCCAAATGCATCGGAAATGCGGAAGGCGCTTCATCGAACCGATCAGACTTCCACGATTATAAATCGCGGCGAAGCGCAAACAATCCTGCGAGGCCCAGCCGGATCGACAGCGACGTCGTCGACAGTTGCATTAACTGGATCGCCAGTGATATCGACTCAATTGGCTGCCGAACAACGAACGGTTGCGGCAGGTGAAACGACTGTCGTTCGACCTTTTGTTGGTTCGCCGCGCCGAGGTTTTATTCCGTGGGTGCTTGCTGGTGCAGGGTTGTTGCTCGCGGTTTGCGTCATGGGCTTTTACCTGACGCAAAAGCAGAATGCATCAGTTGTTGAGTTGGTGCCACCAGGTCCTTCACCGGCGCCGAGCCAGACGGCGACCTTCGAACCGACAGCTAGTCCAATTCAAAATCTCGACCCAAAGATACAGCCAACTCCACAACCGAAGGCTACAGTTGCTGAGACTAAGCCTGTCCGAAAAGTCGAGACACAAACGCCGGCACCTGAGCCCAAGAAGCAGTCGACGCCTGAACCAACGCCTGTACCGCAACCATCGCGACAGGGAACAAGTGGACATGAGGCCGAAATCCCAACAACTCCGACGCCGGGAGATCCGAATGGTCAGCCTCCCGGACGACCGAGGCCCAACCAGCGTGGCCTTCCAAATGTTCAGGTCGGACCGGGTGGCGTTGTGATCCGTAACTTTCCCGATGGTTCGAAGGTAATTTCTTCCCCGGATGGTTCGCGCGTTTACATTTCCCCGGACGGTCGCAGGCAGGTGCTTGCTCCGGGCCAAAAGCCGAACAGGCAACGACCGGAACGACCGCAGCGGCCCTAATCGCGATCGAAGATTTTATTCTGCGTTGCTCACATCACTGTTGCCCAAGTAGGATTTCTGAACCTATCAGGAACAATTCATGCTGAACAAATTTCGGTTCTGAGGAGAAGTCTAATGAAGAAGTCTATAAAACTCCGGCTGGTCATTGCGTCACTGACGATCAGCGCAACCTTTGCGGTCTTAGCGTCAGGCAGTTTCGGAGTTCGAGCGGAATCCAGAAAGCAGGTTTCTTCTGTGATTCGAATCACACCCCCTGCGCCAGTGTTTGATCAAAAAGAGAGACTGGCTGAGTTAGCCCAGCGCCGAGCACGCGTGGCGCAGAGCATTGGCCCAAAGTCTTTAGTAGTTCTCTTCAGCACGGAGCCGAGAGTCTATACAAACGACGTCGACTATCAGTATCGACAGGAGAACAACCTGTTCTATCTAACAATGCTGAAGCAGAAGGGCGCCACGTTGGTTCTGCTTCCTGGTAACAGGCAGACGCCGGAAATTTTGTTTTTGCCTCGTCGAAATCCGGCGGCCGAAACATGGACCGGTCATATGTACAGTCCGCAGGAAGCGAATGAGATTTCTGGAGTGAAGGAAATATGGGAAGCGACCGAGTTTGAACCGTTCATCAAGGCTCTTCGCAACCGTCAGCCTTACAGGCCGAAGCAAGACAACATTTTCATGTCAGACTTGCCTGCGGGGACAGTGATGGCAAATGGGAATGGGTTTGAACCACTGTTGGACGCCGCTGGTAAAAATGAAGCTGCGTTGTATCTTTTGATGACACGCGAAATGGATAGCCGGGAGTACAAACAGGAACAGCGGTTCGCGACAGATTGGGTAAAGACCGCTTCGGGCTTCAGTCTCAAAAACGCGTGGCCGGTTTTTGTTGAGATGAGAGTAAAGAAGTCACCGATGGAGCTGCGTCTGTTGCAACATGCGATCGATATCAGCACTGAAGCGCATCAGCGGGCGTGGGCTGCTGCCGGGGACGCAAAGTGGGAATACGAAGTTGACGCTGAGATGACTTATACGTTCAAGCTTAGAAACGCCGACAGCTGGGGATATCCGGACATTGTCGGTTGTGGACCAAATGCGACGACATTGCATTACGAAGAATCGCAGGGTCCGGTTAAATCAGGTGAATTGTTATTGATGGATGTTGGGGCTGAGTACGAACATTATTCGTCAGACATCACGCGAACGTTTCCTGTAAACGGCAAGTTCTCACCGGCACAAGCGGAGGTCTATCAGATTGTTTACGATGCGCAGGAGGCAGTAGCAGCAGTGTCTAAGCCGGGCGCCACTCTTTCAGACGCGAACCGCGCTGGAACGGAAGTCATCAAGGACGGACTGCTCAAGCTCGGCCTGATAACCGATAAGAATTCGAATCAACATCGAATCTGGTTCATGCACGGAACCTCGCACTGGATTGGCATGAACGTTCATGACGTTGGTGGCGGAGCCAAGTTCGAACCTGGAGTGACCTTCACAAACGAGCCTGGAATTTATGTTCGACCAGATGCCCTTGATTACATGCCGTTTGGCTGGAAGCAGGAAGACTGGGAGAAGTTCAAAACGGCTGTTAGGCCCGCGTTTGAAAAATACAAGAGCATTGGCGTTCGTATCGAAGACGACATGCTCATCACTCCTGATGGCGTGAAGTGGATGAGTGCAGCATTACCGAGGAAGATATCGGATATTGAGGACTTCATCGCGAAGGCGAGAAGAGCGACTGAATAAAGCTGGACTTAGGTCTTGGGTTTTAGGTCTTTGGTTTACTTCGCTGGATGCGTTGCACCAACTTCCAAAGACCCAAGACCAAAGCCTTATCTTTTCCCAACCAAATTCTTAATCCACCCTGAGAACCACCTCAGGGCTGTTCGAAAAAAGCCATGTTGCGGTGGAGGCTCACCGACTTCTGTTTTTGCCTCTGCACCCAAAGCCGTGAAGAACTGCGTGGCCATCATCTTTACCGTACCCTGGATCATTCGTTGGCCAACACTCGCAATCGTTCCTCCAATTTGCACATCGCCTGTGTAGTTGACTGCGGTTGATTCACCTTCAGTTACCAGGTCCAGGTCACCCGATCCTTTCAAAAATCCCGGAGCGCCTTTTCCGTCAACCACCATTCGGAAATGTTCTGGTGCGCGCAGATCCTCAAGTCGAACCGTCCCATTGAAGATTCCCTTAATTGAACCAACACCCGCCCGTATCGTGGCGGCAAAAGTATTCTCGCCCGTTTTCTCGAGACGTTCGCAACCAGGGATTGTTCGTTGGAGGACTTCCGGATTTACCAGCGACCCGTAGACACGATCCCTGGGGGCATCGATTACATGTTTGCCTTCGATCTTCATAAGGCTGAATCCAGGACGCCTCCTTGGAGTGCGGTGGCCCGGCACCGCTTTGTCAAAGAAATACCTGAGTGGTGGTGTCCTGGTTTACCAAAGCGGTGCCGGGCTACCGCACTCCAGGGAGCGACATGACCCGATCTAGTGCGCACTGTTTTTCGCCGCCGCAATCGCACGCCGGGTGTGTACTTGTGCCAGGTGCACACGGTATTCACCAGAGGCGTAAAGGTCTGCGTTCGGATCTATTCCATCGCAGACATGCGACGCGGCATTGCTGATGGCAGCATCATCCAGATTTGAACCAACCAACCCAGACTCGGCGGCACTTGCGCGGTAAGCTTTCACACCCACACCCGTGACTCCGATACTCGCACTCTCGCACGAACCGTCAGTTTTGAATGACAGATTTACGGCGATGCCAACTACTGCAAATCCAGACGCCGGGTGTGGGACTTTTTGATAAGCCTGACCGAATTTGCCGGAAGGCTTCTTGATTCGTATCTCGCGAAGAATCTCGCCAGGTTGCAAATCTGTCGTCAGCAGGTCGAGAAAGAAATCATCGGCGCTGACTATTCGCTCGCCATTGGGACCAACCAGTACCAGTTCTGCATGAAGTGCAATTGCCGCGGCAGGCCAATCACCAGCCGGATCAGAATGGGCCAGGCTTCCACCAATCGTCCCTTTGTTTCGGACTTGAACGTCACCAATACTGGCGGCGCAAGCGGGTAACAGCGGACAGATTTGCTTCAACAGCTCAGAAGATTCGAGTCTGTAGTGCGTGGTTGTCGCACCAATCAAGATGCGACCGCTGTCCTCACGTATGTACGACAGTTCCTTGAGGCGAGCAATGTCCACCAACAGCTGAGGCTGTGCGAGTCGAAGCTTCATCGCTGGAATTAGACTGTGTCCACCAGCGAGAACCTTTGCCCCATCAGGATCGGCAGCCAACAGTGAAACAGCTTCATCAAGCGATTTTGGAACCTTGTAATCGAATTGTGCCGCGATCATATTTGCGCTCCTATCGTTTTCTCTGTGCTATCTCTGCGTTCTCTGTGTCTCTGTTATTCAGTACTCAAACTCAGCAACACAGAGAACTCCGAGATAGCACAGAGAAGATCAAGACTCACTGAGTGCTATTAATAATTCGCCACAGCGCTTCCGGCTTCACTGGCATATCAAGATGCTTTATTCCAAACGGCGCCAGTGCGTCGACTATTGCGCCGACGATCGCCGGTGTCGCGCCAATCGTTCCGGCTTCGCCAACACCTTTGACGCCGAGTGGATTGACGGGTGTTGGTGTTTCAGTGCGATCGAGTTCGAAATGGGGAACATGACTGGCTCTCGGAACTGCATAGTCCATTAACGTGCCTGTGATTAGTTGACCCTGCTCGTCGTAAACCACCTCTTCAAACATTGCTTGCCCAATCGACTGAACAATCCCGCCGTGTAACTGACCGTCGACCAGCATCGGATTGATAACTTTGCCGCAATCGTCGACAGCGACGTAGCGGAGGAACTTGATATCGCCGGTCTCCCGATCGACTTCGACGACGGCGATGTGGGTGCCAAACGGGAAAGTGAAATTCTTGGGCTCAAAGAAGTATGTTGCCGACAATCCCGGTTCGGTATCGGGAGGAAGTTCCTTCGCGAGGTGAGCAGCGAGCGCAATGTCCTGAATCGTTAGACTTGTTCGGCCTTCTGTCTGAGGTTCCGGTAATGCTGCGGCGGGAGCTTCACCAACTGGAACAACCGGTTCGGAACTGCCACCTGCTGCCGCTCCAGCAGCGGCGCTTAGTGAATACTTTCCACCTTCAAATGAAAGTCGTGTCGCATCAGATTGCAGCATGTGCGCCGCGATCTTGTTTGCTTTCTCTTTGAGTTTTTGGATGGCGATATAAACAGCGGTGCCTCCGACTGCCGTAGCGCGGCTGCCAAACGTGCCAATGCCGTACTGCACTATCCCGGTGTCTCCGTGAATGACGGTTACGTCATTAAGGTCAACGCCCAGTTCGTCTGCCGCAATTTGCGCAAACGACGTTTCCTGACCTTGGCCATGCGGCGAGGCCCCAGTCATGACCGTCACTTTCCCGGTTGGTTCGATCCGGACCGTCGCGCTTTCCCAGCCGCCTGCAGGCATCGCCTGTGACGGACCAAGAGCGCAGATTTCAACATAGGTTGAAATCCCGATCCCAATTAGCCGCCCTTCTGCTCGTGCTGCCTTTTGGTCGGCCCGAAGTTTCACGTAGTCAGCGATGCCCTGGGCTTTGTCGAGTGCGGCTTCATAGTCACCACTGTCGTAATCGAGCCCGGTCGCGGTGTGAAAAGGGAATTCGTCTTTGGAGGGGAAATTCTTTCGACGAACATCAGCCGGATCCAGGTTGAGATCCCGAGCCACCAGGTCCAACGCTCGTTCAACAACATACGTTGCTTCAGGTCGCCCTGCACCACGATATGCGTCGGTGGCCATCTTGTTCGTGAAGCACGCGGTGATGTTGATTTGAATTGCCGGAATCTTGTATGCGCCGGACAGCATTAACCCGGTTAGAGTCGGGATTGCTGGCGTGAGCAGTTGGTGATACGCACCAAGGTCTGCGAAAACGTTGTAACGGAGTCCGGTCAGTGTGCCATCGTTTTTGAAAGCGACTTCGATATCACCGACTTGTCCACGTCCATGAATGGTCGCTTGCATGTTCTCGCGTCTTGTTTCGATCCACTTGACTGGTTTGCCCAACTGAATCGAAATCCAGCCCAGCATTGCTTCCTCGCCATATACATTCAGCTTTGATCCGAAGCCACCGCCAACTTCAGGCGTAATCACGCGTAACTTGTTTTCTGGGATGCCGATCATTATCGCGAGCTGAGTGCGCAAGAGATGTGGAATCTGAGTGGACGACCAAACTGTCAGTTCCTCTTCGCCGGGAAAATAGCGAGCGAGAACGCCACGCGGTTCCATTGCTATTGGGGCAAGTCGAGTATGAAGGATTCGCTGTTTGAGTGTGCGTTCAGCAGATGAGAAGGCTGCGGCTATGTCGCCTTCGCCGGAACTCATCGTGTAGGCGATGTTATCCGGGAAGCCTTCGTGAATAACAGTTCCGCCTTTTGCCGCTTCTTCTACATCCGTCACGGCGGGGAGATCGTCGTAGTCAACCATGACCAGGTCAACGGCGTCGCGTGCCAGGTAACGATCCGTCGCAACTACAGCGGCGATTGGATGACCAACAAAGTAAACTTTGTCCTGCGCGAGGACCCGATGATCCGGAATCTTCAAACCGGGAAGTGCGCTGGCACAAGGCACCGGGCCAATCTTTTCGGCGATATCTTTGCCGGTGTAAACAGCTACGACGCCGGGTGCAGCCAGAGCTTCGGACGTATCGATGTTTTTGATTCGCGCATGAGCGTAGACCGAACGAACGAAAGCAACGTGCAACGTGTCTGGTAGTTTGATGTCGTCGACGTAGTGTGCAAGTCCTTTTATGAGTCGAGGATCCTCAGTTCGCTTTATTGGTTTGCCTACGTACTTGTTTGGCATGGAAGCCTCCGAAAGAAAGACAAATTAGTTATCGCTCTGAATAGGAGCTTAGTGCTTAGTACTTTGTTTTCTCCTAAATACTGTTCGTTGAATCGAAATTGAATCTTAAAGCAAGCTAACAAAGCACAAAGCACCAAGTTCAAAGACCTAAAACCAAAGGCCTACTTGGCCGCTTTTCCCGCTGCATACTGCACAGCTTCGATAATGTGCTGATAGCCAGTACAGCGACAGAGATTGCCCTCGAGGCCGTGGCAAATCTCTTCTCGCGACGGGTTAGCGTTTCGTTCGAGCAGTTGCGCCGCCGTGACAATCATTCCCGGTGTGCAATATCCACATTGCAACCCGTGTTTCTCCCAGAAGCCTTCCTGGACCGGGTGGAGATCGCCATTAGTCGCGAAACCCTCGATTGTTTTTACGTCACTACCATCTGCCTGAACTGCAAATTGAGTGCATGACTTCACTGCCTGGCCATCGATCATTACAGTGCACGCGCCACAGAGCGACGTTTCACAGCCGACGTGCGTACCAGTCAGGCTTAACACCTCGCGCAGATAGTGAACGAGTAGTAAACGTGGCTCGACTTCGTCGGAGCGAGCCACACCATTCACATTGAGATTGATAGCCTTTTTCATGAGCTACCTCACTTTTGAGTCTTAAATTTGGAGAAGAATTTCTGATCGACTTCTAAGTCAGTTTAGATCGAAAGTCAATGGCGAGAAGAACCGGTTTTGCCGCCTCCAGTCCGAAAAGCCTCTGGCTTTCCGTCAAGCCTTCGACTCTTTTGCAGCTAGGGCTAGGCCGCCAAGGCGAAGCCTCTCCTTTTCCAAGTCACTTACGGAAAGCGAGAGGCTTTCCGCACGGGAGGCGGCAAAGCCGCAAGACCAATCGTTCCCGACCTTATAGGATTTGCTTTGAGGCGTAGCGTCGTCTGAACTTAGCCCGGCTTTTCAAAGCGCTGAGCGCATCTAGACAGTTGCTTTGTTAATCTGTCGCTTCAACCGGTGGATAGCACGCCGGACGTTTTTCAGTTCGGCATGATTGTGAGCTTCGATTGCGGCGGATCGTTTGACCTTCAGCTCTCGAATACGGGCTTTGATCGAAGCCTTGTCGACACCGACAACATCGTGATGCGTGTGTTGTAGTCCGAGTGCTTTGGCCAACGCCGTGATCAGGTGTTCCTTGTTGAGCTGCGTATATCCTTTGACGGCCTCGTGATCTATATCCTTTGCTATTTCACGTAACTCGGCGACGGGTTTATGTTTGAGTTCCTCGATAGTGAAAGCCATAAGTCTCTCCTGAAGTCTGAATTAACTTTTAAGGGGTCAGGCTACCAAGAATTTGCGAAAGATGATGCCGCATGTGTCCGGCATAATCTCGGATGAAATACTCGAGCGTGGTGGGTGAATTCTTGTCTACGGTTTTCCAGGCGATTTTGTCGAGGTTATGTTCGGTTCGAATTCGTGAGAGCGCTTCTTCGGGCATCACCGATATGACATGTGCGAGATGCAGATTGTACGAGGCCCACAATTGAACCAGGTCAGCCCACGGCTCGTCGTTGTATTTTTGAGTATCAACCCAGGTGTCCTGGTCATAGCCAGGACAAACCAGGTCGTGGGTAAATTGAGCACGCACAAACCGGTGGTGATTGTTGGCCGCTGAATCAATGAGGTGCCCTACGATCTGTTTTGGTGACCACTGGCCAGGCTTTCCGACCCTGGCGTCGTCAGCCGGTATAGCAAGCAGTCGCGCCTTCCCATCCGCAACCGTACGTCTGAAATCTTCGAGAAATTGATTCATGAAGTAAAACCGCTTGGGAGCAGGCTCCGTAAATCAAAATTGTAAGTTGATCGATTGTTAGGATAATAACGCAACTGGCACCGGGCTGAGAAACTCGGCTGAATTAATGCGGTGTTAGTTGACTCACCACGGCAAAAATCGTAGTTTGCTCACGCCTTGCAAAGTTCTCTCGTCGGAGCCTCGCAAATGAAATCGTCATCCCTCCTTCTGACTTTCTGCCTGCTTCTCGTTGTTTTTCAATCACCGGCAAAGGCGCAGGACAAAACCTCTGCAAAAGAGCTCGCCCTCTATAGTGAGATCAAATCCTTCTCACTCACTGGTGGAGCAGTGGACGTAAACGGTCTAGTGATTAAGAAAGACCGTGCCCAAATTACTTTGGCAGGAACTGTATATCTCGCGGCCCCAACGAATGGTCAAATCATCGGTGCAGTCTTCATAGGCGAAGGAACGTTTGCTCTTGAAACCCCACCCACTGACTTTGAACAGGCGAACATTCGCCGGCTGACAGGGATGGACACCATCAAGACAGACTTCAAAACGGCCGTCTTCAGATTCACCGACGACACAGCCCAACAACTCGGCACCCCGCGTTCAGCACCACTCAACGAGCGTGCACAGA
>Ga0207689_10004505_pt1 | contig 12608 bp, 10 predicted proteins | sample KBSMisM52_FD_184312 | JGI IMG/M metagenome (GOLD analysis project Ga0207689, IMG submission 184312) | Miscanthus rhizosphere microbial communities from Kellogg Biological Station, Michigan, USA - KBS Miscanthus M5-2 (SPAdes) (version 2) | ecosystem: Host-associated > Plants > Roots >... | reverse complement strand
ACGCCGAGCGCATCAAGCGGGTCGCCGAGCGGATCGTCTCCACGCGGAAGGCCGGCCACGAGGTGGTCGTGGTCGTCTCGGCGATGGGTGACACCACCGACGAACTGCTCGACCTGGCGTCCCAGGTGAGCCCGGTGCCGCCCGGCCGCGAACTCGACATGCTGCTCACCAGCGGCGAGCGCATCTCGATGGCGCTGCTGGCGATCGCGATCCACAACCTCGGCTACGAGGCCCGCTCGTACACCGGCTCGCAGGCCGGCGTGCTCACCACCTCGACGCACGGCCGGGCCCGGATCATCGACGTCACCCCCGGCCGGCTGCGCAACGCGCTCGACGAGGGCGCCATCGCGATCGTCGCCGGGTTCCAGGGCGTCGCCCAGGACACCAAGGACATCACCACGCTCGGCCGCGGCGGCTCCGACACCACGGCGGTCGCGCTCGCGGCCGCGCTGTACGCCGACGTCTGCGAGATCTACACCGACGTCGACGGCGTGTTCACCGCCGACCCGCGGATCGTGCCGAGCGCGGCGCACATCAGGCGGGTCACCTACGAGGAAATGCTGGAAATGGCCGCGTGCGGTGCCAAGGTGCTCATGCTGCGGTGTGTCGAGTACGCTCGCCGATTTTCGATGCCGATCCACGTGCGCTCGTCATACACCTACAGGGACGGCACCATGGTCACCGGAGCGATGGAGGATCTTCCGTTGGAGCAGGCACTCATCACCGGCGTGGCGCACGAGCGTGACGAGGCGAAGATCACGATCGTCGGCGTTCCCGACGAGCCCGGCATCGCCGCGCAGATCTTCGGCACCGTCGCCAACGCCGAGATCAATATCGACATGATCGTCCAGAACGTGTCGACCGAAGGCACCGGCCGCACCGACATCTCGTTCACCCTGCCCAAGGCCGACGGCCCGGCCGCGATGGCCGCGCTGAACAAGATCGCCGATCAGATCAAGTTCAAGACGCTGCTGTACGACGACCACATCGGCAAGGTCTCGCTGATCGGTGCCGGGATGCGCTCGCACCCGGGCGTCGCCGCGAAGTTCTTCGCCGCCCTCGGGCAGGCCGGGCTCAACATCGAGATGATCTCGACGTCCGAGATCCGGGTCTCGGTCATCTGCCGGGACACCGACCTGGACGCCGCCGTGCGCGCCGTGCACGACGCGTTCGATCTGGGCGGTGACGAGGAAGCGGTCGTCTACGCGGGGACGGGAAGATGAGCGAGCGAATCATCAGCTCAGCGTTCTGCGAATGCATCGCCGAGCGAAGCGAGGCGATTGCATGAGTCGCCTGCCGTCGCTGGCGGTCGTCGGCGCGACGGGCGCGGTCGGCACGGTGCTGTGCGAACTGCTCTCGTCGCGGCGCAACGTGTGGGGCGAGGTGCGGCTGGTCGCGTCGCGGCGGTCGGCCGGTCGCCGGATCATGGTGCGCGGTGAGGAGCTCGAGGTCCAGGAACTCTCGCCCGGGGTCTTCGACGGCATCGACGTCGCGATGTTCGACGTCCCCGACGAGGTGGCCGCCGACTGGGCGCCCATCGCCGTCAAGCACGGCGCGGTGGCCGTCGACAACTCGACCGCGTTCCGGCTCGACCGCGACGTCCCGCTCGTCGTCCCGGAGATCAACCCGGAGCAGGTGCGCAACCGGTCGCGCGGGATCATCGCCAGCGCCAACTGCACCACCGTCGCGATGATCGTGGCGATCGCGCCGCTGCACTACGAGTACGGGCTGCGCGAGCTGGTGCTGGCGAGCTACCAGTCGGTGTCCGGCGTCGGCAAGGCCGGCGTCGACGCGCTGCTCGACCAGCTCGACAGGGTGGGCGGCGACCGGTCGCTCGGGTCGCGGTCGGGCAACGTGCGGCGCGCGGTCGGCGACGACCTGGGCCCGTTCCCGGCGCCGATGGCGCTCAACGTGGTGCCCTGGGCGGGCGGCCTGCGCGACGCCGGCTGGTCGTCGGAGGAGCTGAAGCTGCGCAACGAGACCCGCAAGATCCTCGGGCTGCCGGACCTGAAGGTGTCGGCGACCTGCGTACGGGTGCCGGTGGTCACCGGTCACTCGGTCGCCGTGCACGCGGTGTTCGGCGCGGAGGTCGACGCCGAGGGCGCCCGCGAGGTGCTCCGGCACGCGCCCGGCGTGATCCTCGTCGACGATCCGGGGTCGGGCGAGTTCCCGATGCCGATCGACGCGGTGGGCACCGACCCGTCCTGGGTGGGCCGCATCCGGCGCTCGCTGGACGACCCGCGGGCGCTCGACTTCTTCGTCACCGGCGACAACCTGCGCAAGGGCGCGGCGCTGAACACCGCGCAGATCGCCGAGCTGCTGGCGGCGGAGCTGTCCTGAATCTTGGACTGCGGTCGGGACCCTGGCCCCGACCGCAGTCCAAGATCGCGGAAAATGGGTCGCCGGCCGCGCGTCGAGCGCCGATCCTCGATCGGTGACCATCGTCGACCTGACCGCGCGCAAGAACGCGGCCGGTGCCAGCGCGAACGGGGCAGCCGTCGCGCTGACCCCGCCCGTGCTGAACCTCGACGACGAGAACTCTCCGTCGGACGTCGTCGACCTGCTTTTCCTCGACGCGTTCGCCCGCGGCGTGCAACCGCACGCCAGGCACCGGACCGTCTCCCGACCCAAGGCCAAGGCCGCTCTGTGCCCGCCGGGCTCGCGGCCGCTGCGCACCGTGCGGTGGGGCCGCCACCACGCGCAGCTCTTTGCGGGCGACGGCTGGACCCTGCGGGTGCGCCGCTGGAACGACGGCTCCGCCGACCTCGCGGTGACGGCCGTCGACGCGGCCACGGCCGACCGGGTGCTCGATCAGTCGGTCGACGGCGCGATCCGGCCGGCGCCGCCCAAGTCCGACGCCGTACCCGTCGGCTTCTGGCACAAGCCGGCCGGGCACCCGATCCGGCGGGAGCGGCTGATCACGTCGCAGCCGTGGCGCGAGGTGCGCGGCAACTACGCGCCGGGCGCCGTCGCCGCGCTGGACCGCCTGATGAAGCTGACCGCCGACGGCGTCAACGGGCGGTTGCTGCTGCTCTACGGCCCGCCGGGCACCGGCAAGACAACCGTGCTGCGCACGCTGGCGGCGCACTGGCGCAAGTGGTGCCAGGTCGACTGCGTGCTCGACCCGGAGCGGCTGTTCGCCGACCCCGGCTACCTCGTCGAGGTCGCCATGGGCACCGACGGCGACAAACGCCGTTGGCGCCTGCTCCTGTTGGAGGATTGCGACGAGCTGATCGGCGGCGGCGCGCGCTACGTGTCCGGGCAGGCGCTGTCGCGCCTGTTGAACCTGACCGACGGGATGCTCGGCCAGGGTCGCGACGTGCTCGTCGCGATCACCACCAACGAGGACGTGTCCCGGCTGCACCCGGCCGTGGTTCGCCCGGGCCGCTGCCTCGCGCGGGTGGAACTGGGCCCGCTGCCCTTCGCGCAGGCGCGGAACTGGCTCGGCAAGGCCGACGGCATCGGTCCGAACGGCGCGACCCTGGCCCAGTTGTACGCGTTGCGCAATGGCACCGACCCGATCACCGCGGCCGCGCCCGAGCCGGCGGCCGGCCTGTACCTGTAGCGGGCCCGTTCCTGCGATCTTGGACTCCTGCCGGGGCCCCGGCCCCGGCAGGAGTCCAAGATTCACGGCGAGAGCACGTCGTCGGCGTCGACGATCGTGTACGCGTAGCCCTGCTCGGCCAGGAAGCGCTGCCGGTGCGCGGCGTACTCCGTGTCGATCGTGTCCCGGGACACCACCGTGTAGAAGTGCGCCTGCCGGCCGTCGGCCTTGGGCCGCAGCACCCGGCCGAGCCGCTGCGCCTCCTCCTGCCGCGACCCGAACGTCCCCGAGACCTGGATCGCGACAGCCGCCTCCGGCAGATCGATGGAGAAGTTGCCCACCCGGGAGATCACCAGCGTCGGCAGTTCGCCCGAGCGGAACGCGTCGAAGAGCCGTTCGCGCTCCTTGTTGGTGGTGGCGCCCTGGATGATCGGCGCCTGCAGGTACTCGCCGATCTCGTGCAGCTGGTCGAGGTAGGCGCCGATCACCAGGATCTGGTCGTTCTTGTGCCTGTCGACGAGCGCCTTGACCACCGGCAGCTTGGTCCGCGCGGTCGCGGCCATCCGGTACTTGTCCTCGTTCTCGCTGACCGCGTAGGCCATCCGCTCCTCGTCGGTGAGGGTCGCCCGCACCTCGATGCACTCGGCCGGCGCGATCCAACCCTGCGACTCGATGTCCTTCCACGGCGCGTCGTACCGCTTGGGGCCGATGAGCGAGAACACGTCGCCTTCGCGGCCGTCCTCGCGCACGAGCGTCGCGGTGAGGCCGAGGCGGCGGCGGGCCTGCAGGTCGGCGGTGAACCGGAAGATCGGCGCGGGCAGCAGGTGCACCTCGTCGTAGATGATCAGGCCCCAGTCGCGGGCGCCGAAGAGGTCGAGGTGGGTGAACACGCCGGCGCGCCGGGTGGTGAGCACCTGGTAGGTGGCGATCGTGACCGGCCGGATCTCCTTGCGCTCGCCGGAGTACTCGCCGATCTCGTCCTCGGTGAGCGACGTCCTGGCGACCAGTTCGCGCTTCCACTGCCGCCCGGCGACGGTGTTGGTCACCAGGATCAGCGTGGTCGCCTTCGCGGTGGCCATCGCGGCCGCGCCGACGAGCGTCTTGCCGGCGCCGCACGGCAGCACGACGACGCCGGACCCGCCGGCCCAGAACCCGTCGACCGCCTCCTGCTGGTACGCCCGCAGCGTCCAGCCCTCTTCGAACAGGTCGATCTGGTGCGCCTCGCCGTCGACGTACCCGGCCAGGTCCTCGGCCGGCCAGCCCAGCTTGAGCAGCCCCTGCTTGAGCCGCCCCCGCTCGGACGGGTGAACGGCGATCGTGTCCTCGTCGACGAGCGCGCCGAGCATCCCGGCGAGCTTCTTGCTCTTGGCGACCTCCACCAGCACCGCGCGGTCGAGCGCCTTGAGCACCAGGCCGTGCGACGGGTGGTTCATGAGCTGCAGCCGCCCGTACCGGTCCATGGTCTCGGCGACATCGACGAGCAGCGCATGCGGCACCGGGTACCGCGAGTAACGCAGCAGCGCGTCGACGACGCTCTCCGCGTCGTGGCCGGCGGCGCGCGCGTTCCACAGCCCGAGCGGGGTGAGCCGGTAGGTGTGGATGTGCTCGGGGGAGCGCTCGAGCTCGGCGAACGGCGCGATGGCCATCCGGCAGGCGAGCGCGTCCGGGTGGTCGACCTCGAGGAGAAGCGATTTGTCGGACTGAACGATCAGGGGGCCGTCGGTCACGGCCGGACCTCGCTCCGCGAGGTCCGGCCTGTGACGGGACCGCCTCGCTCCGCGAGACGATCACGTCGGATGTTGATGGTTCGCTCACTGCGCTCGCTCACCGCACAAGTGTGCCGCATCGGCGGGACCGGCAACCGTGACCCGTGCCGGTAGCGTCTTACCGGTAAGGAGGTCGTCGATGCGTCGTTGGATCCTTGGTGTCGCCGTGGTCGTGGCGGTCCTGTCGAGTGGTACGGCGTCGGCCGTGGCGGGACCCGGCAGCGACGGCGCCGGCCCCGATCCGGTTTCGGCGTCCTGGCAGACGCCGGAAGCGGCGCCCGTCGTGGCCGAGCCGGTCGCGGCGGTTCCGGCCGCGCCACCGGCGAGCGCGCCCCCGACGAGCGCACCGCCGGCCGCGCCGCCGGCTGCGCCGCCCGCAGCCGGACCCGGCTGCCCGGTGGGCGACAAGCATCACGACGTCGAGGTCGCGCTGGCCGCGATCGGCTCGTACGGCCCGATCGTGGTGGACGGCGCGCAGACGCCCGCGGACTGCGCGACGATCGTCAAGTTCCAGAAGCGCTTCGGGATCAGCCCGGCCAACGGCAGGGCCGGCCCGACCACCGCCGACGTCGCCCGGCGCATCCTGGGCAGCCTGAAGGCAGCGGAGCGGGCGAAGTGCACGCCCGGCGCGAGCGCGCTGACCGCCTGCGTCGACCTCACCCTGCAGACGGTCTGGGTGATCCGGGCCGACGGCTCGGTGGCGTTGGGCCCGACGGTGGTGCGCACCGGCTTCCGCGGCTACGCCACCCCGGCCGGCACCTACAAGATCAACGAGCGCACCACGCGCGAGTGGTCGATCAAGTACAAGGTGTGGCTGCCGTACTGGCAGCATTTCACCAGTGGGATGGGCTTCCACGAGACCACCACGTACCTGCACAACATGGGCAACGGATCGCACGGGTGCGTCAACCTGCTCCACAACGATGCAAGGGACCTGTGGAACCTGATCGGCTACAACACCACGGTCAAGACCTTCGGGCGACGCCCCGGCACCTGAGGCGCGGAAAGGGCCTACGGAGTCGCCAGCTCGGCCGCCGTTATCCGGTACAGGGCGAACGTGTGCAGGGTCTCGGTGCGCTCGTCTTCGGCGCGTAGGAAGCCCTCGGCCATCGACACCGGACGCAGCAGCCGCGACGTCGGCGAGCCGTGCGCGTCGACGTATCCGACCCAGACCAGCATCTTCTCGCGCAGCGCCTGCTGCAGCACCACCATGGCCGACGCGTGCGCCCCGTTGCTGGCCGCGCTCGCCGGCGGCGCGCCGCGCACGCTGTCGGGCGCCCGCCGCTGCGCCCGGGCGGCCGCGTCGCCGCGCCGGATCTGCTCGACGATGCCGGCCGCCTGCGCCGGTCGCAGGTCGACGATCGCCCGCGGCCGGGACACCACCACCGGCCGGTTCGGCGCCCGCCGGGCCCGCGGCCGGGAGAGCACCGCGGCCCCCGTCGCGTCTTCGCGCACCGGCGCGTAACCGGCCCCGCGCAGGACCTCCAGCAGCCGCCCGGGCGAGGCCGCGGTGACCAGCACCGTGGGCGCGAGCCGCCGGAACGACAACGGGGCCAGCCGCCGGTCGGCGTAGGCCTCGGCGACGAGCGTCTCGTCGTCGCTGCGCAGGTACGCCCCGGCCGTGCCGGCGCGCAGGCCGCCGTGGCGGCGGGCGACGTCGTCGATGAGGTACGTGAGTGCCTGCGGGACGGCGGTGCGCGAGCGGCGGGCGAACAGCGCGTGCAGGTCGCCGGCCGAGTAGCCGGTGTCCAGCGCCCGCCGCACCGACGACGGCGTCACCCGCAGCACCGCGGCCGACTCCGCCTCGGTGGCCAGCGCGAGCTCGGCGGCCAGCGTCGGCTCCGGCGGCCCGGGGACGATGACCGACAGGTCGGCCTGCACCACCACGTGCTCCACGGGCGCGGGGAGCAGGGTGGCCAGCGCGGCTGCCGCGTCGCGCCGGCCGGGGTCGCGGACGCCGAGCGGGTCGTCCTCGTCGGTGCGCCCGTCGGACTCGGCCAGCAGCAGCCGGCCGTATCCGGTGAGTGCGCCGAGCCCGGTCAGGCCCAGCACGGCCGCCTCGGTGAGCACCCCGGCCGTCGGGTCCAGCGGGTTGCGCCCGGCGCGACCCTGCTGGTTGCCTGCCGAAGCGGCTTGACCGCGGGCTTCGCTTCGCTGCGCCCGCTGGCCGCTCCGCCGGGGCGCCCGCCACGCCAGGACGTCGGCGACCTGGGACGCGTCGGGCGCGGTGCCGGGCGGCAGGTCGAGCAGCACGTCGAGGACGGCGCGCCGGGCCGTCGGGGCGACCGCCCGCTCCACCTCGGCGGACAGCGCCGCGATCGGCCGGTCCTTCTCGTCACGCTGACCGACCAGCGCCGGGCTGCGCGGCATCGTCAGCCAGGCGGCGGTGAGCACCCGCCAGCGGTGTGCCAGTGGGGAGACCTGCCAGCCGTCGTAGGCACCGGCCGGCAGGAAGCCCGGTTCGTCGTCGCCGAGCAGGCCGGCCGCGTACGCGATCTCCAGCAGCAGCGCCGCCTCGGACTCGGCGACCCCGGCCGAGCGGGCCACCCGGCGCAGGTCGCGCACGCCGAGGCCGCCCGAGCGCAGCACCGCGGCCGGCTCGGCGGCGAGCGCCTCCAGCACGGCCTCGGCCTGCCGGACCGCTTCCAGCGCCTGCCCGGCGCCGGCCCGGTCGACCCCGGCGGGCGTCGGTGCGGTGATGGCCGGCGGCGCCGGGTGCAGCCGGCCGAGCGGCCCCGCGTCGCGGCGCAGGAGCAGTGCGACCTCGCGGGGCAGCTCCACGGTGTCGTCGGCGATCTGGACGAGCAGGTGGTGGTCGAGCAGCCAGCGGATCGCCGAGTCGGCGGGCAGCGGCTTCGCGATCGCCCCGAGCGGCGGCCCGGCGGCCAGCCGGTCCAGCGCGGCGCGGGCCGGCGGCGGGGCACTCAGCACGGCCCGGCGCAGCCCGGCCGGGTCGGCGGCGAGGGTCGCCGCGTCCGGCCCGAGATCGGCGGCGGGACGCCCCAGCCCGGCCGGGTACGGGCTCGCCGTGGCAACGGCGGCCACCACGGCCAGGTCGTGGTCGGGCCCGAAGACCAGCGCCCGGTCGCGCAGGCCCCGCAGCGCGACCTGGGTGACGGCCGGCTCGGCGCCGCACCGGGCAGCCAGCGCGAGGACGGCGTCGACGGCTACCGGCGGGTCGAGGAACCGGACGGCGTCGAGGATCTCCAGCGAGAATGTGTCCAGCCCGTCGAGAGCCCGCCGCACGGAGGGAATCGACTGCACCCGTCCGGCGAGCGCGCCGAGGTCGGACGGGATCGGCACCACCAGATCGGGGCGCAGCCGAACGAGCGCGGCCAGCTCGTCGTCGCTGAGACCGCGCAAGTGATCAACAAGAGTCTGCATCCTGACCCTCAAAGGTAGCGCCCGCGCCGGACGGAGATGATGTTCGCGTGAGTCAACAGAACGACCCGCACGCCCGCCGGCGCGCCAACCGCCGCCGCCGCCGGCAGCAACAGGACGGCGACCTCCCCGACGGGCCCGGCATCCTCGACAGCCTGCCGTCCTGCAAGTCGTGCGGCCGGCCGCTGCGCTCGTGTGACGGGTGCGACGCCTGCGACCTGTTCCACCTCTCGGTTCTGCGCGTGTTCCTGCTCACGGCGCCGACCCGGGCACCCCGACCGCGGATCAGCGTCCCCGGCCGGGCCGGCCTCGCCGCCATCCGGGGCTACCAGAGGTGGCTCTCGCACCGGCTCCCGACGTGTTGCCCGCACACGCCGACCTGCTCCCACTACGGTGTGGCGGTCGTGACGAGGTACGGCCTGTTCCAGGGGGCGCGCCTCGCCGCCGGCCGGATCGCGCGCTGCACGGGTGACGTTCCGCGCGGCACGCCCGATCCACCGCCCTGATTGTGCGAAACTTCCGGCATGTCTAATCCGTCGTCTTCTGCTCCTCGGCCCAAGCCCCGGCCGACGTCCGGAACGGCTCGCGGACGGGCCCGCGTCCCGGGCGCGCTCGACCCGGCGCCGGAGCCGTCGGCCGTCGCGTCGCTTGTCGACAGCCACGAGGTGGGCAGCCGGCTGCCGGTCAGCGAGTTGCTGTTCCACCGGGCCGGCGCCGCGTCGCCGTTCGGTGACGACCTCCAGTTCCCGCTGCCCGCCGGGGCACTGACGTATCGGCACGGCTGAGATCTCGGTTGGAGTCGACCGGTCCGGATGGATAGCCTGTTTTTCAACATGGCGGGCGCCGCCATCGCCGTTACGAAAAGCAGGGATTCACTGTGCCTACGGGTCGCGTCAAGTGGTACGACACCGAGAAGGGCTTCGGCTTTCTCACCCAGGACGACGGCGGCGACGTCTTCGTCCACAAGGCCGCTCTGCCGGCCGGGGTGGCCGACCTCAAGAAGGGCCAGCGGGTCGAGTTCGGGATCGTCGAGGGCAGCAAGGGCAACCAGGCGCTTCAGCTCAAGGTGCTGGAGGCGCTGCCGACGCTGGCCAGGGCCAACCGGCGCCCGGCCGAGGAACTGCATGGCCTGATCGAAGACATGATCAAGGTGCTTGAGGCGAAGGTGCAGCCGGAACTGCGGCGCGGCCGGTTTCCCGACCGCAAGAGCGCCCAGATGGTGGCCAAGCTGGTCCACGCGGTGGCCAAGGAACTGGAAGTCTAGGGATCTTGGAATTCAGGGCTCGGAAACGAGCCCTAAATTTCCACGATCGCGGGGTTGACGGCCGGCACCAGGCCCGCCGCCTCCGCCCGGCCCAGCAGCTCGCGAACGGCCGCGTAGCCTTCCTGGCCCAACGAATGCGTGAACTCGTTCACGTACAGCTTGATGTGCTGCTCCACCACCGCCGGCTCCATCTCCTGGGCCAGTGACAGCACATAGTCCCGCGACGCCTCCGGTGCCGCCCACGCGGCCGACACCGACTCCCGGATCCACGACGTGGCGTCGGCGAACGGGACCGCGCCGCGCCGGGCCAGGATCGCGCCCAACGGGATCGGCAGCCCGGTCGTCGACTCCCACCACTCGCCGAGGTCGACCACCGCGGTCAGCCCGTACCGCGGGTACACGAACCGGGCCTCGTGGATCACCAGCCCGGCGTCGTACCGGCCCTCGGCGACCGCGGGCATGATCTCCGCGAACGGCACGACGTCGATCACCGCGGGCGCGGCCGGACCCATCCACAGCCGCATGAGCAGGTACGCCGTGGTCCGGTCGCCGGGCACGGCCACCCGCAGTCCGTCCACCGAGTCGCGCGGGCCGGACGACAGCAGCAGCGGCCCGCACCCGCGGCCCAGTGCCCCGCCGCAGGGCAGCAGCGCGTACCGGTCCAGCAGCCACGGCAGCGCGGCGTAGGACACCTTCACAAGATCCAGATCCGAGGACAGCGCCAGTGTGTTCGTCACGTCCACGTCGGCGTAGCGCACCTCGATCGGCGGCGCGCCCGGCACCAGGCCGTGCACCAGCGCGTGAAACACGAAGGTGTCGTTGGGGCAGGGGGAGATCGTGAGGTTCACGCCTCCAACGTAGCCAGGAATTCCCCGACGGGCGCCAGCGCCTCGAGCGCCTCCCGGATCCGCCACGAGCCGCGGTCGCGCGGCCCCACCGCGTTCGACACCGTCCGCACCTCGGCGAACGCCACCCCGGCCCGCGCGCACGCCGTCGCCACGCCGAAGCCTTCCATGCCCTCGGCCACCGCGTCCGGGTGGCGGGCCGCCAGGACCGCGGCGCGCGCCGCCGTTCCGGTCACCGTGGAGACCGTCAGGATCGCTCCGGCGATCGCGCCGGGGAGGGCCAGCGCCGTCGCGGGCAGGCCGGTCGCGCCGAAGCCGAGTTCGTCGAGCGGCAGGAAGCCGTCGGGTCCGTCGGCGCCGAGGTCCGCGGCGACGCTGCGGGCCGCGACCGCAGTCGCCCCGACGTCGATCCGGCCGACGAATCCACCGGCGATCCCCGCGCTCACGACGGTGCTGTAGCGCGTCGGGTGGCTGGCCAGCAGCCACGCCGTCTCGGCCGCGGCGGCGCCGACCCCGACCCCGGCGGCGACCACTGTCACCCGTGCGCCGGCGGGCACGCCGCGGCGCACGGCGTCGGCCTCCGCCGCCACGGCGGTGACGACGAGGATCACGAGCGGCCCGACGGGCGGTACAGGTGGAAACCGGGCGGTTCGTCGCCGTCGTCATCGTCGTCGTCGAGTGCCGCGTCGATGTCGACGGGCATCGGCAGCGTCTTCGTGCGGCCTGGCTCGCGGTGCGGCAACGCGTGCGTCGTCGGCTCGGAGTCCGGCACCGGATCGGGTTCGCGCTGGGTGGGCACCTCCGGTGTCGCCAGCACTTCGGTCGTCGGATCGACGGCCGGCGCTTCCGGCGTCCCGGTCAGCTGGTCCCTGCGAAGCTTGACCGCCGACCAGACCGCGCGGCCCGACGCGAGGGCGAGCAGCGCGAGCATCGCGGCCAGGCCGAGGCGACCGTTGAGCGGGATCAGGCCCAGCCCACCGCCCACGACCCAGGCGACCATCAGCAGCGTCTCGGTGTGGGCGAACGCGCTCGCCCGGGTGCGGTCGTCGGTGCGCTCCTGCACGACCGCGTCGACGGAGAGCTTGGCAAGACCGCTGGCCAGCGCCGTGACCAGGCACAACAGCGCGACCCACGGCAGCGTGAACCACCAGGCGGCGACGGCGGCCGCCAGGGTGGCCAGCACGATTCCGGTGGCCTGCACCAGCGCCGGGCGGCGGATGTGCAGCACCGAGCCGACGCCCGTGGACAGGAACGTCCCGGCGCCCAGCGCCACGGCCAGCATCGCGATCGCGGCGGTCTCCTTGACCTCGGTGCCCAGGACGTCGAGATCGAGGTGGCCCTCGCGCACGGCGAAGGCCAGGTAGAGGGCGAGGAAGCCGTAGAGCGCGCGCAGGGTGGCGGTGCCGACGATCGACGTCACGATCAGCGGCGCGGAGAGGACCTTGGCGCCCTTGTGACCCTTGCGCTGCAGCGCGCGGGGCACCTTCTCGGGCTCCTCGGAGTCGGCCTTCGGCGGCAGCCGCAGGCTGGTGACCATGCCGTAGAGGAAGACGACAGTGGCGATGCGCAGCGGCCAGGACTGGCCGAACTGGGCGGCGGCGACGATGCCGATCGGGGCGACGGTCGCTCCCGCGACGGTGCCGAACAGGCTGGCCCGGGCGTTCGCCGCGCTCAGCGCCAGGCCAGGCGGGAGCAGCCGGGGCACGGCGGCGCTGCGGGCCACCCCGTAGGCGCGGGAGAGCACCAGGATGCCGAACGCCGCCGGGTACAGGGCGATGTCGTTCAGGTTCTCCGAGATCAGGTAGGCG
>Ga0207689_10004503_pt1 | contig 12609 bp, 13 predicted proteins | sample KBSMisM52_FD_184312 | JGI IMG/M metagenome (GOLD analysis project Ga0207689, IMG submission 184312) | Miscanthus rhizosphere microbial communities from Kellogg Biological Station, Michigan, USA - KBS Miscanthus M5-2 (SPAdes) (version 2) | ecosystem: Host-associated > Plants > Roots >... | reverse complement strand
ACGGATTGGTGGATAACTGACATGTTCTGTTTTATAAATAAACAACCGGCGATGCTGAATATAGCAGCAGTTGAGGACAGTCATATTTTTCAACTGCACAAAGATGATCTCGATAGTCTTTATCGTGAAATTCCAAAGTTTGAACGGTTCTTTAGGATCATGATGCAAAATGCTTACATCCGGGAACAGTTGCGTGTTATACAAAACCTGTCTCTTTCGGCGGAAGAACGGTATGATAATTTCCTGAATAAGTACCCACAGGTTTCACAACAGGTAACACAAAAACAAATTGCCTCGTATTTAGGAATATCTCCTGAGTTTTTAAGCACCATACGGAGGAAAAAAAGCAAACGGTAATTTCTTAATCTATATTAAGTTCACCCTCCTTGTCATTTAATTTCTTTGCGGAAACAAAAAATTATGCTCATACTTATTGCTGGCCCCTACCGAAGTGGGACAAACGACGATCCTCAGTTGATGCTACAAAATCTAAGAAGACTGGAGGCAGCTGCTCTTCCTGTATTCCGGCTGGGCCATATTCCTATGATCGGCGAATGGGTTGCCCTGCCGTTGCTTGAAATCGCCGGTTCAACCAGGCCGGGTGACGAGGCCTATGAAGAGATATTGTACCCCGTAGCTCACCGGCTACTTTTAAAATGCGACGCTGTTTTGCGCCTGGAAGGTGCCTCGAAAGGCGCGGATGAAGATGTAAGAATTGCCAAAGAAAGAGGATTAGAAATTTATTACCGGCTGGAAGATATACCGGCCGCCCAATAAAATGTAAAATGCAAAATTTAAAATGTAAAAGTGAATGGTCGTTTATATTAAGACCATTACCTCCGGAATGACTATTCCAAAAATCCAATCCCGATAGCTATCGGGACCAAATTCCAAATTCCAATAGCTATCGAGAACGAATTCCAAACTCCCCCAATTTGTAATTTCAGGATAAAGCCTAACTTTCCTGTGCAAGTGCAATCCGAATTAACTAATCAAATTAATTATGAAAAGAAGAGATTTTATCGCCGCCGGCACGGTGGCGGGTCTTACATCGCTGATCGCTGCTTCATGTGAATCTACTTCGAATAAAATAATACCGGCCCCTCCTGCAGACCCGATCGCCGAATTTGAATTAAATGAAGAAACAATTACAGGATTACAGGAAATGATGAAGTCTGGCAAATACACATCGGTACAGTTAACGAATTTATACCTCAATAGAATAGATCAAATCGATAAAAAGGGACCGATGCTGAATTCGGTAATTGAACTTAACCCGGATGCACTGAGCATTGCCAGGACGATGGATGACGAGCGAAAAGCGGGTAAGACAAGAGGACCGTTACATGGCATCCCGTTCGTGATAAAAGACAACATCAATACTGGCGATAAAATGCAAACCACCGCCGGTTCTCTCGCGTTAGAAGGACATATCGCTGCAACCGATTCTTTTATTGTAAAAAAACTGAGAGAAGCTGGAGCCGTACTGCTTGGCAAAACCAATCTCAGCGAATGGGCCAATTTCCGATCCAGCCATTCCTCTTCAGGCTGGAGCAGCCGGGGCGGGCAAACGAAAAATCCATATATCCTGGATCATAATCCCTGTGGTTCGAGTTCTGGTTCCGGCGTAGCCGTTGCGGCAAATCTTTGTGTAGTAGCTGTCGGCACAGAGACCGATGGTTCCGTTACTTGTCCGGCTTCAGTAAATGGTATTGTGGGTCTCAAACCAACCGTCGGGTTACTTAGTCGTGCCGGCATCATTCCAATATCCGACACGCAGGATACGGCCGGACCGATGGCAAGAACCGTAAAAGATACAGCGATCCTTTTGGGCGTCATGACAGGCATCGATGGTGATGATGTTATTACCCGGGAAAGCGAAGGGAAAACACATACCGATTACACAGCGTTCCTTGAGATACAAGGACTAAAAGGCAAAAGAATAGGAATTGAGAAAAAACCGCAGGGTGACAATCAATACATGCATGCACTCATTAAAAAAGCAATAGAGTTGATGAAACAACAAGGTGCGGAGCTGATAGAAATAGAATACTTCGATAAAATTAGCAAACTGGGAGATGCGGAGTTTCTGCTGATGCAATACGAATTCAAAGACGGCTTGAATAAATACCTTTCTTCCTCCAATACCAAAATGAAATCGTTATCGTCAATCATTGAATTCAACAAGACTAATGAGGACAAAGCGATGCCATATTTTAAACAGGAAACTTTGGAAAGTTCGGAAAAGAAAAAAGGACGGGACAGCAAGGAATATAAAGAGGCATTCAATAAAAGTCATCTGCAATCCAGGCGAATCATTGATGACGTGATGAAGAAAAACAATCTGGACGCGATATGTGGTCTCACCATGGGTCCGGCCTGCAGTATCGATACGATCTATGGAGATCGCTGGGGCGATGTTTTCCTAACTACACCGGCGGCAATTACCGGATATCCGCATATTTCTGTCCCTTGCGGATTTGTGTATGCATTGCCCGTGGGCCTCTCCTTCTTTGGTCCTGCTTATAGTGAACCGGTTTTATTAAGTATTGCCTATTCGTTCGAACAGGCCTCGAAAAGCCGGCAGGTTCCGGCATTCAGAAAATCATTTCTTTTGTAAGTCAGATAGTGAAAAAATAAAAAATAGTAGTGCCTGAAAAATTACATCTATGGAAATAACTTACCGGTCTGATATTGTTCCAGCGGTGGAGCAGGTCATTGAGCTCTACGATAGAGCCGGCCTTCCGAGACCCATTCACGACCGCGATAGAATAAAAAAAATGCTGGATAATTCGAATCTTATTGTAACCGCATGGGATGGCAATCAATTAGCCGGCTTATCACGAACCATCACGGACTGGGTCTGGAGCAGCTATCTCGCTGATCTCGCTGTTTCCCCGACCTACAAGAAATCTGGTATTGGGAAAAAGCTGATCGAACTAACAAGGGAATTGATCGGTGAACAATCCATGCTCCTTTTGCTTTCCGTTCCGACAGCCATGGAATACTATCCCAAAGTGGGTTTCACAAAAGAAGACCGCGGATTTATTATAAACCGCCTTACGTGATGTCCAACATCCAGGACATCCAGTATCCAGCTTCCAGTAACTATCTACTTTCCTTCCTTCGCACTATTTTTTCGATCGAAACTTTAACATAATCGATCTTCTGACTTAGATTCCGTAGTTCATTTAAGACCACCCAGTTTGTCGTTTTGTCTTCGTCACTCACCTGGCTTTCCGGCATATGGTAATCATAACTGTTGGGAGCTACTCCCTTAATGACATAGTCCCTCACATTGAGTCGCATCTTTTTCTTAGCATTAAAATTTTTAATATTTTCTTCCTTTAAAAGATTATTTTTCTCAATATCGATAGCAATTAAAGTTGTTAAATCGACAGAAAAATAACTGCTTAATATTACTAATTCTTCTAACGAGGGTTGCGATTTTCCGCTTTGCCAGTTGCCAATCGTTGTCTGCGTTTTTTTCATTTGAACGGCCAATGATTCCTGAGTTACACCAAATCTTTTACAAATATACCGGAGGTTTGTATGAAAGAAAATCATAATCGAAAGTGATATTATAAAAACAAAATTATTACAAGTTTCATTAGTAATAAAGACAAACTTGCTAACTTCAATTTCGAAATTCTAATAGAAAGATAGGCTTAAAATTTCAGCCTCGCAAAAACCAGTGAACATGAAAGAGAGTCTGCGTAGAAAAATACTGAACGAATACCCTGAATGGCATAAAAACCCGTTGCATCTAACCATTCCTGAAATAAAAAACCCATTGATTGTTATTGATTCCTTTTTTGATTGTTACAATCTGCCTGCTATACGTGCTTGTTTGCGGGAATGGTTTGAGGATGCTTTAACCGGGTCTGGTATACAAGCAAAAGATCATATGTATACTTACAACGATGTAGAAAGGCTGATAGAGGCTGTTTTTGTACATTACAAAAAAAATACACCTGATAAAAAAAAGAAGAATAAGAAAAATTAGGAAGATATCTACACCTTGTAATTGTCCGCCCGAACTTATGTATCTACTGACCATCTGCAATTCCGGCCTGACTGACGTCTTCGATGCTTATATTGGTTAAATTTGAAACGGTATCTGAAAAGATCATGTGACCCGGGTAGGCCCGATTAAACATAAATCAATTACTGATGACCGTAAGAATGAGGACCGTTATTTTATTGATATTGGTCACCACAAAGCATACACATGCCTTTATGCAAACTACGAGAACTGTAGACATTTGCATTTACGGGGGAACCTCCTCCGGAGTGATTGCAGCATATACTGCAAAGAAAATGGGTAAGTCGGTATTACTGGTTGAGCCTGGCACAAGGCTTGGAGGATTAACTTCTGGTGGGTTAGGTTATACCGACATCGGTAACAAATATGCTATCTCCGGTCTCGCCCTGGATTACTATCGCAGAATTGGAACCCACTATGGAAAATTTGAACAGTGGATATTCGAGCCTCATGTTGCTGAAAATTTATTTAAAGAATATATACAACGGGCGCAAGTAGAGGTACTATTTTCCTATCATCTGAAAGGAGTTGTCAAACGAGACAATGCATTGCAAGAAATCATCGTTGAACACACCACGCGAACTTCCCAGCACAAAGTAGAACGTATAAAAGCCAGCATGTTTCTTGATTGCACTTATGAAGGTGATCTGATGGCAAAAGCGGGTGTGACTTATATTGTAGGAAGAGAATCTAACACCGTATATAATGAGTCGTATAACGGAGTACAACTAAGAGCCGAACACCAATTTCCGGATGGCATTGATCCTTATATCGAAAAAGGGAAGCCGGCAAGCGGGTTATTGTGGGGGATCAGCAAGGACTCACTGGCACCCCAGGGTTCGGGTGACAAAAAAGTGCAGGCATACAACTTCAGGATTTGCCTGACAAATGATATTTCCAATCAGATCGCCATAACCAAACCGGAAGGATATGACCCTTCCCGTTATGAATTATTGCTACGTCTATTGGAAGTCGAGCCCGGACGACCATTTGATAAGCTTATGAAGCCGGATCTAATGCCGAATCATAAAACAGATATAAATAACAATGGCCCGTTCTCTACCGACATGATCGGTATGAACTACAATTATGCCGAAGCGGGATATGAACAAAGAAAGAAAATACAGCAATTGCATGAGCATTATACCAAAGGGCTGCTCTATTTCATTGGTCACGACAATCGAATACCCGAAACTTTACGGAACGAAATGCTAAAATGGGGTTATCCAAAAGATGAATACAAAGAAAATAATCATTGGAGTCCGCAGATGTATATACGGGAAGCTCGCAGAATGATAGGAGACTATGTAATGACACAGGCAAACTGTGAAGGGCGGGAAAAAGTTGCCGATGGTGTTGGAATGGCAGCCTATACAATGGACTCCCATAATTGTCAGCGTTTGGTAATTGAAAAAAATGGTGTCAGGATGGTAAAAAATGAAGGAGATGTGCAGATCGGTGGCTTTCCACCCTACCCGGTATCCTACCGCTCCCTGGTTCCCAAGGAGCAGCAATGTACAAACCTGCTGGTACCTGTATGTCTGTCAGCATCGCATATTGCCTACGGTTCTATTAGAATGGAGCCGGTTTTTATGGTAATGGGTCAGTCGGCCGCCGTTGCTGCATGTCTGGCTATTGACGGTAAAACCAGCGTTCAACGCGTCAATGTTGAACAATTAAAGGATATCCTGCATTCCAACCCATTGGCAGATCACAGTCAACCAGATATATTGATCGACAACGAACAAACGGAAAAATTAATAATAACCGGCGAATGGAAAAAGAACCAAAATGCACATAATAGCTACGCCTCTTCATCATTGCAATGCGATGGCCGGGAGAATGGTTTTAGATCGGTAAAATTCAGTACCGTGATTCCCGAGACTGGCAATTATAAAGTATATAGCTATATGCCGAAACAAGAAGGAACCTCATCTTTTATAGCAGTCAACGTGTTTGATGGTGAACGATTGCAAGCGGTTTCTGTCAATCTTGGCGCGTTAAAAGTAGAAGGTCAGACTTCCGGCGAATGGGTTTTTATCGGGATGTATAGTTTCAGAAAGAATACAACAGGTGCCATCGAAATAACCAATAAAAATGCAGACGGGAACGTGATCGCGGATGCGGTATTGCTGGTGCGGAATACTGGATATCCAGTCCGCTTGCCAAATTCGCGACATTTAGGACTATGAAGAATGCAAAGCTAAATAAGACAAGGCTTCCGGAAAAAGCACACCTGATCATCGCAGTCCTGTTCTCTGGTTTATGCTGGTATTTATCCTACGGGCTTAATGGTAATTATTTCTATCTTCTTTGGATCGCCCCCTTTCCTATTTTATTTATTTCATTTAATGTCAGTCAGAAAATAAGTTTCCTTATTTCATTTTTTGCCTATTTAATAGGTCGACTTAGTTGGTTTTCCTACCTGGTGACGGTCGCCACGATCGTTCCCGCAATTATCTTTACGCTTGCCCTGCCATTGATTTTTGCTCTAATAGTGATACTCACCCGGAAAGCTGTTATCAAAATAGGGAACTGGTCGGCTGTATTCTGTTTTCCGGTATTTTTTACCTGTTTTGAATACCTGCTAATATTATTTTCAGCCGATGGTTCTGCCGGCAGTATTGCATATTCTCAATCCAATGTTTTACCTCTTATTCAAATTGCGTCAATAACCGGTATTTTAGGAATTACATTTGTTGTTACCCTGATCCCTTCCGCTATGGCCATCAGTTGGTATTTTCGTCGCGAAAAAAAACAATTCCGGTTTGCTACCGGCATCTCCCTGTTAATAATAGCTTCTGTATTTGTTTACGGTCTTATTCGTGTCAGAAAAGACATACAACAGGAATCCATAACCGTTGGAATGACCGTGCTGGATGAGAAATTGCACAATTCGGATAATCATCCTGATTTTAAAAAAGAGACAGGGATTACGGAAGCTTATGTAAAAGAGATTTCTAAACTGGCAGGACAGGGCGCCCAACTTGTTGTTCTACCCGAAAGAGCTATTAATGTCAGCAAGACAAATGAGACGGACATCATAGGTATGCTTGGTTTATCGGCAAGAACGAATCATGTATTCATCGTCACGGGTTATACGAACTTCAGAAATGAATATCAACGAAACTCATCCCTCGTTATAAATGATAAGGGTATAGTCGTAATGGACTATAATAAAACACATCTCGTAAAAGGTTTGGAGGAACAGTTCACTCCCGGCAGTCACTTAGGTTTGTTTAAATTCAACGACGTACAGGCTGCGACTGCCATATGCAAGGATCTTGATTTTCCCGGCTATATACAAAAATATGGGCTACACGAAGTAGGTTTCCTTTGTATCCCCGCATGGGACTTTATAAAAGACGACTGGCTTCATTCACGTATGGCGATCCTTAGAGGTGTTGAAAACGGATTTGCAGAAATAAGACCAGCCAGGCTGGGAAGATTGACCATCAGCGACCGCTATGGCCGGGTGCCTTTTGAAGCAAGCAGCTCAACTAAAAAAGCGGCATCATTGATCGGAAAAGTTCCCATCGCGAAAAGCAATACGCTATATACCCGTTTTGGAAACTGGTTCGCTATCCTCAATGTTATTTATACTGCCGCCTTTATTTTTCTTTCGGTCAGCAAATTGAAGTCAAGACAGGCTATTGATCCGATGCCCGTAAAAAAATAACATCTTATTGAGCCTGATGCCTTTTATCCACAAATTAACGGGTGACTTGAAATAAGCCATCAAAACAACCTAAAATCGAAATCTAAAAAAAACTCAAAAAAAAATTTGCGCAACCGATCGATTGCGTTTATATTTGCAACCGACCAGTTGCGTGATAAAAATAATCAGGAATGAGAAGAGACGTTTTTCAGGCTATTGCCGATCCAATCCGCCGCGATATCATCGGTATTATCGCCCGCCAGTCATTAACGCTGAACTCCATTGCAGAAGATTTTGATATCAGCAGGCAGGCAGTTTCGAAGCATGTCAAAATTTTGACGGAGTGCGGTCTCATTATAATTGAACAACAGGGTCGCGAGCGATATTGCCATGCCAAACTGGATAAACTAAACGACGTGTCTAGGTGGATTGAACAATATCGTAAAATCTGGGACGACCGCTTTGAGTCTCTTGACACCGTCCTCGAGCAACTAAAATCAAATCAAAAAACAAACAAGAGAAAATAATCACGTCCTGTTAAAATGCATAAAAGAGTTAAAAAAACAGATACTATTCACAATTAAAAACTAAAAAAATGGCGACCAGGAATCAAACAAAAATCACGGCTGAGCCCGGCAAGCAGGAAATCTTTATCACAAGAGAGTTCGAAGCTCCCCGTGACCTTGTCTTTAAGGCATTCTCAGATCCAAAACTTATAGTGAAGTGGCTGGGACCACGCGAACTCAGTATGCGGGTGGAAAAATTCGAGCCCCGGAGAGGTGGATCATACCGGTATATCCATAGTGACCAAAACGGTAACAAATTTGAATTCCGCGGAGTAGTCCATGAGGTTATAGCACCTGAACTCGTTATCCAGACTTTCGAATTTGAAGGTCTTCCGGAAAAAGGACACGTGGCTTTGGAGACAACCCGATTTGAATCGTTACCGGGTGAACGAACCAGAATAAGCATCCAATCCGTTTTTCAGTCTGTAGCTGATCGTGATGGCATGATCATGTCCGGCATGGAAAGAGGAATCAATGAATCGCATGAACGTCTGGATGAAATATTTGAAAAGTTGACAGTCAGTAAAATCTCCTGATTACTTACACGATAAAATGGCACATATGAACTCACACCGAAATTTAGTTGCATACAGTTTAAAACAAGCACTTGCCTTCGCTGTTACAATATTTCTGCTAACAGTCCATGGAATAGCCCAGGTCAATCATGATAGCAATAAGGGAAAACCCATCACCGGTTACGCACCAGTTAATGGGCTAAAGTTATACTATGAAATATACGGTCAGGGGAGGCCGTTAGTTCTGTTACATGGCTCTTTCATGACTATCAACACTGCTTTCGGTGGCATAATTCCGAGACTCGCTGAGAACCGGCAGGTCATTGCGATCGAAATGCAGGGTCATGGCCGGACGGCAGATATTGATCGACCATTCAGTTTTGAATCCATGGCGGATGATGTGGCGGCCCTATTGAAATACATTAAAGTTGATAGTGCAGACTTATTAGGTTATAGCCTTGGCGGTGCTGTTGCTATCCAGGTAGCGATACGACATCCTCAATTGATCCGGAAATTGATCATCGTTTCGGCGGCCTATAAATTCGATGGATGGACTCCTGAAACCAGGGCCATTTTCCCCCAGCTGGCGCCAGCCATGTTCGAAGGTTCCCCTATTAAGAAGGAATATGATAGTCTGTCTCCCGATCCAAAACACTGGTCCGTATTGGTAGAAAAATTGAAGCAATTAATTTCCAAACCCTATGATTTTTCGGCCGATAAGATCAGATCGATCAAATCTCCGGCGCTGATCATTTCAGGTGATGGTGACGGGGTGCTTCCTGAACATTCTCTTGAAATATTTCGGTTGCTGGGTGGCAGGATGATGCCTGAATTCAGTGCCGCTCCCAAAACGCAGCTGGCCATGTTCCCCGGAACCTCTCACATAGGTGTGATGATGCACACCGATTGGCTGCTATCCATGATGGAACCGTTTCTCATTGCGCCATTATCAAAATGAAATAAAGTCTGGCTAACGATCAGGCCTTCCGTCCCGTCCCGCAAAAGGCGTGACGGGACGGAAGGCTTTTTATTTGAAATGAACTAAGTTTGAGAAAATGAATGGCAATAGAAAATAAGCCTTCTTTTTCAAGTAATACTTTCAAAAAAACAATTTGACCAATGAGCGATATTAGCGACACTATACAAGAACCCCTGGAAAATGCCGATAAAACAATGATCAATTCACGGGTAGCGTTATGGGTGGCTATCACTGCCACATTTATGGCATTATGCAATGTTAAGGACGGAAATATTGTACAGGCTATGTCGCAAGCACAGGCTCATGCGATTGATGCGTGGTCTTATTTTCAGGCAAAGAGCACAAAACAATCCATTGCAGAAAATACGCTTGAGTTAGTACGGCTCCAAAATTTACCCGGCAATAGCGAGATGATTAAAAAGTATGAAGATGAAATCGTACGTTATGAAAAGGAGAAAAATGAAATTAAAAACCAGGCTGAGCAATTTCAAAAAGAATATGATGCAATCAACCTGTTTGACGACCAGTTTGATATGACGGATGCTTTGCTGACGATCGCCATTGCCATGTTTGGTATCACGGCCCTTACTCAAAAAAAGTGGCTATTATACTTTGCCGGAGCAGTAAGTGTGACGGGGATGATCTTCGGCCTTACTGCTTTTCTGAAAATCAGTCTGCATTCTGATTTCGTATCCAGGATATTGGGCTGACAGGTGAATGATCATTTCCTGGCAAGCAGGTCACCGGTAAATGGCAGAGTCTGCCAGTATCTATTTGAGATAAAAATCTAAAAACCGGAAAAGGCGGCTCCTGATTTCAGCAACATCAAACATATCTCCATAATGAGGTGCATTGGGTACTACGATCAACTCGTTCTTTACCCCGCTAACCGTAAGCCATGAACTGAGAATCTTTGATTGAGTGTTCGGAACCGACTCATCCTTTTCTCCCTGCACGATCAAAAATGGTGGATCGTTTCGATCTATGTAGGTGACAGGGCTTGCTTTCTTCGCAAGATCCGGCCTTGATAGTGGCGTTGCCCCAAGCAAAATGGAAACGGGGTTGCGTTCATTACTAATCGACGTATCCGGAATGCTGGCCAGCATAATAAAATCGGAAGGACCATAAAAATCCAACACACATTTAATCTTGAAATGGGTTTGTTTTCCGGCTGGAAAAAAGTCCTTAACAGCATTATTGTTGGAAAGTGCCAGTAGCGAGGCGAGGTGGCCACCCGCTGAAAAGCCGATAAGGGCAATTCTATCGCGGTCGAATTTATAATCTTCAGCATGTTGATCGAGATATGCCAGTGCCTGGTTACAATCCTGTATCTGGGCCGGGAAGATGGCTTCGGTACTATAACGGTAATCAATAGAGGCAACTGCAAATCCGCTATCAATAAATCCCCGGACGGTATTCTTCATATATCCCATGTCGGCATATTTATCATTCAGCATCCAGGCTCCGCCATGAATCCAGACGATAAGTGGCCTCCTGACCTTTTTTCCCGGTGGTAAATAGATATCCAGCAAATGTTTCTTATTGGAATCATTTGCATACGACAGGTTTTTTTCCATAACAGTTCCTTCGGGGAATATATCCTTAATACGGGGAGGTTGGGCCCCGGCCTGAACCGGGCCACCAATTAGAACGATCAACAGCAAGCTGATCAGGTATCCGTTTCTTTTCATTACCATTAATTTTTAACAGGGTCTAAATTAATCAATATGAAGCAGTATGCTTACGGTTCTGTTATTCATGTACCTAATGCCCTAAATTCCCATCCTGTATTTTGGACGGGGATATCCAGGCCGGAACGCGTTGACTTTTTCTTCAACAATTCTGCAACCGGATCCCATCATTATTTCGTGGATCGCGTCACCGATAATTTGCTGCAGCATCTCCGGAGCCGTTTGTACGCGCGCATTGATAAGCAGGGAGAGATGTTTACAGGGACGTTCCCCTGCTATTAAGACACTCTTTGATTCACTCTCCGTATAACTGAATTTTCTCACCCAATCTTCATCGCGAATCAAAAATTTCAGGTGACCGATAGTAAACCCCGCCTGACGTATCCTGTAATGTATGAGATTCATCAAACGTATGGCAGTTTCGATAGCGACAGGCATCACCGTATGAATTGAGAGCCTTTGATCAAACCAGCCAAGGGCTGCTTCACCGGCTCCATAAATATCATAGTCGAGTTCCAGTGACATTCGGTTACCAGGAATAAAATGAGCCTGTGCCTGGATCCAGCTGTTAATATCATTTTCATTATAGGCGTCCTGACACAAAATAATCTTACCTGGACAGCTTGCCTGGATATGCTCCCTCACCGTTTTTAATTCATCTTCTGAAATCAAATCTGTTTTATTAATCACCAGTAAATCGGCCTCTTCCAGTTGTTTTCGATAGATATAGCGCACCGATTCCTGCAAAAAGGTATGGGTTCCCGTTATAATTGAATGGGCAAAAAAAGCATCAGCAAACACAGATACCACTACCCTGAATTCCGGATGGAATACGGCAAAAGGTTTAACGATGGTCGCCACCAGATCGGTACAGGATCCTACCGATTCGGCAAAAATAATTTCGGGCAGGCCTGCTTCCTTCAATTCTACAATCCTCTTTTCCAAATTATCATAGTTGCAGCAGAAGCAGCCATTGCCCACTTCGGCATGTGGTACGGCCAGGCTCTTAAAATAGTCGCTGTCCACCTGTTGATCACCCTGGTCATTGGTGATGACCGCAAGTTTCTTTCCGGCTTTTAGAAGCTGTTTAACTGCATTAACGATAGAAGTTGTTTTTCCACTGCCAAGAAAACCGCCGGTTAGATAGATGTCTAT
>Ga0207689_10004501_pt1 | contig 12613 bp, 12 predicted proteins | sample KBSMisM52_FD_184312 | JGI IMG/M metagenome (GOLD analysis project Ga0207689, IMG submission 184312) | Miscanthus rhizosphere microbial communities from Kellogg Biological Station, Michigan, USA - KBS Miscanthus M5-2 (SPAdes) (version 2) | ecosystem: Host-associated > Plants > Roots >... | reverse complement strand
TGGGCGACGAGATCGTGGTGCTGGTTCCCGCGCCCGGCGACCGGGCCCCAGGCGAGTCCCCAGGCCAGTCCCCGGGCGAGTCCCCGGATGGGTCCCCGGGCGGGGGCGCCCCGGCCGCGCACCGGTTCGCCGCCACGATCCGCGCGGCCCAGCCGGTGGTGGAGTCGGACCGCTCCCGGATCAGGCTCGCCGTGGGGGTGAGCGGGCCCGCCGAGAGCGTGACCGCACTACCCGGCGCGCTGCACGAGGCGGGCAGCGCACGGCAGCTGGCCGCGCTGCGGCTGGCCGGGCTGGACGGCACCTCGGCCATCTCGGTCGTGACCAGCGACGAGGTGACCTCGCACGAGCTCCTGCTGGCTACCGTGCCCGCCAGCGTGCTGCGCTCGTTCCGCGAGCGCCTGCTCGGCCCGCTGCTGGCCTACGACGACCAGCACCGGGCCGAGCTGCTGCCGACGCTGCGCGAGTTCCTGGCCTGCTCCGGATCGTGGAACGCATGCGCGGTCAGGATGTACGTCCACGTCAACACCGTCCGCTACCGGATCAGGCGGATCGAGGAGCTGACCGGGCGCGACCTTTCCCGCCTGGACGACCAGGTGGACTTCTTCCTCGCCCTGCGGATTCGCTAGCTTTGTCCGGGTGGTGGTGATCCGGGCTGGTTCGGCGGCGGACGCGGCGCAGATCGCTGAGGTGCAGCGGGACAGCTGGTTCGGCGCGTACGCGGGCATCATCGCCGACGGGATCATCGACCGGGTCACCGCTCTCGACGGCGGCGCCCGGGTGCGGCAGTCGTTCAGGACCCGGCCGTGGCAGCGCATGATCGTGGCCGTTCCCGACGGCGAGGACGGCGGCATCGTCGGCTACGCGGCCTTCGGCCCGGAGACGGACGTGCTGGGCGCGCCGTGGCCGCATCCCCTGAGCACGGACGGCGAGGAACGGCGAGTCGCCGAACTCTACGCGCTGTACGTCCGCCCGGCCTGGTGGTCGACCGGTACCGGGCGCGCGCTGATGGACCGCGTCCTGGCCCGGTCAGTGGCCGCCGGCTACTCGACTGTCACGTTGTGGGTGCTGCGGGACAACCGGCGCGCCCGCCGTTTCTACGAGCGGGCCGGGTTCGCGCCGGACGGCGCCACCAACGTGCTCACCGGCCTCGGCGATGTCCGCGAGTTGCGCTACCGCCAGCAGCTATAACTAGCGCTTCCGGGAACTAGAAGATCTATCTCTTGGACTTCTACGAGGGTGCGCGGCAGGCTGGCAGGGAAGCGATACGACAGGAGGGATGGTGTCATGACGGACGCCGCGGCGGTGGCCGCAACCTACTTCGACGCCTGGAAGGCGCGGGACTTCGGCCGGCTGCGTTCGGTGCTGGCCGACGACGTGGACTTCGCCGGGCCGCTCGCCCGGGTGCGAGGCGGCGACGACTGCCTGCGCGGGCTGCAGGGCATGGCGCAGATCATGACCGGCCTTGACGTGCGCAGAGTATTCCATGACGAGCCTGACGTGCTGACCTGGTTCGACCTGTCCACCAGCGTGGCCGACCCGGTCCCGGTGGCGAACTGGATGCACGTCGAGGACGGCAAGATCACCCGCATCAGGGTGGCCTTCGACGCCCGGGGCATCGCGGGCGGGTCCTGACCCGGGGGCAGTCACCGCGGGCCCGTTCGGCTGATTTCGGTCCAATGCCGAACGGACCGGCACTGTCGCCACCGGCACCAAGCTGACAACCTGGCTGTATGCCGCGTCGCCTGGTCCAGCTCTTCGCCGGCCTCGTCCTGTACGGGATCAGCGACTCGATGCTGCTGCTGGCCGGGCTCGGCGTCGACCCGTGGGACGTCCTGCACCAGGGTCTGGCCCGGCGGACCGGCGTGCCCGTGGGGACCTGGGCGATCATCGTGGGGGCGGTGGTGCTGCTGCTCTGGATCCCGCTGCGGCAACGGCCCGGCCTTGGCACGCTGTGCAACGTCGTGGTGGTCGGGGCGGTTATCGACCTGGTCCTCGCCGTGGTGCCCCCGCCGCACTCGCTCCCGGTGCAGGTCGCCGTCATGGCGTCCGGGGTGGTGCTGAACGGCGTCGCGACCGGCATGTACATCGGCGCGGGCCTGGGCCCGGGCCCGCGGGACGGGCTGATGACCGGATTCGCCGCCCGCGGTCATTCGCTCCGTGTGGTGCGTACCTGCATCGAGGCCACGGTGCTGCTGGCCGGCTGGCTGCTCGGCGGCACCGTCGGCGTCGGCACCGTGGCCTACGCGGTCTGCATCGGGCCGCTGGCCCACATCTTCGTGCCCCTGTTCAGCCGGGGAGACGACCGGAGCCGCGTCAGGAGCGCGACCGTAGCGTGGCCACGCCGTCGCCGGCCAGGTCGTCGTCCGCCTGCTTGCGGCCCGTCATCGCCATGACCAGCGACAGGATGGGACCCGACACCTCGGGGCCGGCGCCGTGGCTCCAGTTCGCGTCGGTGGCCCGCAACGTGAGCCCGGCGATCCGGCTCTTGGAGCCGATGAGCAGGTTCGAGCCCTTGTAGAAGTCCGCCACCGTCACGACCGCGTCGGTGGGGTACTTGTGCTGGATGCCGAGGGCCCGGCGGATGTCCTCGCTGTGCACGATCGTCTCGCCCAGCCAGGTCTGTGTCGGGCCCGGCGGGTGCTTCACCGAGGTCACCACCGACTCGAAGTTGGCCAGCGTGTCGGCCGGGGTTGCGCCGCGGTTCGCGGCGACGCCCTTCTCCTGGACCTTGTCGAAGCTGAACCCGGAGCCGATCATCTTGCCGAAGAACGCGGGCGGCGTCAGCTTGGCGCTCGAGGTCATGTGGGCCAGCACGTCGCGGACGGTCCAGTCGCCGCACAGCGAAGGCCTCGCCCACTGCTCGGTGCCTAGCTTCCGCAGGTCGTCCGCGAGAGCCTTGCGCTCGGCGTGGACCGTCGGCCAGATGTCCATCTTTCCTCCCCTTGGGCAGCCGCGCAGTAGCGTCTGACCTGTATTGTTCGATAACTGCTAAATTAGTTAAGAGCCGAATAAGCCGCAAGCGTATAGTTTCGCGGGTGCGGCAGGCAAGGCACCGGACAGAAGGTGACGTGCGCGATATCCAGAAGGTCCTGGCGGCACTGACCTCACCGGTCCGGCGCGAGATCCTGGGCCTGATCTGGGACCGTGAGCTGTCGGCGGGGGAGATCGCCGCGGCGTTCCCGGTGACCAAGCCGACCATCTCCCAGCATCTGGCCGTCCTGCGCGAGGCCGGCCTGGCCGAGAGCACAGCGGTCGGTACGTCGCGCCGCTACCGCGCCCGCCAGGACGCTCTCCGCGGGCTGCGCGCCGCGCTCGGCGGGAGCGCGGGCCGGTGGACCAACGCCGATCACGACCCGGCGTCCCCCGAGCGTGCCTCGGCGGACGTGCGCACCGCCCCCGTCGTGGTGGCCAGCACGGACGTGGACACGAGCCAGGAGGTGACGTTCGCCGCCTTCACCGATCCCGCGGTCTACTCCCGCTGGCTCGGCGTGCCCGTCACGCTCCGGGACGGCCGCTTCGCCTGCACGATGGAATGGGGGACGAGCGTGCGCGGCCGGTACGAGCTGGTCTGCCCGCCCGAGCTCATCGTGCTGCGCTGGGACTTCGAGGACGACAACGTGCCAGTCCCCGGCGGCGAGATGACCGGCTACCTGCGGATCCAGCCGCGGGGCAGCGGATCGCACGTCGAGGTGCACCAACTGGTCGACTCGCCCGCCCAGGCCACCTTCATGGAGGGAGCCTGGGCCATGGTCCTCGGCCGCCTCAAGTCCGGCGTAACCCGCGCCTCCGACCCGGCCGAGCCGATGCCCCCTCGCCCCTCCCGCCCCAAACTCCGCACGCCCGGAGAGTAGCTTCATGATCGTGGCCAGAAACCGGTGCTATTTGCCCGAAACTAGCCACGATCACGCAACGCGTGCCCCTCAGGCCGCGCGGATCTGCGTGAAGGCCGTCTCGTAGGCGTCCGCGATGTCGTCGAGGTCGCCGGGGCTGAGCGCGGTCGACAGGTTGATCATGCCGCGCGGCGTGGTGTAGACGCCGTTCAGCAGCAGGGCTAGGTGCAGGTCGGCCAGCTGCTCTGGTCTGGCCAGGTGCACGTTCATGATCGAGCCCGCCCGGGTGACCTCGGCGGGCACCCCGGCCGCCGCCGCGCCGGCCAGGATCTGGTCCGCCAGCACGACGGCGGAGTCGTTCAGCCGCGCGATGGCCGCCTCGTCCAGGTGCCGCAGCGTCATCGTCCCGGCCACGGCGGCGGCCAGGTGGCCGTTGAAGGTGCCCGCGTGCGTCACGTAGGCGGGCGTCATGGCGGCGACGGTGAGCTCGAGCAGGTCGGCCCGGCCGCCGACCGCGCCGATCGGGAAGCCGCCGCCGATGATTTTGCCGAGCAGGGTCAGGTCCGGCGTCAGCCCGAGCCTGCCCTGCTCTCCGCCGGACCAGTTGCGCAGCCCCTGCACCTCGTCCAGGACGAAGAGCACGTCATGGTCCCGGGCCAGGCCGGCCACCGCGGCCAGGAACCCGGGCCCGGCCGGGCGCACGCCGCCGGCCCCCAGGAACGGCTCGGCGAACACGGCCGCGATGTCGTGATCGGGGCGGCTGAGCAGCCGGGTCACGGCGTCCAGGTCGTTCCACGCCACCCGGGCCGCATCGGGCGAGCCGGGCAGGAACAGCGTCGCGCTCCCGTGGTACGCGCCGTCGAACAAGAGCAGCCGCCGCCGTCCGGTCGCCCGCACCGCGATCCTGGCCGCGAGCAGCGCCGCCTCGGTGCCGGAGTTGGTGAACCGCACCCGCTGCACCGACGCCACCCGCGCGGCCAGCAGCTCGGCCAGGGCGACCTGGTACGGGTGCGGGCTGGCGAACGCGAACCCCTGCGGCAGCAACTCGGCCACCGCCTCGGTCACCGGGGCGAAGGCGCTGCCGTGCACCATCGCCGTGTAGTTGTTGACCAGGTCCAGGTAGACATGGCCGTCGACGTCGGTCAGCCGGGCGCCGTGCCCCGCGGCGATGATCACCGGGTAGGGCGGGTAGCTGGTCACCGCCCGGGTCTCGCCTCCGGGCAGCACCCGCCGGGCCGCCTCGAACGAGGCGGCCGAGCCCGGCGTGCGCTCACAGTAGGCGCGGACTAGCCCATCGTCCGCATTGGACGGCAGGCCGACGACATCCTCGGCGGACCTCACCAGCCGCGTTCGCGCCACTCGCCGAGGTGCGGGCGCTCCGTTCCCAGCGTGGTGTCGTTGCCGTGCCCCGGGTACACCCAGGTGGCGTCCGGCAGCTGGCCGAACAGGCGCTCGGTCACGTCATCGATCAGCGAGGTGAAGTCCTCGGGCGAGTTGGTCTTGCCCACGCCACCGGGGAACAGCGAGTCGCCGGTGAACACGTGCGGCGAGCCGGCCAGCTTGCCGCCCGCGTCGTACAGCACGGCCAGGCTGCCCGGCGTGTGACCGCGCAGATGGATGAGGGACACCGAGCAGTCCCCGAAGGTCAGCACCTCGCCGTGCTCGGCGCGGTGGCCGACCTCGACCGGCAGCTCGTCGGCGTCCGCCGGGTGCGCGACCACCACCGCGCCGGTGCGCGTCTGCAGCTCGGGGAGCGCCTGCCAGTGGTCATAATGGCGGTGCGTCGTCACGATCGTGCCGACCGGCGTGTCGCCGATCATCTCAATCAGCCGGCCCGCCTCGTTGGCCGCGTCGATAAGCAACCCCTGGCCGGTGCTCCCACAGCGCAGCAGGTAGGCGTTGTTGTCCATGGGACCCACGGCTATCTTGGTCACGGTCAGGCCGTCGATGTCCCGCGCGTCGGACGGACCGCCGACACGTACTTCTCCGGTATAGGTCACTTGAAAAACCTTATACCGAACGGGCTGGCGATCCGCGCCAGCGCCGCCACTTCGCCCCGCGGGGCGCGCGCCGACCGGGCTGGAGGCCCTCGTGAAGATACTCGTCCTGGCCAGCAAGCACGTGCGCGAGCTGCTGACGTACACCGAGTGCGCCGACGTCATGCGCGAGGCCCTGGCCGGGCTGGCCCGCGGCCAGATCCAGCAGCCGCTGCGGACGGTAGTCCGGCCGCGGGAGGCGGCGGGCTTCATGGGCCTGATGCCGTCCTACTCGCCGGAGGCGGGCTACGGGCTGAAGGCGCTGGTCATCACGCCGGGCAACCCGGCCATCGGCAAGGACGCGCACCAGGGCGGCGTACTGCTGTCCGACGTGCACACCGGAGAGCCGCTGGCGCTGATCAACGCGTCCGCCATCACCGAGGTCAGGACCGCCGCCGTCTCCGCGGTCGCGACGGACCTGCTGGCCAGGCCGGAAGCGGCCGAGCTGGCCGTCATCGGCACCGGCGTGCAGGGCCGGGCGCACGCGCACGCGATCGCCGCGACCCGGCCGCTGACCGGGATCCGGCTCGTCGCGCGCGACCTGGCCAAGACCAGGAATGTGGCGGCCGATCTTGAGGGTCAGCTCGGCTTGCCGGTTCACGCGACGGACTCGGTGCCGGAGGCCGTGGCCGGGGCCGGGATCGTGGTTACCGCGACCTCCGCGCCCGAGCCTGTGCTGCGGCGCGAGTGGCTGGCCCCGGGCGCGCACGTGAACGCGGTCGGCGCCTGCGTGCCGGGGGACCGGGAGCTCGACACCGCGATCATGGCCGAGGCGGCCGTCTTCGCGGACAGCCGCGAGTCGGTCAGCCACGAGGCCGGCGATTTCCTGCTCCCGCAGGGCGAAGGGGTGATCAACCCGGTCCGGGCCGAGCTGGGTGAGCTGCTGACCGGCACGGCCCCGGGCCGCTCCGGCGACGACGAGATCACCGTGTTCGAATCGCTCGGCCTGGCCGCCGAGGACCTGGCCGCGGCCAGCTTCCTCTACCAGAAGGCCACCCGCCTCGGCATCGGCACCGCCGCCGACTTCTAACCCGCTCGCCATCCAGCCACCGCCCGCTCTCGCACCGCCACCCCCGCGTACCCCTGCTCCCGCGTACCCCGTCCGAATCGCTGGTCGCGGATGCCCCACCCTCACCGGGGGCGTCTCGGGTCAGGCTGAGACCTGCGGCGAATCCTGACGGGTTTCGCTATCGTGGGAGGTAGACGGGGGCGGGCATAACAGCGGCTGATCCGGCGCTCATAGATAGTGCGGCGCTTGTGTTCCCCGGGACGCGGAGTCCTCAAAATGTCAGACCCCCCGGCTACCATCGCCAGGCGATCCGTATATCAACTTCCGAGCCCTTAAGAGAGCAGAGGCGCAGTGGCTGACCGGCTTGTCGTTCGCGGCGCCCGCGAGCACAACCTGAAGGATGTCTCGCTCGACCTGCCGCGGGACGCCATGATCGTCTTCACCGGGCTGTCCGGCTCGGGTAAGTCAAGCCTGGCCTTCGACACCATCTTCGCCGAGGGTCAGCGGCGGTACGTGGAATCGCTGTCCGCCTACGCGCGGCAGTTCCTCGGCCAGATGGACAAGCCCGACGTGGACTTCATCGACGGGCTGTCGCCCGCGGTCTCGATCGACCAGAAGTCCGCCAGCCGGAACCCGCGGTCGACCGTCGGCACGATCACCGAGGTGTACGACTACCTGCGACTGCTGTACGCCAGGATCGGCAAGCCGCACTGCCCGATCTGCGGCCGCCCGATTGCCCGGCAGATGCCGCAGCAGATCGTGGACCGGGTGCTCGAGCTCGAGGACGGTACCAGGTTCCAGGTGCTCGCCCCGGTGGTGCGCGGCCGCAAGGGCGAATACGGCGAGCTGCTCAGGGAGCTGCAGGTCAAGGGGTACTCCCGGGCCCGGGTCGACGGCACGGTCGTCCGCCTGGACGAGGCGCTGTCCGGCCAGCTGCCGGCGCTGAAGAAGTACGAGAAGCACGACATCGAAGTGATCGTCGACCGGCTCTCGGTAAAGGATTCCGCACGGCGCAGGCTGACCGACTCGGTCGAGACCGCGCTCGGCCTGTCCGGCGGGGTGGTGGTGCTCGACTTCGTCGACCTGCCAGAGAACGACCAGCACCGGGAGCGGATGTACTCCGAGCACCTGGCGTGCCTGTACGACGACCTGTCGTTCGACGAGCTCGAGCCGCGCTCGTTCTCGTTCAACTCGCCGTGGGGCGCGTGTCCCGAATGCACCGGGCTCGGTACCAAGCTCGAGGTCGACCCGGAGCTCATCGTCCCGGACGAGTCGAAGTCGCTCGCGGAGGGCGCGATCGCTCCGTGGAGCGGCGGGCACATCAGCGACTACTTCGAGCGGCTGATCCAGGCCCTTGGCGAGACCCTCGGATTCCGGATGGACACGCCGTGGGTGAAGCTGCCGGCCAAGGCCAGGCAGGCGCTGCTGCGCGGCTATGACCTGCAGGTGCACGTCCGGTACAAGAACCGGTACGGCCGGGAGCGCTCGTACTACACGACGTTCGAGGGCGTGATCCCGTGGGTCGAGCGGCGGCACGCCGAGGCTGAGTCTGACTCCAGCCGGGAGAAGTTCGCCGGGTACATGCGCGAGGTGCCCTGCCCGTCCTGCCACGGCGCCCGGCTCAAGCCGGTGTCGCTGGCCGTGACGGTGGACAGCAGGTCGATCGCCGAGCTGTGCGCGCTCCCGATCGGGGACCTGGCCAAGCTCCTGCTCACCCTGGAACTGTCCGACCGCGACCAGCAGATCGCCGGGCGGATTATCAAGGAAGTCAACGCGAGGATGGGCTTCCTGCTCGATGTCGGCCTGGACTACCTGACCCTGGACCGGGCCTCGGCCACGCTGGCCGGCGGCGAGGCCCAGCGGATCAGGCTCGCCACCCAGATCGGTTCGGGCCTGGTCGGCGTGCTCTACGTGCTGGACGAGCCGTCCATCGGGCTGCACCAGCGGGACAACCACCGGCTGCTCGAGACGCTGCTGCGGTTGCGCGACCTGGGTAACACGCTGATCGTGGTGGAGCACGACGAGGACACGATCAGGGCCGCGGACTGGGTGGTGGACATCGGCCCGCGGGCGGGGGAGCACGGCGGCAACATCGTGGTCTCCGGTTCCGTCGCCGACCTGCTGGCCAGCCCCGACTCGCTGACCGGCGCGTACCTGTCCGGGCGGGAGTCGATCCCGGTACCGGCCATCCGCCGCCAGCGCAACAAGAGCCGCGAAGTGGCGGTCAAGGGCGCGAGCGAGCACAACCTGCGCGGGGTGGACGTGGCATTCCCGCTCGGCTGTCTGGTAGCCGTCACCGGGGTGTCGGGTTCGGGCAAGTCCACGCTGGTCAACGACATTCTGTACAAGGCGCTGGCCCGCGAGCTGAACGGTGCCAGGACGGTGCCGGGCAAGCACGTCAGGATCACCGGCATCCAGCAGCTGGACAAGGTGGTCCACGTTGATCAAGGTCCGATCGGCCGCACGCCGCGGTCCAACCCGGCCACCTACACCGGCGTCTTCGACCACGTCAGGAAGCTGTTCGCGGCGACCACCGAGGCCAAGATCCGCGGCTACCAGCCGGGCCGGTTCTCCTTCAACGTGAAGGGCGGCCGGTGCGAGGCCTGCTCCGGTGACGGCACGATCAAGATCGAGATGCAGTTCCTGCCCGACGTGTACGTGCCGTGCGAGGTCTGCCACGGCGCCAGGTACAACACCGACACCCTGCAGGTGCACTACAAGGGCAAGACGATCGCCGAGGTCCTCGACATGCCGATCGAGGAGGCGGCCGAGTTCTTCGAGCCGGTGCCGGCCATCCACCGGCACCTGAAGACGCTGGTCGACGTGGGCCTCGGCTACGTCAGGCTGGGCCAGCCCGCGCCGACCCTGTCCGGCGGCGAGGCGCAGCGGGTCAAGCTCGCCTCGGAACTGCAGCGCCGCGCCACCGGCCGTACCATCTACGTCCTGGACGAGCCGACCACCGGCCTGCATTTCGAGGACATCCGCAAGCTGCTCGGCGTGCTCACCCGCCTGGTCGAGACCGGTAACACGGTCATCGTGATCGAGCACAACCTCGACGTGATCAAGACCGCCGACTGGGTGATCGACCTCGGGCCCGAAGGTGGAGGGGGCGGCGGCACGGTCGTGGCCACCGGGCCGCCCGAGCAGATCGCCACCGTCGAGGAAAGTTACACCGGCCAGTTCCTGAAGAAGCTCCTCAACGTCTAGCCCGGGTCCTGCCGCTGGTCATCGCGGTGCGGCAGGGACAATGGTGCCCGTGCAGACCAACCCCGCGCGGACCAGCACCGTGCAAGCCAGCACCGTGCAGATCGTCACTGAGGGCGGGGCCGCTCTGGCCGAACTCGACGGGGACGGCCCGGCGGCGCGGTTCCTGCTCGTGCTCACCCACGGCGCGGGCGGCAGTGCCGGGGCGCCCGACCTGCTCGCTGTCCGCGATGCCGCGCGGCCCCTGGGCGGGCTGGTGGCGCGTGTCACCCAGCCATACCGGGTCAGGGGCGCCCGTGCACCCGGTTCGCCGGTCCGGCAGGACGCCGCGTGGGCCGAGGTCGTGACCACGCTGCGGAAACTGGCGCCCGCCGTCCCGCTGATCCAGGGCGGGCGCAGCAATGGCGCGCGGGTCGCCTGCCGTACCGCCGCCGCGGTGGGCGCCCGCGCCGTGATCGCGCTGGCGTTCCCGCTATGCCCGCCGGGGCGCTCACCCGCGGTGTCCAGGGCCCCGGAGCTTCGCGCGGCCCGGGAGGGCGGGGCGAGGGTGCTGGTGGTGAACGGAGATCGTGACCCGTTCGGGGTTCCCGGTGCTCAGGATGCGGACCGGGTGGTCGTGGTACCGGGGGAGACGCACGCGCTGAAGGGGCATCGCGCGGTTATCGTCGACGCGGTGGCCGAATGGCTACCCACAGTTCTGTAAGACGCTGCGCCGCGCCGGAAGTGGCCTGAGAGCCTGGGAGAATAAGGGTCAAGAGAGTCGTCAGACCTAGGCATCGCGGGTTGACCCGGATGCCGGGTGCGGCGCTTAAGCCGCAGGAGCCTGCCCGCGCCCGTGGGCCACGCCTACCGGACGGTCGAAGGGGGCCAGGTCGGTGGGGCGGTGCGGTGCGATGGAGGCGCCGTCAGGCAGTAGTTCGCCGGTGTCTTCGAAGATCACGACGCCGTTGCAGAGCAGGCTCCAGCCTTGCTCGGGGTGGCTGACTATGGTGTGCGCCGCTTCGCGATCCGGATCCGAAGGAGCCGGACAAGGCGGCGTGTGTGGGCACATATCAGTGCCTCCTGGCTGTTTCATCGTGCGTGTTCTCGGTTGGTGTTCAGTGTGCCGCAGGTGGTGCGGTCGCTCACATGGCCCAAGCTGATCGTTTTCCCGACCGCCATCTGTAGCTTTCCCCTAGTTACCTACTGCACTATCTGACTACTACTTGTTACATTCAGTTTTAGGTACCGCGTTGAGCAAATAATTGGCCTAGACCAACTGTGCCTCCTCGGGGCGCGCGGCGCAAGCGACACGCGGAACGGCAGCAATCGATTGCTTCGTATATGCCCCCCGTTGGTGATCTGCTACAGCTTAGTCACCTCTACATGTGGTGACGTCGACGCCTGCCCGCTGGTTCACCGCGAAAACCTCTGAATTTGATAACGCTCACATCGTTCGCGGGCCCCTGGCCGGGCCAAGGCGGATCGGCGGGCAGGAGGACGACCGGGCCGGGTTGGAAGCTTGCCCGTTGGATCGTGGCTGGTAACCGCATCGTGGTGGCCTGACAACGGCACCGTCAGACGGTCGTGGCCCGGTGGCCGGGTGGCCCAGCCGGCGGGCGCGCGGATACGACTGTGACATGCGGGGCCGACGGGGTTGCGGCGGGAGAGCCGCCAGCCGGCTCGATGTGACATCGTCCCGGTTCTATGCGGCTCGATGTGACATCGTTCCGGTTCGGGTGTGTCTGTTATTGAGACGCCGTGTTGATCTGCGGTGCGAGCAGTCAGCGCGGTCGCCGCGGCGGCGTCTTCGGGCGGCGTGCCACATCAGCAGGCGAAAAATTACATCGTCTAGGGCGCCGGCTCGTAGGCGACGGCGGGGATGCCGGTGAGACGGTGCGTCTCCCGGAGGGTGAGCAGGTGCTCGGCTTCGGCGGTGAGGGCGCGCACCCGCGACGTCGCCTTCGCCTTACGGCGGTAGATGCGGTCGTCGTAGCCCCGCGGGCCGATCTCCGCGCGCTGCGCCGCGTAGGCGGCCCGCATGGCCGCGGTCAGTGCGGCGTCGAAGGCCTCGGCCGGCCCGCGTACCTCCGAGTCCGGGGCGTGCCGGGCCTGCGCCTCCCGGAACCTCGCCTCGGCCTCGCGGGCGGCGTCGAGGAGTTCCGCGCGACGGTTGGCCAGCGCCAGGTCGGCCTCGTACTGCTGCTCCGCCTCACGGCTCGGCTTCGGCCGGCCGGTGACCCCAGGTCTCATGACCCCATAGCGTACGCGGATCACCCGTACTCCCGGAACGCGGGCCAGGCCCGGCTCCACGACGTCCTGAGCCCGGTAGCGAGATAGACCGGCACTCCCTGCTCGTCGTCGTCGACGCCGAGGCCGTTCCAGAACGTGGCGACGCGGCGGACGTGGGCGAACTCGCGGCGGAGCAGAGCCGGGTCGACGTTCACCGCGATCGCCGCGGAGTAAGCGGCGGGCGGCGGGCCCCAGATCCAGAAGTTGTTGGCGCCGCTGTGGACCTGCGGCAGGCCGTCGCCGCGGCCGTAGCGCTCGATGGC
>Ga0207689_10004498_pt1 | contig 12619 bp, 7 predicted proteins | sample KBSMisM52_FD_184312 | JGI IMG/M metagenome (GOLD analysis project Ga0207689, IMG submission 184312) | Miscanthus rhizosphere microbial communities from Kellogg Biological Station, Michigan, USA - KBS Miscanthus M5-2 (SPAdes) (version 2) | ecosystem: Host-associated > Plants > Roots > Rhizosphere... | reverse complement strand
GTCATCCTCTATGGGGACGTCATCCTCTATGGGGACGTCATCCTCTATGGTGACGTGATTCTCTACGGGGATACCGTCCTGAACAGCGACGTCATCCTTTATGGGGATAATTCGCTAAATGGGGACGTCATCCTCTACGGGGACGTCATCCTTTACGGGGATGTGATCCTCTACGGCGACGTCATTCTCTATGGGGACGTGATCCTCTACGGCGACGTCATCCTCTACGGGGACTAGCCTCCCCTGACGGAAACGAGCATCCAGGAGAACCAGCTGGCCAAATTGAGCTAAAGCCCTAAGGGCTATAGACCGATACGTGGTTTGCCCAAGCCGTGAGCCGCGCAAACCACCTCGTTCGCTCGGTTTATGCCACCGCCGTCGTCGCCGTCGGTATCGCGACGATCATCGGCTCTGTGTTGGAGATTCGGTCCGACCCGCCTGCCGTGGACTGGCTAGTCCTGGTCGCCCTGACAATCCTTGCGGGATGCTTTACCGTCAAGCTCCCGTCTGTACCGGCAAATCTTTCGGTATCCGAAACCTTTATCTTTACCGCAGTACTGCTTTTCGGGCCCGCCGCTGGGACGCTGACGGTCGTAGTGGATGCGCTAGTTGTGTCTTTTTGGACCAAGGGCACTAGACGAACGACACAGCGCTTCCTGTTCAACGTAGCCGCACCGGCGATATCTATCCGACTCGCAGCCGAGTTCTTCTTCTATCACTCCGGCATCACCGCTGGCGCCACGAACATCGACATCGCCAGACTCGTTACCCCCGTTCTCGGTTTGGCGATCTTGTATTTCGTCGTCAACACAATGCTCATCGCGGGAGCGATGTGGTCTGATGGTCGAGAGATTCCCATTGGACAGTGGCGTCGCAACCTTCCAGCCGTAAGCATTAACTACTTCCTCGGCAGCTCGATCGCGATCTTCATGGTCGTGTTCGCAGACGGCATTAACCTGGCGGTGGTTGGCATCATCGTGCCAATTCTGCTCGTGTCGTATTACACGTTCCGAACGTCGATGGGGCGACTTGAGGACGCGAACAGGCATGTTCGGCACATCAACGAACTCTACCTCTCGACGATCGAAGCCCTCGCCATGGCTGTCGACGCGAAAGACCAGATCACGCACGGCCACATCCGACGAGTTCAGGTGTATGCGACACAGCTAGCCGGGCGCCTCGGCGTAACAGACGAGCAACAACTGAAGGCCATCGAAGCCGCGGCGTTGCTTCACGACATGGGCAAGCTAGCGATACCAGAGTACATTCTCAACAAACCAGGCAAGCTGACGGCGGCTGAATTCGAGAAGATGAAGCGCCATGCCGATATCGGCGCGGATCTACTCTCGTCTATCAGCTTCCCCTATCCAGTCGTCCCAATTGTTCGCCATCACCACGAAAACTGGGACGGCACGGGATATCCGGCGGGCCTCTCTGGCCACGACATTCCTCTCGGCGCTCGAATCCTTTCCGTCGTCGATTGCTTCGACGCGCTCACGTCTGATCGACCGTACCGCCCGCGGCTGTCTGATGACGATTCGTTCGCGATTCTCCGAGAACGACGTGGCAGGATGTACGACCCTCTTGTAGTCGACACCTTCATTGACGTGTTCGCTGAAATCTCGCCGCTGGCGATTCAAGCCGGCCAACAGGCGCGTAGCTTCATGCCAACACTGACTGGATCCAGCACGTCAAATCCGCTCGAGCAAATTCGAACAAACGCAGAACAGACAACGCTCTTGGAGGAGTGTGCTCAAGCGTTGCGCCACTCAACGTCACGACGCCAGGCTACCGACATCGCCGCGCAATTCGTCGGAATGCTAACCCCGGCAACCGTCTGCGCCCTTTTCGTTTACGAGTCTGAAAACGACGCCCTTACGTGTGTGCATAGCGCTGGCGACTCTACGGTGTCCCTGACCGGCATGGTCATAAAGAACGGCGAGAGGACAACGGGCTGGGCGGTTGCACATGACACAGTGATGGCCAACTCGCCCGCAACTCTCGATCTGGTGGATCGCGCCGTAATGTTTTCGCCACCACTGCAAATGGCGATCGTTGCCCCTTTGAGACGAGATGGCCGAGTGCTTGGAGCTCTGTCAGCCTATTCGCACACCGGCGAGCCGTTTAGCGACGATCATCAGTACGCAATGGAGCGAATCGCAGCAGCCTTCTCAGTGGCTGTCCACAACCTCGAACGCTCCACCACCGTCGGAGTTCGCGCCGAGACTACGCGCTAGCCTTAAGCACTGCCCGCACCAAATCCGTCGATCCGATATCTCTGACGTTTTAGGTACAGCCCCTTCCGCGAAAGTCCGAGCGCTTTCGCTACCGCATCGACACGACCTTCGTGACGCTCCATCGCAAAGCGAAGCATTGCACGCTCGATGCCTTCGACGACTTCCGCGATCGGCTGATCTAGCCTGACCAGAAGTCGATCGGACTCGACGGGGGGCGACGACGCTAACGGCGGAAGCTCTCCACGAGACTTGTAGATCTCTGGAGAGAGCGCGTCCGGCATCAACACAGCACCGTCTTCCGCGAGTGCTGCCAATCGGCGCATCTCGTTGGCCAGTTGACGTATATTGCCGGGCCAATTGAACAACACCAGAGATTCCAGCGTTTCCTCTTCCAACCGAAGATCTCCCTTGTTGAATTGAGTCGCAAACATCTGGAGGTAATGTCTCGACAGAGAGGGAATCTCAACTCGTCGTTGACGGAGGGGAGGCACCCGAAGCTGAACGATGTTGAGACGGTAATAGAGATCTTCGCGAAAACGTCCATTCGACACCGCAGCGTCGAGATCAGCGTTGGTCGCTGCGATTACCCGCACATCCGCTTGCACAGGGCTGGATTCCCCGAGCGGCAGGACTTCACCGGATTCGAGGAATCTCAACAGTTTTGGCTGAGACTCGAGCCCGAGGTCACCGATTTCATCCAGGAGCAGCGTGCCCCCCCGAGCAGTCCTGATCACGCCTTGGAAGTTGTCACTCGCGCCTGTAAAAGCTCCTCGACGATGACCGAACAGTTGTGAATCCATCATCTCCCGGGGCACCGAAGTGCAGTTGAACGGCAGGAAAGGCTTCTTCCCTCGAGACGACTTGGCGTGTATTAGCCGAGCCAATACCTCTTTCCCCGTTCCGGTCTCGCCCGTGATCAGAATTGGAATGTCGGTTGCCGCCACACGGGCAGCCGTTTCAGCCAAGCTTCGCATCTCTGGTGACAAGAACAGGGCTCCACCCTCACCCAGATCTGGCTCTGGTGGCCAAAACGCCGTTCGGTTCTGTGCTGAGGCCTTGAAATGCTCGAGGGCGAACGCCGCCCTCGCGATGCGTACAACATCCGACAGAACCAAAACCTTGTCAGGAGCAGCGGGCGGCTCATACTCGAGGTGCCACGTCTCACCATCCTTAGAGCCGAGTGTGACACTGGCAACGGCGCTCGCTACGCCGGCTGACTGCTCACCTTCATGAGCGTAGCGACGGGCGGTGACCACGCATCCCAGCGAGTTCAGTACAGATACGACCTCCGTCACAGCCAACCGAGGATCATGGGCAAGATCGAGAGTACTCGCGAGCCGATTGACTATTTCAACGGTACTCACATGCTCGGCGACTGGAGACTGGTCGATGAGCGTCGTTCCACGCATCCAAGTGGTGCCGTGGGTTTTCCACACCCTCGTTGCGCGCTCAGCCAATGCCATGGCAAGCCGATGCTCGCGAGCCACCAGCATTGATGCCGCCTCGTAGAATCGTCCCTGCAACTCTCGATTGGCGGAACCACCCAACTGGTCTGCCCGACCAAGCTGACGCGCGGCATCCGCGAGTCTCCCGCATTGGGCAAGCGCCTGAACTGTGAGGATACTGAGACCAATCGCTGCCGGGGTGTCAGCGGTTCCTGGGTACTTCCTTTCGACCTGGGCTAGATGGTCGAGGGCCTCTTGGGATCGATTTGTCTTCAGCAGTAGTCGGGCCCTCGTGAGTACCGTCTGGCGGAGAGCATAGTTCTTGGCAAGTTCCGAGTCTTGTGAGGCTGCGGACTCGAAGTGGGTAAGCACTTCCTCGCAACGTTCGAAGTCGCCTTTCCACAGATATGCCTCTGAAAGACTTTCAAGCGCGTACATTGACGTCAAGCGTGACGTCGAGGGGGAGGCTACGACATTCCGTAACAGTTCGATCGCCCGATCGTGTTCTCCCGTCATCCAGAGGACTTGACCTATGTTTGATTGGGCCTTGACCGCCTCATTCGTCAGGCCGTGCAAAAGGGCGGAGCGTTTCAGTGATTCCAAAGTTTCCAGCGCGTCTGCAAAGCGACACAGTGAGACAAGAATGGCCGAGCGGTTCTGCAGATTGCCGCAGTGGAGCCATGGATTGGGTGACTGCGCTAGTAGTGAATCTGCCCGATCGCAGTGACTCAAACCCTCACGCAAACGACCGTTGCGGCCTTCCATCACGGCCACACTCAAGTGGAGGAATATGAAGATGTACGGAGAGCCCGCCCTCGTAGCTGCCGCTCTTACTGCCGGCAACATCGCTGGTGCCACATCCACAGGGTCGCTGTCGATCATGTGCCTGAACAGGTAAACCTGCGCCCACGCAACGTCGTCCCAATGTTTGGCTTCCTGGGCGAGATGTAAGGCCTTCTGAAACTGACTCAGCGCCAATGTCATCGAGCCAGCAGATCGATTGGCCAGCCCGAGCACTAGTCGAGCGTGTGAGCGGTTGATGTTCGTTGCCTTTGAGTGGACATCGAGTGTCGAAAGGAGCGAGAGCGCGCGTTGACTTTCTCCGGTGTAGACCAAAGCATGAGCCAACGGGACGAGAGCCCGCGGTTCGAGCGTCATCGAGTTGGCGAGATAGGGTTCGGCAAGACGACGCAGTTCTCCAAACTCCCCCCGCCCCACCAACTTCATGGCTGTTTCGTGGCTGAAGCTCATAGTCGCACGCGATGAACAAGCACCAGTGATTCGCCAGGAAGCCACAAGTTCTACTTTGGTACCTGCGTGTGAGCAAGGGACAATTCCTGGCGCTGCACAGAAATCAGCCGCGGATCACACAGCGTTTAGCAGTTCTTGCAACGCCCGTGAAGAAGGGCTGATTTTGAAGATCTGATCGGCGACCCGGGTCGACTTAGACTATGGCGCTGGAGCGGACGAGATGACTAGACGGAAGACTATTGCCCGGCCGACGCGCCGCCAGTTCCTTGGGGGCGCCGGTGCCATAGGCGCCGCGATAGCCACCGCGGCGAATCAGGCCACGGGATTGGCCCAGGCTCAGGCGCCCTCTGCGCCCCCGGCTCCAGCCGGCGACACGTTGCTGACCAACGGCCGCATCCACACGCTCGACGGCACGAGCCGCGTCGTCCGCAGTCTCCTGATCCACAACAACCGCATCGCCGCAGTGGGCGACCGCATCGACCGCCCCGCGGGCGCGCGCGTCATCGACCTCAAGGGCCGCACGGTGGTCCCCGGCCTCGTGGAGCCCCACGTCCACATCGTCAGCCTGGCCAACCGCCCGGGCTATCACACCATCCTCGAGAACACCGCCTCCCTCAAAGAGGTGCAGCAGGCGCTCGCCGCGCGCCGCAAGAGCGTGCCCGAGGGGCAGTGGATCACGTCCATGGGCGGCTGGCATCCCAATCAGTGGGCCGAGCATCGCCACCCGACCTTGAAGGAGCTCGACGAAGCGGTCCCCGATCGCCCGGTGCTCCTCTACGAGCGCTTCACCGGCCCCGCGGTCGTGAACTCGATGGGCAAGAAGCTCTTCGACGCCATCGACGCGGCGGCGCCGGTGCACCCGGACGTGAAGAAGGTGGCGGTGTCCGACACCGGCGCCATTGCCGCGGCGGGCTTTGCCGGCGGCGGCCCCGCGGCGAGCGCGCTCTTCCATCTGCGCCGCATGCAGACGGATGCGGACAAGCGTCGCAGCACGCTCGACGCGATGAACTACTCCACCGTGCTGGGGCTGACGGCGCACCTCGATCAGGTGCTCTTCCCCACCCCGGGCCCGCTGCACCCGAACCAGATCCTGTCGAACCTCGATCAGTACCGGATGTACGACTCGTGGATTCAGCTCCACCGCGAGGGGCTGGCCACCGTCCGCATGCAGATGAACTTCCTGCACAACCAGGCCGACCCGGCGCTGCCCGAGCTGCACGAGCGCCTGCGCAACTCGTTCCAGTTCTTCGGCGACGACATGCTGCGCACCGGCTCGATTGGCGAATGGGCCGCGCCGCTCGGCGCCGGCAAGGCGTGGGCCGACGCGCAGCGTCTGGTGGCGCAGGCCGGCTGGCGCAACGAGAACAGCGTGCAGACCCTGGCGGCGCTGCGCCAGGTGGTCGAGAACTGGGAGCAGGTGAACAAGGAATTCCCGATCGGCGACAAGCGCTGGTGCGTGCACCACGTCCCCGAGGTCACGCCAGACCTGTTGACCCGCCTGAAGAACATGGGCTGCGGGGTGCAGATGGGCGCCTTCCGCTGGGTGACCTCGAACGATCCGAAGGTGGTGGTGGGCCCGCCCTTCCGCACCATCGTCGATCACGGCATCCAGGTGGGCATCCACGGCGACGGCGTGCACATCGCGCCGCTGAACCCGTGGTCGCACATCGCCTACGCGGTCACCGGCGTGGACTCCTTCGGCAACCAGGTGAACGCCGGCCAGCAGCTCACCCGCGCCGAGGCGCTGAAGATCTTCACGCACGGCAACAGCTGGTTCCTGCGCATGGAAGACAAGATCGGCACCCTCGAGGCCGGCAAGCTGGCCGATCTGGTGGTACTCGATCGCGACTACTTCACCGTCCCGGACAACCAGATCCGCAACCTTCGTTCGGTGCTGACGATCGTGGACGGCCGCATCGTCCACAACGACGGCGTGGCGTAGAACGGCTGATGGACGCCTTCGGCCCTAATCGGGCAGCCGGACCCGATACAGATTGCTCTGCGTCGAGCGTCTCCAGGACAGATGTGCCGACGCAGAAGCGGCCGGGAATACGTTGGCCTCCTCGATTACGGTCGCGCCGGGGTTCGCCGAGACGTTCTGCTCGTCGCGCAGCCCCTTGGGCCACAACGTCGCGAGTGGGACGTCCGAGCGGTACGGCAGCACCACAGTCTTCGAGGTGCCCAGTCCGAAATACTGCAAGCTGACGTACACGGACCTTCCGTCCGTGCTCCAGTTGAACGGGCAACCCTGAACCCGATTGGGTCCAGACCCGAGAAACACACAGTTCTCGCATGCCGTCATCGGCGCCCCACCGTGCAGCGACACGAGCTGCAACCCCAGTCTGCCGCCAACGGTCTTCTCGGGCACGACGACAGCCCATTGGCCGTCAGGTGAAACGGTGATCAGATTGCTGAACGGCTCCGGGCGCGCCCGTTCCACGCCCGACCCATCCTCGCGCATCCGATACAGATACCGTCGTTCGCCTGGCGTGCTGATGTAGATGATCTCGCCGGGACCGCCGAAGAACGCGCGGAATTCGTCGCCGCGGGTCAGCTGCTTTGCCGGTGTGTGGCGATCCAGATCGGCCACCCAGATACCATCGTCGCTCGCGTCGCCGGCGGACGTAAACACGACCCGTCGGCCGTCGGCGGAAATCGAGTAGCTGGCCATGACGCGTCCTGGCAGCGCGCGGTCCCTTACGCCGGTGGCGAGATTCAGCGACCACAACTCACCGCTCGCGTACCCGCGCGAACCGGTTCGCAGCAGATAGAACATCCGGTCGCCCGGTCGCAGCATGGTCGGCAGCATCGCGAATCCTTCGGAGGTCAGCTGCCGCTCGCCGCTCGCGTCTTTCAACCAGATGCTCGCCTGCTGGAGTCCCATGCTTGTGATCAGGTGCTTGCCATCGGGTGTGAGCGCGGTGCCCTCCTGTTCGGTTGGCCCAAACGTGATCTGTTGAGGCGTTCCGTTCGGAAATCGCTGGCGCCACACGTGGAAGGCGCCGCCGGCGTTCGAGGAGAAATACATCCATTGCCCGTCGCTCGACCATGTCGCAGTCGTGCATTGCCCGTCCAGCGGTCCGATCGGGCGGCCGGGGGACGATCCGTCGAACGGCACCAGTCGGCACGACATCCATTCACCTCCGTTCATCTCGACAACGAGCACCTGATTTCGATCCGGCGACGCTGCGGAGCGATGCGCCATGCCGCCGCCGAGCTGCGGGAAGTAGATCGGTCGTGAATCGGCGCGGTTCACCGTCGAGGTGACGATCCCCATGTGGATGCCGCCGCCCATAATCTCGGAATACAGAAGTCGCTGATCGCCGAGCCAGACCAGGCCGGAGGCATTTCGCAGGAACGGCTGCGGAGCGCCGCCACCTACGGGCACCTGCCATGAGTCCCATTTGAACCCGGGCATCACGGCAGAGTAGACAATGCGGGAGGCGTCCGGAGAAAACACCGGTTGCTCTTTTTGATATGGATCGCGCGTGAGCTGAACCGGCTCGCCGTCGGGCAGGGTCTTGACGTAGACCTGCACCGTCGTCTGCCCTCCCGCCGACGTCCCGAAGAATCCCCCCCGGATGAACGTGACCAGCCGACCATCCGGCGAGACCGCCGGGTGCACCGCCGAATCGTTGAAATCCGTCAGCTGCTGCGCGGGTTCCGCGGCGGCTGGAGGGCGCGTCGTCTGACGAAGAAGGACGAACGCCAGGCCGACGCCGGCCAGCGCGATGGATGCCGCCACGAGCCTGGCTCGCGCCCGACTCGCTCTGGTCGGCGGTCGCAGTTGCAGCAACGCCGAGTCCAGTTCGTGCTTGATCTCGGCGATCTCGCGCAGACGCTGTTCTGGATCCCGTTCGAGGCAGCGTTGGAGCAGGTGCCGAACGACCAGGGGCGTCATCTCCGGCAGCGGCGCCCAGTCCGCCGTCCGGCCGGTCAACATTTCGGAGAGCACGCATCCGAACGACCAGACGTCGGTCCGCCTGTCCACCGCCTGGCCACGAGCTTGTTCAGGGCTCATGTACGGTGCGGTGCCGAGAACCACACCCACCTCGCCACCGTCCTCGTCGAGGATCGCGAGGCCGAAATCGAGCACCTTGACGGTGCCGTCGCCGCGGACCTTGATGTTGGCAGGTTTGAGATCGCGGTGGATGATCCCCTTCCGATGCGCCGCGTCCAGCGCCTCGGCGATCTGGCGCGCAATGCCGAGCGCCTCGGGCAGCGGAATGGCGCCACTCCTGATCCGTTCGGCCAGCGTTGGCCCCTCGACGTACTCCAGAACCAGCCCGCGGTCGGAGCCGGCTTCAGCCACCCCGTATATCGCGGCGATATTGGGATGATTCAGCGCGGCCAGTAACCGCGCCTCTTGGCGCAGGCGGGCGAGCCGCTCAGCGTCGGATGCGAAATGGTGGGGCAAGACTTTGATGGCAACGTCGCGTTCGAGCGTTCCATCGCGCGCCCGGTAGACCTCGCCCATTCCACCGGCGCCGAGCAGTTCCTCGATGCGATACGACCCGATCGTCGAGCCAGGCTCGAGCGAGAGCGCGGGCTCGAACAGCGGCGTCTCGCCGAAGGCACCGGCCTCGTGATGCGCGGCAATCAGCGCCTCGACCTCGGTGCGTAACGCCGCGTCGTCGCCGCAGGCATCGGCGACAAAGACCTCACGCCGCGCGGTATCGCGCGCGAGCGCCGCGTGGAAGATCTCGGTGACGTGCTGCCAGCGGTCAGGTTCCACGTCGAGAGCCCGAGTCTGTCAGGCGGGCGAACAGCCACGCGCGCGCGACCTGCCACTCCCGTTCGACGGTAGCCACCGACAGGCCGAGGACGTGACCCATCTCTTCGAGCGTGAGCCCGCCGAAGAACTTCAGTTCGGCGACCTGACCTTTGCGTGCGTCGAAGGATGCCAGCTCCGTCAGGGCCGCGTCGACGTCGAGCACGTCGACGTAACCAGGCTGCTGCTCCGCCAGCGATTCGTCGAGCGTCACGCGGGCCCACTGGCCGGACCGCTTCGCCGTCTTGCGCGCACGGGCACGGTCCACCAGGATGCGGCGCATGATCTGTGACGCGACGCCGAAGAACTGCGCGCGATTCTGCCACGCAGTCGACTTTTGATCGACCAGGCGGAGATAGGCTTCGTGCACGAGGGCCGTGGGCTGCAGCGTGTGTCCGGCCCGTTCACGTCGCAGGTACGCTGCCGCCCGCCGCCGAAGCTCCTGATGGACCACTTCCATCAGGCGGTCTCGCGCGTCGACGTGGCCCTCACTCCAAGCCTGGAGCAGCACGCTCACGTCCGCTGCGTCGTCGACCCCGTTCACAGCAGGCTCCGCGCGTATTGTGGCGCGCTCGCCCATCGTGAGCAAGTGTCCCTGGATTTCTCGCGTCACTCGATAGGGGGCGCCGATTGATGAGCTCCAAGCGAATTGGGAGGGGAAGATGCGATCCAAGACTCTCGTCAGACTGAACCAGCTGCGTCCGATCGTGGTCGCAATGGCGGCGGCACTCGTGGGTATTCCGCACAGCGCTCGTGCCGATGTGGTGACCGATTGGAACACGATCGCCGTCAACACCGTGTCGGCCGACCGGGTCGTGAATCGTCAGAGCCGTGACATGGCCATGATGCACGCAGCAATGTTCGATGCCATGAACGCGATCCGCCCGTTCTACACGCCGGCCTTGGTACGGATCAGGGCACGAGGCTACGCCTCGCGCGAAGCCGCCGCGGCCCAGGCCGCTCACGACGTACTGGTTACGCTGTTTCCCGCCCAGCAGGTCGACCTCGACGCCGACCTCGCCGCGTCGTTGGCGCAGATCCCGAACAACGACCACCATGGCCATCGGCCGAAGTACTGGGGGATTAGAGCGGGACAGGTCGCGGCTGCCGCTGTGCTCGCAACGCGCGAGAACGACCACGCGTTCGACAGCATCCCGTTCACGCCATCAGCCGGGCCTGGCGAGTACGCGTTCACGCCAGGCTGCAGCGCGAACAATATCTCGGTGCCGGGCTGGGGCGACGTCACGCCGTTTACCGCCCCGGATCCCGACTACTTTCCAACGGCGGCCCGTCCGGCCCTCAGCGACCCCGAGTGGCTGGCGTCGCTCGCAGAGGTCCGCGCGTATGGTGCCGCGGATTCGACCGTGCGCACCGCCGGCCAGCTGGAGACCGGCATCTTCTATCTCGAGCCGTCACTCACGAGCATGAATCGCCTGGCGCGCCAGCTGGTAGCGCAGGAGCCGATCGAGACCAACCGCGCGGCCGCCTCAAAGCAGCTCCTGGCCCACGCGCGCCTGTTCGCGGCGCTCAACATCGCACAGGCCGACACCTACATCCGAACCTGGCTCGTCAAGTATCGCGAACACTTCTGGCGTCCGTACACCGCGATCAACTTCATCTACCCGGGAACGAACTGGACGCCGGCGCGCCAGACACCGTGCCACCCTGAGTTCTACGCCGCGCACGGCACGCTCACCCCGGCCGGCATCTCCGCGATTCAGAACTACCTCGGTAGCGATGCCGTCGACGTGACAGTCTCTAGTACGACCCTTCCCAACGCCACGCGGCACTACGCCAGCTTGAATCAGATCATCGAGGACGTGAACGCCGCACGTATCTACACCGGCTTTCACTATCGGTCGACCCTGGTTCGCAGCAACACCCTCGGGATCGCCGTGGCCACCTGGGTCAACGAACACATGATGATTGCGCTCGACCAGCGAACCGTCGAGGCCGACGAGGAGGACAGCGACGGCAACTATGTCGGCCTCCCGGTCCTGGAGCGCTACGACCTGGATCGCCTCGACGAGGAGGGATAGGAGCGGCCGAGCCCGACGCGACCAAAACTCACACTAAGGTGACGTCCGCCGATCGGGCCGCAGAGACGAGAACAACCCGAGCGCGTAGAGCGCGAGCCCGGTCACGAACAGGGGCAGATCGGACGGCCCGGTCAGCAGGTTACCGAGGCGGAAGACCCCCGACATCGACATCAGCGGCAGCTGTCCGGTCGCGATCGAGACACCAAGGGCGGCCGCGGCCAACGCCAACAGCACCGCCGTCGTCCATGCTGCTCGCGAGGGCCCCCACAGTCGCATCCCATGAGACTGGGTTGCGGGCGCCGATCGCCGGCGCTCGAGTTGCTCGACACGGCTGAGAACATCCGCTGTCAGGTCGCGCGGGAGCGCTGGCGCCGGCAGCGCACGTAAGCGGTCGTGCAGAGTCATCGTTGTATCTCCTGAACCGAGTCCTCGACCTCGAGCCGTTCATGCAGATGACGCCGCGCGCGAAAGAGCAGCGTCTTGACGGTTCCCGTCGTCACGCCGAGGGCCTGCGCCACGTCGCGCACCGGCATCTCCTCTCGGTAATAGAGGATGACGGCCGTGCGCTCACCGGATGGCAGCGCCGCCACCGCCTGCCACAGGTGTCGATCGCGCTCGCTGGCGATCAGGCCGCTCAGCGCTGCCGCGTCGGTCAGCGGCTCTGGCGCGGCGTCGAGCGCGGTCCCCTCACGTCTCGTCGTCCGCGAATGCCGGTGCAGCCAGTTCTGGGACAGCCGCACGGCGATGGCCGCGAGCCACGGATAGAAGGGCCGGTTCTCGTCGTACTGATCGAGGTGTGCGTAGGCGCGGACGAACGTGTCCTGCGTCACCTCTTCGGCCGCCGCCGGATTGCGCACCATCATCAGAACCAGGCCA
>Ga0207689_10004496_pt1 | contig 12627 bp, 6 predicted proteins | sample KBSMisM52_FD_184312 | JGI IMG/M metagenome (GOLD analysis project Ga0207689, IMG submission 184312) | Miscanthus rhizosphere microbial communities from Kellogg Biological Station, Michigan, USA - KBS Miscanthus M5-2 (SPAdes) (version 2) | ecosystem: Host-associated > Plants > Roots > Rhizosphere... | reverse complement strand
AGGACGAGGTCGAGGAGCACGAGGTCGCAGCCGCCGTGCAGCGCCTTGTCGAGGCCGGTGTCGCCCCGCTCCGCCTGCACGGCGGCATACCCGTGGAAGGCGAGAGCATCGGCCAGCCCCTCGCGGATGGCGCGGTCGTCTTCGACGACGAGCACGCGGGGTCGCGACATGGCCGCGCTACTGTAGCGCGAACCCGCGGCAGGCGGCCTGATCGCGCAGGCCCTGCATCATCACGGCGTCGAGGGTGTCCGGCGCCGCCTCCGCGCGGCGGACCTGGGCCAGGTAGGCCTTGCGGTCCTTCTCGAGCTCCTGGAGGCGCGCCTGGATCCGCGCGCGCTCCTCCGCCTTCTCCTTCACCACGGCCCTCCGCTGATCGGGGGTCAGCTTCTGGAGGGCGGGAGGCAGCTCGGCCGCCTTGACCGAATCGAGATCGACCTTCTTGTTGTTCACGGCGTCCACGAGATCCCAGACGGAGTTGGAGTAGAGGCCCGTGGCCTTGGTGAAGGCGCGGCTGATGGAGGCGCCCCTGTTCGCGGACGACGCGTTGCTGTCCTGGGCCTTCTGCCGCGCCTGGCCCGCCGTCCCTTCCGCGCCGTAGGGGATGTAGGTTTCGTTGATGGCGCCGCTCAGGCGCGCGATCTCTTCGTCCTGGGGGGCGGGCACGTAGGCGACGGCCCGGTCCTGGTCGAGGACCCCGAACGTGCCGTCGGCCAGGCGCGCGCCTTCGCTCCAGCCCGTGCGCTCGCCGACCAGGCGCGGCCCGCAGTGGATGGTGTTGACCGCGATGTCGCGCGCGTGGGCGCGGGCGCTGACCCGCCGGAAATCCACGGGCCCCTGGCTGAACGGCTCGTTGCCCGCGATGAAGACGGCCTTGAGGTCGCCGGGCGACGTGCTCCAGCGCAGCTCGTCGAGGGCGGTCTGGATGACGAGCCCGCAGTATTCCTCGCCCCCGGAGGTCGTGAGCGCGAACAGCTCCTCCGAGACGCGGTCGAGGTCGGTGGTGAAGGGCAGGACCTGGCGGACATAGCCGCGCGGGGCCGGGATCCGGTCGTTCCCGTATTCGTAGAGGGCGACCTGCAGCTCTACCGCCTGGCCGTCACGCCGCGCGGCCGCGAACTCGTTCACCACCGACCAGAGCTGGCTGCGCGCCTGGTCGATGAGGCCGTTCATGCTGCCGCTCGTGTCGAGGAGCAGCGCGATCTGCACCCGCGGCGCCTGGGCCGCCGTGCGGATCATCGGCGGCGTGGCGCAGGGAGCCTTCGTCACGGCTCCCGTCGATCCGCTGGCGAGTGCGCTCCACGCCGTCGCCGCCACCGCCATCAGTGTCGCCGTCTTCGTCATCGCCGTTCTCCTTCCGCGCGGCCGCATCGGGACGGCCGGCTTCAGGGACAGGCTAGGAGACGGGGAGGGCCCGGAACGTAAACGCCACGTAACGGGGTGGGGTCAGCCGACGATGCCGCGGCCTTCCACGATGCGGAGGTAGCGGCCGATGGGCACGTCCTTGATCCGCTCCACGCGTCCGCTGGGCCTGGGCCACCGGATCTCCAGCCAGTCGAGCGCCGTCGCGGACCCGAGGCCGATCACTTCCCGCGGGTCGTGCGAGGAGAGGTAGCTCCCTCCGCCGTTGCGGAGACGCGAGCGTGGGACGCCGCCCACCGACCAGGTGAGGAGGGCGCCCACCGCGTCGCGATTGCAGTCCTTCCCTTCCAGCTTCAGGCCGACCCAGTGCCGCCCGGCCGCGGCGCGGTTGCGCAGCAGGAGCGGGGCGCCGCCGTTGTTGCCCACGAGCACGTCCACCGCGCCGTCGTTGTCGTAATCGCCGACGGCGAGGCCGCGCGCGGGGAACGACTTCGCGAACACCGGACCCGCCTGCGCGCTCACGTCGCGCAGCCGCGTGCCGTCGTTGCGGAAGAGGAGCAGGGGCTCCTTGTAACGGACCTGGCCCCCGTAGCTGTCGACCATGTCGTCGGGGTGGCCGTTGGCCAGGAACAGGTCCACGAGCCCGTCGTTGTCGAAGTCGAAGAACTTGAGGCCCCAGCCGGAGAGGAGGCGCGTGGCCTGGCCGATGCCGTGGCCGTTGGCCACGTCGCTGAAGGACTCGTCGCGGTTGTTGCGGTAGAGCGCGAACATCTCGTTGTCCACGTTGGCCACGAAGAGGTCCTGCCAGCCGTCGCCGTCCACGTCGGCGGCGTCGACGCCCATGCCGGAGCGGGGCTGGCCGTTCATGCTGAAGCCCACCTCGGAGGGCAGGCCGATCTCGTCCCACTTGCCCTGCCCGCGGTTCATGAACAGGAAGTTCTGGACGGTGTCGTTGGCCACGAAGAGGTCGAGGAGCCCGTCGTTGTTCACGTCCGTGGCCACCACGCCCAGGGCCTTGCCCAGCGCGCGCGCGATGTCCGTGCCCTTCGAGACCTCCGTGAAGGTGCCGTTGCCGTTGTTGTGGAAGAGGACGCTGGCCGTGGGCTTGAAGACGCGCGGGATGCAGTAGTAGCGCCGGCCGAGCTTGTTGTCGCCGCAGACCACGTTCTTCGCGGCCCCGAATTCGACGAAGCTGCACAGGAAGAGGTCCAGGCGGCCGTCGTTGTCGTAGTCGAACCAGACCGCGCTCGTGGTCCAGGGGGGCGCGGCCAGCCCGGCCTTGTCTGTGACGTCGGTGAAGGTCCCGTTGCCGTTGTTGCGATAGAGGATGCAGCGCCCGTACGCGGTGACGAGCATGTCCGGATGGCCGTCGTTGTCGTAGTCGCCGACGGCTACGCCCATGCCGAAGGTGCCGCCGGAAACCCCCGCCTTCTCCGTCACGTCCGTGAAGGTCCCGTCGCGGTTGTTGCGGTAGAGCGCGTTGCGCAGCGGCGCCTTCGGGGTGAAGAAGTCGGAGGGGCCGCTGTTCACGATGTAGACGTCCATCCAGCCGTCGTTGTCGTAGTCGAGGAAGGCGACGCCCGGCCCCATGGTCTCCGGAAGGTAGCGATTCGGGGACATCGCGTTCTCGTGCACGAACGTGATCCCGCTCCGCGCGGGGTCGATCTCCTCGAAGAGAGGGCCGCTGGCGGGGTCGGCGGCTCTCAGGGATCGGGGCAGGAGGAGCGCGGCTCCGCCGGCGGCAACGGCCGACCGGAGGAACGCGCGGCGCGATCTCATCGGCCCTAGGGTGTCTCCGCGACCGCGGACGCGCAAGTCGTGATCTATACTCGCGAGCTGGCCCGATGATCCCCCGCCGACCACTCTCGCTCGGGCTGGTGCTCGCGGCCGGTGTCTACGCCCTCGCGCGGGTTGCCCCGTCACCCGAGCTGCTCGCGGCCGCGCCCGCGCGTGCGGCCGCCCCGAACGGCCAGGCCCTGGCCAAGGCCCTGTGCATCGCCTGCCACAAGGTGCCCGATCCCGACATCCTTCCGCGCGCGTCCTGGCGCTCGGAGATCCAGAAGATGGCGGCGATCCTGGCCGGCCAGTGGACCCCGGAGGGCGGCGGTCCCGCGGCCAAGGTCGCGCTCTCGGATCAATACGAGGCGATCGCCGCGTATTACGAGGCGGCCGCGCCTACCGCCTTGCCGCCGCTTCCGGTCTGGCCGGCGCCGGACGACCGTCCTCTCCGCTTCCTGCGGCGCACGATCGGCTTCAAGGACGCGCTCACCCCGGAGCCCGCGGTCGCGAACGTCCGCCTCGTCGATCTCGACGGCGACGGCCGGCTCGATCTGCTCGCCTGCGACATGCGCCAGGGCGTCGTGCTCCAGGCGCGGCCGGACCAGCCGGAGGCGGGAGCCGTCGCCATCGCGCAGATCCCGAATCCGGATCACCTGGCCGTCGTGGACCTCGACAAGGACGGCCGGAACGACCTGATCGTGAGCGACCTGGGCGGCTTCTTCCCCGGCGACCACGAGCGCGGCTCCGTGACCTGGCTGCGGGCCCTGCCCGGGGGCGGTTACGCGCCCTTCACGATTGGCGGCTTCCCGCGCGTCGCGGACGCGGAGGCCGTGGACGGCGCGGGATCGGGAAAGGCGGACATCGCGGTGGCCGCGTTCGGCCTGCATGCGAAGGGCGAGATCGACCTCCTGCGCAACCGGACGCTCGATTGGAGCCAGCCCTCCTTCGAGCGCACGAAGCTCGATCCGCGCGCGGGAGCCATTCACATCGTGCCCGTGGACATCGACGGCGACGGCAAGGTCGATCTCGTCGCCCTCCTCGCCCAGGAGCACGAGGCGGTCGTCGCCTTCCTGGGCGACGGCAAGGGCGGGTTCGCGCCCGCGCGGACGCTCTACGCCGCGCCCCACCCGAACTGGGGGTCTTCAGGAATCCAGGTCGTCGATCTCGACAAGGACGGCGACCTCGACGTGATCATGACCAACGGCGACATGTTCGACGACGACATCCTCAAGCCGTACCACGGCATCCAGTGGCTGGAGAACAAGGGCCAGCTCCGCTTCGAGGCCCACCCGCTGGCCGCGCTCGCGGGCGCGCACCGCGCCGTGGCCGTCGATCTGGACGGCGACGGCGACCTCGACATCGTGGCCTCCGCCTTCACGGGCGTGGTGACGGGCCCCGCGGCCGCGGGGCTGCCTTCGCTGGTCTGGCTCGAGCAGGTGAGGCCCGGCCGCTACGAGCGCCACACGCTGGAGGTGGGTGCGCCCGTGCACGCGACCCTCGACGTCGGCGACGTGGACGGGGACGGCGACGTCGACATCGCGACCGGCATCTTCCGCGCGCAGGGCGCGTCCGATCACTGGCTCGAGGTGTGGGAGAACCAGAAGGTCAGCGCGCCGGGTCCGGCAGCAGGCTCGCCAGCAGGAACACCAGGGGCGCGTTCCAATTGATCGCCATCTCGTTCGACGCGTACGAGCCCTGGTCGTCGCGATAGCGGCGGGCCGGGGGCGTGGCCGGCATCGCGTCGATCACGGGATCGCCGCCGTAGCGGTTGGGACCGCCGGACAGCATGCCGGGCCACGGCTCCGCATTCGCGTCGCCACCGCTGGGGCGGTGGTGCGGATGGCGATAGGGGCGGTCGCCGAGCTGCGTGACCCAGGAGAGGGCGAACGTGTTGCGCCCGAGCAGGTAGTGGAGGTTCTCCGCGGCCGCGTCCAGGAGCGCGGGATCGGGCTGGAGCAAGTTCACGAGCGCGAGGGCCACGCCGTAGTTCGCGACCACGCCGTTCGAGCCCCAGACGTAATCGGTCGCGCGCAAGCTGAGGCGATACGGGTTCGCGCGTGTTCGGGCCACGATGTCGGCGCCGGCGGCGGCGGCGTCCGTGCGGATGCGTGAGCGCACCGTCTCGTCCGTCGTGGGCTGGCGCGAGAGGGCGTAGGCGAACAACGCGAGGCTCCGCACGTCGGGCCAGGCGGGCGGTCCGCTCGCGAGCACGGGCCCTCCCGCCGTGTAGTTCGCCTTGAAGTAGGAGTCGTATTCGGCCGCGCCCGTCGTGCGGAACAGCTCCGCGGCCGCCCACAGACGCTCGTCCGAGCAATTGCCGTCGCCGTATTCGCCGGTCTGCACGCCGCAGCAGTTCCGGAAGACGACGGCGGGGTTCTTCGCGAGCCAGGCCCACGCGCGCTCGGCGGCGGCCAGCGCGGTGCGCGCGAACTCACGATCGAAGGGCTGGAAGACGCGGGCCGCGATGGCCATCACCGCCGCGAAGTCGCCGGTCGCGCACGAGCTCTTGAAGGGGGCCGTGCCCGTGCCGATCACATAGCGCGGTCCGCCGTCGTCCTTCTCCGGCATCACGAAGCCGCCGAACCGCTCGCTGGTGAGCTTGTGCCAGACGCCGCCGTCCGCGTCCTGCATCTTGAGCATCCAGCGCAGGTTCCAGCGCGCCTCGTCCAGGAGATCGGGCACGCCGTTGTCCGACTCGGGGATCTGCAGCGAGACGGCGCCCACGCGCTCGGGGAAGAGCTCGTAGGCCCAGAGCAGCTCGCCCGTGGTGATTCCCGAGTTCACGACGTATTTCCCGTAGTCGCCGGCGTCGTGCCATCCGCCGCTGCCGTCCACGGCGCCGCTCGCCCCCGCGGACGCGTGCAGCGAGGCGTCGGGGTTCGGGGTGCCCGCGACATGGCAGGCGGCGTGCGCGTATCCGGGATGGAGGGGAGCGAGGTCCACGGCCATGCCGCAGCGCTGTCCGTAGAAGGCGCGCGACGTGAGCAGGAACGCGCGCGCGTACACGTCCGGAGCGACGTCGAATTCGTCGCTGGTGCCGACCCCGGGGACGTCGAGATAGAACGCGCCCGTCTCCGTGAGCGTGGAGAAGTCGGCGACACGCACGGTATCGCCGGTGTCGGGGTCGCTCTGCGCCGGGCCGAGCGCCCCTCCCGCGACCTCCGCGCCGTCGCGCACGCGCCGCACGCGGAAGGCGCCCGTCGCGCGCGCGTCCGTGACCATCGCCAGCTTCGGCCGCGTGGGCAGGTAGCCGACCTGGTCGACCTTGATGGCCTCGCTCACGGCGGAGCGGGAAGCGCCGGCGGGCGCGAACAGCAGGGCCAGCGCGGAAGCGGCGGCGACACGGATCATGGCTCCTCCCCCGAGGTCTTCAGGTTGACCGTCGCGCGGCCACGACAGTATCGTCTCCCGCGCGCGGGGCGCGCGAGAGAGCGGAGCGGAGGCGCCAGTTGAAGGGGACATCGGGACGCGCCCTGCTCGCGACCGGCGCCATCGCGTTGTCGCTGGCCGCGGTCACGCGGCCTGCGACTCCGCCCTCGCCCGAGGTGATGGTCCAGCGCACCTGCGCGATCTGTCACGCCCTGCCTCCACCGGAGATCCTACCGAAGTCGGCCTGGAAGGGCGTGGTGCGCGACATGACGGGGCTCATCGTCGAGGGAACGGGGATGCCGTCGGCGTCGTCAGCCGCCGCGCTCGATTTCGACTTCGAGCAGATCGCGGACTACTACGAGCGGCGCGCTCCCCGCGAGCTGCCGTCGCCCGCGCCCTGGCCCGCGCCCGGCGCCGACCCCGCGCGCTTCGTGCGCCACCGTCTCGACTTCGCGGGGGCCAAGGGGCCGGCCGCCGTGGCCAACGTCCGGCTCCTCACGCTCGCCGCGAGCGCGCCGCCGGAGATCGTGGCCGTGGACATGCTGGCGGGACTGGTCCTCGCCGGCGGGGGCAAGCCGGGATCTTCGGGCCTCCGCGAGATCGGGCATCTCGCCAGCCCCTGCCACGTCTCCGCCGTCGATCTCGATCGCGACGGGCGCACCGACCTGCTGGTCGCGGACCTCGGCAATCCCGTCCCGGGCGATACGAAGCAGGGATCCGTGACCTGGATGCGGTCGAGAACCGACGGCACCTATCAATCCATCGCGCTCGCCACGGGCCTGCCCCGCGTGGCCGACGTCGAAGCGGGCGACTTCGACGGCGATGGCGATCTCGACCTCGTCGTGGCCGCGTTCGGCTGGCGCAAGGTCGGCGCGATCCTGCTCCTCGAGAACGAGACGAAGGATTGGACCCGCCCCGTCTTCGCGACGCACGTCGTGGACACGCGCACCGGTGCCATTCACGTTCCCGTCACCGACCTCGATGGCGACGGACGGCTCGACTTCGTCGCCCTCGTCGCCCAACAGCACGAGACGGTGTCGGCCTTCCTCGGCGACGGCAAGGGCAACTTCCGTGAGGAGACGATCGACCGCGCGCGCCATCCGGCCGGGGGCTCGTCCGGCATCCAGCTCGTGGACCTCGACGGCGACAAGGACCTCGACGTGCTCGTCACCAACGGGGACATGCTGGACGACTTCCAGCTGAAGCCCTATCACGGCATCCGCTGGCTGGAGAACCGCGGGCGCTTCCCGTTCGTGCCCCACGACGTCGCGCCCTTCTTCGGCGCCCTGCGCGCACAGGCCGCGGACCTGGACGGCGACGGGGACATGGACATCGTGGCCGGCTCGCTCGTCCAGCTCGCGCGCACGGCGGAGGGGCCCGCTCCCTCGCGGGATCTCCCGTCGCTGGTGTGGCTCGAGCAGACCGCGCCGGGCCGCTTCGAGCGACATACCCTCGAGACCGGCGGCCGCCACCTCAGCCTCGACCTCGGAGACGCGGACGGCGACGGGGATGTCGACATCGTGGTCGCGAACTCGCTTTCGGGAACGCCGGGATTCGTCGAGGTCTGGGAGAACCGCGGCCACCGCTGACCGGCGCTTTCAGCGATTCACCTTGACGGTCCGACGGCGAGTGTGGTTTCGTTCGCGCCCGATATGAGAACCCACCGGATCGTGGCCGTGAGCCTCTCTCTCCTCGCCGGCGCGCCCCTCTCCGCCCTCGCCCAGGGCGCGGGCAACCAGCCGCCGGCGCTGCTGAGCGACCTCGTGGACGTGAGCCGCGACTTCCGCGACTACACGAACGCGTATTACGTCGCGGACACCCTGGCCGGCTTCGATCCGGCCACGGGCACCGGACGGGTCAAGTACCGCCGGAACCAGGTCGTGCCCCGCCTCGCCTTCAACAACATGGAGCAGGGCCTGCGGCCCTTCGAGGGCGCGGTCTTCCCGGCCATCGAGTACCCGGTCGATCCCGAGCTCGCGTTCTCGGTCCAGTTCGTCTCGCCGCGCGCGGTGCGCCTGCGCTTCCGCACCGGCCCCGAGGTTCGTCCCGACGGCGAGGAGCTCATGCTCGCCGGCGAGCCCGGGCGGGATGCGTCCTGGAAATACGAGAAGGTCGCGGGCGGACATCGCTACACCAGCGCCGCCGGCTCCCTCACCATCACGGAAAGCCCCTGGCACGTCGAGCTGCGCGACGCGGCCGGACGCGTCCTCACGCACACCCAGCACAGCAAGGACTTCTCGAACACGCTGGTGCCGGCCCTGCCCTTCTCGTTCATCCGCCGCTCCTCCGACTTCTCGCGCAGCGTGGCCGCCGTGTTCTCGCTCTCGCCGGGAGAGAAGCTGTTCGGCTGCGGCGAGTCGTTCACCCGCCTCGACAAGCGCGGCCAGCGCGTCATCCTGTGGAGCAACGACGCCAACGGCGTCGAGAACGAGCGGATGTACAAGCCCATCCCGTTCTTCCTGAGCAGCCGCGGCTACGGGATGTTCGTGCACACGACCGCGCCCGCCACCTTCGACATGGGCGCGACCTATCACGGCAACAACGCGCTCCTCCTCGGCGACGACGAGGCGGACATCTTCGTGTTCCTGGGGCCGCCCAAGGACGTGCTCGACGAATACACGAAGCTCACGGGCAAGGCCCCCATGCCGCCCCTGTGGTCCTTCGGCCTCTGGATGAGCCGCATCTCCTACTTCTCCGAGGACGAGACGCGCGCGGTGGCGGCCAAGCTGCGCGCGAACCGGATCCCGAGCGACGTCATCCACCTCGACACGGGCTGGTTCGAGACGGACTGGCGCACGGACTACGAGTTCTCCAAGACGCGCTTCAAGGACCCCGCGAAGATGATCGCGGACCTGAAGAAGGACGGCTTCCACATCTCCTTGTGGCAGCTCCCGTACTTCGTGCCCAAGAACCGGCTCTTCCCCGAGATCCTGGAGAAGGACCTCTTCGTGCACGACGGCAAGGGGAAGCTGCCCTACGACGACGCCGTGCTCGACTTCTCGAACCCCGCCACCATCCAGTGGTACCGCGACAAGATCGCGGGCCTCCTGCGCCTGGGCGTGGGCGCGATCAAGGTGGACTTCGGGGAGGCGGCGCCGCTCGCAGGGATGTACCACTCCGGCCGCAGCGGCTTCTACGAGCACAACCTCTACCCGCTGCGCTACAACAAGGTCGTCGCCGAGGTCACGAAGGAAGTCACGGGCGAGAACATCATCTGGGCCCGCAGTGCCTGGGCGGGCAGCCAGCGCTACCCGATCCACTGGGGCGGGGACGCCGGCAAGATGGACATCGGCATGGCCGCCAGCCTGCGTGGCGGGCTCTCGCTGGGCCTCAGCGGCTTCACGTTCTGGAGCCACGACATCGGCGGCTTCTTCGGGGACAAGGCGGAGGACGTCTATCACCGCTGGGTCCCGTTCGGCATGCTGACGTCCCATACGCGCAGCCACGGCCAGCCGCCCAAGGAGCCGTGGGAGTTCAGTCCCGGCTTCCTCGCGGACTACCGCAAGGCCGCGGAGATGAAGTACCGGTTGATGCCCTACATCTACGCCCAGGCCAAGGACTCGAGCGAGCGCGGGCTGCCCATGCTGCGCGCGCTCTTCGTCGAGTACCCCGACGATCCCGGGTCCTGGCTGGTCGAGGACGAGTACCTGCTGGGCTCGGACATCCTCGTCGCGCCCCTGCTCGAGACCGGCATGACCGGGCGCGCGGTGTACCTGCCGCCGGGCAAGTGGATCGACTACCAGACGGCCAAGGTCTACGCGGGTGGGTGGCAGCAGATCGCGGCGGGCGCGCTCCCCGTCGTCGTGCTCGTGCGCGACGGGGCCGTCCTTCCGCATGCCCAGCTCGCGCAGTCGACGGCACAGATGAACTGGTCCGACCTCGACCTGGTCGTCTACGCCGACGCCGCCACGGAAGCCCGAGGGCTGGTGGCCCTGCCCAGCGACAACGTCCTCCGGCCGCTGAGCCTGACGCGGAAGGGGGGCGGCTTCGCGCTGGCCTCGGATCCGCTGGCGGGAAAGGTGAAGTGGACGGTCCGCCGAGCGGCGGCCTCGAGACCGTCCCCATGATCCATCGCGGCGACGGTTTCGCCGGCAGTCTCGTCCCTCGCGTGCGGTAAACGCACGTCCGCCGTCGCGGCTTTCCTCGTAAGTCAAGGACTGAGAGCGGTTTCTTGGTGAAATCGTTTTCAACAATCTTGTGACGGAGGGGTCAATTCCGCTTGACAGGACCCGCTCGTTTTATTTGAATACCGTCACTTTTACGCGCGAAATCTACGTGGCCGTCGGTTTCCTGCCGTCGGTTCGTCACGGGACCTCGCCGCGCGTGATCGAGAGAGGGTGACCGAGATGTCCAGGAGCTTGCTGGTTCGGCTGAGCCTCGCGCTGCTGTTCCTCGCCCATGCGGGCCAGGTCATGGCCCAGAGCGCGGGCAGCCTTCGTGGCGCCGTCGCGGACAGCACGGGCGCCGTATTGCCCGGCGCGACCGTGACCTTGACCAACGAGGCCACGAAGTTCACCCGCAACGCCACGTCCGATGCGAAGGGCCAGTACTTCTTCGCGTCGGTGGATCCCGGCAGCTACACCCTCAAGGTCGAGCTCACCGGATTCAAGAGCCACGAGACCAAGAGCGTCCGCATCAGCACCAACGACACCGCCGCCGTCGACGTCCGCCTCGAGGTCGGGACCCAGACGGAGACGGTCACCGTGACCGGCACCCGCGAGATGATCCAGACCCAGACGGGCGCGCGCGAGGGCGTCATCACGCAGGAGCAGATCGAGAACATCTCGATCATCGGCCGCAACCCCACCGAGCTCCTGCGCACCCTGCCCGGCGTCGTGGCCCCCGACTACGCGGACTTCGAGGTCATGGGCACCCAGTCCGGCTTCGGCTCCGCCGGCCAGGGCTTCAGCATCAACGGCGCGCGCTCGACGAACATGGGCGTGACCCTCGACGGCGCCAACATGCGCGACATCGGCAACAACGGCGGCTCGATGAACGTGCCGAACAACGAGTTCGTGGCCGAAGTCAAGGTGCAGATGAGCAACTACGCGGCGGAGTTCGGCACCGCCGCCATCAACGTGCAGGCGGTCACCCGCAGCGGCAGCTCGGAGTTCCACGGCAGCGCCTACGACTACCTGCGCCACCACGACTTCTCGGCCAACGACCGCGCCCGCAACTACGCGGGCCAGGATCGCCCGAACACGAAGTTCCAGTATCCCGGCTTCACTCTCTCCGGCCCCGTCCTCCTCCCCGGCACCGGCTTCAACAAGAACCGGGACAAGGCATTCTTCTTCCTCGGTTACGAGTGGCAGCGCCAGACGCTGGCGCCGGATGCGATCCGCGGCGTGGTGCCGACGGCAGGCATGCGCCAGGGCCTCTTCAACGACTTCGGGGCCGGCCAGCACCTGAACCTGAACACCACGCCGAACATCCCGTCCGGCTTCCCGGGCGCCGGCACGCCTGCCCCCGGCGGCAACCTGACGCCCTACATCGACCCGAGCGGGCTGAAGCTCCTGAACCTGTACCCGCAGCCCAACTTCACCGATCCCGACAACCGCTACAACTACATCGTGAACACGCTGGTGGATGCGAACCGCCAACAGGGCGTGCTGCGCCTCGACTACAACATCACCGACAACACGCGCACCTACGTCCGCCTGGCCCGCGACACGGAGTCGACGCAGAACCCGCGCGGCCTCTGGTGGCAGCCCGGCAACATCCCGCTCCCCACGGCGATCCGGGGCAAGTCGCTGGCGCGCTCCGCGGTGGCGAACGTCACGTCGGTGCTCTCGCCGACGGCGACGAACGAGGTCATCTTCTCGTACAGCGCGCTCAAGCTCGACAACGGCTGGGACGATCCGTCCAAGGTGCAGCAGGCGGCCCAGGGCACGAACTTCCAGAACCCGTTCGGGAACTCGGCCTACATCCCGGACGTCGTGATGAACTTCGGAACCGAAGCCAGCATGTGGGCAGCCCAGGACGTGGACAACATTTTCGCGTACAACGGCTTCGCCCGCTTCACCGACAACTTCACCAAGGTGCTCAACACGCACGCGGTGAAGGTCGGCGGCATCGTCGAGCGCCAGTACAAGCAGCAGAACTTCCAGCACCAGAACAATA
>Ga0207689_10004494_pt1 | contig 12637 bp, 13 predicted proteins | sample KBSMisM52_FD_184312 | JGI IMG/M metagenome (GOLD analysis project Ga0207689, IMG submission 184312) | Miscanthus rhizosphere microbial communities from Kellogg Biological Station, Michigan, USA - KBS Miscanthus M5-2 (SPAdes) (version 2) | ecosystem: Host-associated > Plants > Roots >... | reverse complement strand
CAGGATTATAAGAATGGAATGGAAAATTTTTATACAGGCGTTCTGAGATCTTTAAAACCCGGCGTAAGCGAGATCATATTTCACGCAGCATACAATGACAGCGAGATGCAGGCGGCCGCGATTGATCATCCGGACTATGGCGCGGAATGGAGACAGGCTGATTTCAATTTCTTTTCCAGCGATAAATGCAAAACCGTTCTTAAGGAGCAAAATATTCAACTAATAACGTGGAGAGAGATCAGGGATAAACTGGTGCGATAACCAAAGAGCCTAAAATTATTTTTAAATGCTTAGTGTTCTTTGTGTCCCTCGTGACCCTCTCTTCCCGCATAAATGGGTCACAAAGTTCACAAGGTCCCGATAGCTATCGGGACACAAAGGACACGAAGATTGCAAAAATAGGTAGTCAATAAAATAAATAATTTCAGTATGAATGATATTGCGATATCTGAACATGAAGCCATTTTAAAGCGAACCTACCAGCATTTCAATGACAGGAATATTGACGCTACACTGGCGATGATGCATCCTGAAGTTGACTGGCCCAATGGAATGGAGGGAGGAATTGAACATGGCCATGAAGCGGTACGAAATTACTGGACAAGGCAATGGAAAATTCTTGATCCCCATGTTGAACCCGTTGGGCTTAGCAAGAAAGAAGATGGGCGGATCGATCTCACCGTGCGCCAGGTTGTTCATGACATCAGCGGAAATCTGTTGATCGATCAAATAATTCATCACGTTTATACGTTTGAAGATGGACTAATAAAAGCAATGGAAATTCAAAACACTGCCTGAGCTAAAAGTGACTACAAAAAGTATCATACGAATCGTTTTAATTCTTTTGATCATAACGGTTAATATTGGGTGTGACCAGTTTTCCAAAAAGATCATAAAGAGATCGGTTCTTCCTTATGAAACGATCCACGTTTTGAACGACCATGTTACTTTGACAAGAGTTGAAAATTCAGGTGCATTTCTGAGTGCAGGAGATTCTATGTCGAAGAATGCCAAACACATTTTCCTGACGCTGATCCCGATGATGGCGATGGCTCTAGGATTGGTGTATTTGTTTCTAAAACCGGTTTCGCATAACATGCTCATCGGGCTTTGCTTTGTTATTGGTGGTGGTGTTGGAAATTTATTTGACAGGATCCTTTACGGCTCTGTCACCGATTTTTTGTATCTAAAATTTGGTGTTTTTCAGACCGGCATTTTTAATATGGCCGATGTTTCGATCATGACGGGCATGTTCATCATTCTTCTTCAATTCTTCCTGAAACGGGATTATAGGCCATAACTGCCCAAAAAGTACACGCTGTTTCATTATTACGAACAATTTAGTAGCTTTGTACTGTTATGAGAAAATTTCTCCTGATAGCTTTAATTTCTTTTGCGATTTTTTCTGCATGCAAAAAGAATAATGACGCTGCTTCCGGAGAAATAAGCGGTTCATGGAAACTTGTAGAGGTGTATGACAAGAATACTTCTACCATTAGCCATAAACCGGCTGGTTCAGACCTCGACGTCGTAATCACTTTTTTGAACAGCAACTCATTTGCAGGTCACACGCTCCGTAATACTTTTAGCGACGGTACTTATAGCCAGTCGGCGAATGAGATAACTTTTGGAAGTTTTTCAATGACAAAGGTCGGCGAAGATGAATGGGGTGGTAATTTTCTCACAGTACTTCATGCTTGTTATCTGCAATCCCAAATGCCTTGTTCACCCTCTTCTATAGAGATCCGCGGCAATATCATAAAGATCACGACATCTCTACGCTACGATATCACCTTACAGAGAATTTAGTCTCATCCAGGTTTTCTTGCCACACAAAAATTCACAGGCATTTCTCCGTGCAACTTTGTGTATTTAGTGTCTTTGTGGTTTAATGATCAGGCAAAGATCGCATTATGCACCAACTGTTTCATGTACTGAAGACTGATGCGTGTGGCATGTTCTATTTCCTCTATGCCGCCATACTGGTGATCTTTATACACCGGTAAACAATATTCTGATGTCAGGTAACCTTTATAGCCGATGTTATGGAGTTCTTCGACGAAGGCTTCGTAGTTGACCAGATTACCAGTAGATGGGGAAGGCCCCTGTATAATTTCTCCATTTTCATGTTGGCTGAAATTCCAGGCACCATAATGTGTATGTACTAAATGGTCACCACATTTTTGAACTGCTTCGTGAATGTAGTCATCAGTTTGCCGCTCGTAGAATAAGGGTACATCTATGCAAAGCTTTACATTGTTACGGCCAACTTCCTGCATCATGGTCAATGTATCCTCATAGCCTTTACTTAGTACGGGTGCATGATTCTGAAGAGCCAGTGTAATGCCCATATCTGCCGCCATGTCTGCTGCCTCCCGGATACCTTCGACACAACGGTTCCAACGGCGCAGGTCTGCCGGAAATAAACGCTTGTAGTAATTACCTCGTTCATACTCTCCATACATGGCAACAGCTTCTTCATCATTGACTATGCCGGGCCATGCTGCAAAAATTTTTACGAGGCCAACACCAAGGTCTTTTGCAAGCTCCAATACCATTCGCATCATGGCAAGATTATTTTCCCTGTCCTCCATATACCGTCCGGCAAAATTTGACATGCTTTCAACGGCACATAGGGGAATGTTTTGATCAGCAGAAATTTTTTTGATGCGGTCCCGATCTGCTTTTGCAAGATCAAGTGGTGAAGCGACGGGACGTTTAGTTTCTATGGCCAGGGCATCAAATCCCAACTCTTTTGCTTTATACATCTGTTGCTCGAGTGACAGAGCTTCTCCTTTATAAAAAAGTCCACCATATGTAACGGTAAGCAATGCAAATTTCATGTGTCAATTTTTGTTTGTATCTAAGTTAATTAATATTCAGGCATTCTCATTCCTTTTACAATTGCTTTCTCGACCGGGCAAAGTTGCTCATCCGGACGGTAAATATTAAAATCATTTTTTGTAACCAGGGGAGGTTGCGCCATAAACTTAGGAGTTACTCCATGGTGGTTTTGTGCGGCGTGCACAATAAACGGGTGACATAAGTACACAGTTCCGGCTTTTCCCGTCGCCAATGCCTCTTCATGTTTGGGAAGGGAGTCCAGTTTGCCGGCTAGCTCCATAAATGAAAGTCCCTTTCCACCTGCGGGTGCAAGGATCTTTGCAACATCCAAATGAGAACTTACCCTGATGATAGTTGGAGCATCCAATCCAGTAACATCGGAAAACAGGAACAACATCAGCAATGCCCTTCCCTTTGAATGGATATTAATGCGCCAGTCAAAATAATTGTTGAGATCACCTCCCGGGAAACTCGCATCAACATGCCAGCCCGTATCATCAGCACGTTTGCTACTTGGGAAGCGTATGGGAAAAGTTCCCAGGGTTCGCCGTGGTAACCAATTGTTCTTTCCGACTAATCGGTCGAATGCTTTGTGAAGAATATCGGTATTAGCTGCTTTTTTGAATGGCCCGGACCCCATTTCACCTATCCTGATAACCGGGAGTTTCCACGTTTTTGGATCGTCAGGATTGCACGAGATAGCTTTCCATAAAATGGCACGGCATTCATCGGCAACTTGTGTAGAAAAAGCATTTTCTATTTTGATGAAGCCTCGATCAATAAAGTTGCCTATTTGTCTTTTTGTAAGCGATGTCACATTACTCAACAAGTCAGGTGCCTTTCAGCGGTTAAGTGATTCAGCAAAATTTCAGGCAAATAAAAACAAAAACGAGTCGATTTAAAGACTCGTTTCGTTTTCAATAAAGTTAATAGCTTGCAATCTTCTTATGCACTGACGGGTACATTTACGGGCATTGAAACTGTAATAGGATCAAGCACCGTGTGTTTCTCCTTTGCAATTTTTTCCATTACTTCCTTGTTGTTCATTACAGCTTGCATTTCATCGAAATCAAAAACCTCTGCAACTAAAACAACTGAATTTGGATCGTTGGTATCCTGGAATGTTTCAAATCCGGATGCAAATTTTGAAAATAGCTCTACCCGGTCCTGGTGTCCTTTTAGCCATGTGTCGAAATTTCCAACTTTGTGGCGTACTACAACTGTAGGCATTTTGAAAGGTTTAAGTTTACCGCTTACTCTAAACAGTTTTCGGCATCCCTGGCCTGTTTACTTATTTCAAGTCGCTTTCGGCGTTGACGACGTGGATGGCAGGTCTTGCTTGCAACCGAAGATAGGTAAATCGGCGCAGGACTGACGGACCCTTCTAAAGTTCCTTTAAATATTTTATCCATTCCATATGGTAACCTTGCATTTCATATACTGCACGGGCACGCCTGTTCTCTTCAAAGACATTTAATGTTATCCAGCGGACTTTGTTACCAATTGCCCATTCATCTGCTTTCTGCAATAATAATTTACCTACACCTTTTCCTTCTGATTCTTTAGTAACGACAATATCATTCACATGCGCATGCTTTTCGCCAGTATAGTAATCCTTTAATAATACGACACGCATAAAGCCGCACGGTCGGCCTTCGGCATCCATGGCTATAAAGACACAATCTTCAGGATCGTCTTTTATTAAAGCCTTTGTGATGTGCTGTATGTCTGCCTGAACCATTTTATCCTTTTCATTCGCCCTCCATCCAGGCAAATTAAAATTCAATAGCCGGTGTGCATGTGACGCAATGAAATCCGCATCGCCGGGCAAGGCCTTCCTGATAGTAATCATAGTGATTAGTTTTATACTAAAGTAAGTTCTTTAAACCCCAAAATCAATGCAAAAAACGATTGCAGATTTGACCCTTGTGACCTGGTTATGCCGGCAAGATCGGCATCCGATTCGCAAAGACAACGTAAAAATACCCGCCTTCGTCTTGATCCATTCTGAATGCATAATTTAGCGAGCCAAAGAGGCAACGCTTGACAGCGTCCCTATGCTTGTCAAATTTCGACATGTACTCCGTTTTCAAATAAATCCTTGAGCAACAGCCGGCGATCATAGCCATTAAAGAAAGGCCTGATCATTTATTTAACCACCAAAAAATCTTGAAATGAACAAGCTACACATGAATAAGATCTCAGCCCCGATTACTCTAGTGTTATTAATAGCTTTTTTTTGGGCATGCAATAAAACTAGCCTTGTAAAAGAAGTGCCACAACACAATACACTTGCTAAACCACTGACCGAAAGCTTAGCAACCGAAACATGGGTTGATAGCTGGGCAGCCTCATTCCTGTCAACAAAAGTGAACGGTGCTATTCAATCCACTCCATCTTTCAACAACCAGACGTTTCGTCTCAATGTTTTTTCGAAACTTGGCGGCACGAGGGTGCGGGTGAAGCTCACAAATAAATTCGCAACAAATACCCTTACGATCGGCGCTGTTCACATTGCACTACGTTCGACAAATAACTCGGTCATTGCCACTAGTGACAGAACACTAAAGTTTAACGGGCTGGCGGGAGTCACTCTTGCACCGGGAGCAGAGATATGGAGTGATTCGATTACGCTCACAATTGGGCAGCACGTAACGGTCGCGATCAGCGTTTATATTCCTGGAAGTTTTAAACCAACAACATTTCATCCGACCGGCCTGCACACGAGCTATATCTCGAAGACTGGAAACTACACTGCATCAACAACACTTCCTTTAGCAACTTTTTCTAATTCTACAACCGAAGTATTAATAGTATCAGGTTTGCAGGTTTGGGCTCCCGCAGCCAGCAAGGTTGCCATAGCCTTTGGCAATTCAATTACAGATGGGGCGGGCGCTACCAACAATGCAAATGGCAACTGGCCCGATGTGCTTTCCAATCGTATAACAACTTTACCTTCAGGGGCGCCCTTTGCGGTGATCAATATGGGTATTGGTTCAAACCGTGTAGTGTCATCCGACAATGCCGGTCCATCGGGTGTTCACCGCTTTACCGATGACGTTCTTACAAGACCAAATATCGGATACCTGATCCTGCTTGAAGGCATTAATGATATTTCGTATGAACATGCTTCTGCAACGACGATCACCAATGCGTACGCTGCAATAACTGCACAAGCGCATGCAGCGGGCATCAAGGTATATGGGGCGACGTTGTTACCCATTGGTAACTCCACCAAGTACACTGCAGCGAACGAAGCGACGAGGCAGGCCGTAAATGTGTGGATACGAACGCCTGGAAATTTTGATGCGGTGCTCGACTTCGAAGCCGTGGTAAAGGACCCTGCAACAAATCCGCTGCGTATCAAAGCTGCATGGACGGGAGATTATGTACATCCGAATGCCGCGGGGTATTCAGCGATCGGTAATTCAATTCCAGTTAACCTTTTTAATTAAAGGGGTGATTAGCGGCTGGTTTTGCCAATCCGGAGGACTGAAAGTTGCAGGAAGTATTTTATCAATGACAATATCCCGGAACAACCCGGGATCGGTTTCGGGTAATCCATGACCGCATCAGCAAAAAGAAACAAATCTTTTTTTGGCGCTGGGTCAAACAGCATATCGAAGAATTTGCAGTTCTCCACGGATAGCTATCGAGTTGATGCGGATCTTACAATGAATTCCTCCGTTGCGCCAAGAAGACACTAAGGTAACACAACGACTTTGCGAGCCTTCGCTACGTCACGGCAATTAAGATCCGGCTTTTTGGATCATTTATATTATACTTTTCCGATGATAATTGCATTCCCCATTATGTGTCATTGTTTCTCTCTCAACTTTTAAGCTATGTCATACGTTGTTCAAAAAGCATACTTGATTTCATTGCAAAACAGATAATAATCAAGCTCAATTTGAGCATTCCCTAAATTTGCTCCATGCCAAAATCGGTTATCTGTATTGGTGCCGCATTTGTTGATGAGATCTTTCACATGAAAGAGAAGATGATCCTTGCCAGCACAGTTGAAGCTTCAATAAACAAAACTGCCGGCGGTGTAGCAAGAAATATTGCTCACCAGTTAACATTGCTGGGTGTAGAGGTGCAGTTGATCACTGTTTTTGGTAATGACGCCGACGGCGATTGGTTAAAACAAGTTTGTTTCAATGCGGGTGTTAAAATAAAGGCTTCGATAACCAAAGAAGGTCTTTCCGGGAAGTATACCGCTATCTTGAACATTGATGGCTCATTGTTCACGGGGTTTTTAACTAACGCAGGAACCAAACTTATAACACCCCAGCATTTGGAAAAGCATAAAGCCTTGCTGCAAAGCGCATCTTATTTGCTGGCTGATGCAAATATTTCTGTTGAGGCTGGTGAATGGTTACTATCTTTTAGCAACGAAACGGGAATACCACTTATACTTGAACCTGTCTCCGTTCCTCCTGCAAGAAAATTCAGAGATATAAACCTTGGAGGGCTTCATCTTGTGACACCCAATGAAGACGAGTTACCGGCACTTTGCTCCGAAAAGGCTTTATTTACTCAACACCAGGTAGAAGAGTTACTGGCTAAAGGAGTCGAAAATGTCTGGTTGCACAATGGAAAATCAGGTTCTGCCATTTACAACAAGGAAAGATCGATTAGGCTACACGCGCCTGAAATTGAGGTCGTCGATTGCACCGGTGCGGGGGATGGTTCTTTATCCGGATTTATTTTCGGTAAAACATTAGGAAAAAAAGATGAGGATTGCCTTAAGCTTGCCCATACGTTATCTGCAGAAATTTTACAGGTAAACGGAACTATTGCCACTCATTTAGACCAGGAAAAATTATTAGGCCTCGTCTCAAAATATTATCCTGATTAATGCAAAACTTTTTAGAAATACAACCTGAAATCAAGAGTGCTCTCGCCGAACGCAGGCCTGTTGTTGCATTAGAATCAACGATCATCTCCCATGGAATGCCCTATCCGCAGAACCTGGCAACAACTTTTGAAGTAGAAAGGATCGTCAGAGAAAATGGTGCGATTCCTGCAACCATTGCCATCATCAATGGTAAATGTTATGCAGGTTTAACAAACGAGCAACTCGAATATTTTGCAAAGGCTAAAGATGTAGGCAAAGTAAGCCTCCGCGACATACCTCACGTCATCAGCAAAAAACTATATGGCGCAACTACAGTAGCGGCCACTATGCGAATTGCTTCAATGGTCGGCATCAAAATTTTTGCTACGGGTGGGATAGGAGGTGTACATCGAAATGCCAGTGAAACTATGGATATTTCAGCCGATCTTACTGAGATGGAACAAACCTCGGTCGCTGTTGTTTCTGCTGGCATTAAATCGATACTGGACATTGGATTGACATTGGAATATTTGGAGACTAAAGGAATTCCTGTCGTTACGATCGGCCAGGATGAATTTCCAGGTTTCTATGCGATTAAAAGCGGATTCAATTCTCCGTTACGATTGGATCGAGTTGATGAGATCGCCGCGATGATAAAAACAAAATGGCAATTAGGAATAAGCGGTGCGGTATTAATTGCAAATCCGGTCCCGAGCGGGCAAGGGATCGACCCTTATGAAATGGAGATCCATATTGAAAAGGCGTTGAAAGAAGCAGATAAGAAAAAAATAGCGGGCAAAGAGGTCACTCCATTCTTGTTAAAGCATATCGCAGATCACACCGGCGGTGAAAGCCTTGACGCAAACATTGCTTTGATAAAAAACAATGCAAAACTGGGAGCGGAGTTGGCTGTTGCTTATTTTAAGTATTAAAGGCCAGTATCCGACCCAAAATTTCTGCAGCTTACTCAACTCTGGCTGCGATGAACTCAATCAACAAAGGTCTATAATTCAAAATTCTGCGATGACCCACCGGGAGTTGCATAAATTTCAAGAGTGATCAATGACTACAAGTAATAGCCAAAAAAGAACCGGCATCAATACGGAGGCTAAGAAACTAGCGTACGCGACTATGGTTCGGAATTGATGAGGTAGTTGGTGTATGATGTTCGTGCAGACACAGGCGCCATAAGAATCCCAGGCACAAAGTTTCACAAAGAATCTTGTAAACCGAGGTGGATTAGTTCCAAGCAGGGCAAAGTGTTCACAAGTTGTGAATCCCCGACGAGGAATTCTCAAATAAGTTTATTAAAATTACTTACGACTCATCTTTCATTTCCTCCGAAAAACAATAATATGCAACTCACAAAAGACAAAACCCTGCTCCGTGATTTCAAAGAGGCTATCAGGCATGAATGGCTTGAAACAAACGGACTCGGCGGTTGGGCAAGCTCATCAATCATCGGATGCAATACCCGCCGCTATCATGGTTTACTGGTTGCTGCTTTGCCCAATCACATTGAGCGAATGGCACTGGTATCAAAACTGGAAGAAACGATTACCATCAATAATGAACAATTTGATCTTGGCGTAAATAACTACGGGGGAATTATTCATCCTGATGGTAACCAGTACCAGGTTTCTTTTACAAAAGACTTTTTCCCGCAATTTGTTTATGAAGTGGGAGGAGTTAGGTTGAAAAAGACAATTGCGATGGTGCACGGAGAGAATACCACACTTATTATCTATGATGTACTGGATGCCGAGCAGCCATTTATTTTAGAATTGTTGCCTTTACTGTCGGTAAGAAGATATCATGGTTTGATACGTGCGAATAATGAAGTGCATCGGGAATCCACTTTTTCCAATGATGTTTTCAGGGCAAAAGTTTATGATGACACGCCGGAGATTTTTATCAAGGTGCCAAATGCCCAATACCATCACGACCCCAACTGGTGGTATCACTTTAACTATGATATGGAGAAGGAACGCGGCCTTGATTTTGTCGAGGATCTTTTTGCTCCTGGTGAATTTTCTCTTACGCTTCAAAAAGGTGACTCGGTGGGCGTTATTATTTCAACCGTGGATGCATCGGGTAAAAACGCAGAAGAATTGTTTGCTAAAGAGAAATTGCGCCGGAGAACATTAACGAACGACCTTCCTGAAGATGAAGTTGTGAAACAGCTTGTATTAGCCGCCGACCAGTTTATTGTCGAAAAAAAGGTTCAGCGTGAGACGAAGTCGGAGGACGCCCCTCATGAAAAAGAGGAGATGGCTACTGTAATTGCAGGTTATCACTGGTTCACTGACTGGACTCGTGATACCATGATAGCATTACCAGGGTTATGCCTGAGCGTCGGTCGTAACGATGATGCAAAAAGAATTTTATCAGCATATGCTAAGTGTGTCAGCGAAGGAATGTTGCCTAATCATTTTCCCGATAACGGGGAACCGCCGGGTTATAATAGTGTGGATGGCACGCTCTGGTATTTTATTGCGATTTACAAATACTTGGAAGCTTCCAATGACAAAAAATTTGTTTTAGATGAGTTGTTACCGGTTTTAAAAGATATTGTTGAATGGCATTTCAAGGGAACGAGACATGGTATCCACACTACTGACGATGGGTTGCTTTATGCTGGTGAAGCAGGTCTACAGCTAACATGGATGGACGCTAAGATCGGTGACTGGGTAGTAACGCCGCGTATAGGAAAGGCCGTGGAGATAAATGCTCTTTGGTATAACGCCCTTTCTATTTATGCGACCATTCTTCAATTGAATGGAAATACCGAGGAAGCGATGACCATGTTTGAAAAAGCAACTCTGGCGAGAAAGAGTTTTAATGAACAATTCTGGAATAGCGAAAAAGGGTATTTGTACGATGTTATCAACGGTAATGAAAAGGACGATAGCTTGAGACCGAATCAGCTTTTCGCGATCAGTCTTCCTTTTACTTTAATTGATCGCGAAAAGGGCCGGAGTATTTTAAAAATTGTCACCGCCAAATTGTACACACTCGTAGGACTAAGAACCTTGTCCCCCGATGATCCTTCATATTCATCCTGCTATGATGGAAACGCCCACCAGCGTGATTCTTGTTATCACCAGGGCACTGTATGGAGCTGGTTGTTGGGACCCTATGTTGATGCGCTGGCAAAACTCGGTAATACGTCGTCTTTATTGAAAAATGTAATCGATAATTTTGTTTATCATCTCAATGAAGGTTGTATTGGTAGTGTATCCGAGATTTTTGATGCCGAACCTCCTCATCATCCGAAAGGCTGCATAGCACAGGCGTGGAGTGTGGCAGAAATTTTAAGAGTAATCAATGATTACAACCTGTTAGCTGAAGAAAAGGCGGTACCCGATACAGAAGCAAAGAAAATTGTGAAGAGCGACTATGCATCGGGACTGACGTCCGGATGAACTTCAGGCCAGTTTTTATATTCTATTGGCAGGCCGGAGTCTTTGCAAAGACCTTCGATAGACTCTAACCGCTGATGGTCGAGAAACCGATAAGGGATTCTGTCGAAGGTTAAATTAGAGTCGCTTGCTCCATTTATTCTTTAGTATGCTTTGTCATTTTGATTGCAAGTTTAACTGCATCATACGCGTTGACTATACCGCCACTAGCAGATAGGCTTCTAAATGGAACCGCCGTTTTTGTTCCAGGTTTGTTTACGAATTGATCTGGTTTAAAAACGGATTTTAAAAGAATGTCCTTCACTAGTTTTGTACTCAGTGATGGAAAGTAAGAGAGCAACAATGCAGCCACTCCAGTTACCACTGGTGTAGACATACTTGAGCCAGATCTTGAGTCATATTGATTGTGTGGCGCGGTGGTGTAAATATCGCTACCCGGTGCGAACAGGTCAACATTAATTTCCCGTAGCCTGAATTGGGGTGGGCTAGCCGGTAATCAAAAAGAGGTCTGCTCCATCCGACTGTAACAAAATCAGTTGCCTTTTTACCGTTTTCAAATACGGCCATCGGATAATGATAATTGTAGAAAGAATCGATATTAACTCCATCATTACCCGCGCAATGTATGATCAACACTTTCTTCTTCTCTGCATATTGAATGGCCTCATCCACTAATTTTTTATCGGTTGAAAATATTTTTGAAAAACTGATATTAATGATTCGGGCGCCGTTGTCAACCGCATAGTATATTGAATTGGCTACGTCTTTATCCCTCTCATCACCAACCTGTGCTGATGCTACAATAGGCATTATCAAAACATTATCGGCCACTCCATCTATGCCAATGTTATTGTGCCTTTCAGCGGCAATTATTCCTGCGACGTAAGTTCCGTGATTGAGACCTTGTGTTAGCTTAAAATTGGGACTTCCGTAGCAACGATTGGTTGGATCTTCTGAATCATTTGCGATCAGCGTGCTCGAATTGTATTTCAAATTATAAGAGTAATTCAGTTCTATTGAATCCTGGCTGTTGTTCAATTTGTCCAGATATTCCTGTTTAGCTTTGTTGTAAACAATCCATTCTCTTTTTTTATCTCCCGTCAGCAAATTGGTGTCTGCATTTTCATACCTGCCTTTCCATGCCTCATAAATTTGGGTCGCGCCCGCCCATTCGTTGTCAATGATAGTACCGTCCTTTGCTCCCCTGAAATTCCAACCATGCACATCATCAATAAAGCCATTATGATCATCGTCGATCCCATTGTTGGCAATTTCTTTTGTATTTGTCCAGATGACGTTTTTTAAATCTTCGTGTTCGATATCCACGCCATTGTCAATTACAGCAACTATAACAGGTTTAGAGGTTCTGCCTCCTAAAAGATTATAAGCTTTGGTTAAACTGATGCCCGCAATAGAATCTTTTGCCGGATCTGATTTCAACCAGTCTTTTTCGTTTGCCTTATTCAAAAGTTGGCCAAAAACATCTTGTCTGCCAAGACTGGCAAGGCAAATAAATGATGCTAAAATGAAG
>Ga0207689_10004492_pt1 | contig 12644 bp, 9 predicted proteins | sample KBSMisM52_FD_184312 | JGI IMG/M metagenome (GOLD analysis project Ga0207689, IMG submission 184312) | Miscanthus rhizosphere microbial communities from Kellogg Biological Station, Michigan, USA - KBS Miscanthus M5-2 (SPAdes) (version 2) | ecosystem: Host-associated > Plants > Roots > Rhizosphere... | reverse complement strand
GATCGGCGTCACCGACGTGACGATCACCTACTCTCGTCCGGCGATCAAAGGCCGCACCATCTTCGCCGACGCGCCGCCCGAGATGGAGGCGCGCGCGAAAGGCGACGCCACGCTCGACAATCAGAATGAGCGCAAGCCCGGCGAGCCGATCGTTCCCTACAACCACGTCTGGCGCGCCGGCGCGAATGACGCCACGGTCTTCCAGGTCACCGACGACGTCCTGATCAACGGCCAGCCGTTGAAAGCGGGCACGTACAGCCTGTCAGCGATCCCCGGGAAAGACGAGTGGACGATCATCTTCAACAACGATTACGGACAGTGGGGCGCGTTCGCGTATGACGCGAAGAAAGACGCGCTCCGCGTGAAGGCAAAACCGAAAGCGGTTCCGGACAGCCAGGAGCTGCTGGCGTACAACTTCGATCCGGTGACGGCGAATACGGCCACGGCCAATCTGCGCTGGGAGAAGGTGAGCGTGCCGTTCACCGTCGAAGTGAAAGACGTGAAAGCGGTGTGGCGCGCCAGGACCGACGCGTTGATCGCGGCCAATCCGACCAACGAGGTCTTTCCCCTTCAGGCGGCGAGCACCTTCGCCGGCGACAAGAATTGGGACGAGGCGCTGAAGTACATCGATCAGTCGATCAAGATCAAGCCGACGTTCCGAAATCTTTCTTCCAAAGCCAACATCCTGCGGAACGCTGGCAGAAAGGAAGAAGCGCTCGCCGCCGCCGATCAGGCCATCGCCAAAGGCAAAGCCGACAGCGTCGACACGACGGCGTTCGAGAAGCGCGTAGCCGGCTGGAAGAGCGGGACGTAGAGTCCCGAGGTGGCGCGCCGCTTCAATGCGGCGCGCCCGCCAGACCGGCATTGAACGGCCGCCTTCGCCGCAGCTTGATCAATGGCGGACGGCGCGTCCTCGGCATGGCCGTCCAGGGTTTGTGAACGCCACCGTCGCCGACGAGGATCCGCCGACCGGGCGTGCCTCGACTCCGTAGGATCCAGCAATGCAGTTCGGAGTGCACATCGTCGTGGCCATGCCGCTGCCGTCGGTGATGGCAAAGGGTGCGCTGCAAGACGCGCCGGAGCTCGGCGCCGTGAACTCGACGCGGACGCCCGGCGCGAGGCGTCCGGCGCCGTCGCGCACCGTCGCGATGATCTTCGTACCGGCCGTCGTCGCAGTGATCGACCCATTCTGTGGAGCGAGCACGGCGCCGTAGCGCATTGCGCGGACGTGCGACTGACCGTCGCAGCAGAAGATGTTTCCCTCCGTGTCGATGGTGATGCCGGCCGATTGGCCGACGAATGACACTCCCGTCGCCAGCACGTTCAGCTCGCCATCGGGGCGGAATCGCAGCAGCGCATTGGAGCGGCCGGCGTAGAGATAGCCCGCTCGATCGAAGGTCATCTTCGTGACGAACGAGCCGCCATTGAACGTCGAGATCGTTCCATTCGGATCGATGCGCCGGATCTGCGCGCCCTCGCTCACGAACAGGCCGCCGTTCGCATCGAACGCCAGTCCGTACGGCGTGTTGAGACAGGCGTCAAACGCCGCGCCGCCGTCGCCGCACGAATGCCCCTGGCCGTACCGTTCGAATCCGTTCGGCGGTTGTCCGTTGCCCGCGATTGTGGTGATCACTCCGCTTGCGCGGTCGATGCGGCGAATGCGATTGTTGTTCGAGTCGGCGATGAAGAGATTGCCGTTGCGGTCGCGCACCGCGTCCCACGGCTGGCAAACGTGCGCCAGACGGGCCGGACCGCCGTCGCCGTCGTAGCGGCACTGCGCGTCGGGCGTGTTGTGCGCGCGAACGAGTCCGCCTTCGATGCGATACGCCGACGTGGCGTCGACGAAGTCGATGTTGTTCTCCGCGTCGACGTCGAGGCTCAACGCGATCAACGACGCTTCCAGCGGAGGTACGTTGTCGCCGTTGTTGATGGCCAGTCCGAATCCTGCGATGGTCGCGAGATTTCCGCTCGCGTCGATCTTGCGAATTCCACCGCCACCCGGGCCGCAGCATGCGTCGGCGATCAAAAGCTCGCCGCTCGCGTTGAACGCGACGTCGTTTGGCACGAGGTAGGCGCCATACGCGGGACCGCCGGTTCCGATGTGCTTCGGGCCGATTCCGGCAATCGTCGTGATGCGACCGGTCAGGGGGCTCAGTCGCCGGACGCGTTGCATCTGATCGTCCGAGTAGAGGATGTCGCCGTTCTTATCGATGGCCAGGCCGACGATGTGTCCCATGTACGCATCGGTGTACGGCACGTCGTCGGCGAGCGAGGGCGTTACAGCAGTGCGGTGCCACGAGCGCACGAATGCGCCGGACGGCGAGACCTCGACGATCGTTCCGCCGCCGCTGTAGTAGAGATTGCCCGCCGCGTCGAACGCGATCGCGCGAATGAAACCGACGTCGAACGGCGCGGCATGCATATCGATAATCGTGGTGATGATTCCAGTGTTGCGCTCGATGCGGCGGATGCGGCGATTGCCGGCGTCGCCGAGGTAGAGGTTGCCGGAGGAATCGAGCGCGAGAGCGCCGGAGTCGGAATCGTTCAGGTCGAACGAGGCCAGCGTCGCGGGTCCGCCGTCGCCGGAATACCCGGCGGAGCCATTGCCTGCGATCGTCGCGATGATGCCGTCACGGATGCGGCGGATGCGGTGATTGGAATAGTCGATGAAGTACACGTCGTGCGCGTCAGCGGCAACGAAGGTCGGCAAGCCGATCTCCGCGTCGACGGCCGGTCCGTCATCGCCGCTGAATCCGTCGTGGCCGGTTCCGGCGATCGACGTGACGATGCCCGTCGAAGGATCGACACGGCACAAGCGGCCGTTATGATCGGGAACGTAGACCTTGCCCGCCGGATCGACTGCAAGCGCGGTCGGAAATTCGAAGTACGCATCGAGGGCGTTGATGCCGTTGCCGGGCGGAGACGAGCGATCACCACTGCCGGCGAAGCGCTCGATCTGGCCGTCGGGCATCACGCGCAGAATCGTCCCCGGTCCCGGCTGCGCGATGAAGAGATTGCCTGATCCATCGAGCGCGATGCCGCCCGGTTGGACCGTTGCCTCACTCGCGCGTCCGAAGTCGCGCAGATAGTTGCCCACGCCCGCAATCGTCGTGATCGCTCCGGGCGCGATGTCCGTCAGTCGCGGCGGAATGTACAGGAACTCCGCCGACGCCGTCGTCGTCGCACCGCGCACGGAGATCACCGCGTAGCCGTTGTTGTCGCGCCCCGGCATGGCGATGCGAATCTCGGATTCGGACTGCGAGAGCGGCGTGATCGAATTGCGATCGATGCGCACCGATGCGCCCGTGAAATTCGCGCCGCGCACGCTGACGATCGTGCCGCCCGCGACCGGGCCTTGCGCGGGCGAAATGCTATCGATCCGCGGCTGCTGCGCGAGCGCCGGGACGCACGTCAGGGCGAGGAAGAGCCAGGCTCGAACTGTGAACGTAAGAATAGGCTAGCAAAAAACGCGGGACGGTATTCAACCGCCGTGCTCGCGGTGTGCGACCTGCGATCAATGTTGCGAGGGGTCGGGAGGTGAGCCATCATCAAGCGGGAGGAAGATTTGATGAGACGGGTACTGGTCACCGCTATTCTGATGCTCACGGCGGCGTGGGTGTGCCGCGCACAGACCCAGAGATCAAAGGACCACGGAGGAAGCGTCCAGCAAGACATAAGGCAAGTCGATCGCGAACGGATTCAAGCGCAGATCGGCGCCGACGCTGTGGCTCTCGACCGCATTTATGCCGATGACTTCATCGGCATCGGTCCCAGCGGCACCGTGAGAACCAAACCGCAGGTGCTTGCAGATTTCACATCGGGCAGTTTGAAGTTTCAGTCGATCACCACGGACGACGTTCAGGTGCGCGTCTACCAGGATACGGCCGTGGAGACTGGCCGTTCGACGATGATCGGCCAGGACAAGGGCAAACCGGTTCCTCGTGACAATCGTTTCACGCGGGTGTGGGTGAAACAGTTGGGACGCTGGCGGCTCGTCGCGAACCACTACTCACAGTTGATTTCCCAATAGAAGTTCGCCGAGCGCCGTGCCTGCGTGTTCTGGCGAACCGTGTGGCGCGATTGATGTCGCCATCGAGCCAGAGGGCGCAGGCTCTGCGAGTGACGCGGGACAAGCCCTTCCGACCAGGTCGACCGAACGGGGTCTACGAACCTAAAGTTCGAGTCCCTGTGATTCTGCGGCTCGCAAACGCTGGCTGGGAGGACTGGACGAATATCGAACCGCCGTGTTTTAGCCGCCTGACGGCCCGAGGCCGGGCCTCAGGCTCGCGACGGCGTCACCGTGCCGGTCAGAAGCTATAGCTCACCCGCGTATACACGAACCGTCCGTTCATCCCGAACGGTGAGTTGATCGGATAGAGAAACACGCCGGCGCTTCCTACCTGCGCGGAGCCCGAAGGAGTGCCGGCGCGCAGATTTCTGTCGGGGAAGGTATCGAAGAGATTCTCGGCGCCGACAGCGAACGTGTAGCTGCTCCAGCGGTAGGAGAGCTCGAGATCGGTCAGCCATTTGGGCGAATAGGTCTGGTCGTCGAGCGGATTGATGCTCGCGCTGCAGAACTCGCCGTAGCGGCTCTCGCGCGCGGTGAAGTTTACGGCACCCTGAGTGAAGCTCTCCATCAGGCGGGTGTTGTCGCGCGGCTGGCCGCATTCGGTCCGGCGAATTTCGCCGCGGTCGAACAAGGTGGCGCCGATGACGCGGAGCTGCGGCGGTGGATCATCGATGTGCGTGACTTTCGTTTTGTTGTTGCTGTATGCCGCCGACAGATCGATATGGCCACCGAGCAGCGAGTGCTGGTGATTGACGACGAGATCGTATCCATTTGTCCGCGTGGCGATGGCGTTGGTGAAGAACCGCGCACCCGTCGCACCCAGGGGGTTGAGGATCGGCCCCAGGGCCGCCGCCGTGAAGTTACCCGTGAGAACAATGCGATGCTTGATGTCAATGTGAAAAAAGTCGGCTGTCATCTCCAGGTTCGACAGCGGCTGCCAGACCGCGCCGCCGCTATAGTTCCGTGACGTCTCCGGTCGCAACAGTTGCGCGCCCAACGCCACGGCGACTGGGCTGCTCACGGGCGCGGTCAAAACATCGAACGGTTCGACGTTGCCGGTGATGGAGCTGCGGATGAAGTTCGTGCTGGCTGCCGAGAACCACGACTGCCCGAGCGACGGCGCGCGGAACCCGGTGCTGACGGCACCGCGAAAAATCAGCGGCTTGGCGGGCGTGTAGCGCAGCGTGAGCTTCTCGTTCGTCGTGCCGCCGAAGTCGCTGAAGTTCTCATGGCGCGCCGCGATCCCGACGCGGAGTTGCGCCAGTACGTCGCCTTCGGTGTCGACGTAAATCGCTTTGCTGTTGCGCGAGGCATCGACCTCGTTGGACGGACGGAAGCCCGGGAACACCTGCGAGCCCGGCGCGGCCTTGCCGCCGGCCTGATTCAGTTTGCCTCCGTCGATATACGAATTCGGCTCGCCGGCGATGACCTGATACCCCTCGCGCCGGTATTCGACGCCGGCGGCAACGTTGATCGGACCGGCGAGCCCGAGGTTGAAGCCGCGGGAAAAATCGACGTTCGCGATCGTTTGCCGATCGCCGAGCGCGCCGGCATAGAACGAGGTCTGATTCCCCACCGGACCAAGCGAAACGTTGAGCGAGTGACGGACGTAGAAATCCATCTTGTTGCGGCCGTAGCCGGCGCTGGCGTCGTAAAACCACGCACCGGCCTGGCCGCGCACGCCGGCGGTCAGTGCCTGGTCCGCGATTCGCGGCTCGATCAACGGCAGGTAGCCGAGCGGATAGATCTGCGGCCAGTCGGTGGCATCGAGCGCGCGGCGATAGTTGCCGCCCGCCGATCCGTGACGCAGATCGTACGTCCCGAACGCATAGAAGATCTGCTTGCCGTCCTGGCTGATCGGAAGGTTGAGGTTGGCGAGCGACATGATGTCGCGCTCGTACGCGTCGCCCCAGTGCGTGTTCGGTTGGGAAACGGCGTTGTTGCCGGCGTCGCCCTTGACGATCTGATCGCGCGGGTCGTTGAGGGCGCGGTTGGTGTCGTAACGATCGCGGTATTCGACGGTCGCGAAGACCGCGCCGCGGCCGACGTTCCATCCGCCGCTCAGGTTGGAGTCGACCATCTGGCCGTCGCCGTGCGTGGTCGCGCCGCCCTTCACTTCCAACTTCAGCGGCTGAGCGTCCGATTTGAGAACGAGATTGAGCACGCCGGCGATCGCGTCCGATCCGTACTGCGCAGCCGCACCGTCGCGAAGGATTTCGACGCTGTCGATCGCTGAGGCTGGGATGGCGTTGAGATCGACGCCGGCGGAGCCGCGGCCCACGGTGCCGTTGACGTTCACCAGCGCGGCCACGTGCCGCCGCTTGCCGTTCACCATGACCAGCACCTGATCGGGACCCAGTCCGCGCAGAGTCGCTGGGCGGACGCTGTCCGTGCCGTCGGAGAGCGTCGGCCGCGGGAAGTTGAACGAGGGCGCGACTTTCTGGATGATCTGATTCGTTTCCGTCGACGGCGCCGACTCGATCTGGGCGTGCGTGATGATGTCGACCGGCACCGCTTTCTCGGCCTCCGCGTTCACGGCGCGCGACCCCACGGTGATCTCCTGTCCGAAAGAAACACGCAACGGGAAATCGAGCGTGACCTCGGCGGCACCGAGAGTGGCGGTGGCGGTGCGTGTCTGAAAGCCCTGCAGCGCTGCGCTGACTTTCACCGTCTGGCCGGCGCGACCGGACGTCACCGCGATCTGATACCTCCCCTCCGCATCGGTGACCGTACGGAGATTCAGCTCGTCGATCGAGACCGTCACGCCGGGCAAAGGCGCGCTATCCGATGCGATCGTCACGCGTCCACGCACCGTCGTAGCCTGCTGCGCATAGAGAGCGAGGGAAAAGAACAGAGCCACGAGAGTGGCGATGCGGGACGTCTTAGTCATGACGCTCTCCTTTGTGTTGAGAGCTCGAGTATAGCCTGCGCTGGTGCATGCCCCGCGCGCGAATGGTCTTCGGACGACAGCTAACGCTGCTTGGCTGTGAGGATTGGACGTATTCGAACGGCCGCGCTAGCGAATGGAGCTTGATCAGAAGGACTGGTGGCCGAGGCTGGGCCAACCTACGCTGCGGCGCGTCGCCGCTGGCTGGGAGACAGGGAGTCGAACCCCGATTGAGCGGTTCAGAGCCGCTTGTCCTACCATTGAACGATCTCCCAGTGCTTGGCGGGCGTGGATGCTACACGGCGCGAAACGCATCGGTCAACATCCTCATTCCGGCTTCCGTCGACGGGCCTTCGCACCGTTTCGTGCGACAATCGCCGGGCGAGGATGAGATCGTGTTACCCGAAGTTTTCGAGTGTCCGCAGTGCCAGCGGCAGTTTGTCTTCGAGCTCGTCGAGAACACCGACGACCGCTCGATCTACTGTCCGCAGTGCAAGCGCTACCTCGGCGAGAAGGACCTCAACTTCATCCTCATCTCCGAGATCGAGGAGCTGACCGAGCGCCTCCGCTTCGAGCGGGAACGGCTGGAGAAGGACGAAGCGGTCTACTCCATGTCCGACTGCGACGCCGAGCTGAAACTCTACGGCACCGAGGTGCACAAGATCGTGCACATCCTGAGGAAGGCGGTCGCCGATCTGGACGCGCTCAAGGAGAACTACCGATAGGCAGGGACGAGGGGGATGAGGCAGGGACGAGGGACAAGGGTTAGAAACATCGCTCATCCCGCGTTCTTGCCTCATCCCCCTCTCGTCCCTCGCCCCTCGCCCCTCGTCCCTCATCCCTCATCCCTGCTTCACCCCCTGCCTCACCAAGCCAGCACGACATGCTTTGCCAGGTAGTACCAAAGGCTGGCGGACGTCACCAGCGCGAACCATCGCGCGGCTGAAAAGGACGGGATGATCAGGGCGGCGCTGACGAGAAAGAGGTCGGCGAAGATGCGCAGGAAGCCGTAGTCCTCGAGCCAGATCGTGTGCGGGAGGATCGAGAAGATCGCCATGTAGCCGAGCCAGGCCAGGCGCCACTCCAGCGGCGCGCGCGAGCGGCGCCACACCAGCACGATGACGATGACCACCGCGGCGAGGAAGAGGCTCTCGAGGAAGTAGAGACGTTCCAGGTGATCGCGTCGAAAGGAGGCCGCGGCCAGGAATCGCGCGAACTCGACGAAGGGCAGTTCGCGTGCCGGCGCTCCGGCGCGGAGCGGTGAGACGCCCCATCGAATGGCCAGAAAAACCTGCCATGCAACGTAGACGGCGATCGGGATCGCGAAGGTGATGACGGCGATCCGCCGCTCGCGGCGCAACAGTTTCTCGATCAGCCACGCCGCGGCCAGTGCGGCCGCGAGCAGCAGCGTCGTCTCCCGCGTCAGCACCGCGCAGGTCAGCAGAATCGCTGCGGCCGCGTTTCGGCGTGAGGTGATGGCCCAGATCGCGCCCATGGCGAACATTGCGGCGACGATCTCGGCCAGATCGCGCGAGAACGTCAGCACGAAGCCGGGATAGAGCGGCACGATCACGCCCCACAGCGGGTGCAGTCCGAATCGTTTCGCGAAGGATCCGGCGAAGGCAGCCATCACCGCAGCGGCGACGATGTTCACCGCCACCAGCAGCGCCGGAATCCAGCCAGAGTGTCCGAGCGATAACAGCCAGACGATGAACGGGTAGCCGATCCGCTGCTGCCGGTACGGAGGGTTGTCGAGCCGGATCCCGTGCGCCTTCTGCTCGCCGCTGAACGGGTTGAGCGCCAGACGGTAGAACGTCAGCCCGTCGTAGCCGCCGATATTCGGAATCACCGTCAGCCCGGCGGGCACCTTCGCGGCGTCGACGTTCTCTCCGCCGGCGATCACGAAGAGCGAAACGTCGCCATTGCGCGTCTGCAGCAGAAGGACGAAAAAGGTGATGTAGCAGATGGCGATGACGATCGCCGGCACGAGCGGCGAGCGGATCCATCTCGGCGACTTCATCGCCGGCGATTATCCACCGTAACTTTTAGGCTGCCCGGCGGTTTAATGAGCGATTCATGAATCCCGCGGATGAAACTCACGAGCGGCTGCTGATCGAGGCGGCACAAAAGGACCCGAGCCGGTTCGCGGAGTTGTACGAGGAGAATTTCGGGCGGGTGTGGGCCTTCGTGATCCGGCGCGTACGCGATCGATCCATTGCGCAGGACATCACCTCGGAGGTTTTTCATCAGGCGCTGAAGAATGTGAAGAAGTTCGAATGGCGCGGTCTGCCGTTCGCGGCCTGGCTCTATCGCATCGCCGCGAACGCCATCGCCGATCACTTCGCGCGAACGGCGCGCGAGCAGCAAGGTGGCGAGAGGGAGGAAGCGGTAGCGCCTCGCGAGATGGAGGCCATCGAGCGCCGCGCTTCACTCTACAAAGTCGTCGATCGCCTTCCGATCGATCAGCGGCGCGTGCTGGTGATGCGATTCGGCGAGGAGCGCAGCATCCGCGAGATCGCCTCGGCAATCGGCCGGAGCGAGGGCGCGGTCAAACAACTTCAATGGCGAGGCCTGCAGACGTTGCGGACCTCAATGAGCACAACGACGGGCGGAAACCATGGCTGAGCGCGACTTGATCGAACGGCTCGACGACGCGGTCGAGTCCATCCTGGCCGGCCGGCGGGATGGACTGGCGCTCGCCGATCCCGACCTGGCCACGCTGCTGATGGTCGCGGACGACCTGCGCGATCTCCCCGACCCGAATTTCCGATCGAAATTGAAAGCGGAGCTGACGCCCGCACTGGAGAATGACATGACCACGATGACCGAGGAACCGACGACCACCAGCACCACCACGATCACCCCCTACCTGCTCGTCAATGGCGCGGACGACCTGATTGCGTTCATGCTCGATTCGTTTGGTGCCGAGTTGCTGCAGCGCTATCCAGCTCCGGACGGCCGCGTGATGCACGCGGAGCTGCGCATCGGCAATTCCACGATCGAGTTGGGTGATCCCGGCGATGCCTACGCGCCGTTCGGAAGCGCGTTGCATCTCTACATCGATGACATCGACGGCGTATATGCACGCGCGCTGGCCGCCGGCGCCACTACGACCCATCCTCCCACCGACCAGCAGTATGGCGATCGGGAGGCCGGAGTGAAGGACCGCTGGGGCAACGTCTGGTACATGGCCACCCATCAGGAGGACGTCTCGGAGGAAGAGTTCCAGCGGCGGCTGGCCGGCAGCGGTGGCAAACCGCACAAGGAGCCGGGAGTGGGTCCGCGCCCCGAGGGCTACTCCACGGTCACACCGTACCTGCATGCAAAGGGAGCGCGATCTCTGATCGCCTTCATGGAGAACGCGTTCGGCGCGAAGGTCGAACATCTGACGGAGATGCCTGGACGCGAAGTGGCCCACGCGGGAGTCCGCGTCGGAGACTCGATGATCGAGCTCGGCGAAGCGCGCGAAAGCACGGGGCCGATGCGGGCTGCCATCCACCTGCACGTGCCCGACGCCGACGCTACCTACGAGCGCGCCCTGCGGGCCGGCGCAAGGTCTGTCAATCCGCCGGAGGACAAACCGTACGGTGAGCGTGCGGCGTTCGTCATCGATCCGTTCGACAACCACTGGTATATCGCGACGGCGAAGTAAACGACGGGGGTTACCCCGGGAACCTTCCCCGCCCGCCCATCCCGCCCCGTCCGCCGCGACCGCGGTTGCCGCCGCGATTGCCGCGATCGGAGCGATTGCGGGAGGCGGCGAGCGCGGATTGCAGAGCGTTCCACTGCGTCTGGGTCAGTAGCGTGCGCTCGGCGGCGAACATCTGGAGGCGATGATCGAACAGCGCATCGCGGATGCCGCGGAGGCGCTGGCCGGCTCCAGTGATGTCGGCGGCGGACGGCTGGCTGGAGTCGACCGTTTCGCGCAGCTCGCGCGCGGCCACCATGCTGTCGCGTTCCAGCTTGGCGATCTCGTCGCTCTGCTCGTGGCTGATGCGATCGAGCGACGCGGTCTGATCGGGCGTCAGCGTCACCGCGACGCTGATCTGCGGGTCATGCCACCAGTCGCCGGGCGGGATCATGTCCAGGCCGTCGGACGCGCCTCCGCCGGCGCGCTGGAAACCGCCGCCCCGAGGATTGTCCGCACCGCCCGGGTAACTCCGGGGGCGGCGGTCGGTGTCGTCCGTGTCGGACGTGCAGGTGACGAAGGTCAGCGTGATGAACGAGAGAAGGAGAGCTTGTGCGATTCGCATGCGCTTCATGGTTGCCACCTACGCCGCCCGATGCAATCTGTTGAAACCGTAGCGGGTCCTTTGTCTTAGAATCGTTGCAGTCCACAAATCCGGCAGAAACGAGGTGCGTATGCGATCGACGATCGTCACGGTTCTCTCACTGTTCATGGCCACGGCTGTCCTGGCGTGGGAACCGAAGAATGACCCGCAGGTTCCCGATAACGGCGGCCCACCTCTGGTCTACTACGTCCACTCGTATTACGAAGCGACCCCGAACACGGCCGGACTCGACGACAGGATCTCCATTCACGTCCAGAATTTCGGGAAGCTGCTGGCGCAGGTGAACGGCAACTGCCAGGGCATCGTCCTTTTCATCGACGGGATGCCGATCAAGGCGGACAAGGCGGAGTCCTGCGACAAGGAAAAGGGGCACATCCGCTATCGCCTTCTGCGGGATAAAGAAAACAAGGATGACGAAACGGCGTGGCACTCGCTGCTCGGCAGACCAGCCCATTTCGTCAAGCCGGTGACCGTGAGCGTCGGCGCGGATCAGGAGTTCTCGATCCCGACTACGGCCCCGGACTTCGGCCTGGAGGTCATCCCCAAGGGGCGGTTCTTCTTTTTCGTCGGGTTCATCGTGCTGGCGCTCGGGATCTTCATCTATCTCTGCCGCACCACGAGCCTCATCCGGACCGGAAGCCATCCGGTACCGCATGAGCGGCCCTACTCACTGTCCCTTTTCCAGATGTCGTTCTGGTTCTTTCTCGTCATCGCGGCTTACGTTTTCATGTGGCTGATCACCGATGAGCTGGACACCATCACCGAGTCGGTGCTCGCCCTCATCGGGATCGGTGCGGCGACAGCGCTGGCCTCAACGCTGATCGATCAGAAAAAGGAGATCCCGCAGCCGGACGAGCCGGGCGGAAAATCAAGAGGATTTCTGAACGACGTGATGAGCGATCCGACCGGCGTGAGCCTTCATCGTTTTCAGATGTTCGTCTGGACGCTGGTGCTCGGCGTGATCTTCTGCGGGAATGTGTTCAAGGATCTGGAGATGCCCCAATTCAGCGCCACGCTTCTCGGTCTGATGGGCGTGAGCTCAGGGACATACCTCGGGTTCAAAGTTCCGGAGAAGAAGGGGACCGACGTTCCGGCCGGCGACATCCCCGAGCCGGAGAAACCACCGGCGGCGCCATGACCGCGGCGCTTCGCGCGCGTGGGCGAATTTCGAAAACGTAGGTCGGACTCTCCAGTCCGACCTCTTGTGAATACCCCTCGTCACTGCAGTTTGAGACCCTGGTCAGCCGGTCGGACTGGAGAGTCCGACCTACGTTTGATCACCGCATCGTCTTCCTGAACTCCGCCGATTCCACCAGCGCCCGTACAACCCCCACCCGAGTCTCTTTTTTCTTCAGCGCGGCGGCGAAGTAGCGTTCGCCGGCGGCGTCGATGGGGC
>Ga0207689_10004491_pt1 | contig 12645 bp, 9 predicted proteins | sample KBSMisM52_FD_184312 | JGI IMG/M metagenome (GOLD analysis project Ga0207689, IMG submission 184312) | Miscanthus rhizosphere microbial communities from Kellogg Biological Station, Michigan, USA - KBS Miscanthus M5-2 (SPAdes) (version 2) | ecosystem: Host-associated > Plants > Roots > Rhizosphere... | reverse complement strand
CAGGATGTGACCTGCGACTCCGACGGCAAGATCGACCGGTTCGTGGGAGGCAAGGATGGCCGTCCGAGCCTGGCCCTCCACGAATTCCGCGACGGCAGCGACTATATCCTCGGCATTTTCCTCACGGGCGCCTATCAGGAGATTTTAGGTGACCTGCACAACTTGTTTGGCGACACGAACGCTGTTCACCTCAAGCTCACCGATCGAGGGTACGAGATCACCGACCTCGTGCATGGCGACACAGTGACCGAGGTGCTCAAGTACGTGCAGTTCGAAGCGTCGCAGTTGCTTGCTACCTTCAGGCGCAAGGTAGGCGATGCGAAGGCGCTGTCGCGAGAGGAAGCCAACATGTTCATCGCTGAGTACGTAGCGGGACTCGAAGGATATACGTATCTGGAGGGTGAGGCTGCGCGCTGATCGAACGCAGCGATACCGCGGGCCTGTCGGAGCTAACGTGCATTCCAAAATCCAAGCATAATCCAACCTCCGCCCGACCACGTACAGGGCTTCCACGAGTCGGGACTCTCAGTGTCACAGAACTCCTCTCTACCGCAATCCGCCGTTGGCGGCAGCTACACAGGACCCCTCAGCTTCCTGCGTTGTCCTTACACACAGGACCTCGAGGGAGTCGATCTCGCCGTTCTCGGTATTCCTTTCGATCTTGCGACCACCAACCGGCCCGGCGCGCGTTTCGGTCCTCGCGCCCTACGCGAGCAATCAGCTTTTGTCGGTGAGTATCCGTGGGGCGTTTGGCCTTGGGAGTTCGACTTGCGCGAGCGCTTTAGCGTGATCGACTGCGGGGATGTCGACTTCAACGTCGGCTATCCTCAACGCATGATCGAGGCGGTCGAGCAGGCGGCGGGACGTATTCTCGATGCCGGCGTTTCCTTGCTGGGGCTCGGAGGAGATCACTTCGTTTCCTACCCGTTGCTGCGGGCGCAAGCAGCTCGTCATGGACCGCTGTCATTGGTGCATCTGGATGCACACTCCGACACCTGGGCGTCGGAGGACTACAACCACGGGACCATGTTCTATCACGCGGCGAAAGAGGGCCTCATCGATCCGGCCCACTCGATCCAAATAGGGATACGGACACCAAATCCCGATACGCACGGCTTGACCATAGTCAACGCCCGCGAGCTGCTCGATCAGGGTCCGCGCGCGACCGCCGAAAGGGTACGGTCCGTAGTCGGTGACAGGCCGGCTTACCTCACGCTCGACATTGATTTTCTGGACCCCGCTTATGCTCCGGGAACGGGTACGCCAGTCATTGGTGGGCCCACTACCCACCAAGCGCGCGAACTCTTGCTCGGGTTGCGCGGACTGAATGTGGTAGGCGGCGATCAAGTCGAAGTCGCACCGGCTTACGATGCACTAGGCCAAGTTACCGCCCTCGCGGGCGCTACCCTGGCTGCGGACATCCTCTATTTGATTGGCTTGGCCCGCGCCGAGCGGGGTGTTGTTACCTGATCGGTCTTCTCTGCTGAGGAGTCGAGCGAGCGGTCAAGCAACAAGAGGCTAGCACTGGTTGCTATCACCATCGATAGCCCAGACTTATGATCAGGGTCCGGTCCAGTGCCACCTTGCCCTGCGGCGGATTTCCATCCCAATCCAGGTTCAACTGCACGATTGCCATGAACTTGTCTACCAGCGGCAGGCGGAACCCGGTCTGACTGCGCAGGAACGAGTTCTCTTGATCCTGCAGACTGTAGTAGAACTCGTTGTAGTTGAAGAACTGGACCGTATCCTTCCACAGCCAGTAGTCGAATTTCGTCACTAGACGAGCAGCCAGGAATTGTTCGGTCGCCTGCCCGTAATATTCGGTGTATACGTAGGAGGGACCGGCTTCCAGCGCGAGCTTGGTGCGTTCCGTGTCGAACCACTGGTAGCCGACACCGGCACCTCCGACGGCGCGAAGCTTGATGTCGTCGAACTTGTCATTCTGAAGGTTGACGTTGCCGTAGCTATACCATTTCTTCGAAACGAAGCGGTCGTACTGGGCATAAAGGATGGTGTTGTTATCGGTTTCTTCACCACTGTCGCTGCCGTATACGCCCCTGCCACCGAGGGTGTAACGGTTCTTGCCCTGTCGCGCCACACCCTCGGCGTCCCAGTTCAGGTTCCGCTCGTTGGTGTTGCCACGAATGTCTGACGCGCCAATCGAGACGCGGCCGGAAAACTTCCACTCGTCCCCCGTCGTGCGGCCCGGCTCCAGTTTGCTCACGCGGGTCACGTCGACCGGCTCCCCAGAGTCCGCGATCTCCAGCTTCTGCCCGTTGCCGCTCAGGCGGCCATACAGTCGTGTGTCATCATCGAGCACAACTGTCATGTCGGAGTCGGTCTTCAGCGAAGCAATGCGCTTGACATCCACGCTGACATCGCCTGCGTACTCCGTGCCGATGACGAGCTTGCCTGCGGCCAATCCCTTCACGGTACCGGTCAGGCGATCGCCGTTATCCAGTGTCACTTGATCGCCCCGGCAGATAGCGCTTGCCAGCAGCATCAGCAGCAATCCGTAGCGGGCCATTTGCTGCGTTCCGAACGATTTCACGTATCTTCTCCTGTCACAGCCCAAGATCTCCTGCGGGCAGTTTTCAATCGGTCGTCCTCAACTCCTGGATCGTCACTACCCCCGACCTAGGCACGAGGAAAGACTATACCCACTTTGAGTAGCCGATCGAGCCTGCGCGTTCCGAGCCTGCGTCAGCCAACCGATGTCCGGCTTGAGCCGTCCCGCAGCACGTGATACGGTTGAAATCTCATACCGTCTCCGACGCCCGAATCGGCAGAGAGCGTGCTCGATCTTACGTGAAGCGGGGCTAACAGCATCCTGAGGATGCGAGGGACGTCATGGTGGTCGACATCGCAAGTACCGCAAAGGCCGCGACCGATAGAACCACCGCCACCGTGCGGCCGGCGGGCCGCATCGCCTCAATAGACTGGATGCGCGGCCTGGTAATGATCCTGATGGTCATCGACCATGCATCGATGGCCTTCGACGGCCATCACGTTGCGCACGATTCGGCGTTCTACGCGGATGCGATGTCAATGCCCTTGCCGGCGGGCGAGTTCTTCACGCGCTGGATCACACACATCTGCGCGCCGACCTTCGTCTTCCTGGCCGGCACTGCACTTGCACTCAGTATCGAGCGCAGGGTGGCGAAAGGCGTCAACCCCTGGCAGATCGACAAGTACATCATCACGCGTGGCGCGATCATCGCGTTGTTCGATCTCACCATCATTTCCCTCGGATCGGGCTACCTCAACCTCGGCGTGTTGCTCGCGATCGGACTCTCGATGATCTGCATGGCATTTCTGCGTCGCCTGCCCACCTGGGGGCTGCTGGCTTTGTCGCTCGGCTGGATCGTCTTCGGCGAGTTCATCACGGGACAGTTCTGGCATCCTCCGGGATCAGCTCCGCCGCTCGCTTCGTTCTTCATGGCCACAGGCGTCGCTCCGCCGTTCACTTCGCTGTTCACGGACGTCGGTGCCCCGGGCGGTGTGGTCAACAAGTACTCGCTGTTCCCTTGGCTGGCGATGATGATCCTGGGCTGGGTTTTCGGCCGCTACCTGACGGAATGGGGCGCGGGCAAGGCCCGCCTTTCACCGACGAAGGTGCTGGTGGTGGCCGGCGTGGTGGCACTGATCGTGTTTGTGCTCGTGCGCGGCGCGGCCGGCTACGGCGACATGTTCCTGAATCGCGCGGATGACACGTGGGAGCAGTGGCTGCACGTCAGCAAGTATCCACCATCGCTCACTTACTACGCCCTCGAGCTTGGGTTGTTATGGCTCGGTCTCGCACTGATGATGAGAATCGAGCCCGCGCTCGGCGTGCGTCCAAACGGCGTGCTCCTGGTGTTCGGCCAGACGGCGATGTTCTTCTACCTCGTGCATCGGCTGGTGCTCGAAGTGCCGGCCACGTATTTCGGGCTGCGCGGCGTCGGGGATCTGTCGACGACCTATATCGTGTCGGTGGTCATGCTGGTGCTGCTGTATCCGCTGTGCCGCTGGTACCGTACGTTCAAGGCAGCTCATCCGGACTCGTTCCTGAAATACATCTAGCGAAACGCCTCGAGTCTTGACCTAGGATTCGCGTGATTGACACCTGACTGCCCGCACGCTAGCTTATCAACCCGGAATAAGGGGAGTTGTTTTTCCTACCGCGACCGCTGGCCCCCCCACCAAGTGGTTTGCTTCCCTATGCTTCGATATACCCTATGTTTCGATATAGCAGCGGAGGTCAAATGAAGCGCGTGAAGATGCTATTGGCAATTGCGCTCGCGGTTGCGTTGCCGGCGTTCGCGGCCAAACCGAAGGTCGTGATTCTCGCTACTGGAGGAACCATCGCCGGAGCGCAGGCAGCCGGGCAGGATGCAGGCTACAAGTCCGGCAGCTTTCAAGTGGAGGACCTCATCAAGGCTGTCCCCAACCTGGGTGACCTCGCCGACATCAGCGGCGAGCAGGTGGTCAACATCGGCAGTCAGGACATGAATAACGAGGTCTGGTTGAAGCTCGCGAAACGCTTGAACGAGGTCCTTGCGCAGCGCGAGGTGAACGCCGTGGTGATCACACACGGCACCGACACGATGGAAGAGACAGGATATTTCCTGAATCTCGTCGCGCACAGCGATAAGCCTGTGGTGATGGTAGGTTCGATGCGGCCCGCCACGGCTACGAGCGCGGATGGCTCAGCGAACATCTACAACGCCGTATCGGTGGCCATCCATCCCAAAGCCCGAGGCCGGGGCGTGCTGGTGCTGCTGAACGACGAGATTCATTACGCGCGTGAGGCGACCAAGACCAACACGACGCAGCTCGACACCTTCAAGTCGCCGAATCGGGGAAAGGCTGGCATGACCAATGCCGGTCGCGTGTACTGGTATGACCCGCTCGCCACGCGGCACACTGCGAACAGCGTGTTCTCGGTAGACAAATTAACCGAGCTGCCACGCGTGGAAATCGTTTATGCCTATGCCAGCGTCGGACGCGATTTCATCGATGCATGTGTGGCCGCGGGGTGCAAAGGAATCGTGCTCGCGGGGGTGGGTGACGGCAACGCTACGCAGATCGCTGTCGACGGATTGCGCGATGCAGTGAAAAAGGGGGTGGCGGTTGTGCGGTCGTCGCGCACCAACAGCGGCATCACCGATCGCAACGTCGAACTCAACGACGACGAACTCGGCACGCTGGCCTCAATGGAGCTCAATCCCCAGAAGGCGCGTGTCCTGCTCATGCTCGGGCTTACCAGGACGAACGATCCCAAGCAGCTCCAGCAGTTTTTCTACGAGTACTAAGTCCACGGCGGCCGATGCTCGTTGCGGCGGCACACGGATGACTGACCGTTGTCTCGTGGGAAGGACGACAGGCGGAAAGTTGGTTGCGGCGGAGACGGGTGGAACCGGCGCGCTCAACGTCTGGATTGTCTTCTGTCTGCCGAGTACAGTATGGCTCGTGGCGCGCCGCATGAGGCGGGCTTGGTCTTTCGCATCACGCCGGCCCGCCATCCTCTCGCTCTCGTTTGAGGACGAGGCGATTTACTTCTGACAAATTCAAAAACCGACAGGGGGAATACCATGAAGCGCACAGTCGTTCTGGCAGTGGCGTGGATGGTCGCGTTCGCAACGGCGTCGGTCTACGCGGATGATCCGAATCCCAAAGAGCAGACCGCTACACGCGTCGAACGCGACTTGCTGGGCGAGAAGCAAGTTCCCGCACAAGCCTATTACGGCGTGCAGACACTGCGGGCATTGGAAAACTTTCAAATCTCCAACGTCGGAATGAATTTCTATCCGGAGTTCGTCGATGCCTTCGCCATTGTCAAGCTCGCCGCGGCGCGCGCCAATACGAAGGTTGGTGCGATGAAACCCGAACGTTTGGCGGCCATCGAAATCGCGTATCAGGCCGTACGCGAAGGGAAGTATCGCGACCAATTCCTGGTGGACTGGTACCAGGGCGGCGCGGGAACGTCGGCGAATATGAACGCTAACGAAGTGCTGGCCAATATCGGTCTTGAGCTCACGGGTCACAAGAAAGGCGAGTACCAGTACCTGGAGCCGCACGACGATCTGAATATGTCGCAGTCGACCAATGACTCGTACCCCACAGCGATCAAAGTGGCGTTCATTTTGCGCAACGAGAAGTTGATTGCGGAACTCGAGAAACTGGCCAAGGCGTTCCGCGTCAAGGGCAATCAGTACTTGGAAATACTCAAGATGGGGCGCACGGAACTGCAAGACGCCGTGCCGATGACAGTAGGCCAGGAGTTCCACGCCTTTGCAGCGTCGCTCGAAGCGGAGATCCAGTTGTTGAAGGATGCGGAAAAGTACTTGTACACGGTAAACATGGGTGCCACCGCTATCGGCAGCGGCATCAACGTGCCCAAGGGCTATCCCGAAGCGTGTGCGGCGGAACTCGCCAAGCTGACCAAAAGACCTATCGTACCCGCAGCCGATATGTTCTCGGCAACGTGGGATCAGCAGGGGTTCGTTGTCTATTCGTCGGCGCTGAAAAGCGTGGCGATCAAGCTTTCGAAAATCTCCAGCGATTTGATCTTGCTAGCTTCCGGTCCCCGCGCGGGTCTCGCGGAGATAAACTTGCCCGCGCTGCAACCCGGTTCGTCCATCATGCCGGGCAAAGTGAATCCGGTGATTCCAGAACTGATCAACATCATCGCCTTCCGTGTGATTGGCAACGATGCGGGCATCGGCTTTGCCGCGCACAGCGGGCAGTTGCAGCTCAATGCGTACGAGCCGCTCGCCGGTTTGGCGGTCATGGAGTCTCAGCAGCTGTTGGTCAACGGTTCCAAGACGCTGCGTACCAAGTGCGTGGACGGCATTACGCTGAACGAAAAAGTGCTGGCGCAGTACATGGAGACCACGGTGGGCATCGTGACGGCGCTCAACCCGGTGATTGGTTACGAGAAAGCCACCGAGCTGGCGACGGAGGCGTACAGATCGGGCAAGGGCCTCTTGGAGATCATTCGCGAGAAGAAGGTGCTCACGGAAGATCAAATCAAGGATCTGCTCGATCCATCCAAACTCACCAATCTCGACAAGAGCAAGTATCCGAAATGAAAGTCGATCCGATCAAGACTTAGCTTTCAGGGGGCACCCTCTCCCGCGGGAGACGTCACGGGAGAGGGCCATAGTTCTACCGCGCCATCAAGTACGTCTTGAACCACTCCACTGCGGGCGTCGCGAACTGGTCGTGCTTCGGGCCCTGGTACGCTTCGAAGTGCCTGCCTTCCACGACCACGAGCTTCTTCGGTTCCTTCGCCCGGGCGAAGGCTTCCTTCTCGTCCGCGGTGGGAGTGATGTCGTCATTGCTCGCGATCACCATCAGCAGCGGCGTAGGCGACACGCGATGGATCACTGACGTGGGCGCGTAGGTCATGTGTGTATCCAGCGAATTGATGACCATCTTGTTGAGCCACGACGGAGCCGGCTTGGAAAGCTCCATGAATGCCTCGTACCACTCCTGCATCGGCCACACCGAGGGTTGATCCGCCGGCGCTGCGACCGCGATGTAGTTGAGCTTGCCCGTGGCCGCCTCGTCTGCGCGATTCTGTGCCAGCCAGGCGAGAAAACCCTCGCGCTGCTTCTCGGGCCACTTCGCCATGTAGGTATCCCACACGTCAGTGACCGGCACCTGAGCGACCACGGCCTTGATCCGGCGATCGTATGCACCGAGAAAGATCGCATGACCACCGCTGTAGGAAGTCCCCCAGACACCGATCCGAGCGGGATCGACTTCCTTCTGCGCCATGGTCCAAGTGATCGCATTGCGATAATCCTGGATCTGCTCGGGCCACAGCAACTGAGCGCGCGGTTCACCCTCGCTGCCGCCGAAGAAGCGATAGTCGAACACCGTCACCACGAAACCAGCGTTCGCGAACTTGCTGGCGAAGTTGTCGAGCAACATCTCTTTTACGGCGCTGAAGCCGTGGGCCATGACGACTGCCGGACGCTTCTCACCTTCCTTGAGCCCGTTCGGAACGTAATACCACGCCGCGCACTTGAGTCCCTGACTGGTAAACATTACGTCCTTACGCTCATAGCCGGCTGCCCACCCGGTCGCCGCGCTCGTCAGAGCGAGCAGCACCATAGCGATGGAAGCCGCCCAGCGATAGCAACTTGAAAGCGATCCCGCGTTCCTGGTATTCATCTAGACCCCTCCCCAATTAGTATTATTGATGCCCGGCACGAGCGCCGCGCCAAAATATGATGACAGAAACGGTGGCGAGGTCGCTACGGCGACCATTTCTCTGCTAGGCGGGCGGTTCGTTCCGGTAATGAACGCCGGAACGCACGCCTAGTTCCCAGTGAGGCTGAAACGGAGAGTATGCTGGGCGGGTACTAGTCTCGCATCCCGGCTCAGCCCGGAAAAATTCATAAAGGAGTTGGCGAGAATTCACTTTCGGGCCGCAGAACCCGCCTTCGGGGTACGCACTGGTACCTCTGCGCAACTGACCAATATCAGGCCCAGGACTACCGGCGCCAATTCAAGGAGGAGTTGCCATGAAGACCTTTGCAATCGCAGCACGGTACTCATTGATTCTCACGACCAGTTTCTTCGCCAGCCAGGCGTTGGCTATGGATTTCGTTCAGGCGGCACCGGCGCAAACCAAGGTGCTGGTCGATAACGAAAAGGTGCGGGTGATCCGTGCTACGTTCAATAAGGGCGACAAGATCCCGATGCACTCCCATCCGGATATCATCGTTTACGTGGTCAAGGGTGGTAAGGTCAAATTCACCAACGCGGATGGCAAGGTTATCGAGTCCGACGCGAAAGCCGGAGACGTGTCCTTCCGGCCCGCGGTCACACACTCGCACGAGCATCTCGACGGTGGCGAGGCGATAGTGATAGAACTAAAGAAGTAAGGGGTGGAAGGCGCGGCGGGAGAGGGATCTTGCCGCGTCACTTGACCGTTCTGGTCATCGGAATGACCTAGCCGCCAGGAAGCTTTCTCGCATTCTCGACTTCCTTCTCCATCCGTGTCGAGAGCTCGAGCAGGCGCTGCTCCGCTGCCAAGATCAGGTCTTGCTCGATGACCACGCCTGCGGGCACGAGGTTCCGTAGCCCTACGCTCGTGTCGACGAGTGAGCGCAGCGATTTCTCTAATCCGCCGGCAGCAAAGCGGTAGTTGAAGAAGCTCTTTTGGAGCCGTTGGTTGAGCGCGAGCGCTTGGCTGATCCAATCTTGTGAGCGCGTGCCGGCGGCGCGCAGATGGTTCTCGATCTCGCCGATGTCAACGCGCACGGCATCGCGGCCAGCATGCAGCGCGAGCTCTCTTCGCAGGAGCGCATGCACGTCGGTGACGTAAGCTTCGGCGGCCTGGACCAACGCTGGATTGATAGAAGCGTCCAAGCGCTGGATCTTCCCGACACTGGCCTCGAGCGCGGTGAAATGTGCCTCGAGTTTGACGCTTGCTTCTGCGTCCGTCGTCAACGTCCCGAGGGCCTCGCGCAGGCGGGTGGTCGAGTCTTGCACCACCACGACCACGTTCTGCCGCAGCTCGCGCTTCTGAGTCTCCTTGTACGCCCACCACGCCAGCGCGCAGACGAGCGCCAGAGCGAGCGTCCCGACACTGACCGTAGTCCAGGAATGCTTCGTCATTTCGATCGTCCTTACTCTGGGTTGATGCCCACTTCGCTGACGAACTGACTCCAGCCCTCGTGGTGGTTCTTGACGACGAGCTTTATCGTCTCGGTCTCTTCGAATGGGAGATCGCTTCGCCTTGACGCCCTTCAGCAGTCGATCTTGGGGGGTGGAGCGTCGATCAGCGTCGCAGTGTGCTCATCAGACCCTTCATGGCGCGGTCGAACAGCGGCGCCTCAGTCATGACGACCGCGCGGCCCGCACGCATCTCTCCCGCGAGCTCGTGGAGAGAGTACTCGCCCACGGTCTGCCCTTGCCAGTTGACGAACAGGTAGGCTGTCTTGAAAGGGCTAACGTAGGAGAGCTTGACCTGATGACGCTCCTTTTCATCGCGGAACTCGACCCAGGTCCCTTCGCTTAGGCCGCTAGCCATCCGGCTGTACTCATCGCCCTCCTTGACGGCAACTGCGGGAGCACCGGCGACGCTCGGCAGCTCGATCTCGTCTACCCGAATTTCGCCAGCACCGAAGGGGTTCTTCACAATGACAGTGGTGAAATCTAACGAGGTGGGGTCGGACTCGGTTTCGGTCCCCGCGGCAGGTTCCGGAGCTGGAGCGTTGCTCGCGGCCTGAGCCTTATCGGTACCTGCCGACCTTGCTGCGGGCACCTCGATGCTCACAGGAGGAATCTCCTCCGCCCTAGTTGCGTCGACCTTGGCTTCGGCGCTACCGGCCGCACTCGGTTCCGCGGTAGCAGTCGCGTTCGGTTCCACCGCTGGCTCACTAGCCACGATGGGGTCGTTCATGGCCTTGGTGTGGAGCTTCATCAGATCGGCGAGAAAGGCCTTACGCGTCGGCTCCTTTGTGCCCACGATCTGCATCCCAGCGGCCAGACGCCTCAGCAGACCGGGCAGCAGCGCTGCGAGCTTGCGGCGCTCCTCGCGTGAGGGCTTGGAACCGACACTCCAGATGAGGTGGTCCATGGTCTCGAGCGCACTCTTCCATGCATCACCATCCTTGCCGCGTTTGGCATAGGTAATCAACAGCAGCTTGAACCACTGCTGAGCCAGGAATTTCAACACGACGCTCGGCATCGAACCGGCGCGTAGACGCGTCTTGATCTCGTCGCGAGCGAGCGCCTTTGCGACGCCGAGCCTCTCCTTCTGTTCCATGCGCGTTGCCGCGCTACGCGTCTCTTCTTCGACGCGCTCGTCCTTCTGCGCAATCACCGCCTTCAGTTCTTCGCGCAGAACATCGAAGATCTCGAGGCTCTCCTCGAAACCGTTGGTCAGCTTCTCGACGACGGTTTCGACTTGCTTGTAGAGCGCATTCGAAGGTCCGAAATCGGAGGGCAGTCCCACTGCCAACTCGCCCAGAGTATCGAGCATCTGCCGCGCGGGATGAGTGCGCTCGGAGAAGAAGGTCTTGTCGAGGATTGCGACTTTCAGCATCGGGATTTGTAGACGGCCGACGAGCCACTTCATCCCATCCGGAATTTTGGGGTCCTCGAAAATCTGATCGAACAGCATCGCCATGATGTCGAGGGTGGCCACGTCCATCTCGCCCATGCCGGTGCCAACGCTGGTGGCTTTGAGCTCGCGCAGGACGTTGGTCGCACCGGCTTCGGTCGCAGTGGCCGGCAACGCCAATGTCCCGCCCGCCAGGCTGAAGTCGCCCTGCTGCATGCGCGTGAGCGAGCCAAGCAGCGCCGCCCCTTGGAGCAACGCGGCAACCCCGTCTGCCTGGCCAGACTGCGCGAGGATAGTAGGGAAGCCCGGTATCTGGATGGGAGCCTGCGAGGCACCGCCGGGACCCCCTTGGGGCGCGACACCCGGCGCGGGCTGCCCCATCGCCTTGGCGTTGGCGGCGACCAGGCTTTGCAACACGGAAAAAATGTCCTGCCCGCCGCCCTGCGGGGCAATCCCTGTCGCTCCAGGCGTCACGCCTGCGAGTGCCGCCGCCACGTCCGCGAATGCTGGCGGCGCGGTGCCACCTTCCTGATCGCGAGATCGACCATAGCGGATCTTAGGCAGGATCGAGCGCTGCACCAGCAATGCGTTCACAGCCTTGTAGATGGAGCGGATGTCGTCGAGCACGTGATCGTCGAACAGCCTGAGGATCACCATTCGGATTCGAATGTCGGATTCGATGTCGCGGGAGGCATGCTTGAAGGCGTCGCAGATGGCCTGCGGACTGAACGGGTTATTGTCGGCCTGCAAATTGGCATCCCCGAGCAGAACGCCTACACGTTGGTCGAGAGCTCCGAGCTCCTCCTCGCAGTAGCCGCGCAGTCTCCCAGCCATCTCTTTGACTTTGAGGGTCTCATTGAGGTCGTCCTCTTCCACCAGACCGAGCTCGAGCGAGGTGTCGGCGTAATCCGAGAAACTCGCCTTTGTTTTGCGCGCTTGGCCCGCGCGATTGTCGAACTCCGTCAGGTAGCGGACGCGGAAACGCTCCTCCATAGCTTCCCGCTGGGGAAGCAGTTTTTCTTTGGTCTCCATGTACAGCTTCTGCGTTTCGCGATCCTGGGTCGCCTTGCTGAGCTCCCAGAGCGTGTCCTCTGCTTTGTGGAGCATGCTTTTGAGCGACTCCGAGAGGCGTTCGCGCGTCAGGTTGCGGCACTCATCCAGCAGGTGTTCGAATTGTTGAGCGTGCTGCGAAGGGTCAGGGCGAGCCGGCGCGTTGAGTTGGATGACGTTAGACACGGTGTCGTCGCTCATGGTCTTCCATCCCGGGAGAGGGGACGGTGGAAATACTGCGAAGGAGCCAACTGGAACATCAGACAAGTCCGAGCATTGATTTTTGCAAAACGGCCTTTCACACACCCGGATCGCGATTTTGGGGTGGTGACAGTGCACTAGGGCGCTTGATCCATGCAAATTGCGGGCCTTGCTAGTCGGCGCCGCCAGCGCGATACCGCGCGGGAGGCGACGTTGGCTGGTAGGGGCGTTAGACGGCGGTCTGGACGGCTGCTTTTGGCCTAGAAGCGGTGGTTCCGACCCAATACCATGAGGCGCTCAGGCATCGGTAATTGTTCCTATCGAACCGA
>Ga0207689_10004490_pt1 | contig 12646 bp, 12 predicted proteins | sample KBSMisM52_FD_184312 | JGI IMG/M metagenome (GOLD analysis project Ga0207689, IMG submission 184312) | Miscanthus rhizosphere microbial communities from Kellogg Biological Station, Michigan, USA - KBS Miscanthus M5-2 (SPAdes) (version 2) | ecosystem: Host-associated > Plants > Roots >... | reverse complement strand
GAGGGCGAGCAGCTCATCCAGCGAGGCGCGCGACAGCGGCGTTCTCTCGGCCGTGGCCTGCATCGACGCGGGCCGAGCGGGGACTTCTCGACAAGTTCCAAGCGGAGTCTGCACGGGCGAAGGCGTGATCAAGGTCCTCGTGGTCGACGATTCCGCGCTGGCCCGAAAGCTCTTCGGGGGCGTGCTGGCCACCGAAACCGACATGGAGGTCCGATTGGCCCGAAACGGGCTCGAGGCGCTGGAGCAGCTCGAGAGCTTCCGGCCCGACGTCATTACGCTCGACGTCCACATGCCCGGAATGAACGGTCTCGAGTGCCTCGACCGGATCATGGTGGAGAGGCCGTGTCCCGTCGTCATGGTGTCGACGTTGACGGCTGAAGGTGCGGACGCGACGCTTGCGGCGCTGCGCCTGGGGGCCGTGGATTTCGTGCCGAAGCCCGAAGGCACGGTGTCGCTGCGCATGGCGCAATTTGCGCCAACCCTCATCCAGAAAGTGCGTGCCGCTGCTTCGGCGAAATTGAGGGCGAGTCAGCGGCTCAGGGAAAAGGTGCAGCACCGCATCGGTGGCGCAGCCGCCGCGCGGCACATACCTCTCGCGACCGCGGCACGAGGTGTCGCTTCCAGCGCGGCCAAGGGCCAAGGGCTCGTCGTCGTCGGCACCTCCACCGGAGGACCTCCGGCGCTGGAGGCCTTGCTCTCGGCGCTTCCGGCATCGTTTCCGTGGCCCATTGTCGTCGCCCAGCACATGCCGGCGAGCTTTACCGGAGCGCTGGCGGGACGACTCGACGGCATTTGCGCAATTCGGGTGCTGGAAGTGGTGCGGCCGACCATCCTGCAACCAGGGTGCGCCTATATCGCTCGCGGCGACGCGGATCTGATCATCGCGCGCAGAGCCGCCGGATTGGTTGCGATGGCGGCACCCGCCCAGGCCGACTATCCGTGGCATCCAAGCACCGACCGCCTGGTACGGTCTGCAATGGAGCACGTGCCGGCGAGCCAGCTGATCGGGGTTCTGATGACGGGCATGGGCAACGATGGGGCGGAGGCGATGGCGCTACTCCACGCCAAAGGCGGGAAAACGATTGCCGAGGCCGAAGAAACGGCGGTCGTGTGGGGCATGCCGGGCGAGCTGGTGAAAGCGGGCGGGGCGGATTTCGTGTTGCCCCTGCCCAACATTGCGGACCGACTGCAAAGGCTGACCCCGAGCCATGCCGCTCATCCGTAAGCCCGCGGGATCGAGTTCTCCCCCGTCGCGGGACCCGGTCTCGGTTCGCACGGCGCTCACGAGCGGCACCGACGACGAGCGCTGGGCGGCCGCGCGCGCGGCACCGGACATGCCGGAAGGGGTCGACGCGTTGGGCGACGCTCTCGCGACCGAGCACAGCACTCGTGTGCGCGAGGCCATTTTCACGAGTCTTGCCCGGATCTGCACGGCCCGAAGCGTCGAACGGGTCGTTCCCTATCTGCGATCCGATGACGCCAGCCTTCGCACCGGCGCCCTGGATGCGCTCCGCGCGATGAAGACCGTCGTGGGGCCGTATCTGCCACGGTTGTTGCACGACGAGGATGCCGATATCCGCCTGCTGGCGTGCGAGCTTGCGCGAAATCTGCCGAGCGAAGAGGCTACGCGCCTGCTCTGCGGGCTTCTCGATTCCGAGCGCGAGTCGAATGTCTGCTCAGGGGCCGTGGAAGTGCTCGCCGAGGTCGGCGGTCGCGAAGCCCTGCCGGTTCTCGAGCGCTGCGCGGACAGATTTCGCGGGACGGCGTTTCTCGAATTCTCGATCAGGATAACCGTCGATCGAATTCGCGCGCAGTCGTCCCCGCCACGTGAGTGAGCTCCCGGCGATTACCGAGGAAGAGCTGCGCCGATTGTGCGACTTTCTCTACAGGCGCACCGGCATGGTCTTCACCGAAGCCAAGCGGTACTACGTGGAACGCCGCGTGTTCGAACGCATGGCGGCCACCGGGTCCGGAACGTTCGCGAGCTACTTTGCCCGGCTGCGAAGCGACGCCGAGGGAGAGGTGGAATACTTCGTCAATGCCTTCACCGTCAACGAGACCTATTTCTACCGCGAGGACCACCAGTTGCGTTGCCTCACGGCCGAGCTCCTCGCCGACAGGCTGCGACTCAAGGGGCAGGAACATGCGATCCGAATCTGGTCCGTGCCGTGCTCGACGGGCGAGGAGCCCTATTCGATTGCAATCTGGCTGCTGGAAAACTGGCCAATGGTCGACAAGTATGAAATCGAGATCGTCGGGTCGGACATCGACACGGGCGTTCTGGAGAGGGCGCGCAGCGGCGTCTTCGGAAAGCGCGCACTGATGCGCCTTTCGCCCTACCTCGTGGAAAAGTACTTCGCGCCGGCGGGATTCGAGACATGGAAAATTCTCGACGACCTGCGCAATTCCGTCCGATTCTCGCGCGTCAATATCGTCGAGCCTGCCGAGACGCGGCCCCATGGCCAGTTCGACGTCATTTTTTGCCGCAACGTGCTGATTTATTTCGACGACGCTTCCCGCCGCGTCGCGGCCGAAAATCTCTATGAGAACCTGGCACCGGGCGGGTACATCTGCCTTGGACACTCCGAGTCGATGAGCCGCATAACGCCTCTGTTCGAAGTCCGCCGCTTCGCCGACGCCATCGTTTATCAGAGGACGGTGGGGGAACCCCATGGCTGAAGAAGCGAAGAAACGCGTGATGGTGGTCGACGACGCAGCGCTGGTTCGCCTTTACTATCGCGACACGCTGGAGCATGCGGGCTTTCACGTCGACGAGGCCCTGAACGGACTCGAAGCGCTCGAGAAGTTGCTCACCGCGCCCGTCGCGCTGCTCATCGTCGACATCAACATGCCGCAGATGGACGGCTTGACGTTTGTCGACGCCGTGCGCCGTCGGGAGATGCCGTTGGCGTCCACTCCGGCGCTGATAACGAGTACCGAGGGTGGAGCGCAGGATTTCGCGGCGGCCCGGGCCGCGGGCGCCAATTTCTATCTGGTCAAGCCGGTCACTCGTGAAAGGCTCCTGGAAGTCACCGCGATGCTCTGTGGAACGGCCGCATGAACGAGTTCGTCGCGCAGTTTCTGGTCGAATCGCGCGAGCATATCGAGCAGGCGACCGCCGACCTGCTTGCGTTGGAGAACGCACCGGAAGACCGCGAACGCCTTGACAGCGCTTTTCGCGCCTTTCACACGCTCAAGGGGAGCGCCGGAATCGTCGATTTCGCGGCCATGTCCGACGCGGTTCACGCCGCGGAAGAGGTGCTTTCGGAAGCCCGGCTCGGAATGCGCGCGATAACGCCCGTGTCGATCGGCGATTGCCTCGCTTGCCTTGACCAGGTGATCCAATGGCTCGACGCCATGGAAGGCACGGGCGAGCTTCCCGAGCACGCGACAGCAGAATCGCAAGCCGTTGTCGAACGCTTCGCGCGCTCCGCAGGCGGGAGGCCGCCTGGCGCAGTCTCAGCGCCGGGATCGATGCGCGAGACGTGGGCGGAAGAACTCAGGGCGAGGGACGCGACGCTCGGCGCGAAAGTCCGGACAGCGATTCGCTATGCCCCGGAAGCCGACTGCTTTTATGAAGGCGACGATCCGCTCGCCCGTATTGCGGCATTGCCAGGATTGCTGGCCATCGATGCCGAGCCGGCGTCGCCGTGGGCGCCGCTCGAGGAATTGGACCCGTTCGCGTGCAATCTCGTCGTTACGGCGTTGACGTCGAGCTCACGCTCGGAGGTCGCCGCCTCGATGGGGGACGCGCTCCCCCGGTGCGACATCCAGGAGCTTGTCGATGATGATCGACTCGGTGCCGGCCGCAGCCTGCCTCCACTGGCGCGCGAAATACTGGAACGCCAGATTGCACTGCTCGGCGAAACTGGCGTGCACGGTGCAAAGGGACGCGTGGCGTCTGCCGGACTCGTCGCGGCAAACGTGCTGCGTCATCTGGGACGGTCCGCCGATGCGGAGCAAATCGCTCGAGCCCTGGCGACGACGCTGGCCGGCAACGACGCGCGGAGCCTGCGGGAGGCCATCGATCTGGCGCTGAGTGAGGCGCCACCGCCGGACGCAGCGCCATCCTCACCGGCCGATGCGCAGACGACGGCACGGACGTTGCGCGTCGATGCCGCTCGCATCGACGCGCTGGTGAGCTTGACCGGCGAGCTCACGGTGGCCAAGAACGCCATCGGCCACGCCGCGAAGCTGGCGCAGGAGAGCGACTCCGGGCTGGCCGTGCTGCTCAAGGACAGGTTTGCGACGCTGGATCATCTGGTCGGCGAATTGCAGCGATCCGTGCTGGGAATGCGCGTTTTGCCGTTACGCCAGGCGTTTGCCCGGCTCCCGCGCTTGCTTCGGGAAATGTCGAGCGACCTCAAAAAGCCAGCACGACTCGTCGTCGAAGGCGCGGAGACGGAAGCGGACAAGGCCATCGTCGAGATGCTGTTCGAGCCGCTGCTGCACGTATTGAGAAACGCCATGGATCACGGTGTCGAGAATGTTTCGACGCGCGCTGCGCAAGGCAAGCCGCCCGTCGCGACCATCCGTCTCCGCGCGGGACGGCAGGGCGAGCACGTCGTCGTGGAAGTGAGCGACGACGGAGCGGGAATCGACGTCGCGCGGATTCGTCAGGTCGCGCTGGAACGCGACATCATCCCGGAAGACCTGGTTGCCGCCATGAGCGACCAGGAGGCCACGAACATGATCTTCGAGCCCGGATTTTCGACGGCCCGGGTCGTCACCGGCCTGTCGGGGCGCGGCGTCGGCATGGACGCGGTTCGCACTTCCGTGAGCCGGCTGGGCGGCCAGGTCAGCGTCGAGAGCCGCGCCGGCCACGGCACCACGGTGCGATTCACGCTCCCCTTCAGCGTCATGATGACGCGGGTCATGGTCGTCCGCGCGGAGGAGCAAAGCTTCGGCATCCCTCTCGACGCGGTCGTGGAGACGCTGCGCATCGACGCCGATCGAATCGCTCCGATAGGGGCGGCGCAAGCGGTCGTCCTGCGAAATCGGACGATTCCCGTCGTCGCCCTGGCCGGGGCGCTCGGACTGACGCAGGACGGGCGGCCGACCGCCGAAGCCACGCTCGTCGTGACGAAGATCAACGGCCTCTACGGGGCCCTGCGCGTCGATCGGATCGGCGAGCGCATGGAGGTGATGCTCAAGCCCCTGGACGGCCTGCTCGCGGGAATGCGCGGCGTCGCCGGCTCTACGCTCCTCGGAGATGGTAGTGTGCTCCTGGTTCTGGACCTGGGGGAGCTCTTTCAATGACAGTGCGCGTGGTGAGCGACGGCACCATCGAGCTGGCCGGTGTTTGCCCGAACGAAGACGCGGAAAGGCTTCAGCAGCACTTGATCGCCGATCCTCAAGCTCGGGTCGACTGGCGGTCGTGCATCGCTGCCCACACTTCGGTCATTCAGATCCTGCTCGCGGCAACGCCGGTTCTCCATGGACCTCCGGCGGGCGAATTTCTGCGAGACCACATCGCTCCATTGATGCAGCGCCACGGATGTGAATCGGCAGGGAGCAACCCCCCAGCGGTAGACTGACCCTATGCGACGCACCGCACAGACGTAACCGGACACGAAGGAAAAAATGCCCTACAAAATCCTGATAGTCGACGACAGCAAGCTTGCCCGCATGGCGGTGACCAAGGCGCTGAACGTGCTCCATCCGGACTGGGTCCGGCTCGAGGCGGCCAGCGCCGACGAAGCGCTGGCGGCGGTGAAGAAAGAACATCCGGACATCGCGCTGGTGGACTTCAACATGCCCGGGGGAAACGGCCTCGATCTGGCGGCCGCGTTTCGCGAGTCGAACCCACGGATGCCCGTGGCGGTGGTCTCGGCGAATCGCCAGCGCGAAATTGTCAGTCGGGCCCGCACCATCGGGGCAGCGTTTTTGAACAAACCCTTGACCGAAGAAGACCTGGACGCGTTTCTGAAAGCGGCTGTGCAAAGTCTGACGAAAGCTCGATCGTGAAACCAGGGCCCACTCTCGTCCTCGATGAACTCGAACTGGACGCGCTCACGGAGCTCGTCAACCTGGGGATCAGCCAATCCGCGATCAGTCTCGCTGAAATGGTCCGCGACGAGGTGACGCTATCGGTACCCAACGTCGCGCTCGTCAGTCGCGACGAAGCCATTCGCACGCTGGGGGAGCGCGAGGCCAAGAACCTCGTCGCGGTGCACCAGGTCTTCGAGGGCGATATCACCGGACGAGCGCTGCTTATCTTTCCGGAAGCCAGGAGCCTCGAGCTTGTCCGGGCCGTGATCGGCGGTTCGCTTTCCATCGAGGAGATCATCGAGCTGGAGCAGGAGGCGTTGGCGGAAACGGGAAACATCATTCTCAACGGGTGTCTCGCCACGATGGCGAATCAGCTCCATCGCAGTCTCAAGATCTCGCTGCCGGAGATTCTGCACGGGGAAGGCAAGGAGTTCTTCAACCTGGCGCCGCCGCCCGATCCCGGCGATGTCGTCATGTTCATCTATATCAATTTCGCCGTGCGGAACAGCGATATCCAGGGCTACATCGCCATGCTGCTGGACATGCCGTCCATCGCAGCGCTGAAGGCTCTTCTCGTGGAGTACATCAGCCGCGTGGCAGGAGAATCGCCCGCCTGACCGATGGTCGACAAGCAAATGCAGCCCCTGCAGTCCGTTCTGGATGCCCTGGATGCAGGGCTGATCGTATTGGACCGGGGCCGGCGGATCGTGCAGTGGAACGCGTGGATGGCATCGGCAAGCGGCCATGCCGCCGCCGATGTGCTCGGGGAGCCGTTGGACAAAGTCTTCCCCGGCGTCGTCGCGGGACGGCTCAATGCGGCCGTTGCGTCCGCGCTCGATTCCGGCGTGTCCAGCCTCCTCACGCACGCGCTGCACCCGCTGCTCTTTCCGCTCAAAACCCGTTCCGGCCGCAGGCTGTTGCACGATGTGACTGTCTTTTCCGTCGACACGGGCACCCATCCGACCTGTCTCGTCCACATTTCCGACGTCACCATGGAAGTGCGGCGCGAGCGCTATCTGCGCGACCGCCAGAATGCGCGCTACGACGCGATACTGGCGAGCGCTCCCGACGTGATCCTGACCCTGGATGGCGAGGGCGTCATTCGCTTCGCCAATCGCGCCGCCGTCGTCCATTTCGGGTACTCCGAGCAGGAGCTCATCGGCAGTCCGGCCGCCATGCTGTTCGAGCCCGAAAGCCACTGGGCGGACGCGTGGCGCCGCGTGCTGGCGGAGGGAAAGCCGCAGCAGCCGGTCGAGCTGGTGGCGCACCGCAAGGACCGGTCGTTGAGCTACTTCTCGTTGTCGGCTTCGCGGTGGCAGGATGCCTCGCACGTCTTCGTCACCGCGATCCTTCGCGACATCAACGAGCGACGCGCCGCGGACGCGGCCTTGAGGGCGAGCGAGGAGCAGGCGCGCGGAGCCGCGGCGGCTCTCGCGGATCTCAACCTGACGCTCGAGCAGCGCGTGCAGGAGCGAAGCGCCCAGCTTCTGAAGGTCGAGGAGGCGCTGCGGCAGAGTCACAAGATGGAAGCGATCGGGCAGCTCACGGGCGGTATCGCGCACGATTTCAACAATCTTCTGCAAGGCATCTCCGGCGCGCTCAACATGGTGCAGAAGCGAGTGAGGGAAGGGCGCATCGGCGAGGTCGACCGTTTCGTGAAGGGTGCGCTCTCGTCGGCCGAACGCGCTTCCGCACTGACGCATCGCCTGCTTGCCTTCTCGCGCCGGCAGCCCGTCGATCCACGTCCGATAGACATGAATCAATTGATTGGCACGATGGAAGAGCTGCTCCGCCGATCGATTGGCGAAAAGATCCGGATGCGGGTCGACGAAGGGCTGGATCTCTGGCTGGTGCGGTGCGATGCCAATCAAATGGAAAATGCGCTCCTCAATCTTGCGATCAATGCGCGCGACGCCATGCCCGACGGAGGGACGCTCACCATCGCCACCTCGAATGAGCGCTTCGACGCCCTGCAGGCGTCGATACGCGACCTGGAGGCCGGCGAATACGTCCGCATAACGATCAGCGACAGCGGCGTCGGGATGCCGCCCGAGGTGCAGGCGCGTGCGTTCGATCCGTTCTATACGACGAAGCCCATCGGCAAGGGCACCGGACTAGGGCTGTCGATGATCTACGGGTTTGTGGGGCAATCCCATGGTTCGGTCCGCATCGAGAGTCACGTCGGAAAGGGCGCGATGATCGAAATCTGCCTGCCGCGGTTCCATGGCAATTTGGAGCCCGCCGAGAGAAACGACATCGGCTCCGTCGCTTCGCATGCCGGCAGCAACGAAGTCGTTCTCGTCGTGGAAGACGAAGACATCGTCCGGTTGCTGGTGGTGGAGGTGCTGCGGGACCTGGGCTACCGTGCGCTCGAGGCCAGCGACGGGCCGGCCGGATTGCGCATCCTGCAATCGCCACAGCGAATCGACCTGCTGGTCACGGATATCGGTTTGCCCGAGCTCAATGGGCGACAGCTTGCCGATGCTGCCCGCGCCAAGCGGCCCGACCTGAAGGTTCTGTTCATGACGGGCTACGCCGAGAGCGCCGCCAGCGGTGACTTCCTGGACAAAGGGATGCACATCGTAAGCAAACCGTTCACCATGGAGAACCTCGCCGCGAAGATCCGGGAGATGATCGAATTCGTTCAACCTCGATGAACGATGAGCCACTGGTCAAACGAGCGAAAGCACGGAGGCGTGCATGACTGCCATCACGGCTGCGGACCTTGCCCGCTGGGTCGGCAAGACCGAGACGGCCACCGACACGATCACCGCAACGCCTTACGCGGCGCTCTCCGCCACGCTCGATCGCGATCCCGGGCAGGCGCCGGCCGGAACGCCGCTTCCGCCGCTGTGGCATTGGCTCTACTTCCTTCCGCTCTATCGGCAATCGGAGGTCGGGCCCGACGGCCACGCACAGCGCGGCGGCTTTCTTCCGCCGGTTCCGCTGCCGCGACGGATGTGGGCTGCGAGCCAGCTCGAATTCAAACGGCAACTGCGCGTGGGCGACGCGATCCGCCGCGTCTCGACCATCACCGACGTCAGCGAAAAGTCGGGCCGCACGGGCGCGCTCGTGTTCGTTAAAGTCCGGCACGAGATCCGGGCGAACGATGAAGCGTCGCCGGCGATCGTCGAGTTCCACGACATCGTCTTCCGCGAAGCGCCGAAGGATGTCGACGTGTCGCCACCGAGAGTCGCGCCGGCGCAAAGCCGCTGGCAACGCCGCGTAGTGCCGGATGCCGTGCTGCTCTTCCGATATTCGGCGCTGACGTTCAACGCACATCGCATTCACTACGATCGGAAGTACGTGACCGGGGTCGAGGGGTACCCTGGCCTGGTTGTCCACGGTCCGCTGATCGCCACGCTGCTGCTCGACCTGCTGCGCGAGAAGCTGCCGGACGCGACGGTGCGAAGATACGAGTTTCGTGCGGTGCGCCCGCTTTTCGACACCAATGCGTTCGACGTCTGCGGGGAGCCCGCGCAGGACGGCAGGAGCGTGCGGCTGTGGGCAAAGGACCACGAAGGCTCGCTTGCGATGGACGCCACCGCAGAGATCGACTGACAGGGGTTCCGATGAGACTGCCGATCGGCTTCACGCTGTGGCCGCCATGACATCCGACAGTCACCGCTCGCGGGATGCCGTTCCCGACCTTCCCGTTACGTACCTGTTCGTGCCCGGCAATCGCCCGGACCGGTTCGACAAGGCGGTCGCTTCGGGCGCCGGCGCGGTCATCGTCGACCTCGAGGATGCCGTGGGACCTGCCGACAAGGCGGCATCACGATCGGAATTCGCATCGTGGTACGGCAGGCGGGGCGCGGCCGCGGACCGGATCCTGCTGCGGATCAACGACGCCACCACGCCGTGGCACGACGCGGATATGGCGCTAGTCGCGCAAGCGGAAGTCCGTGGCGTCCTGCTGCCGAAGGCCGAGAGCGTGGAGCAGATCGAGCGTCTCGGATCGGCGCTGGGCGCGCGCGGTTTCGTCATCCCGATCGTGGAGACGGCGAAGGGCATCGTCAACGTCGATGCTTTGGCCGGCGCGGCACGCGTCCAGCGCATTGCCTTCGGCAACCTCGACTATGTGCTGGATCTCGACCTCTCGGGCGACGAGCGCGGCTTGCTCTATCCAGCGGCCCGCATCGCCGTCGCGTCGCGCGCGGCAGGGATCGCGCCGCCGATCGCCGGCGTGACGCCGGAGATTGGCGACAAGGCCAGGCTGCTCGCCGATCTCGCGTTCGCGCGTGCCTGCGGCTTCGGCGCGAAGCTCTGCATCCACCCCGCCCAGATCGAGCCGATCCACGCAGCGATGCGGCCCAGCGAAAGCGAGGTGGCCTGGGCGAAGCGGGTAGCGGAGGCCGCCGAAGCAAGCGGGGGCGCGGCCGTTCAGGTCGACGGCAAGATGGTCGATCGGCCGGTGATCGAGAAGGCGCTGCGCATCCTCGCGCGGAGCTGATCGCGCCATTTGCAGGCCACCCTGGTGTTGGATCAGATGTCAAAACGGCGAGTCCTACATCCGATTCAGCCAATGCCGATGCACGCCGGGCGGGCGTGTCGACATGATCGTCAGTGGATTTTGTCTACGCGGGGGTAATGATGAAGACGATGACTTGCAGGCAACTCGGCGGGTCGTGCGACGAGCAGCTGTCGGCGAATTCATGGGACGAGATGGTCAAGACCATGACGAAGCACGTGCTCGAGAAGCATCCCGACGTGGCGAAGCAAATGGAAAAAATGCACAACGAGGATCCGAAGAAATGGGGTCGGGAAATGAAGCCCAAATGGGAAGCGACGCCCGAAACCTCGCCCGCGTAGCATCGGGCTTTACGGTTGCCTGACTCCGGGCGGCGTCCATCCGCCCCGCGATCGCTTGCGTGGCCACGGAAGCGATGATGGCGGCCATTTACGCGGAGCGATGGTTCTGCAACCATAGCGCTACGGAGATGCCGTGTGCACCGGCCGCGATCGGTGATATGGCCCGACAGATCATCAATGCGGTAGACTCGCGACTTTCCCTGCATCGAGAGTTATGCGCATCCCTGCTGATTGCTTCGATGATGCGGTCCTGCCGCAAACGGACCGGTTTCCATGAAGTGCCCCGCCTCTGATCGCGGCGTCGTTGGCAGCCGAGCGGCCGCGATCGCCGCCAGCGTACTCGCACTCGCATGTTCCGGCATCGCACGCGCGTCGTTCCTCCAGGGCGAGGCGCTCGACACGATGGCCGACTGGATCGCGATCTTCGTGATCATCGTCGTGCCGATCGGCGTGATCGTCGTTTTCTGGCTCGTCCACATCCTTCCCGAGAAGGTCGCCGAGAAGCGGCATCACCCGCAGCAGGCGGCGATCAATTGCCTCTGCCTGCTGTCGCTCGTCTTCGGAGGCCTGCTCTGGCCCATCGCCTGGCTCTGGGCGTATACGAAGCCGATCGGATACCGGATGGCCTACGGCACCGAAAAGCACGACGACTACTTCGTCGAAATGGCGGATCGTGCCAAGGAAGGGAAGTTGCTGGCGGACGAGATAGCCCATCTGCGCGACGAGCTCGACACGATGGCGGCCAGGGGCAACCTGCCCCCGGCGTTGCGCCAGCTGCGGGCCGAACTCGATGCCGTGCCCACGCGTGCGAAGGATGTTCCGAATTCGCCGCCGGCCCCGGGGGAGAAGGCCTAAGTGGAAGCCATTCTCCTCGGAATCTACGGGTTTTTCGTCTGGCTGATTTTCATCAAGTTCAAGTGGTTGCCGTGGAACATCACGTCGCAGGTGATTGTCGCGATCATCCCGATCGTCGGCATGGCGGTGCTGATCCTCACGCTCAACGTCGTCGCGCCGTCGTCGACCAAGCTCCGCGTCTTCAAGTACACGGTGCCGATCGTCTCGCAGGTCAGGGGGCGCGTGCTCGAGGTTCCCGTCGAGGAAGGCAATCGGCTCGTACGGAAGGGAGATGTGCTCTTCCGCATCGACCCCGTGCCGTATCAGCTCGAGTTCAACAGCCTTCAGGCACAGCTTGCCACCGCGGAAGCCGGACAGCGCGAGCTGTTCGAATCGCAAAAGGGCGCGAACGCCAGGACCGCCGAAACCCGCGCCGCGATCCAGCAGGCGACGTCGCGAATCGCCGAGGTCACGGCCCGTCTGGACCTCGCGCGGAGGCGCGTGGCCCAGACGCGCGAGCTCGCCGCTTCCGGCGCGGGGAATCGCTTCGATCTCGAGCAGGCGCAGACCAATCTCGCCGAAACGGTACCCGCCGTTGCGCGATTTGCGCTAGAGTGCATCGGAAACAGCGATGCACTCTACCATAATGTTGAGCACACGCTTCTCGTCACGCTTGTAGGACACGATATCCTGCGCGGCCGTTCGTTGCATGATCCCATGACGGCGGACGATTACGCGCATGTCATCATTGCCTGCCTCACTCATGACATCGGTTATGTCCGTGGCCTGTTCATGGAGGACGACCACGATGGCTTCGTGGTCGATTCATCCAAGAACAAGATAAAACTGCCGCGCGGTTCCTCGGATGCAGGGTTGATGCAGTACCACGTCGACCGCTCGAAGCTCTATGTGATGAAGAGGATCGAGGAGGTCACCAAGCTGAACCGACAGCGCATCGCCGATGCGATCGAGGGCACCCGGTTTCCGCCGCGTGAGGGCCAGGAATGCG
>Ga0207689_10004488_pt1 | contig 12647 bp, 11 predicted proteins | sample KBSMisM52_FD_184312 | JGI IMG/M metagenome (GOLD analysis project Ga0207689, IMG submission 184312) | Miscanthus rhizosphere microbial communities from Kellogg Biological Station, Michigan, USA - KBS Miscanthus M5-2 (SPAdes) (version 2) | ecosystem: Host-associated > Plants > Roots >... | reverse complement strand
CTACCGACAATGTTCCATCTCAATCTACTGTATCTGACAATACTACCGACAATGTTCCATCTCAATCTACTGTATCTGACAATACTACCGACAATGTTCAACTAGTAGAAAACCTGGTAGAAAACGATACCACAGCAGATAAGATAAAAGAGATAGAGAACAGTCCGAATCAAGACAACGGTTTGATTAGAGTGAACCTAAATACTGCGCAAAATCAAAGAGTAGAAGAAGGTTCGTTAGTAAAAATTAAGGGAATTTCAATTCATGATTCTGGTAACGAAAAGTTATCTTTCACATGGAAGCAAACGGGAGGAGAACCTATAAAACAAGAAGACGCTCATATATCATCTCAAACACTTGCCTCTGATATAGCTCCACAGATTGGAGGAAATGTAACAAACCTGATGTTCGAAATAACAGTTCCACAGGTTACCACAAATGATAACAAATTAACCTTTGAAATCACTGCAAAAGACGATAAAGGTCACTCTGCAAGTGATAGTTTTGATATATTTGTAGATAAGAAAACTGAATTTGTAGGAACCGGTGATATACAAGATAGGCCAAATATTGTCGAGAATTCCATAAATGAGGAACAAAATAAGAATGACCTTCCATTAGTTACACCCAGGGTGGGTGATAAACCAATAGATATATCAGCCTCGTGAGACAAGGGCTTTAGTTTTGTTAATATATGGGGTTCATTCGGTAAGGGTAACGGTAGATTTGATGGACAGAATGATGTTGATGCCCTTAAAGGTCATGTGTACGTTGCTGATTACGCTAACCATAGGATTCAAGTTTTCGATACCAAGGGAAATTATCTGACAAAATGGGGAACATATGGGGATGAGAATGGTCAAATCCATAAAGCTTCAGCTTTGAGCATTGTACCGTCAGGAAATATTTATTTGAGTGATCAGTTTAACTATCGTATACAAGAATTTACAGCTAACGGTACTTTTGTTACTACTTGGGGTACTAAGGGAGAAGCAAACGGACAATTCCTTCATCCACACGTTCCTGCAGTTGACTCTGAAGGAAACGTCTATGTTAGTGATAGGGATTTGGCAAACGTCCAGAAATTTACGGATGATGGCAAATTTATTATGAAGTGGGCTGAAGAAGGTTCAAACGACGGTCAGTTGTCAAAACCAGAAAGCGTCATCATTGATTCAAAGGATAATGTTTATGTGGCTGATTTTGGAAACCATCGGATACAAAAATTCAACAAAGATGGCCAGTTTATCTCAAAGTGGGGTTCTAAGGGAATTGGAGATGGTGAATTCAATGGACCTGCAGGTCTGTCAATTGATAAAAATGACAACATATATGTCACGGACAAGAACAACAATAGAATACAAGTATTCTCTGCTAACGGAACATTTCTTACTAAATTTGGCTCAGAAGGTGACGGATCGGGTCAGTTTATTTTACCAGAAGGAGTTGGAGTTGACGTGGATACAGGTCTTGTATATGTTGCTGATACTGGTAATCATCGTATTCAAGTGTTTAAACCACTGGATTCATCCACTCTTGCCGCTTAGATGATGGAGGTATTCTAAATTAGCAATTGACCTACATGAACACATGATAATGAAGGGAAAAAATTAAAATCAGAAATTAAACCAAACTTACCATTCCCTTATCTGGGACCTTATTTGGAATTTGGAACTATTTTGTATACAGCTCCTTCGTCAACTCCTCTATAGGCCGAAACTACGTACAAATAGCCGTCAGGTCCAACCTTAAGATCTGTTACAACTCCAAAATTTTCACCAAATACGGCATTACCGTAATCTTCTTTCTTACTATATACAGAATCAGCTAGATCACCCGCTAATTTCAAAGACTCTCTGTCGTCATTCAAGTCGAAACGAAATATAGTTCCTTTTTTTGCAGTACCTACAAAAACATCATTTGTATATTGCTGACCTAGTTTATCGGAGTCCAGAAACGCAAGTGCAGTTGGCGCGACTGGTTTGTCCCACACAAACTCTGGAGGGCTATATGCTCCTTTACCGTTGAAATTCACAAATTCTACTTCTTTTTTAGAATCATCAAATACAGACTCCTTCTCTCTTGTCTGGTTTAGTTTCCAAATTCCTTGCACTTTCTCCCATCCACTATTAAAACCGGGTTTAACAAGATTGATTTCATCTCCAAATTGTGGTCCATTCTCTGTTTCCCATAGGTTTTGAGTTAGTGGATCAAAAGCTATACCAAAGCTATTTTTTATTCCGTATGCATAGTAGAGATTTAATGGATACTCCGCTCCGAGAATACCTGAATCTACTGGTTTACCATCTTGGGTTATTCGAAGTATTCCTGCGCGACCATCCGGGGAAGTACCGTTAATAATATTCTGTGCTTTAGTATCATAACCACTCTTATTTTGATTAAACTTGGTTGTTTGAAGATCACCTATGGTAACAAGAAGGTTCTTTTCCTTATCCATTATGAGCTTACCTCCATTATGGCTTGGCCCTGGCAGACCTGGTAGACGCACAACTAATTTAGGTTCTACTAATTTGTCACTATCGGTATCGAGTTTATATCTATATATATAATTACCACAGTCTTGAGTGTCCGTGGCCTTGTCTTCCACACATTGTGTATAGTAAACAAAAACAAATCTATTTCCATTTGATTCTTTACTTTCATTACCAGAATCAACAATGCCTAGTAACCCACGCTCATCCTTGGTTCCTACGTCGATATGGAGTAACGGACCAGTTACGTTACCATTGATCAGCTCTAAAATATTTCCAGTGTTTTTCTCTGTTATGAGAAAATGATCTTTCGTCAAAAAATCAATAGCAGTTGGAAAATCAAGATGACGAGCAACTAACTCTACTTTGAGATTAGAATCTGTTACTGTGGGTCCAACAATTGTCGCGTTTTGACCATGAATTTTGTAATCTGTGGAACAAATTAACAAAAACACTGCTAACAATAGAACTAGCGATACGGTGGCAATTATCAATACATATTTTCAGACCCTTGTCCTAGTATATCTAGCTTTTGGACATTCATTCCACAGGTACTAACTGTACGTATGCTTAACCTATCATCCCAATAACTTATCACATTCTAAAGTAGTGATGAATATATCTTGAAACAAATTACTCTTCTCTCACATATTTTTTCAGAAAAGATAAGGTCTTTTGCCAGGCGTCTGAAGTCTCTTTTGGAGCATAGTTATCTCCAGAGGGATTTGCAAAAGCATGCCCGACCCCATTGTATATGTGTATCTCGTTTGTAATTCCACTTTGGTTCAAAGCAGTTCTAAATTGATTTATCTCTCCTATTGGTATGGCCTCGTCCTTGTCTCCAAATATACCCAATAATGGCCATTTTATCTTTGACAGGGATTGCTTATCAGTCACTAATGGAGTTCCATAATAAAGAATGGTTGCAGCTAGTGGATGTTCCTGGCTGTTCAGTGCCAATTGCAAGGACTGGCCACCACCAAAGCACCAACCCAATGATATTATTTTTGTGCTGTCTACATTAGGAGCCAGGCTCAAATATTTTACTGCTCCCTGGAGATTGGCGATGGAATTATTTTGATTATTTCTTGCAATCTGTACCAGCTCCATCGCTTGTTTAGGATTGTCTGCAACTTTTCCATGGTAAAGATCGGCAGCAAGTACAACAAATCCTTGTTTAGCCAACAAATTTGCCATGTCCTTAATATTCTGATTTACACCCCACCATTCATGAATCATAATCACAGCGGGTAGCTTACCATTACTATTGTTTGAAGAAACAGGATATACCAAATATCCCTGAGCATCTTGAAAATACTGTACCGTCTTATAAAGTAGGTTTACATTTTTCAATTCCTGGGATAAGGCCAAGTTCGAAACATTTGTCATGGGTTTGGACGATTGTCCTTCTACGAATGCAGTGTAATTTGGGATCATTATTATCGAGCTAATCATTATTGATATTGCTACTGAAAAAGTTAATCTAGACATAGTAGTGTAAGGCTTTACAACTATTTATATAATATAATCAAGGATGACCTGACTTTCATTACCTATTTTAATATGAGTTGGCCCACGGACTAAGATTCTCCCTTCCTTCTCAATAGTTTGAAAGCGATGTTTGGACCCAGTTCTTGTCTGAGAGCTAACTCAATCCATAGAAGTGCCAGATTTTCTAACATTCTAGCGTTCGCAAGAGATCCAATATCTACAACATCGAATCCAATATCAGCTGCCAATTCCCCTACCACTCTTTTGGAAGGAGTATCATCACCACATAGGAAGAGATCCGCTCTATTGGAACCAAATATCAAATTATTTAATGTCTGGGCTCCAATTGTATTAAAGGCCTTCACAACCTTAGCGCCCTTTGCCAAATTTGCAATCCTTTCAGCTACTGAAGAATCATCAAAAGCAAGCTGCCTTAAATCAGGGGTTAAAGGATTGGTAGGATCAATCACTATCTTACCTGACAAGTTCCGTCCACGTACGGTTTCCTCAATCGAAGTCCAAGGGATGGCAAAAAGAATAACATCACCGAATGCAACAGCATCATTGATATTTCCAAACGTTAAGCTTTTATCCATTTGAGCAAGTCTTTGAACATTATGAGATTGAAGATTGCGGACGCCAAACATGATGTCATGTTTTCTCTGCCTCCAACTTTTTCCGAGTGTTCCACCTACATCCCCTGCGCCAATGATTCCTATTTTCATAATACATTATAACATGACTGATATTTTAAAAGATATGAACTTTGACAAATTTATTGAAATTAATTATACCAATACAAATACCACATTTAGCCAATTGAAAATATTTCATCTTTAGAAAAGATGTAGTTAGAGTGAGCACATTACGTATTTAACACAAATCCAAAATGCAATTAGCAGCAAATAAACGTCTGTAACATAAGGAGCAAACTTTCTATGCAACGAAGGTGTATTGATAATAGATAGCATTGGACATGTCAGTTACCTGTTCGAGCTGCGGCAAAAAACTGCAGGACTACCCCACTTATTGCTATATGTGTGACGACTATTTTTGTTCTGAACAATGCCACATGAACAAGCATAATAAACAATGGCAAAAATTCTAATTTTTGAGAAAATATGAGGGAGATCTCACAATCTTAGATTTGAAATGGTGTTGTAAAGATTGACATTGGACATTTCTAGTGAGAATTCTATTTATCAGCAACAGACAGATATTCAATCTAGTTATTATAAATAAACCGTATTACTGTTACCTTTACCATTTTTTGAATAATTTACAATATTTCTGGAGGTAATACATTAAGTTATTAAATTATTAGTTAAACTTTTCTATTTGACTAAATTTTCAACAGCCGAACTTTTTGACAACGTAAATTGTCTGAAATATAATCATTCCAAGCTAGATTTTGTGTATGACATTATAATTACTATTTATAGTAATGAGCACTTTACACTTCTCATATTTTCATAATCATAAAATTTTGAAGATAAAAGGTGAGAGGTAAAGATACCTGAACTAGGATTTGAATTTGTGTATATATCGAATACTGTTCTAGCGTAGCAATATTTTAATTAAAATCCCGGATTCAGTGCTTGAATAGAACCCCGTAGGGAAATTTCATATAGTGGAGATGATTCATTATTATGAATGGCAGAGAACCTCGGTTCCTTTTCTTTTGATGTTACAAAGAGGATACTATGCACATTATTCAATGACGGTTCACTAAAAAAGACCACATTAGCCACAAAAACTCGATTAAATTATAACGTATGTTTGAGATACATTCAAATGCTGAAAGTTCTCGGATGGATAAACGCAGGTTCTGAGGTTTCGATAACTGAATTAGGAAGAAATGTTATGAAAAGGTTATTAAATCAACCATCTACTGATATTCCTAATAATTCCCTATATGATACGGATTCAAACTCTTCTATGTTAGAATCGGAAAAAAAGTTAGATAAACCTATCACTCGTAATCAAAACATTATGATTGTAGATGATGAACCCGACGTACTCCTAACATATGAATCGTTTTTATCTTATGCGGGATTCAATGTAAGTACTTTTGCAGATTCTTATCATGCATTAAGAAATTTCGCCTCAAATCCGAGGCTTTACGATTTGATTGTACTTGATATAAGAATGGAAAATCTTAACGGTTTACAGCTGTATCAAAGTATGAAGGCAATGAATCCAACAACTAAGATTTTATTTGCATCAGCTCTTGATGCTGCAAAAGAACTAACTAGTATACTCCCGGATATAGAATTTCAAGATATTATTAAGAAACCTGTTGACAGAGAAAATTTTATCAAGGTTATCAAAACGGCACTTGGTTCATAATTCTCAAGTACTATTTTGGGGTACTAATATTATATTCAGTTTGAAGACGAACTTTTCTGCACTGATGTGTATGTAAAAATTATCCCACGATCAGTATTTGGAAAGTAAGCATTGTTTAAAAAGCAAAAAAGAGTAACAAATACTTATGGACGACTTGGTTGGTAAGATTGAAGCCAGCAATTTATTTTATAATAATAAACTTGCGCATGCAATTGGAAGCAATAAAACAATTAATGAGGACGCCAATTCTGGGCGCTCAAGTTTATTGGCATCTCAATATGAACAAACTGATTCGGATAAAGTTTCATTTGCAGATTATTCAGAGAAAGTTTGTGTTAGTGTGATAGATATTGTAGGTTCTACCAGCCTAGTATCAACTATAGGAAGTTCTAAAGATATTAGAAAGTTTTATGAGATTTATCTTAATAAAATTGCAATTATCCTCAAGAAATATGGCGCAAGCATAGTCAAAACTGTAGGTGATGGAATAATCTGTTACTATCCTAAAACTACCGACATTACAAACATTCAGGCATTTGAAGATGTCTTGAAATGTTGCTTTGCCCAGATAGAGGAGCGATTTGCCATAAATGAAATGCTTTTGGAACAACGACTACCTACCATCAGGTATCGGGTAAGTGCAGATTTTGGAGAACTGGAGCGAACTCGCTTCGTAGGATTCAATTGTGACGATTTCGTCGGATCCACAGTAAATAATTGCTCTAGAATGAATATATTTGCACAACCTAATGGTATTGTAATAGGAAACGATCTCTGTCAAATATTTAGATCATTCAAGGAGCTCAATGACAACTATTTGTTTACGGAAATCAATAGTTATCATTATGGAGAAGCAAAGTTCTCTTATCCTATCTATTCATTATCGAGAATTAAACAGACAATTACGGCGCCCGTTGAGAATCTAAACTCCTTTCATGATATAGGAAAATTTGTAATTAATACTATGAAATCCTCCCAGGTTCCAAAAATTTTGCTAATAGATGACGAAGTAGATGACTTATTCGTATTAGAAAAATTTCTAATTCACGCAGGATTTGAAGTCAAGTCCTTTTCAAGTCCACGCGAAGCACTTAGACATTATACAAATGGAGATCCCTTCTCTTATGATCTCGTGATCAGTGACATAAGAATGCCAGGAATCAACGGTTTCCAGCTGTACCATAAATTAAGACTAATAAATGACAATGTAAAGATAATCTTTGCTACATGTCTTGAAATAGTTGATGAGATTTTAACTATGATTCCCGAATTAGGACAAGAACAGCTGATACAGAAACCAGTGGAGAAAGAGAAATTTATTGAAATTGTAAGGAAAAATATCAGCTGAATGGTTTTAAGAAGGACTCAAAGGTATTGTAAACTATGGTGGATGAAATGTGCCAGGTACAATTGTCTGAAAATTGTTCGCTGATTTCCGATATATGATATTAAATAGACTTTGTTGAAAAGTAACGATCTGTTTATATCAATATTCCATGGCCATTTCCACTTAGATTATGTATACGCGAGAAACTTCTATCGGCAAAGGAAAAGGAAATTAGTATCATGTTACTTTAATAAGATGTAATAATATGTTCCTCTCACTGCCCAAGATCTACAAAATTGGGATTATATCTGTCATCTCAATAGTCATATTCTCATTCGCATTATTCTATTACATCCAAACTGTAACAGAGAATAATATCCAAAGTAATCTCATAACACAACAAATTGATAGACAGCGAGCAGCTTCAGAAAGTCTATCTCGACATATAGGCTCAGATCTGACGTTAGTAATGACGGTTCTTGATGGTTTGACAAATTCGGGATACATCCAGGCAGGCGATATTAATTCAGAAAAAACTAATCAGCTTATCCAAGAAAAATACAAAATGATAGAGGATGTCATAGACAAAATTTTTGTGTTGGATAAGAATAATATAGTTACCCGCGGTCTGTCTCAATCCAGTACGGATGAGTATCTCGGTGCAGATTTTTCACAAAGAGAGTGGGTAAAAGAAGCTAAACAAAATCTAAAACCTGTGTTTTCTAAAGGTTTTGAAAGGCAGGGCAATTATACAATTTACATTGCCGTACCAGTTATTAATAGGGATAATAATCAATACATCGGACTAATTGGCGCAACTATACCAACGGAAAAATTTTTTGCGAGATATGGAAATGTTCATGATATCAATTCCCAATTCCTAGTAATATATGATAAGAACGGAACGATTCTTTCTGTAGGGGCCGACAGAAACCTCGTAGGAAAGAATTTTTTTAGTGCAACAGTACAGAATTTCATTGGACATAATGAGATTCTAAGTAAAATGACCGGAAGTCTTCTCAAGGGCCAACCTAACTATGGCGTGTATGATTATGGCAAGTCAGAGAGAATAAATACAGGACAACCCATTTTGGTACAGAACACACCAACATATTTTCTACAAATCGTAACGCCAACTAAAGCTATTTTTTCAAAAATATCGGATACTCTATTTACTGAAAGATTAAAGGGTTACTCATTACTGGTAGCCGTTTTTGCTTCTGTAGGATCTTTGATAATATTTCTCCTCAAATGGAACAATACAATGGAACATGAAGTTATCAAGAGAACTAATGCCTTGAACAAAACAAATATCCAATTGGGTGTCATGTCCAAACAGCTGAGAAAATCTAATTTGTCGTTACAGAATGCCAACGAGCAATTAATACAACATGATAAGATCCAGAAGGAGTTCATAAATATGGCTGCTCACGAATTACGTACTCCTATCCAACCAATTCTTGGTCTTGCTGATGTCTTACGAGATTACGTATCTGATTCACATCAATCAAAGATGCTTGATGTCATAATGAGGAATGCAAGAAGACTCCAAAGATTATCTTGTGACATTTTGGATGTTTCAAAAATTGAAAGTAGTTTATTAAAACTTTCCAAATCTCAAGTTGATCTCAATGAAGTGATTAAAAATGTAATAAATGATGTCGAAAATTGTTACGACAATGGGAACAATAGTAACATCAAAATCATTTTTGAACCGAAAGAAACAATTGTTATATTTGCCGATAAAGACAGAATTCATCAAGTACTTTCAAACTTGTTGAACAACGCAATTAAGTTTACTAAACATGGTACCGTAACAATAAATACTAACCTAGATATTGGTAATGATAATAATTATGATAAAAGTAAGGTGGCAGTTGTTACTATAACAGATACAGGTAGCGGTATAACTTCCGAAATTATGCAAAAACTTTTCTCAAAGTTCGTGACTAGTTCAAGTCATGGTACAGGACTAGGACTTTTTATTTCGAAAGGGATAATTGAGACACATGGCGGAAAAATATGGGCAGAAAATAATTCAAATGGAGTTGGTTCGAGTTTTTCATTTAGCCTGCCAATTACATAGTCTTTATTTTCCGAGCAAATCCATTCTGTAATTGTAAAGTTACTAGATTAATTAAACTATTAAATGAAGGTGAATTTAATATGTGTCTTTGTAGATGAGATAAAACGACCGCAATTATCGTTACTGGTACTCAACACATCTACATTGTTGTTAGAATTAAATTATGTAGTTTGAGTCTCAAACATTCATCGTTTTATATTGGATGTTCCCATAGAAGAGTGTGGGCTTATAGAGGAGCGTTATTCGTAATTAGTAATCATAAAGAATATTGATCTTTAACCAATAGTTAATCTGGACAAAGTGCCGAGCCTAGACATTTACCAGGCAAACTGGCAATACTACCGGTCTCATCGCTTTCAGGCGGTAAACTTGTTTCTGAATCTATAACTGTTGAATTTCCACTTATGTCCTTTTTATCTCCTGTAGAATTCGTGATGTTGATCGGACTAGTACTTGAATTTGATATGTTCTGTGCGTTCACGTAATTAAGCCCCAATCCTTCGAAAATGGATGTCGATATAGACACTAACAAAATGGTAACAAACAAAAAAATCAGCATAACTTTACATATAACAAGCTTTTGACACGGCCTAAACACTAGTTATCTTCGACAAACTAGTATTAATGTGTAAATGAAACTATTTAAATAACCTAGTTCTATAAAACAAGGTTTCGCACAATTAATATGAATTATTGGAAAAAGAAACGTACTCTAATTTCGTAAACTGCATTAGTTTCGGAGGATCGAAAAATGATAGTAACAGGATTAGAAAAAGGGTAATAGTTCGTGATTAATACCTTTACCTTACTATTGATTTAGTTACAAAATTAAATGGACAATTTTAACGGCTATGAAAGGACCTATCTGAATTGAAAATAATAACATTTTATTTTTAAAACCCACGGAATAACAAATAAGACAGCAGGTATCTGTCTCATTTATTATTATTATTGCCTACAAAAAGAATATTCCGACGAAGATAGGTGAAGCACTAATGATTGTTGCTATTTACTGGAAAGTACTTGCGAGACTATTCATTAGTAACTTTCCAGGTAGGGTGTATTTCATGCCATCCTTTTGGTTTGTCTGTAACCCATGCACCCATATATGAACATGGTCGCCTTCTTTTGGAAGTATTATTCCGCTTTTTCCTTGATCCGGTGGAACTATTTCTACCACCAAGAATTCATCTGTTTTTTCACCATTCTTCTCATTTGTTAGAAACTTAAATTTGTAGTCTAGCTTCAAGAAAAATTTGAAATCGCCATCGTCCATCTTCTTTGTATGCATGACTATTCATGTTGCTTCTTGGCATTCACTTAAGATCCTCAAGTCTTTTTCATTTGAAGACCAGCAAGAACATTTCCTGTCCTGCAATCAGGGCCGGTAAGTGCTTTATGCTGCGGTACAATATCACGATCTAAAGATTCAATCCTCTTTTGGTCTTCTAGGGGAATCGGCGCCTCACCTTCTTCCTCTGAAATAGCTATTTCTAATTTCTGTTTCAACTGGACGTTATTTTGTATGTTGACTTCCTGATTATTCTGAATTTGGTTCTGTGTTACTGTGAATTGGTTAGTATTTTGATTGGATTCACTCCCACCTGAAGTCTGAGTTGAGGATTGATTGTTGTCTTCAGAGTCCCCTTCACTACTTAAAGTCTGATCGCTGGCTGTCTGAGTTGAGGATTGATTGTTGTCTTCAGAGTCCCCTTCACCACTTAAAACTTGTTCAGTCAAACCATTACCAGTCTGAAATAACACCTTCAGAGTTTTCGACAATTTTAGGAGGTAATTCTAAACCATTCTGAGATTTATCTATTGGTTGGTGCTACTATTCTTCACCGGATATGCACTGACCAATTATGCTTATTAGAAAATAAACTTAGATACTCGTATTGGAAGTTTTAAATAAAAATTTGGTTCTTAATTATATTTTCTAAAGACATTTTGAGATTGTGAGAATAAGGAATCTAAGGGAATTGCTTTGTTCACGTTAAAAATGAAAAGTTCCCGTATAGTCTCAATGATTATCTCCTGCAGTAACTTGAGGAATGTATAACATATTCAACCGAGTTACATTCATCACAGCTCCATGAAATGTATTCGTGACACATGATGCACGAAGAAATAGGACTCAAAGTTGATCCACACCCTCTGCACGAACCTCTATTAAACATACTAGTTGATAGGGTAACATATTGTATAAAGGCTCTGGTTGCATATATCTACTTAAGTATCATTACTACACAGATTCCTGGTACTACTAGTAGCGACTTCATGATGGTTTTTATAAATTATGCACTTGCCATATTATCTGCAGCATTTTATAAAAAAGCAAATTACTTGCCTGGATCGTCGAAAACTGATGGGCCAAGTTACAAAAGGCCCACCAGCCACGCGCGTGTTCTTGTCCTTTGTCGACACTTGTAAGGGAATTGGACAACAAATAATAAAAGATTTAGACTAATGGGAGCTTGAAATTTGAATGACGTCGTCTATCAAGGACTTACTTCCATCAATATTCAATGAATCATTTGAGTTTAGATGGAGAAATGAGTAGGTTTGACAGGTCTTGATCTATCCAATGGACTATATTGTCTTTAATATTAGCTGCAGCGACACTGATCGTTGGACTTATTATTCTAGTGACAAAATAGTATAACGAATAAGCAAGGGTAATTATATCAGCGTTGCCATTAAGTAAATGTGGTAAGAACAATAAAACCAGACGGCGTTCCAGGCGAATTTAAGTGCAGAATTTGTGATGTAATGTGGTCAAGCTTCATGAAAGATAATATTCCCTGCACTATTACAGCAACAAGAAATGGATTACATGACTTTGATTTTGCTAAACCCATTTTAGTACAATCAAAGTAGAAAAATATTTTTTTTATATAGT
>Ga0207689_10004486_pt1 | contig 12649 bp, 10 predicted proteins | sample KBSMisM52_FD_184312 | JGI IMG/M metagenome (GOLD analysis project Ga0207689, IMG submission 184312) | Miscanthus rhizosphere microbial communities from Kellogg Biological Station, Michigan, USA - KBS Miscanthus M5-2 (SPAdes) (version 2) | ecosystem: Host-associated > Plants > Roots >... | reverse complement strand
GGATGTCGTATGTTCCGTCTTCATTTTTTTCAGGCATAGGGTCGGCTTGCCAGTGACAGTGGCCGGTTCCGACTGTTTCCAGAGGTTGATTTAATTCAAACATAAACTGCTTAAAATAAAGGAGTTTATACTAGCGTAGTTTTGCGATTTTGTCAATGCTGGAGCGGCATTGCGGCACTTGAAGAGATATCCAAAATGTTGAGGTTTTGGTGGGTTCTTTCAAGGGTTTGTGTGGAGTCGTTGGTGGTCGTGATAATGGTCTGGTGGCCGCCTTTTTCGGCTGTCTGCATGAGCATTTTTTGGCGGTCGAAGTCCAGTTCGGAGAAAACATCATCCAGGAGGAGGAGAGGTTTTTCTTGAGTGTGATGTTCGTGATAGGTGAGCTCCAGGAGTTTGAGTGCCAGCAGGAGCGAGCGGACTTCACCACGGGAGGCGTGGCTGCTGATGGAGCGATCTTTGAGCGTGAGCTCCATGTCGTCGCGGTGGGGGCCGACGCTGGTGTGAAGGGAGTGGAGGTCGCGCGGGCGGGCCTGAAAGAGTGATTGAGTGAATATGGTTTTGATCTCTTCAATCTCTTGAGCTGTTGGGAGCTGCGGCTTGGCGGTTAAAGGCGCGTTTAGATTTTCCCAAATATTAGAAATGTATTTCACAGAAGCTGCTTCATTTTTTTGAGCGATATTTTGATACTCATTTTGCAAATGTTGATTGATGAAACTGAGCGTGTAGCGGCGGTAAGCTGTAATCAGGGCACCGTGTTCCACCAGTTGTTCGTCCCAAATTTCCAGATCCTGCGTGCCGGCGACTCCATCTCTGATATTTTTCAGGAGGGCATTTCGTTGTTGATGAATGCGACGGTAGTTTTTAAGAGCGCGAAAATAGGGCTTGAATAACTGAATATTCATAACATCCAAATAACGGCGGCGGAGATCGGGACCCAAATATAAAATATTCAAATCTTCCGGATGAAAAAAAACGATCTGACAGTTACCGATGAAATCTTCTGTGGTAATTTTCACGCCGTTTTTTTTGAGCTGACGTTTTGGTTGAGGTGGATTTCCCAGAAAAATTTCCAGTTCGATGGTATCATCATTCTTCTGAAGAGTGGCTTTAACACGGGCATATTCCTGTTCCCATTGAATCAGATCTTCCTGTGCCGAGGTGCGGAAAGATTTGGTGAGAGCGAGTAAATAAATGGCTTCGAGGATGTTGGTTTTGCCGTACGCATTTGGCCCGATGAGATATTGCAAAGGCTGTTCCGGATTGAAATCCAGATCCAGTTTGGTGTGGTTGCGGTAGTAATCGAGACTGAGATGGGTGAGGCGCATGGCTTTTAGTTGGAGTGTTTCTATGGTGAGGGGTTATGCGCTTGGCGACAAGCGTGAATCGTGGCATTCGGGGCAAAAAAATGGTGTAATATTTTTTTGCAGGCATTTTGTTGGTTTTGACGTGTGGGATTGCTTTCTATACACTGCATTTGCAATTATTTTTTCTGATTTTTTATGGCTAAGAAAGAACGAAATGAGGTCGCCCGTAGTGATGACCAAACGCTTGATCATATGCGTCACAGTTGTGCGCACATGCTGGCTCAGGCGGTTTTAGAGATGTTTCCTGAGGCAAAATTGGGTATTGGCCCGACTACTGAAACAGGTTTTTATTATGATTTTGAACTGCCGCGAACACTGGTTCCTGAAGATCTGGCTTTGCTGCAGGAAAAAATGATTAAGATTGCCAATGAACGACAAACTTTTGAACGTCGTGAAGAGCCGGTGGAGAAAGCGATTGAGTTTTATACAAAAGCAGGTCAGCCATATAAAGCTGAGATTGCTGCTGATTTGAAAAAGCAGGGTGAAACGGTTGTGAGTTTTTATGAGAATCGTTTGCCGGAACATTATAAAGGCACGGAAGGTGCTCCCGGTGATGTGAGATTTTATGATTTGTGCCGTGGAGGACATAGTGAAAGTACCGGAAAAACCGGTGCGTTTAAGTTGTTTAAGATTGCCGGTGCCTACTGGCGTGGTGACGAGAAACGTCCCATGCTGCAGCGCATTTATGGACTTTGTTTTAATGATAAAAAAGAGCTGAACGAGTATCTGCAATTGCAGGAAGAGGCAAAAAAACGTGATCACCGCAAACTTGGAAAAGAGCTGCAACTTTTTACAGTGATCGAAGAGATCGGTCCGGGTTTGCCTTTGTTTTATCCGAAGGGAACAATCCTGCGCCGCGAGGTTGAAAACTATATTACGGAAATGCAGGAGCGTCGTGGTTACATGCCGATCTGGATTCCACACATTACCAAAGGTGAGCTGTATAAAATTTCCGGCCACTTGGATAAGTACGATGCGATGTATCCGCCGATGTCTTTGAAGGATGAAGATGCGTACTACATGAAGCCGATGAACTGCCCACACTTCATGATGTTGTATAAGAGTTTACCGCATTCTTATAAAGAACTTCCAGTGCGCTATGTTTGCACAACCACCAACTATCGTTATGAAAAATCCGGTGAACTTTCCGGTTTAACCCGCGTGCGCGCCCTGACGCAGGATGACTGTCATGTGTTTATGCGTGCTGACCAGATTGAGCAGGAGATTAATTTGATGCTGGATATGGTGTCGCAGGTTTATAAAACTTTCGGGTTTGAAAATTTCTGGGTGCGTATTTCCACACACGATCCAGCGAATAAAGAAAAGTATATTGGTGATCCAAAAATCTGGGAAAATAGTGAAAGCGTTTTGAAAGGTTTGATTGAAAAGCGCGGCTGGAAACATGACATCGGCGTGGGAGAAGCGGCTTTCTACGGCCCTAAACTGGATTTCATCTTTAAAGACGTTTTGGGACGTGACTGGCAGCTTTCGACCATTCAGTTGGATATGAATCTGCCGCAACGTTTTGAACTGGAGTACACAAATGCGGAAGGAAATGCTGAACGACCGGTTGTGGTACATCGCGCGATTTTAGGATCGACAGAAAGATTTTTGGGAATTTTGATTGAGCATTTTGCGGGTGCTTTTCCAACGTGGTTGGCTCCGGTGCAGGTTGCGGTTCTGCCGGTTTCTGAAAAGTTTATTGAGTATGCGAAAGAGATTCAGACTGAACTTGTGAATAAAGGTGTGCGCGTTGAATTGGATGACAGCAACGAAAGTTTGGGTAAAAAAATTCGCGGTGCTGAAATGTTTAAGACTCCTTACATGTTGATCATCGGCGAAAAAGAGGTGGCTGATAATACTGTTTCTGTTCGCAATCGAAAGACCAAAGAGCAGACGGTGATGCCACCGGACGAGTTTGCGGTGAAACTGTTTGAGGAGATTAAGATGAGAAGTTTGTAAAAATTTTTTGTAAGTTGAAGAAGGCTGCCTGAATGGGTGGCCTTTTTTTGTTGTTGAGTTAGGGAGCTTGCTCCGGCGGTATCCATCTTGCGATGTTCCGCCGGAGCAGCAGGGCTGTATCGGTCGTCACTTTCGGTGCGGAGGCGGCGGTCGAATTGTTATGACTGATTTAAGATCAGTTTTGACAATCGGCCGGGACACTTCTGTTGGTCCGAGTGGTTCTGACACAGCCCTGCTGCCCTCTTTGACTCAGCGTTTCAGCGATCGCGCCAGTTGGCGTCACGACGCCGGCGCGGGCGCGCTTCGGTCTGCCCCTCCAGTTTGGTGAAGAGAGGAGCGTTCTGGAGCACGGCGGGGAGCTCCTTGCGGAGAGCGAGAAGATGCCTCCGCGCCTTGCCCCACTTCTCGTTGGCGACTGCAGAGCCACTGCGGCGGCTCGCGTAGTCGTGCAGGAGGAAGGCCAGCGTGCAAACCCGCGAGTGCGGATCCGCGAACGCGCCTTCCGACTTGAGCACGTACTCCAGACGCGAGTGGTTGCCAGCGCCACGGTTCTGCAGAGCCAGGCAGAGATCCGGGAGCTTGGCGGGATCGAACTGCGTGTCTGCCGCAGCGGTGGACCAGTACTTCTTGAGCTGTACGGACTTCTCGGACTTGGCATTGGCGGCCGTGGTGGAGATGGAATCGGGAGCGGCGGGAACGGGAGAAGAGGTCATGAGTTGGTTTTCCTTTTTTGCTTGAGCGACTACATCTGCGTTGAGAGTTTTTCGTGCGAAGCGATTTTCTAAGAGAGTTTTTGGGTGTGTCAGAACCACGCCCGACAACTGGGACATTTTGCATATGTCGCAAGTGATGGGCGTGGTTTTGGTGACTAGTTTTCAAAGAACTTAAACAAAAAACCTCTTCATGCTGTGAAGAGGTTTTGGGATTCTTTAGTAAATATTTTTATGGACGTATCCCCTTCACAGCAAATTGGCGTGCAAGACAAAGCACCTCACAAATGAGGTTCATAATAGGCGCAAACTTGTTGTACTGAGATTTATTCATAAAAATTATTGTTGTTGTAAATGTTGCCGGGGGGCCCTCTGTCGATACTCTGACAGAGGACCCGCCCGCAAGTCCAAGCACCCGTAACGGCGATTCAATCCTGGGTGCGCCCCCCGCAAAACTTCACGGCGACGCAGGACACTTCGTTTGGTCCAATGGTAAGATCTACTTCAAGTTTACTTTAGTTGAAAGGTAAGGATCAGTGCCGCTCGTCGGGCGGCGGCTGCTGATCAGGCGTCGCCTTCTGCTCGGCCATGTGCAGATCGACGAGCTCCTGTACGATCTTCTCGTAGGCCGGGGTCCTGTGACCCAGCTTCGTGTGAAGCTCCATGATGAGCATGCGATGTGCCTCGATGCGCAGCAGAAGCTCACGCTTGCTGACAGGCTTCGGTGCACGGAGTGCGCACTTCATCAGGGAATACTGCCCGTACACGAGAAAGATCAACTGAGCCGTGTTGAAGACCTGAAGAGAGTTCCCCGACAGGTCCATGACCGTAGGACGATCCTTGTCCGACTTGATGCTGTCCTGAATGTGACGGAACCTGTTGAGAGTCCTCCGAGCCTCGTTGTAACTGATGTTGGTCTCGTTGGCGATCCCGATCCAGAACTCGTTCATGGGATCTGCCTTCGCACCGGCCTCATTGGTCATTATTGAATCCCTCCAGTGAGTAAACTTTGTGTGATCATTACCACACCCTTGCTTCGTGAATACCTGACTTTCGCCTGGTCTCCACAAAAAGAGGTGTGTAATGATTGCTAATTTTCAAGGAACTTTACGACTTGGTATTGATACGATTCGCGGGACTTTTTGTAACAGCTTCCAGGCCTACAAAAAAGCCCCTTTTTGTGAAGGGGCTTTAAGAGACTTTAGGAACCTTTACTCTTTTGACCGCTTCACTTGACATGCAAACACGCAGAATGTCTTCGCCATTGGAAGGCAGAGAATTGCGTTTGTAATTTTGTTGTTTGCTTGTGTCATACGACGGCCATTATATGAAATTATCGTGACTTGTCAAGTTATTAGATCCCTGAGCCCTTTCCGGCGCTCGGTGGGCCTTGGGGGGGAAAGGAGGATTTACGTCCGGATTTCTGTTCCTGGAGGGCTTTTTCTTCCGGGGTTTTATATTGAAAATTGAAGCCTTCAAGTTGATGTTCCGCAAATTTTTCACCATAGAGAATTGGCGGGAAGAGTTGCTCAAAAAGTGTTCCGAATTCGCGTTCGGGGGTATACACGTTACCATGAGAGCTGACTGTGTAATCACTGATGTTGAAGATCAACATACTGCGAAGGTCATAAATTTGTGTCTCAAAACCGATATGGTGGTGATCGATAAACTCTTTTTCAACACCGTCTTTTCCCTTCACGATTTTTCTTTCAGGAAGCGTGGCGTACATCGCACTTGTGAATTCACGTTCTCCATTGAGAGCAGCTGAAGCTTCGCTGCGTCCCATCTGTTTTTTCTCACTCAGATCACGGCCTTCAGCACGATCGCTGATCTTTTGTGAGCCGGAAGATGAGTAGTTTTCATAGAGGAATGTTCGAATGTGAGCACTTGTTTCTCCATTTTTCACAACGATTGACCAGCGGATAAGATCTGTGGGACGTTTGCCGCGCAACAAGCTGGAGAGATAGGACATTTTGGATTTGCAGTGCATGAGATTTCCTTCCTCTTTTCCTGCATAAACGATGAGTTGTACTTTTTGTGAAGGACCATCGGGGCCGTTTGGAATTTCGGCGTCGGCAATGATGAATTTTTTTGTTTCTACGGGATAGGCACGGTACTGCTGAAAAGTTCCATCAGATTTTTCACGTGAAACGATTGTTTCACTTTCAGAGTTTTCTCCTAATTCAATTGGGTCAAAAGATACTTCATATGCCGGTGTGGTTCGGCCTTTTTCGTCTATGATTGTCATTTCTTTTCCGTCGGCGTCTAAAGGAACGACAATACGGAATGTATATTCCATAGGTTTTTCATTGCTGATTTTGAGACGGTCACGCATATGCTGTTCCAGCTCGTCACGATGTTCCGGGGCCTGCTTGAACTCTTCGGCAAAAGCATGTTTTCGATAAAATAAAAGCAACTCAAACATCTTTCGAGCCTGGTGACGGATGAATTTGTATTGAGTGTCACGGTGTTGCGGATTTTCAACAACAAAAAGTTTTGGATCGATCATCCAACGAATAAGTTTTTTGATGTCGTTACAGTTCAATATTTCATTGATAAATTTACAGTCTTCGCGAATCGGGTCGTCATCTTTTCTTATTTTAAGCGCATTATTGGTAACGAAACTTATTAACTCACGCACTTCGCCCAACTGTTCCTTGAGAATTTCTACTACTTCCGCATCTGAAAGTTTCACATTCGGTGTGTCTTCATAGTTGAAATATTTTCGGAGTTCTGACATGAAATGAGCATCGCTCCCGGAAATGTCTGCATATTTTTCGGAAACCGGTTTTAACGCAGCATCAGGCACGATTACTTCGGCCATACCCCGTGGTGTAATTTTGGTAATATCCACCAGACGAAGATTATCCTTGGGAATCTTTTTAGCGCGAGCTTCAAGAATGAGTGGTGTGATATTGCCATGGAAAAATCCATCAAAGTCGAAGTTATCTTCCATGAACGGATAGGATGTTTCTTCCAAAATGATTCCGGAAATTTTTTTCTTTACTGTTTCTCTTGTTCCTTGCATGCGTTTTTTCAATTCACGCATGTCATAAATTTCGCTATAAAGCAGCATGTAGAGGTCTTCAAGCTCATAGCCCCTTTCATTTAAAAAACTGATCAGTTTTTCAGCTGAATCGGGATCTGCTGTGACTTCATTTTCGTTATCAACGTTGATTACGCGGCGGAAAATATAGTCCAGAATAAAACTTTTCTTCCTCATCTTTTTCTTTTTTTCATCATCTTTTCCGTCCGGCACACCTTCAAGTAATGCATTGTATTTTTGGCCTACTACAAGCGCTGCAGCCTTATTAATCTGCTCCTCAAGTATTTCACGAACCGTGTTTGGTTTTGCACCTCCTTCAACACGGCGGCTGAATGTGCCACGCATATTTAATTCTTCATCCGCCTCAGGGTTTTCCGTAAACATCTGATAGAAATTTACATTCGGATACTGTCTTTTAGCACTTTGCAAAAATGAACTCAGTGTCCGGCCATTATCCTTGGCGTAATCTTTTAAAAAGCTGATGAGTTCTTCACGCGCCGTTTGATACTCCTCATCATCTTTATGATTCAGGACGAGTCTTTCTTCTTCCTGACCAACACTTTCGTCATCAGGTTTATTATTTGCATCTGCTTCCTGTTCCGGTTCGCGATTTGAGATATCCTGAGAAATTTTTACATTTAAGGTGTTTTCGTTTTTGAGTTGTTCCGCAAAATTTGCCACTAAAATTCCTGCGATTTTGTAATCGTAGAATTTTTCCAGGAACTCGTCGCCAAGCAAACGACCTTCTTCGTATCCTAACTGCGCCAAATCCTCAATAATACTTCGAAGACTTGAAGTCGTGCTTGTACTTAAATGTTCTGCCTGTTCCAACAGGGCATAATCAACCTTCTGATCCACGGTTCCGTGTCCCAGTTTACTTGGATTAGCACTATGTAATTGGCTTTGCGCGTAGTGAAAATCGAGCAGGCGGCGTTCAGTATCTTGCATTCCGGAATCTTTGCTAGAGGTGCTTCGTCGAACCATAGCTTATAGCAGAGGTGATAAGGTGACGTGAAGGAGAATTATCCATGAAGTATTATTATACTATCAAATCACAATCGTATCAAGAGCTAGAAATTTGACTTTTTGCTGTAGATTCCTAGAATAGGTGCGTTTCAAATTCGGATTATTGAAAGCTTAAATTAAATAGATTTAAGCTATTTTTATTTTTTGGTTAAAAAAATTCTTAATGGGTATTGCAGATTTACAAGTACACATCGCTCCAAAAACAGTTTTTGAACTGGCACCAGGTATTCCAGTGACAAATACGATGATTACTTTGTGGATTGTTTCAGCAATTCTTATTACAATTGCATTGATTGTCCGCTTCACGATGAAATATCTGCCAAGCGGTTTTCAGAATTTTGTGGAATGGGCACTTGGTGGAATGTACAATTTCATGGAAGAGGTTGGCGGTAAGGCTGCCAAGAAACATTTTCCGATTTTTATTACGTTCTTTTTAACGATTCTTTTTTCCAACTGGCTGGGAATTGCCATGGGTTTAATTGCAGAAGAAAGCGGTTTTCTGCGCGCACCAACCAGTGATTTGAATACTACTGCGGGACTGGCGATTGTGGCGTTTTTATACTTTGAATATCAGGGTATGAAAGCACATGGTTTCTTTGGTCATGTGGGACACTTTATAAATTTTAAAGCTTTATTTACTAAAGGTCCGATGGGAGCTGTAGATTTTTTTGTGGGCCTTCTTCACATCGTTTCTGAACTGGTTCGTCCGACGGCGTTGGCACTTCGTCTTTTTGGAAATATTTTCGGTGGAGAAATTGTGCTGACTGTGGCCTTTTTATTGATTGCTCCAGCCTTCCCGCTCCCATTCATGGGGCTTGAGTTTATTATCGGTTTGATTCAGGCGTTTGTGTTCTCAACTTTGTTCCTCACCTTCACTGCTTTAAATACGGCGCATGAAGAGGAACATGAAGTTATTGCTCCTTCAAAACAAGAAACTCCACCTAAAGTAGTGGTTCAGGTGGGTTAGTTTTTCGCGCATGGTACTTGAGCTTAGACTCTCAAGTGCCAGCCGTGAGAGACTATCTCAATCATAATTATTTTTTAATTCATACATTATGAATCATCTCGATGCCGCACTCGCCATTTGTTTGGGAGTAATCATGCCAGCTCTTGCCATCGGACGCATTGGTGCAAAAGCTGTGGACTCTATTGCTCGTCAGCCGGAAGCTGCTTCTAAAATCCAGTTGAACATGATTTTGGCTGCTGCGTTTGCTGAAGGTCTTGGTATCTTCACATTCGTAATCGCTATTCTTATTCTCAACAAATAAGCTCTTAAATACTTCCGTTTTTCGGAATATTTAACCTTCAACCCTACGCTATGTCTGATTTACTATTTATCCCTGTGGCTCACGCTGCAGGTGAAACAGAGACAACTACTGAACACGCAGGCGCGGCTGCTGAACATTCCGGCGGTCTGGAAATTCAGCCAACTACCATTGCTTTTCAGGCACTCAACTTCCTGGTACTGATTGTAGTTTTACATCTGATTCTTTATAAACCGCTCACCAAACTTTTGAATGAGCGTGAAAAAAGAATTAAAGAGGGTGTTGAAAATGCTGAAAAAGCAGATTCAATGCTGAAAGAGTCTCATCAAGTCCGTCAGGATATGATGAAAACAACTCAAATCGAAGCCAATGAACTGTTGGAAAAAGCCCGCAAATCCGGTGAAGGTCTCAAGAATTCGATTCTGCAGGACGCTCATTCGGAGGCCGGAAAAATTGTTCAGGCCGGTCACAATTTGATTGATATGGAAAAAGATAAAGTGGCACAAGAACTCAAAGCAAAAGCTGTGAATCTCATTGTTGGTGCCACAGAAAAGATTCTCCGGGAAAAACTGGATGCGTCTAAAGACGCATCACTTATAGAAGACAGTCTTAAGAGCTTCGCTTCATGAATGTAAACTCTTCACATCTCAAGTACGGAAAAGCTTTATATCGAGTAGCCCAAGAGCTCAAGATTGAAGATAAAGTGTTAGACGATCTTGAAGCCCTGGCAAAATCTTTTGAAAATGCCGAGTTAAAAAAACTTGTGAATGAAGTTTCATACCTTGAAGGAAGTCTGCAGGAAAAAGCTTTGAATGCGACCTTCCATGGAAAAGTTCAAAGTGTAACGATGAACCTGCTGGTAATGTTGGCCAGGGCAAAAAAACTTTTTATTGTTCCTGCCATTACGGAGGTTTATCGCAAAATGTATCACGAGATGAAAGATATTAAATCTGTGGTTGTGCGCTCAGCACGAAAACTTGCGCCTGAAGAGACGCAAAAACTGATGAAATCTTTGGAAGATAAAATGAAGAAGGGTCTGGATGTCCGTTTTGAAGAGGACCCTTCACTGATTGGCGGTGTGCAGATTTTTGAGGGCAGCCGCCTCACCGATTATTCGGTGAAAAACTATCTGGAGACGCTGAAAAAGCATCTTCTCTCACTTTAATTTGTCTATAAAAAATTAATAATTAAGCACTTAGGTTATGCAAATGAACGCGCAGGAGATTACTGAACTCCTTGAAAAACAGTTGAAAGATCTCAATTTTAAACCTGAAAAGGTTGGTGTTGGAACCATCGTAATGTTGGGTGATGGTGTGGCACAGGTGAGCGGACTTGAGGATGTAAAAATGGGAGAAATGGTGGAGTTCCCGGGCGGCGTTTATGGCATGGCCATCAACCTTTCTCATGATACTGTTGGTTGTATTTTGTTCGATCAAGGTGGAACTTTGAAAGAAGGCGATCAGGCTAAAAGCACCGGACGTGTGATGGAAGTTCCGGTTGGACCTGAACTTACCGGACGCGTGGTGAATGCACTCGGTCAGCCGATCGACGGCAAAGGCCCGATTAATACCAAGAAATTTAAACCGATTGAGCACAAAGCTGAAGGTGTTATCCACCGTAAGTCCGTTGGTGTTCCATTGCAGACAGGTATCAAAGCTATCGATGCGATGATTCCGATCGGCCGTGGACAGCGTGAACTTATCATCGGTGATCGTCAGCTTGGAAAAACTGCCATCGCGATTGATACAATTATTAACCAAAAAGGTTTGGGCGTTCACTGTTTCTATGTGGCCGTTGGTCAGAAACAGTCGACTGTTGCCAACATTGTGAAAAAACTGGAAGAGTTTGGCGCTATGGAATATACAACTGTAGTTGTGGGTACTTCTTCTGATCCTGCTGCCTTAAACTACATTGCTCCTTATACGGGTTGTACGATGGCTGAGGATGTTATGTACGCAGGAAAAGACGCTCTGATTATTTACGACGATCTGACAAAACATGCGTGGGCTTATCGTGAAGTTTCACTGTTGCTCCGTCGTCCACCGGGTCGTGAAGCGTATCCTGGCGATGTATTTTATCTGCACAGCCGTTTGTTGGAACGTTCATCACGTCTTTCTGATGATATCGGCGGCGGTTCACTTACTGCACTTCCAATTATTGAAACTCAGGCGAACGATGTGTCTGCTTATATTCCTACTAACGTAATTTCTATTACTGATGGTCAGCTTTTCTTGGAGAGTGGTATGTTCTACTCCGGTAAACGTCCGGCTGTGAACCCAGGTATCTCTGTATCTCGTGTAGGTGGTTCAGCGCAGATTCCGGTGATGAAAAAGGTTGCCGGTAACCTTCGTTTGAGTCTTGCTCAGTTCCGTGAATTGGAAAGTTTTGCGCAGATCGGTTCTGATCTGGATCCGCAGACAAAAGCCGCTATTCACCGCGGTCAGCGTGTGGTGGAGGTTTTGAAACAGCCACAATATCGTCCGATTCCTGTTGCGAAACAGATCGTTCTTATTTACGCAGTGAATGCCGGAATGCTGGATAGCATTGAGCTCAATCAGCTCGCTGATTTTGAGAACAAACTCTATAACTTCCTGGACGCAAAATACAAAGGCTTACAGGATTCATTATTGTCTGCAAAAAAACTGACTCCTGAATTGGAAGAGGAAATGAAAAAAGTTTTGAACGAATTTAAAGAAGGTTTTAGCAAATAATTGAGATTAGATTTCTCAGTAAATTATTTATATGGCATCACTTCGAGATATTAAAATCCGCATCAAGTCTGTTAAATCCACGCAGAAAATTACCAAAGCGATGGAGATGGTTGCTGCTTCAAAAATGAAACGTGCTCAGTCACAGGCGTTAAAAGGCCGTCCATATTTGACCAGACTGACAGAAATTATTGCGCATTTATTGTACTTACAAAACCCGCCACTCAAACATAAGTTGATGGAAAAACGCGAGAAGGTGAAGAATATCGGTTACGTTTTTATGACTTCCAATAGAGGTTTGTGCGGTTCTTTCAACTCCAATATCATTCGTAAAATGATGGAGATTCTTGCTGAAAAAAATGAGACAAAAGAGATTGTTATTTCAGTCGGACGAAAAGGCCGTCAGGCGATGGATCGTGTTGGTAAAAATGTTTTGGCGGATTTTGAAACTATGTCTGATAAACCAAAGTTTTTGGATACGGTTGGTATCAGCAAAATTATGAAGGATGACTTTTTATCCGGAAAGCTGGATGAGGTTTATGTTGTTTATAACCATTTTTATTCCACG
>Ga0207689_10004483_pt1 | contig 12654 bp, 10 predicted proteins | sample KBSMisM52_FD_184312 | JGI IMG/M metagenome (GOLD analysis project Ga0207689, IMG submission 184312) | Miscanthus rhizosphere microbial communities from Kellogg Biological Station, Michigan, USA - KBS Miscanthus M5-2 (SPAdes) (version 2) | ecosystem: Host-associated > Plants > Roots >... | reverse complement strand
CGCACACGTTCTCGGTGAATCAGGAGAAGTTCGCGGCCGCCGGCGCCAGCATCATCGGCGTCTCGCTCGACAGCATTCAGCGCTTGAATCAGTTCTCCGCGGATCCCGAGTATTGCGCCGGCAAGTTCCCGGTCGCCTCGGATGCGAGCGGCGCCATCGCCAAATCCTATGATCTGAGCGTCAAAAACGTCCCCGGAATCAAGGATACGAAGGGCAACGAAGTGGATCACGGGTTCGCTGAACGCACGACGTTTGTCGTGACGTCGGACGGCAAGATCGCGGCGACGATTGGCGGTGTGACGCCGACCGAAAATGTGACGAAGGCGCTCGAAACTGTGCAGCAGTTGAAAGCGAAGTCGTAACAGCGACGTATGAGATGCGCGGTTCTCGCCGGCAGTATCGCGCTGCTTGCAGCACACTCGCTGCAAGCAGCACCTAAGACGCATCGGCTCGAGATCACGCCCAGCACGGTTGCGTACGGCTACTACTGGTCCGAGGCGCAGCCCGTGCTGCGCATCGCGTCCGGTGACATCGTCGATGTCGATACGTTGTTGACGAATACGCCGCAGGGATTGCAGCGCGCCGGTGTTCCCGAAGAAAAAATCCAGCCATCGCTGCGTGCCGTGGTCGACGAGGTGACTGGCGAGAGGAAGGGCCCGGGCGGCCACATCCTCACTGGCCCGATCTATGTCGAGGGCGCACAGCCAGGCGACGTGCTGGAAGTGAATGTGCTGTCGATCGATCTCGCGCTCGATTACGGCTACAACGGTTGCAATGGATTTCTGCCGGACAACTGCGACAAGTCGCTGCCGGCGAAGCTCATTCACCTCGATCGCAAGAAGATGACGGCCGAGTTCCTGCCCGGCATCGTGATCCCGCTGCGGCCGTTCTTCGGCAGCATGGGCGTTGCGCCGGCGGCTGACGCCGGTCGCGTCAGCAGCAATCCGCCAGGCCGCCACGCTGGCAATCTCGACAATCGCGAGCTGGTGGCTGGCAGCACGCTCTACATCCCGGTGTTCGTGCCTGGCGCGCTGTTCGAGATTGGCGACGGTCACGCTGCGCAGGGCGATGGCGAGGTCGATCAAACTGCAATCGAGACCTCGCTGCGTGGGCGCCTGCGTCTGACGGTCCGCAAAGACATGAAGGTTGCATGGCCGCGCGCGGAGACGCCAACTGACTACATCAGCATGGCGACGGACCCGGACCTGACGGTTGCGACGCGCGGCGCGATTCAGGAGATGATCGATTTTCTCGTCGCCGAGAAGCATCTCACCCAGCATCAGGCCTATCAGCTGGTGAGCATCGCCGGGAACGTCGCGGTGACGCAGCTCGTCGACAAGCCGAATCACGGCGTACACGTGCGGCTGCCGAAGAGTATCTTCAAGCAATGAACTGACCGCGGGGAGATCGCAATGCAGCTCACTATCAATGGCGCCCGGATCGACGTGGCTGCCACCGATGACACGCCGTTGCTGTGGGTACTGCGTGATCGCCTCGGCATGACTGGAACGAAGTTCGGTTGCGGCATGGCGCTCTGCGGCGCATGCACGGTTCACGTCGATGGCGTGGCGACGCGCGCCTGCATTACGCCGATCTCCGTGCTCGCCGGGAAAAAGATCGTCACGATCGAAGGGATCGGCGCAACGCCGCAGGGCAACGCGCTGCAAACGGCCTGGTCGAAAGTGAACGTTGCCCAATGCGGCTACTGCCAGTCCGGGCAGATCATGTCGGCGGCGGCACTGCTGGCGAAGACACCGAAGCCAAGCGACTCCGACATCGACTCTGCGATGACAGGCAACATCTGCCGCTGCGGCACGTATCCGCGAATCCGCGCAGCGATCAAGCAGGCTGCTGCGGGACTGGAGAAGAAGGCATGAGCGCGCAAATGATCCAGCGCCGCACGTTCCTTGCGGGGCTCAGCGGACTGGTCCTCGTGGCCAGCGTCTCACGCATCGCCAAAGCCGCCGATGCTGCAAAGTACGGCGCTGACGGTATGCCGCACGGCTGGCGCGACGATCCACTCACGTTCGTTGCGATCGGCGAAGACGGCCTCGTCACCGTCGTGGTCCATCGATCCGAAATGGGGCAGGGTATCCGCACCGGTCTGCCGATCGTCATCGCCGACGAGCTCGAGGCCGATTGGAGCAAAGTGCGCGTAACACAGGCGCCCGGCGACGAAGAGAAGTTCGGCAATCAGGACACCGACGGCTCACGCAGCATGCGGCATCACTTCGATCCGATGCGACGTGTCGGCGCGGCCGCACGCACGATGCTGGAGGAGGCGGCAGCAGCTAGCTGGGGTGTGCCAGTCACCTCCGTGCGCGCTGTCAATCACGAAATCATTCACGAGCAGAGCGGTCGTCGACTTGGCTACGGCGCTCTCGCGCGGGCCGCCGCGAAGCTGCCGGTGCCGGCGCGCGAGTCGCTCCGCCTGAAGAATCCTGCGCAGTTCCGTTACATCGGCAAGGAGAACATTCCCTTGCTCGATGGCGACGACATCTACCACGGGCGCGCGCAGTACGGCATCGATACGCGCGTGGATGGAATGTTGTACGCCGTAGTCGCACGTTCGCCGGTGTTCGGCGGCAAGGTTGCGCGCTTCGATGCCGCCGCTGCGCAAGCGATTCCCGGTGTCGTGAAAGTGCTCGAGATTCCCGGCACGCCGGGGCCCGCGCTGTTTGCGCCGCTGAATGGCGTCGCGATCGTCGCTGAAGACACCTGGATTGCAATGAAGGCGCGCCAGGCGTTGCAAATCGAATGGAACGATGGCCCGCACGGCACCTACGACTCAGCCGCGTATCGCACTGAGCTCGAAGAGGCTGCGCGCAAGCCGGGCAAGGTGCTGCGCGAAGCGGGCGATGTCGATGCCACGATGTCGAAAGCAGCGCGCAAGGTGGAAGCCGAGTACTACCTGCCGCACCTCGCGCACGCGACCATGGAGCCGCCCAGTGCAGCGGCGCGGATCGTCGACGGCAACTGCGAAGTGTGGGCACCGACGCAGGCGCCGCAGGCGACACGCGAGAATGTCGCGAAGCGACTGGGCCTGCCAGTCGACAAGGTCACCGTACACGTCACGTTGCTGGGCGGCGGTTTCGGTCGCAAGTCCAAGCCGGACTTCGCCACTGAAGCGGCGTTCCTGTCGCAGCAGATGGGCGGACGGCCGGTGAAAGTCGTTTGGACGCGCGATGACGATCTGCATCACGACTACTTCCACACGGTATCTGTGGAGCACCTGCAGGCAGGCCTCGATGCGCAGGGCAAGACCACCGCATGGCTGCATCGAAGCGTGGCTCCCACGATCGTGTCGACTTTCGCGCCTGATCCCCAGCACGAGGCGCCGTTCGAGGCCGGCATGGGTCTGATCAACGTGCCGTTCAACGTTCCGAATATGCGCATCGAGAATCCCGCTGCTGTGGCGCATACGCGCATCGGCTGGTTCCGCTCCGTGTCGAACGTGCCGCACGCTTTTGCCGTGCAGAGCTTCGTCGCCGAGCTGGCTGCTGCTGCAGGACGCGATCACCGTGACTTTCTGCTGGACCTCATCGGTCCGCCGCGACGCATCGATCCAAGCGCGCTCAAGGATTCGTGGAATCACGGGGAGTCGCCACTGCGCTATCCGGTCGATACCGGCAGGCTGCGGCGCGTGATCGAGACCGTGACACGCGAAGCAGGGTGGGGGCGCAAGCTGCCGAAGGGGCAGGGGCTCGGGCTGGCCGCGCACTACAGCTTCGTCAGCTACGTTGCGGCGGTCGTCGCGGTCGAAGTGAGCGCGGATGGGAAGATCGTCATTCCGCGCGTCGACATCGCGTTCGACTGCGGTCCGCAGGTATACCCCGATCGCATCCGCTCGCAGCTCGAAGGGGCGGTGATCATGGGCGTGAGCCTCGCCACGCTCGGCGAGATCACGTTCAAGAACGGTCGCTCGCAACAGGACAACTTCAACACGTATCAAGTCACGCGCATGGCGGAAGCACCGCGCGACATCCGAGTGCACTTGCTGCCGGCGACGGACTGGTCGATGCCGCTCGGCGGCGTCGGCGAGCCCGGACTGCCGCCGATCGCGCCGGCCCTGTGCAACGCGATCTACGCGGCGACCAACAAGCGCATCCGTCAGCTGCCGATCGGAGAGCAACTCGCTACGTGAGCGGCGCGACTCGCCGCTGACTTGCATTGTGAGACCCGCTATGAAATCGTAGCTTGCCGCTCCCGGCAGGTTAGAGCTCGCAATGACGGTGCACCCGGGAATTCCCGCGAGTGACGAATGCGTGGTCGGGCCCTTGCTCGATCGCTGGGCGCGCGAACGGCCGCAGCGTAATTTCCTGGAATTCAACGACGGTTCGGCCTGGACTTTCGCCGAGACGCAGACCCGCGCGCGGCGCGCGGCCGCGGCGCTGCGCAGCCTCGGCGTCGTGCGCGGCTCACACGTTCTTTCGTGGATGCCGAACGAGCGCGAAGCGATTCTCGGCTGGTTCGGCGCGAATCTGCTCGGCGCCGTGTACGTGCCGCTGAATACCGCATATCGCGGCGCCATCCTGCGTCATGCAATCCAGCTCGCCGACGCGAAAGTGATGATCGCTCATGCGAGCCTGTTGCCGAGACTCGAGCCGGAGTCTGCCGCAGCGCTGGAGCACATCGTGTGCGCGGGCGGTTCGCCGCCGCCGCTCGCTGGTCCGCGCGTCCACACTTTCGATTTGTTGGAGCAGGCGGGCTCGGCGGAGGCAGAGCAACCGGTGCAGCCGTGGGATGCGAACTACATCATCCTCACCTCGGGTACGACCGGTCCCTCCAAGGCAGTCGTGTGCACGTACATCCAGACGTGGGTCGGCGGTGCGATGGCGATGGACTATTTCGGCCCGGACGACCGGCTGCTGGCCAACTTGCCGCTGTTTCACGTCAGCGGCGCCGGTGCGGTCATGGATCGGCTCACCAAGGGAGGCACGTGCGTGCTCTACGACGGCTTCAAGCCGGAGTCGTTCTGGGACACAGTGCGTCGCTTCGACATCACCGGCTGCTGCCTGGTCGGTGCGATGACACGGTTCCTGCTCAATCAACCGCCGAGCAGTCGCGATCGCGATCATCCGTTGCGCGCAGCGATCACCGTGCCGTGGAATCAGGACTCGCTCGCAGTCGCCAGGCGATTCGGTATCGACATGCACACGGCGTTCAACATGACCGAGCTGGCGACGCCTATTCGCTCGCAGGCGAATCCACCCGTGCTTGGAACGTGCGGACAGGCGCGTCCCGGCGTGGAGTGTCGCGTCGTCGACGAGAACGACATGGAAGTGCCGACAGGCACGGTTGGCGAGTTGATCGTGCGCACCTCGCGTCCCTGGGAAATAACGCAGGGCTACTACAAGAACCCGGAAGCGACCGCACGGGTGTGGCGCAACGGCTGGTTCCATACCGGCGATGGCTTCCGTCGCGACGCGGACGGCAACTTCTTTTTCGTCGATCGCATGAAGGATGCGATCCGGCGGCGCGGCGAGAACATCTCGTCGTTCGAAGTCGAGTCGGAGGCGAGCGCGCATCCGGACGTGCGCGAGTGCGCGGCGATTCCGGTGCCGAGTGAGGTGGGCGAGGACGAAGTCATGCTGGTCGTCGTGCCCGTTGCGGGGCGCGACGTCGATCCGCTCGCTCTGCTGCGCTTTCTGGAGCCGCGGATGGCCGCATACATGTTGCCGCGCTACGTCCGGCAGCTCGACCAGTTGCCGAAGACGCCGACGGCGAAGGTCGAGAAACACCGCTTACGCAGCGAAGGTGTCACAGCAGACACGTGGGATCGGGAGGCGCACGGTGTGACCGTGCGTCGGGGCAAGTTGCAAACAGGCTAGAGGAATTTCGATGTCGAACTCGGGCACGATCGAGCTCGCGCGCCGCTTCGTGAGCGCGCTGAATCAGAAAGACGAAGCCGCGATCCGCCAGATCTACGCGCCGGACGCGCGCATCTGGCACAACTTCGACGGCAAGTATCAGACGATCGATGAGAACATGCGCGGCATGTACTGGATCCACAAACGGCTGAGTGGCATTCAGTACGACGTCGTGAATCTCGTGGAGCTGCCGGACGGCTATCTGCAGGAGCACGTCCTGCGCGGCAAGCTGCCTTCAGGCGAAGACTTCGCGATGCCGGCGTGCGTCATCTGCAGGGTGCAGGGCGGTCGCGTGACTTCGCTCAGAGAGTATCTCGACCTCACGCATACACAGCCGCTGACGGCGCAACGCTAGCGTCCATACCGGAGGCGGCTAGCGTCCCTTGAAGATGGGCTTGCGCTTTTCCATGAACGCACGCGGCCCTTCGACGGCGTCTTCGGTTGCGACGACCGCCGCGGCGTGGGCCTTCTCGATCGCGAGCGCCTCGGCTTCGGGATGTCCGTCGCACTCGATGACCGAGCGGCGGATGCGGCTGACTGCGATGGGTCCATTCGCGACGATCTTGCCGGCAATCTCCCGGCAGCGATCGAGCAGCTGCTCGGGCGGCACGACGTAGTTGAGGAAGCCGAGCCGCAGCGCTTCCTCCGCCTCGATCAGATCGCCGGTCAACAACAGCTCGATTGCCTTGGCCCGCGGCATCTGCCGCGGCAACCGCACGGTCGAAGCGCCGGCGGGGAAGAGCGCCCACTTCACCTCCTGCAATCCGAACTTCGCGCCCGGCACTGCGACGCGAATATCGGTGCCCATGACCAGCTCCATGCCGCCCGCAATCGCATGACCGTTGATCGCCGCGATCACGGGCTTGACGGTGTCGCGCGAGATGAGAAACAAGCCTTCGCTGCCGCGAATCAGCTTCAGGAAGCGCGTGTCCCATTCGTTTTCCGGCTGCCTCCCGCCGGTGACCAGCGGCGCTGTCAGGCCGAGATCGGCGCCGGCGCAGAACGCTTGCGATCCGGTGCCGGTCAGGATGGCTGCACGAATGGCGGCAGAGTCGCGCACTTCGCGCCAGGCGTCGTCGAGCCGGACCATGACCTCCGGGCTCATGGCGTTGCGCGCCTCGGGACGGTTGATGGTGATCGTTGCGATGAAATCGCGGACGACGAAGTCGACGACGGCCATTGGAGTCTTCCGGGTTGCGCGCGTGGGGCGACCGCGACTAGCATCACCGCGTGAGTCTCAATACGCAAGCATCTATCGACTATTCCCGTCTCGACCTCCCTGCGCTCGACCGCTGGCTGCGCGGCCGTCTCACGGGGTATGAGGGCGAGCCGCAGCTGACGCTGATCTCCGGCGGGCAATCGACGCCCACGTATCTGCTGGAATCGGGCACGCGTCGCTGGGTACTGCGACGCCGACCGCCCGGCGACTGGCCCGCCTATCTGTTTCCGATCGACCGCGAGTTCCAGGTGCTGCATGCGTTGCAGAAGACCGATGTGCCGGCACCTCACGTGCACTTGCTGTGCGACGACCCCGCGATCATCGGCGGCATCTTCTACGTGATGGATTTCGTCGAAGGCCGTGTCTACGAGAACGCGGAGTGCGTGGGAATGACGCCTGCACAGCGGCGTGAGGCGTTCGTCGATCTCGCACGCACCTGCGGCAAGCTGCACCGCGTCGATTGGCGTGCAGTCGGATTGGCCACGTACGGCCGCGCTGGCTCGTTCGTGCAGCGTCAGCTCTCGACGATGGCGAAGGTCTACGCGCAGCAGACAACGTGGTGCCGCGTCCGATCGCTCGAACGACTCGCGAACTGGCTGCCCACGCATCTCGACGTTCCCGACGACACCTGCCTCGTGCACGGTGACTTTCGCGTCGGCAACTCCATTCTCCATCCGCGTGAGTCGCGGATCGTGGCCGTGCTGGACTGGGAGTTGTCGACGCTCGGCAATCCGGTCGCCGACGCCGTGTACCTCGTGCAGCCCTGGTATCTGCCGGCGATGCCGCAGAATCCGCAAGGCGATTTCCCTAGCCGCGATCTGGCTGCGCTCGGTATTCCGTCGATGACAGAGATGCTCGAGTTGTACTCGGAAGCGTCAGGACGCCCCGCGCCATCCGGCGCGCTGCTCACGTCCTTGATCATCTTCAACTGCTATCGCACAGCTGTGATCAATCATGGCGTCGGCGCGCGCGCCGCGGCGGGCACTGCGGTGAATCGCGATGCGGAGGTGTTCGGCGGAATGGCCGAGCCGACTGCGGACTATGCGTGGCAACTGGCGGTCGAGCACTTCGGTGCGCGCGACTGACTCCGACTCGTAGCAGCCATCAAGGACGATAAGCAAACGCCACCGGTCCCGGCGTGCGCAGCGGCGCGGCGATCGACGCGAACTCGCACAGCAAGCGGCGCGTGTCGCGCGGATCGATGATCTCCTCGATCTGAAAGCGTTCAGCAGAGCGGAACGGCGAACGCATTTCATTCAGTCGCGCAGTGATCTCGACCAGCAGCTCCTCGCGATTTTCAGCCGCGTCCAGCTCGGCCTTGTACGCGGCCTCGACGCCGCCTTCGATCGGCAGCGAGCCCCAATCCGCCGAGGGCCATGCATAGCGATAGTGGAAGCGCGTGTGATTCTGATGTCCCGCGCCGGCCACGCCGAAGACTTTGCGGATGATGACCGTGCACCACGGGACCTTTGCCTGGTAGACGGCCGTCAGTGCGCGCACGCCCGCGCGAATCGTGCCTTCCTGCTCGGCCTGCTTGCCGATCATGAAGCCCGGGTTGTCGACGAAGTGCACGACCGGCAAGTGGAACGTCTCCGCAAACGAGACGAAGCGCTCGAGCTTGGCGGAGCTGGCGGCAGTCCACAGGCCGCCGATGACGAACGGATCGCTCGCGATGACGGCAACGGGCCAGCCGTCCAGCCGCGCCAGACCGGTGATGATCGAACGACCATGGCGGGCGCCGATCTCGAAGAACGAGCCGGCGTCGACGACAGCTTCGAGAATCGGACGCATGCGGTAGACCTCGCGTCGATCGCGCGGCACCGCCGATAGCAGGAATTCCTCGCGTCGCGCCGGGTCGTCAGTGCTTGGCGCGCGCGGCGGCAACTCATGGACAGAGGAGGGCAGGTACGACAGAAAACGCCGCGTGCGCTCGAATGCTTCCTGCTCGCTCGCGACTTCGTCGTCGATCGCGCCGTTCGATGCATGAATGCGACTGCTGCCGAGCTCTTCCTTCGACACTTTCTGTCCCACCGCCGCGACGACAGGAGGTCCGGCGACGAACATCTGTGCGAGTCCGCGCACCAGCAGCGAGTAGTGGCTTTGTGCGACTTTCGCTGCGCCGAAGCCAGCGATCGGGCCGAGGCCCAGGCTCACCACCGGCACCGTCGCGAGATTGCGCACCATGTGCTCCCAGCCCGGCAGGTAGGGCACATACGTGTAGCCGAGCGCTTCCAGCGATTTGACCGAGCCGCCGCCGCCGCTGCCTTCGATCAGTCGCACGATCGGCATGCGCAGCTCGTTGGCCATTTGCTCGGCCGCGACCTGTTTCTCGATGATCGACGCGTCCGATGCGCCGCCGCGCACGGTGAAGTCGTCGCCCGCGACCACGACGCGACGGCTGTCGATGCAGCCGCGGCCGAACACGAAGTTCGTCGGCATGAGTCCGGCGATCGCACCCGCTTCGTCCTGCGTCGCGACTCCGGTGATCGAGCCGATCTCGTGGAACGTGCCCGCGTCGAGCAGCGCCGCGATGCGCTCGCGCACCGTGAGCCGACCTGCCGCGCGTTGGCGTGCGACTTTTTCCGCGCCGCCCATGTGCTGCGCGAGGGCTTGGCGCTGGCGCAGCTCTTCGAGTTCCCGTTCCCAGCTCATGACGATGCTTGCTCCCACGTTGACATCGAGTGCCTCCTGAGTTAGTTACTTGCGATATGAGACTGACAGCGCGGTCACGGCCATGAGTATACGTTTCGACGATCGCGTCGCCATCGTTACCGGTGCGGGCGCCGGCCTGGGTCGAGCGCACGCGCTGGCGCTAGCGGCGCGGGGCGCCCGGGTCGTGGTCAACGACTTCGGCGGTGACGTGCACGGTACGGGCGGCTCGTCCGAGCCGGCGCAGCGCGTCGTGGACGAGATCGTAGCGGCCGGCGGCCAGGCACTCGCGCACGGCGCCGACGTTTGCAACGCCGCGCAAGTTGCGGACATGGTCGCTCGCACCATGGAACGCTGGGGCCGGATCGACATCCTCGTCAACAACGCCGGCATCCTGCGCGATGCAAGTTTTGCCAAGGCCACGCTGGCTGACTTTCACAAGGTGCTCGACGTCCACCTGTTCGGCTCGGCGGTGTGCAGTCATGCCGTGTGGCCGCACATGCGAGCGGCGAACTACGGGCGCATCCTCATGACGACTTCGACCTCCGGCATCTACGGCAACTTCGGACAGGCGAACTACGGCGCCGCCAAGACCGGGCTGATCGGCCTGATGAACGTGTTGCAGATCGAGGGCGAAAAGTATGGCATCCGCGTCAACGCGCTGTGTCCTTCGGCCGCGACTCGCATGACGCAAGGTCTGATGCCTGAAGCGGCGCTGGCACTGATGACACCGGAATCGGTGAGCGCGGCGGCGGTATTTCTCGTCAGCGACGCTGCGCCACGTCGCACGATCCTCGCAGCGATTGCCGGCGGCTATTCGCGCATCGTCATCCAGGAAACGCGTGGTGTGTACTTGCCCGAAGGCGAGCGCACGCCCGAAGCGATCGCCGCGAGGTTCGGCGACATCGCCGATCTCAGCGGCGCAATTCACAGCGAACAGCCCGGCGGCCCCGGCTTACGCTTTCTGCAGATGGCGGCAGCGGAGGCGGGCATAGCGCCCGGCAGTTCGACATGAAGGCATTGCTCAGCACGCGGCCCGGTGGTCCGGAAACGCTCGCGCTGCAAGACGCGCCCGATCCGTCGCCGGGCGCCGGCGAAGTGGTCGTGTCGATGCGCGCTTGCGGCGTGAATTTTCCGGATGCGCTGCTGATTGCCGATCAGTATCAGCTGCGTCCGCCGCGTCCGTTCGCGCCGGGCGGCGAGATTGCGGGCATTGTCAGCGCAGTCGGCGAAGGCGTGCGCGGACTGCAGACAGGCGATCGCGTGCTGGCGATGCCGGGATGGAACGGCATGGCGCAGCTAGTCAGAGTTGCGGCGACTGCCTGCACGAAGCTCCCGGATTCGATGAGCTTCGAGCATGCCGCCACGCTGATGGCGACGTACGGGACCGTTCACTATGCGTTGAGCCGTCGCGCGCGGCTGAAGTCGGGTGAGTCGCTGCTGGTGTTGGGCGCGGCGGGTGGCATCGGACTGGCAGGCGTGGAGCTGGGCCGTGCAACTGGTGCGCGCGTGATCGCGGCGGTGTCGACCCAGGAGAAGCTCGATCTCGCTCTCGCCCGCGGCGCTGCTTCCGGTTTCGTGTATCCGACCGGCGAGGCTGCACGCGACGGCAAGGCGTTGTCGCAGTTTTTCAAGGAGCAGATCGGTCCGCAGGGCGTCGACGTGATTCTCGATCCGGTCGGCGACGTGTACGCCGAGCCGGCATTGCGCTCGATTGCCTGGGGCGGGCGCTATCTCGTCATCGGCTTCGCTGCCGGCGCGATTCCGAAGATTCCGTTGAATCTGCCGCTGCTGAAACAATGCGACATCCAGGGTGCGTTGTTCGGCGCTCATGCGCAGCGCGATCCGCAGGCCGTGCAGGAAGAGACGCGCGAGTTGTTCGATCTGTACGCGCGTGGTGCGATTCAGCCGTATGTTTCCGCGCGCTATCCGTTGTCCGAGGGCGGCCGCGCGATTGCCGAGGTCGCGGCGCGACGTGCGCTCGGCAAGCTGGTCGTCACTGCGGACGTCTAGCGTCGCGCAGCGCGTTGCGGCGGACCTTGCCGGAATCGTCGCGCAGTCGTTCGAACGTCGTTTCGAAGCTGCGCGGCAGTTTGTACGTGACCAATCGCTGCGTGAGGAAATCGCGCAGGGCGTCCAGGTCGAGTGACGCGTCCCGACGCACTTCGATGATCGCGTGCACGCGCTGGCCCAGGTCCTCGTCGGGCAAGCCGATCGCTACGCTCGCGAGCACGCCAGGAAATGCGTCGATCGCTGCTTCGATCTCCGCCGGGTAGATATTCGCGCCGCCGCTGATGATGAGATCGGTGCGTCGGTCGGCGAGGTACAGGTAGCCCTCGGCATCGATGCGGCCGAGATCCCCGAAGGTTTCCCATTCGCCGCGCGCACGCGGTTGCGCGCCGAGGTAATGGTAGGTCGAGCCGCGGCCGCCGGCCGGTCGGAAATGAATTTCGCCGATCTCGCCCGGCGTCACGTCGTCGCCCGCTTCATCGAGAATTCGTACGCTCGCGCCTGGCGCCAGGCGCCCGACGGAGCCGCGATGCTCGAGCCAGTCGCGACCGCCGATGACCGTCGCGCCGAGCGCTTCCGTGCCGGAATAGACCTCCCAGACGCGATCGGGTCCGAGCCACTCGATCCACTTTTCCTTGAGCCACGCAGGACACGCCGCTGCGATGTGGCAGACGAGCTCCAGTGAAGACACGTCGTAGTCTGCTCGCGCTGAATCGAGACGCCAGATCCGATGCATCATCGTCGGCACCTGGTACAGCCACTCGGCGCGATGCGCCTGGACCAGACGCAGCGTTTCCGCGGCGTCGAACCGCGGCATGATGACGACGTGACAGCCCCACCCGAGCGCCTGGTACGCGAGTCCGAACGGCGCCGAGTGATACATCGGGCCTGGGATGATCACCGTGT
>Ga0207689_10004479_pt1 | contig 12667 bp, 13 predicted proteins | sample KBSMisM52_FD_184312 | JGI IMG/M metagenome (GOLD analysis project Ga0207689, IMG submission 184312) | Miscanthus rhizosphere microbial communities from Kellogg Biological Station, Michigan, USA - KBS Miscanthus M5-2 (SPAdes) (version 2) | ecosystem: Host-associated > Plants > Roots >... | reverse complement strand
GCTACGAGGATGGCTGCTACTTTTTCGTTTTTTCCATTAATCGGTATTGGGTCAGTTTGTTGTTCGATAAGCTTTAGCTGGTCGTGATGCTGCGACAAACTGAAGTTTGTCGGACATTTTCGATGAAGCTCACCCAGTACCCATTAATCAGTCCCTGTAATGCTGAGAGGGCGGCGTGGAGTTCTTTGAAATAAGGATCAGCCGGGGGCAGACTCTGCGCAGGAAGCGTCAGGTAAGGGACATAAACTTCTGTATTGAAGAGAGTCAGACCGTAAAGGCGTAGTTCAGGGACAACCATGGACATTTCGACCTATGACAAAGTTAACGTCAGGTTGAGGCTCCGGCTTTTGGAGCTTTATCTTGAGGTAATTGGGGCAGACGATTCAGCGCGATTAACTGGACTATAATCAGTTGCCGCAATCGCGCACGAGGATGCCTGATAGTTCAAGTGATTGCTGGGACCGCGGGCGCCCTCGCCCGCAACGCGCCGTTGGGGGCGCAGCCTTTTGGGAACCGGGCGTTTCGCGCTTCGCGCTCATTTGCGGGCGAGGGCGCCCGCGGTCCCAACAAATCACTTGAACAAGGGTAACAACAATAGTAGTCAAAGGCTAAGCATGGAATATTTCGACGTCTTGATCGTGGGGGCTGGTCTTTCCGGAATCGGCGCGGCCTGTCACCTGCGGCAGCGACATCCGCGGAAGACTTTCGTCATCTTTGAAGGGCGAAACGCGATGGGCGGTACCTGGGATTTGTTCCGCTATCCCGGTGTCCGCTCAGACTCGGACATGTACACGCTCGGCTACCGCTTTCGTCCCTGGCGTGACGCCAAGGCCATCGCCGATGCACCGTCGATTCTTAACTATATTCGCGACACGGCCGCGGAGTTCGATTTAGACAAAGAGATTCGTTATGGCCATCGCGTCAGACACGCTTCGTGGTCCTCGGCAGACGCACGCTGGACCGTCGCAGTCGAAACCGGTCCCGAGAAGTCAGTCGTCCTCTTCGCCTGTAACTTCATCTACCTCTGCACGGGCTACTACGACTACGACGCTGGTTACACTCCGGACTGGTCTGGCGTTAAGAAATTTCGCGGCCAGATTGTGCACCCGCAGAAGTGGCCGGAGGATCTCGATTATGAAGGCAAACGGGTCGTCGTAATCGGCAGTGGCGCCACCGCGGTCACACTTGTTCCGGCGATGGCCGAAAAGGCGGCGCATGTCACTATGCTCCAGCGCTCGCCTACCTACGTTGTCTCGCGGCCCGCCGAGGACAAGTTGGCGAACGCGCTACGCAAGGTGCTGCCCGGCGGTGCGGCATACGCCCTCACGCGTTGGAAGAATGTGCTGGCGCAGCAGTTCTTCTACAACCTCGCTCGGAAGCGGCCTGATCTTTTTAAGTGGATGCTGGCGCGGGGCGTGCGGAGCCACCTCGGCGCGCAATACGACCTCAAACACTTCACTCCAAAATATAATCCCTGGGATCAGCGTCTCTGCCTGGTTCCTGATTCCGACCTCTTCAACTCGATACGCGACGGCCGGGCAACGGTGGTCACCGATGAGATCGAAACTTTCACGGAAACTGGTATACAGCTCAAGTCCGGCGAGCACCTCGACGCTGACATTGTGGTGACGGCCACCGGGCTGGTCCTAAAGCTGATGAGCGGGCTGCGACTGACGGTGGATGGTGCGCCGGTAGATCTGTCGCAGACAATCACCTACAGGGGGATGATGTACAGCGATGTTCCGAACCTGGCTTCCGCCTTCGGATACACAAACGCGTCCTGGACGTTGAAGTGCGACCTCACTTCCGAGTATGTCTGCCGGCTGCTGAAGCATATGGATCAGCACGGCTACGCGCAATGCACGCCACGCCTTAACGACCCCGACCTCACACCTGTGCCGGCGATCGACTTCACCTCCGGCTACGTTCTCAGGGCGCTCCATACCTTGCCGCAACAAGGATCGAAAACACCCTGGCGCTTACACCAAAATTACGTGAAAGACCTATCGATGCTTCGGTTCGGACGCGTGGATGACGGTACGATGGAGTTCAAAGCAGCGCCGGTTGGGCGGGAGCTTCAGGATAAGAATGCGGAAAGCGTTGGTTAACTTAAAGTCGGCGGAGCGTCTTCAGTCCGCGGAGCGGACAACGGACGACTATTCACTATTTACTATTTAACTCGCTGCGGATAATAGTCTCTCCATGCCAACGTCTTTCCCCGAGTGGATTCAGCCCATGGCCGCGACGCTCACGCAGGAACGTTTCAACAGTTCCGAGTGGATCTTCGAACGTAAATTCGACGGCATCCGGTTACTCGCTTACAAGCAAGGTTCCCGAGTCGAACTGTTCTCCCGCAATCATTTGCCGCAAAACATTCCCGCGCTGGCCCGTGCCATTGCCACTCTTCCGCACCGGGAGTTGATCCTCGACGGCGAGATCGACTGGCATGGACCCGTTGCCTATCATGTGTTCGACATCATGTGGATCGATGGCCGTGATTTGACCAGTCTGCCACTTGAAGAACGCCGTGCGGTGTTACGTAAGTTGCCACTCGCCGCACCGCTGCACCGCGTCGTGGAACTGCACGACGAAACGCCCTGGGAGCGTGCGCAGAAACATGGGTGGGAGGGTGTGATCGCCAAACGCCGCGATTCGGTGTATGAGCAGCGCCGCTCGCCAAACTGGTTGAAGATGAAGTGTGAGTTGGCCCAGGAGTTCGTGGTCGGCGGCTTCACCGAGCCGGAAGGCAAACGCGTGGGCCTCGGCGCTCTGCTGGTTGGCTATTACGAAAGTGACGACCTTGTTTTCGCCGGCAAAATCGGGACCGGTTTCAATATGAAAATGCTGCTCGATCTGCGCGCACAACTCGATCGGCTCGAGATCGACAAACCGCCGTTTACGAAAGCGGTTGGCTTACCGCGAAGCAAGGTCGGTACTAGCCTGCGCGCTCACTGGGTGCGCCCCGAGATCGTGGTACAAGTAGGTTTCATCCAGTGGACTAAACACAACAAACTCCGTCATCCCAGACTTCTCGGGATTCGCAACGACAAGCACCCGCGCGAGGTTGTGAGGGAGTAGGAGGAAGACGACAGCAACCCCGATTTGCCATCGCAGCCAACTAATTCAACGTGCGGGCTTCCACGCCGATCAGTTCGACGATAAAGATTAACGTGGCGTCAGGTGGGATCACCCCGCCGGCGCCCCTCGCTCCGTAACCGAGCTGCGGCGGTATGATCAGTGTCGCCTGCTCACCAATGTGCAGCTTTGCGATCCCTTCGTCCCACCCCTTAATCACACGCCCCGCTCCGAGTTCGAACTTGAACGGCTGCCCCCGGTCGAGAGAGCTATCGAATTTCACCCCACTGCCCAACAGCCCGGTGTAGTTAACAATAACTGTCTCGCCGACTCGCGGTAGCTGACCAGTGCTGCGTCGCGTAATCACGTAAATGAGGCCCGACGGCGTCTTTGTCATGGCGAGGGCGTTCGCGCCGACTGGCGTAATTGGTTTTGCTTTTCTGCCACGGTTTCGAGGAACTCTGCGTTTGTTTGTCTGGCCCTCGGCGATGGGACCCGTGATTGCGCCCAGCGAGAGGAAAGTTAGGGTAACGATGAAAATTGTTAATGGCTTCAAAATTAGTCTCCTGGTTTTGATCTGACACGCTGTGTGCCCAGGGCACGGACGGTAGCATAAAGTCTCGCTTCCGGGTCAAGCTGGCGGGCTCGGACTCGTTTCGCTGTCCCATTTTATCGACTTCAAGTATGATTCGCGGCGTTCGCTGAATCAGGTGGAAATAAGATGAGCAAATACCGTCAGCGCGGCTATATGGATAGCGATCGCGAGTCAGAGCGATCAAAGCCGCAGTCAAAGCCCCTGGCAAAGAATGAGCATCGCGAGGGCCCGCGCTCGCCGCGCATGATGGCGTTTGGCGAGTCGTCGAAGTGCACCGCGTGCGGAGCAAAGGCTCCAACGAACATCAACTTCGACAGCACCTGCCCAAAGTGCAACGTTGACCTCCACAGCTGCCGCCAGTGCACCCATTTCGATCCGGGGGCGCGCCTCGAGTGTAATAAAACGATCCCCGCGCGAATAGTGAACAAACACGCGCGCAACGAGTGCGAACTGTTCGCGGCCCGCATAATAGTCGAGCGCGAAACTTCGTCAGGCCCTCCCACAAATGCTCGTGACGCGTTCGCAAAACTATTTAAGAAGTGAAGTGTCTCGGAAATTGCTCCCGGTGATCGCTCGCAATCTTTGTAATGAGTTGATGGCCTCCTGGATCTCACGTGGCTGAGTCTGCGTCCAGAGGTTTCAACATATCGATGAAATGGCAGGGCAGCTTCGTAACCACCTCGGCGGGAAAGGCGGAAGTCCCCGTCTCGACGTATCCCCTTTTGCGATAAAAGCCAACCAGTTCCTTTCGAAGATTCACGACCTTAATTTCCATGAATCGCAGGCCGACCGCACGGCAATAGTCTTCCGCCGCATCCATGAGCCTGGAGCCCAGGCCGGTTTGCTGATGCGCAGGACCAACGGCCAGAAGTCCGAGATAAGCACGATCCTGCGAGCGGGTTGGTGAACCGCCGCTATCGAGATGGCGTGGTTCGACGTATACGCAGCCGAGTACGGTGTGTTCACTTTCGGCTAACAGAAACTTGCCAATACTGAGGAAGTTCAGAACCTCTCCAACGTCGACGCGGTCCCCTTCAACAAAGAAGTCCTCGGCACTGCGAAAGGCAGAGTTGATCACAGTCGTGATTATTTTGGCATCCTCCCGTTGAGCGATGCGTACCTGGACGGATGAGCTTTCGCGCGGGTTGGCGCTATTCATAGCCAACTTATAAGGCAAAATGGCTTATTCGGAAAATGTCGCAGGGGTGAATGCGGAAGATCGGGAGCGAGCGTCAGACTCAATGATAGTCGTGAAACGTAATTACTCCACGAACTATCAAGCTCGCCCAAGGTCCAAAGTCCGCTAACGGATCTTTCAAATGATCCTGGAGACTTGTCTCCCTAGCAGGACTTTGGACTTTGAGCTTGCACCTTTCCTGGACCTTGAACCCTTCCTTGCCAGATAAAAATCCCCTTCACATCTGATCTGGAATCTCCGCTTCGACGAGTTTTGCCAGTAGCGTCAGGGATTCCTGCCAACCCAGGTAGCACGCCTCAGCCGGAATGACACCCGGAACGCCTTCTTGCAGGATGTGCAACTCGGTACCGACCGACACCTCGTTCAACTTAATGGTCGTCTGTATTTCTCCCGGGAGATTCGGGTCGTCGAATCTATCGGTGTACCGAATAAGCTCGTTTGGCTTCAGCTCAAGAAACTCTCCACCGAACGAGTGACTGCTGCCGGTGGTAAAATTGGTAAAAGACATTTTGTAGGTTCCTCCGACTTTGGCATCGAGATGATGAACTTGCCCGGTGAAGCCATTTGGCGGAAGCCACTTCGCCATCGCACTGGCATCAGTAAACGCCCGGTAAACTCGCTCCCTCTTTGCGCGGAGGACTCTGTGGAGTCGGATAGTGTTTGTATTGTTGCTGGTCATGATTTCCCCTCACTAATTTTGAAGTAAATTCGTCCTTTGACAGTAAGTCGAACGGCATAGGGTAAGATCGACACAACCCGATAAAAAATTTGCCAACACCCTGCGCCAGGACGACCTGCAATTGGGTGGTATTTCGTGGCCTCTTCCCTTGAAATGGCATTAGAATCGCCAACCCAATAGATGATTGGCCAACTGAGTTTCGACAATCTAAAGACCGTAGGTAAATTATCATGCGACGTATCCGCAACTTATTGAGTAGTGTTTTTTTGCTCGCGCTAATTCTCCTGGGCGCCAAAGGAGTGAAAGCGCAGGACGATTGGACCGAACCTTTTCCCGCTTTCCGAATTGCAGGAAACCTGTACTACGTAGGCAGCAAGGGATTAGCGAACTACCTGATCACCACTCCTCAGGGCCACATCCTCATAAACAGCGATCTCGAAGCTAATGTGCCGTTGATTCGGGCCAGTATCGAATCGCTGGGTTTTAAGTTCACCGACGTCAAGATTCTTTTAATAAGTCATGCGCATTGGGATCACAACGCCGGCAGCGCCATGATCAAAAAACTCACCGGCGCGAAATATATGGTGATGGATTCGGACGTACCGGTGGTTGAATCCGGCGGGAAAAGCGATTTCCAGTATGGCAACGATCCGGCAAATCTTTACCCGCCGACAAAAGTTGATCGGGTATTGCGAGATGGTGATGAAGTGAAACTCGGAGATGCGGTACTCACAGCGCGTCTGACACCCGGGCATACTAAAGGATGCACGACATGGACGATGAAAGTGAAAGATGGCGGCAAGACGCGCGACGTGGTGATCGTTGGTAGTCCAAACGTCAATCCCGGATACAAGCTAGTCGGAAATTCAGTCTATCCGCGGATAGCTGAAGATTTCGAACGAACCTTCCGAGTTCTAAACTCATTGCCTTGCGACTATTTCCTCGGAGCTCATGGAGCCTACTTCGACATGGAAACGAAGTATGCGCAAATGAAGGCCGGAGTGTCGACGGCATTTATCGATCCGGTCGGCTACAAGAATTATGTGGCTGATCGGGAGCGAGCGTTTCGCAAGGAGCTAGCAAAGCAAAAGGGCGCATGAACTATCCACCGACTACGCAGATGAGGTCAGTACTACGCGGTACCGGCTTGGTCTCCGATGGTAAATTGGAAGCCACGAAGTCATCACGCGGCACCTCTGCGCCTATGGCGAGTTGAAAATTAGCATACGAGTGTAGTTTTCTCGCAATCTGTCTACACGACATCTCTAATACCATGAAATCGATCCCCTTCTTTCTAAAATAATCGCCCCCAGGCGACGAATTCCATTGCTCGCGAGGCTATATATCGCGAGACGTTAAGAGACAAGAAGGAGGCAGAAATCATGGGAAAACTAAAACTGCAAATGTCAATAACTGTAGACGGTTTCGTCGCGGGTCCAAATGGTGAGCTGGACTGGATGAATCCCGACAAGGCGATGGAGGACGAGAAGCTTCTCCCATACATGAACTCTCTCATCGACTCATCGGAGACCATTCTAATGGGTAGAAAAATGACCGACGGGTTCGTCAACTACTGGACCGAAGTGGCAAATAATCCAAAGAGTCGTGATTATGCGTTCGCCAAAAAAATGGTCGACACTCCGAAGGTCGTTTTTACGAGGACCCTCGCTGAATCGCGCTGGCCAAACACAGTGCTTGCAAAACGTGACATTGTTGAGGAAGTCAACGGACTCAAAAACCGGGCGAGGAAGGATCTCATAGTTTACGGAGGCGCTGGATTTGTATCGAGTCTAATCAAAAATGACTTGATCGATGAGTATCATTTTTTGGTAAACCCAGTTGCCATCGGTAAGGGAATGACGATCTTCACTGAGCTCGGACGCTACTTAAAACTCAAACAGATCGATGCAACTCCCTGCGATTGCGGGATAACTATTCACAAGTATCTGCCTGAGACGGCGACTAAGCCCCTAGCGAGTAAAGCTGGATCAGCTGCGTGAACAGTCCCACACCGCCGGGGCCCTCAAGGATATGGCCCGTCCAGTAACACCGCGTTCGTCGGGATCCAACCTTGAGGTCCTGGTCTAAACACTGTTACTCCTGGTCCAATAGCCTGGTCGTGTGTTCGGTGGCACTCGTGGCCAACTCGTTTGTTATTACCCGCGGCCGCGCGAAATCCTACGGTTTGCGCGTAACGGTGCGCGGTCGTTCACCACCCCCTGTTATCGGCGAGGCCTTGGTTTCAACATTTTCTACTCTGACCGGCACCTCGCTTTGCCTGGGGGTTGTCGGTTCGGGACGTGTCTCGCGTGGCTGCGATCTCACCGTGGCGTTCGGTGTCTTTGTGGCCGCTAGTTGCTTCGCCGCTTTTCGGAGGTCCGAAGCAGACTGCTTCTTTGTCTCAACAACACGATCCTTAGCCTCACTAACATTCTCCTGACTTACAGTTCCTGACTTTGCATCCTCTGCCGGCGCTTTGTGCGATTCTTCAGCGCTGGACCTTTCAATCGACTTTGTCTCCGCGACGACCGGCTTCTCTGCTACTGTCGCCGCGACTTGAGTTGGACTAGTGTTCCCACTTAGGTTGCTTGGTGAATTCGAAACCGACTCAGAAGACTCAGTCTGTGTCGACACTGATTGACTTGAGGTGGCCGGAATAGTCGGTGGCGGAGTAGCACTAACTGTCACGACCTCGGTTCTCGTCATAATCAAGAGAACAATCACCGCCAGCGCGAGCATTGAAACCAATGCGACCACAGCCAGCACCAGTTGTTTGAAGCTTAATTTCGTCTTCACAAGGAACTCGGTAATCGGAGAGTGGCGTTGCGCCTTCCCGAGCTTGCCAATTACTGTGGCAAACGATGCTTCACCGGACAACACCTTGGATTCATCCAGTAATGGAACTCGCCCAGCTGACTGGCCCACGCGATTGTCTTCGCTGCTGATAGGTATCGGCTCGCAGTAAGGTTGCGGTTTGAGAACGCTCTCTTCGAATGGTTGGTTCAGCCTGACTGTGGCAAACGAGGCCTCGCCCGCAAGCACTTGCGACTCATCCAGCATGCGAACCTGGCGAGGAGCATTAACAACTGATTCTTCCCTCTCGATGTTTGGAGACATCAGGTAGGTAGGTTGAGTATCCACCCGCCTACCCTGCAGGGTTGTTTCATCTTCCTCGTCGTAGTCAGGCGCCCAGACAGACGCAGGGGAAGGGTCAGCGTTAACTGAGGATTCCAGCCACTCCTGTTCATCAGCAACTCGATAACTGCTTCGTGACGCTATTGCAGACATGAGAACCTCCCTTGTTCCTGATCAAACATGCGACGGTTGATGATCCGGTGCTTTGAGCACTGGTCGAGACGCGCGCGCAACTCTTGTCAAACTAGAGTTTTGATTGGGTTGCCGCCTTAGCTGGCGGCTATCGGGAGAGCGGGAGACGATAGGATTTTTATATCCGATTCAAAAATCGATCTCGTCGGTCGGGCTTGGGTGGTACTTTAGCGAGAAACCGCGAGTTCAGTCAAACAGGAAGGCAGGTAGTACTGGGTCAGCTCGATGTCCGATAAGCTTTAGCTGGTCGTGCTGTTACGACCAACTGAAGTTTGTCGGACCTTCTCCTTGAAGCGGATCCACTATCAAGCTGGTAGTGGCACCGTTTGATCGAGGTTACTTGTGTAATGCTGTCAGTACCACCACGCCTTAGCGGGTAGGTCTCATCATCCTTAAGCAACGCCTCCAGGAAGCGACTCGACAACCGCAACTAAGAACGCGCCTGCGACCGCGTGGTGGTACTGACCTCACGCAACGGATCTCGGTAGTTTTTGTCTGGAATTCAGAACTTGTCTGAGTCTTAGACAAAAGGGGGTGCTCGCAAAGAAGAAGTACCCAAATTTCCTAGCGGATTTCAACCTCTTTCCTGAAGAGGTTGCGGCTCGTCAATTGCACTAACCTTTACTTGCTTCCCCTCCCATTTCGCCGCGGTTGCTTCTATCACCAACACGCTGTTGCTGGTAAAGCTGGTTGTTGTGCGGATTGAAGTCGGGTTGCGAAGCTGAAAAGCGGGTCACAAGGATTTCTATGATTTTAAGATTAAGGACCAGAGCAGTCTCGCTTGGCCTCACACTTATCGGAGCTGCTCGCATGCGCGGTAGGATTTTCCGACTCATTGCTGGGACAGTTAGCGTCTTGTTATTGGCTGGTACGCCAATCCACGCCGACCCCTTAACAATGAGTGATGTAATACTAATTCTCGATGAGTACCACAACTCCGCGGAGGTTCAGCTCCGCAGTCTTCCCCACGCAGGTAAACATATCTCTGAAAGCTCAACTCCCATTCTGGCCGGGGTTGCGTTTAGCTCCGATGAGCCTCCAACCAGCGTTCAGACTATCCAGGGAGACGTAGACGTTACAATTTGCGACTGCGGCGAAATCCTGATAGCCGGTGGCGGATTCCCGAAATGGCCGCTGATTTTTCTGGCTGGAATACCACTTTTCTTCCCCCACGGTTCGGATACTCCTGACGTTCCTTCCTTCACTCCATCTACCAATCCGCCTCCCGGCGTCACCACCCCGCCACAGACACCCGTACCAGAGCCAACTTCTCTTTTACTGTTAGGCTCGGGCCTGATGGCTTTCGGCGCAGTCTTGCGCAAGCGCTATGCGGGAAACAAAATCGAAGCGCGCGCTAACTCTACCGAGGAGGCTAACTAGTCATGAGACTTAAAGCGGCCACCTCCTGCGTTAGACCAGCGCTCGTGCTGTTGGTTATAGGTATATTTGCCAGCGTCTCTCCGAGTTCTCTGACCTACGCTAAGAAGAAGCTCGCCAGATACGGAACTCTCAAAGTTCAGACGACGCCGTTAGGGCTTCCTATTGAAGTGGATGGCAAGCCTCAGGACTCGACTACCAGCGAAGGGAGTATCTGGAGCCTCAATCCCGGGCGACACCTGATCGTAATTAGCTTGCCAAACGGTCAACGATGGACCCGCGAAATTATTCTTGATGCCGGGCGTGTTAAATGTGTGGCGCTGAATTACAAACCCGGCCTGCCCCCAGTGGTGAATGCTCCTTGTCCCTATCCAGTGCATGTTTCCGCACCTGCTTCGGTCAATGACGGCGAGGTTATTACCTACACAAGTGACGTGACTTACAGCGGAAATTCAGGTCTCAACTACACCTGGACAGTAACTCCGGCGAACGCCAGGATTCTCAGCGGGCTTGGAACTCCGACCATTACAGTGGATTCCACCGGGCTTGCCAGCCAGAGTATTACGGCTACCCTCGTGGTCGATGATGGTTCAGGCGACGCAGCGTGCCGGCAGTCGTCGCAAGCTTCAACGTTGGTACCGGCTGCTCCGCCGCGCGAGAACCCAGCAAGACAGTTTGACGTTTGCTGCAGCTGCGCCTTCGACGATCAGAAGGCGCGACTGGATAACCTTGCAGTGCAACTACAGAACGATCCTTCAACGGCTGCCTACATTATTGCTTACGCGGGACGTCAGAGCCGCAGGGGAGAAGCGAATCGACTGGGAACCCGGGCACGAGATTATCTCGTTACCGAACGCGGAATTAACTCATCGCAAATTACTGTGGTTAACGGTGGTTTCCGCGAGGAAGATTGTGTTGAGTTGTGGGTTGTGCCGAGCGGAGCGACCCCACCTCAACCTACTCCAACGGTGCAGGCAGGTGATGTAAACCCCGCACGTGAACCAGCCACGCGCAGACGCCGCCGTAATTAGTCCAGTCGTATTGGAGTTATTAGGAGTGTCAATGTTCAGACTCAATAGCCAGTTGCCGATAAGGTTGTTAGCAATCGCCTCCATAACGTTTGGAGTTTCGGCAAGCGTAGTATTCGCCCAACAGACAGTTAAGACCAGCAGTGTCTTTGCTCCTTTGAGCCTGAACCTGACAGCTGAGTCCTCGGTGGTTTCGACCTGTGCCGGCGAAGGTACTTCCAATTCTCACGTGCAGCTAAATGCCAAAGCTAACTCGCCAAGCGGCCATCCGGTACATTACCGCTGGTCCACTAGCGCTGGACGGATTGATGCCGAGGGACCCACTGTAACCTGGGATCTTTCAGGACTTGCACCGGGTTATTACCAGGCGTTCGTTCACGCCGACACGGGTAACGGTGAGGAAGTCTGTGAAGCTCTTTCTTCCACGACCGTACTGGTCAGCCGCTGTGCGCCCCGTCCCACTTGTCCGACGGCAGTTATCGTGTGTCCGGAAAATGTTGTGGCTGATGCACCGCTAACATTTTCAACTACCTTAACAGGTGGCTCAGCGGGCGTGGAACCCATCTATAATTGGACTGTTTCTGCCGGCAAGATTATCGAGGGGCAAGGGACCAGCTCAATCAAAGTTGATACTAAGGGTCTTAGCGGGCAAACAATCAAGGCCACGCTTTCGGTTGGTGGATACAATCTCGCCTGCTTGGCCAGTTGCGCGGTGTCAATCCCGGTTGCTGTTGTGCCGGCACGTAAGTTTGACGAGTTCCCAGTGGTAACCAGCAACGATGAGAAGGCCCGGCTGGATAATTTTGCGATCGAGCTAATGACCGATCCCAGTACCACCGCCTACGTAATCATCTATCCGAGCCGAAGAGACCAAACCAGCGAAGTCAAGAGACGCACCAAACGCATTGTCGACTACTTGGTAAATTCCCGCAGACTTGACGCTCATCGCATTGTAAGTATGGTTGGGCCAACACGTAATAATTTACTGGTCGAGTTATGGAACCTACCGCAAGGCGCCAAGCCACCCTCTCCAGCCCCTGAATTCGTGGTCATACAGAAGTGAGACCTGGGCCTGAATTTCTTGGCCGCGGAGCCTGATTGTTTGCAGGATACCTCTTGTAAAAACGAATTGCGCTTCGTTGAGTACTTCTAGTAGTGCAGCTGCAACCCACCAATTCCAAAGCCGCTAAGACATCTATCCAACCTGCCTTAAGGGCCAAATCTTTGCCGGTACTCGCCGGCGACCAGGAAGGACTTTACCATGTCCGCGTTGACGAAATTTCCGTTGAACTGATTGAGCTTGTTGACCCAGAATTCCCAACCCCGAAAGTCAGTGTCCTGTGGGTCGTCCGGATTTCGTCTTAGATAGCCATAGTATTGCATCAGCA
>Ga0207689_10004477_pt1 | contig 12671 bp, 10 predicted proteins | sample KBSMisM52_FD_184312 | JGI IMG/M metagenome (GOLD analysis project Ga0207689, IMG submission 184312) | Miscanthus rhizosphere microbial communities from Kellogg Biological Station, Michigan, USA - KBS Miscanthus M5-2 (SPAdes) (version 2) | ecosystem: Host-associated > Plants > Roots >... | reverse complement strand
TGGCCGTGTCGGTACAAGCGCGGGCGCGCGGCATCAAGCCGGGCGAGCCGGGCTGGCCGGAAGCCGCGTACAACGGCGAGTACATCCAGGACGTCGCCGACGATTTCGTCGCGAAGAAGACCGTGACCGCGCTCGACGGCGCAGCGGTGAAGGCGACTGGCAAGGTCGATGATCTCGAGGCAGTGCGGCGCTTCGCGGTGGCGTATCTGCGCCACGAGCAGGACGTCGATCTGCAGAAGTTTGGTGTGCGCTTCGACGTGTACTACCTGGAGTCGAGCCTCTACACCGAGAGCAAGGTCGATACGACGGTCAAGGCGCTCGTTGCGAGCGGCAAGACGTACGAGAAGGACGGCGCGTTGTGGCTGCATACCACCGAGTACGGCGATGACAAGGACCGCGTGATGCGCAAGTCCGACGGCACGTACACGTACTTCGTGCCGGACGTCGCGTATCACGTAACCAAGTGGCAGCGCGGCTTCCGGGTCGCGATCAACGTGCAGGGCACCGATCACCACGGCACGATCGCGCGCGTGCGCGCCGGGCTGCAGGCGCTCGACATGGGGATCCCGCAGGGGTATCCGGACTACATCCTGCACAAAATGGTGCGCGTGATGCGCGGCGGCGAGGAAGTGAAGATCTCCAAGCGCGCGGGCGAGTACGTCACGCTGCGCGATCTGACGGAGTGGGTCGGTCGCGACGCCGTGCGGTTCTTCCTGATCTCGCGGCGTGCGGATTCGGAGTTCGTGTTCGACGTGGATCTCGCGCTGTCGCAGAGCGAAGAGAATCCGGTGTACTACGTGCAGTACGCGCATGCGCGGGTCTGCAGCGTGTTCCGGCAGTTGACGGAAAAGGGCCACGTCCACGATCGCGAGGTCGGCGAGCGCAACGTCGCGCGCCTGAGCGAGCCGCACGAGAAGGCGCTGATTCGACGCGTTACTTATTATCCGGAGCTGCTGGAGAACGCGGCGCGCGCGCTCGAGCCGCATCAACTCGCGCACTATCTGCGCGATCTCGCCGGCGACTTTCACACGTACTACAACGCGCACACCTTCATCGTCGATGACGTCGGCCTGCGCAACGCGCGGCTCAATCTCGTGGCCACGACGCGGCAGGTGCTGGAGAACGGCCTGAAGCTGCTCGGCGTGTCGGCGCCGGAGAGAATGGAGAAGGTGGAGAAGACTTAGTGGCGCGCGACTACAAGAACTCGAAGCGGCGCACCGGCGGCTCGGGCAATCTTTCAGGCATTGCTGGACTCGTCGTCGGGCTCGCGCTCGGTCTCGCGGTGGCAGTGGGTGTGTACTTCTTCGACCGCCGCCCGGCCGCGCGACTCGCACAGGAAGCGCCGCCGATGACGCGCGACGAAGCACCGGCGGCTGCCAAGACTGCGAAGCCCGCACCGGCATCGCAGGATGCCGAAGCCGAGACGCAGTTCGAGTTCTACGACATGCTGCCGAAGTTCGAAGTCGTCATCCCCGAACAGGATGGCACGTCAGCGCCGGCGGCCGGTCCGGGCACGGGACCGGTGCAGAAGCCCGGCGCGTACATCCTGCAAGCGGGCTCGTTCCGCAATCACTCGGATGCAGATCGCGTGCGCGCGCTGATCGCGATGCAGGGCGTGGAGTCGAAGATCCAGAAAGTGACGATCGACAAAGACACCTGGCACCGGGTCCGCGTCGGCCCGATCACGAACCTGCAGCAACTCGAAGAGACGCGCAGCAAACTGCGCAACGCCCAGATCGACGCGCTGGTAATCAGAGTCGGCGAGTAAGAGTCAGGCTGAAGCCTCACCCACAGCAGGATTCAACTTCAGTGCAACTTCTTGTGGGTCAGGCTTTAGCCTGACTCCGATCCGAACTGCACGTACGCTCGCACCGGAAATGTCGCCCCGCCCTGCCACGCGATCGGCACCGCATGCAGCCGCCCGCCCTCTGCGGGCAACGCCTCCAGATTCGTCATGTGCTCGCAGACGGGAATTCCCGCGCCGAGCAGGATCGTGTGCGCCGGGCGCACCATGTCGGCCATGTCGTCGATGTTCAGCGAATCGATGCCGACGAATGCAGCACCCGCATCGACCAGGCGCTCGCAGGCTGCGGCGGTCAGGAACGGGTTGTCGTGTCCGTAGCGCTCGGTCCGCCAGTGCTGACTGAAGTCAGTTCGAATCAGCACGGCCGCACCGCGTACGTCAGCTCCTTTGAACAGCTCAGGACCCACGGCGCGACCGAGCGAACGCGCATCGAACACACGCACCGGCACGTGTGCCACGCGCTCGAGCGGCAGCCCCGCGAGGTCGGTCGCGCCGCGATATCGATGCAGGGGTGAATCGACGTATGTGCCCGTGTTGCCGCACAGGTGCAGCGAGGCGATCAGGAACTCGGACTTGTTCTGGTAGCGAGCGCGCGAGCTGTCGTGATCGACGACGACGTGCGCCTCGGGCACCGGCAGCCCGGGATACGTCACCATGCCGGGCTCGATCACGTGGCTGACTTCGATGAATCTCGGCATGGATGCGGTCCTCGTCTCGTTGGCTGTGCTGGCAAGTGCACAGAGGCCGGCACCTGCGCCGAGCAGCATGGAACGTCTGGTAAGCATGGGCGCAGTCTAGTGCGCAGCCGTGGAAAGAACCGTGGGAAGCGCGCTAGCGGACGCGGCTGAGCATACGCTGGAAGCGCGGCTCGTTGCGCAGGCTGGCATAGTCGGGATCGTTCACGATCCAGTCGCGCTTGCCGCAGCCGCGCGCGAAGACGCGGTCCAGCAGATTCAACGCCTCGTCTCGTTGCCCGACGCGCGCGTGCACGCACGCGATGTTGACCAGCGCACTGGTGTCGTTGGGATAGAGATCGAGACAACGCGTGGACCATGCGAGTGCGCGCTCGGTCTGGCCGTTGTCGATCAACGCGCAGGCTCCCAGAGAAAGCGCCCGGCCATCGTGAGGATTGAGCGCGAGCACTTGCTCGGCGCGGCGGATGCCAGTGCTCACCGCTTCGCAGGCGGCCGACTCTCGACCGAGCGCGCGCGCCGCCGTGGCAAACAGCATCGGGCTTTGGAAATCTTCGGGGCGCAGCTGCGCCGCGAGGCTGAACATTTCGGCGGCCTGCGCCATGGCGCCGCGCGCAAACGCACTTCTACCGAAGTAGTAATAAGCGTCGAACAGATCGGGATTGAGGCGGATTGCGGCCGAGTATTCGTCGGCGGCTTCCTCGTAGCGGCGCGCTATCGAGCGCGCGAGGCCGCGTGCGACATGAGCTTCCGCGAGCCGCGGCGCAGCTTCGAGCGCTCGCCGGCTCGCGTAGTCTGCACGCGCGAGAACGACTTCGCGGGGATCGAACCACTCGTAGAGACAAGCGTGCACCGTAGCCAGACCCGCCCACGCGGGCGCATAGCCAGGCTCCAGCTCGAGTGCGCGAACGAATTTCGCGCGGCTCGCTTCCAAGCCTCGCTGCATCATGCGAGCGAGCTGCTGCCGTCCTTGCAGGTAGCAGTCGTACGCCAGTTCGGCGGCGCTGCTCGTGGCAGCGTCTTCAGGGATTCGTTGTTGCAGCTGGCTGCGCCACGCCGCGAAGCGCCGACGCTGCGCGATCACCCAACTTGTGAGCTCCAGGCTGGAGTCGAGCTCCAGTCCTTCGAGAAACTCACCGTCGAACAGCGCGAGGAGCTCGCGGGCGCGTGGTAATTCGAGTCTGGCGATTCCTGCTTGAGCCGCGCGTTGTACTTCGAGCGCATCGATGCGGGCATCTGCGAGGTCGAGCTGAATGAAGTCTTCGCTGCTGCCGACGCGCGCTGCGCCGAGCACGCCGCGCAATTTGCTCAGCGCCCAGCGCAGCTCGCCGCGAGGATCGCTGGCGGTATCCCACAGCAACCGACTGATGCGAACCCGCGGAGTGGCGCGAGGCGTCAGCGCCAGATAGGCAAGCAGAGCGCGGACTTTGCGCGAGGCCGGCAACTCCAGTGCGCGGCCATCTTGCGAGACGCTCAGCGTTCCGAGCATTCGCAGTTGCAGGCTCACGCAGCGGACCTCGCTGTCAGTCTTCGGCGAGCTGCCGGAAGTCGACGCCGAGCGAGCGCAGCTTGCGATACAGATGCGTGCGCTCCATGCCGACGCGCTTCGCGAGCTGCCCGACTTTGCCGTTGCAGAGAATCAGCTGCTGCTGCAGATATGCACGCTCGAAGTGCTCACGCGCTTCGCGCAGCGGCAGTGCCAGCAGATCCTGCTTCACGAGCGGCTCGTTGGTCGGCGTGTGCGCGGCGAGCTCACGCTCGATTTCTTCGAGCCTGATCTCTTCCTCGCCGCCCATGATCAGCAGCCGCTGCACCAGATTGCGCAGCTCGCGCACGTTGCCCGGCCACGGATAGTTACGCAGACGATTCTGCGCCGCCACGCCGAAGCGGCGGAACGGCAGATGCTGTTCGTCGACCAGACGATCGACGTAATAGCGCAGCAGATCCGGCACGTCCTGCGCGTAGTCGCGCAGCGGCGGCACTTGCAGCGTGATCACGTTCAAGCGCGACAGCAATTCGAGCCGCACACCCGACGCGTCTTCGGCATTGAGGAAGCGCGCAGTCGCGGACGCGATGATGCGCACGTTCGACTTCACCGGCGTCGCACCGCCGACCCGCGTGAACGTCTGCGCTTCGAGCGCGGCGACGAGCAGCCCCTGCGCCTTCGGCGGCAGATCTTCGATGCCGTTGATGAACAGCACGCCGCCCGCAGCCTGCTCGAACACTCCGGCGTGGATCCCGCCGGTGTCCTCGGTTCCATGCAGAGCGGCAGCGGCCCCTTCATCGCTCACGCCCGTCGCGACGAGCTGCACGAACGGCCCCGGCGAACGCGGGCTCGATGAATGAATGTAGCGGGCGAACGATTCGCGACCGGATCCCGGCTCGCCGACGATCAGCACCGGCGTCGAGTGCGGAGCAATCTGCTGGGCTTGCTCGCGAATCGCGTGCATCGCGCGGCTCTTGCCGACCGGCGCGATCAGCGGCGGCACCAGCGAGCGGCCCGATTGACGGCGATTGCGACCGGAGTCCAGCGCGCGCTCGACGGTGCGCAGCAGCTTGGCGAGCGACAACGGCTTCTCGACGAAATCGAAGGCACCGAGCCGCGTCGCTTCGACGGCGGTCTCGACCGTGCCATGACCCGACATCATCACGACGGGGCAGGACGAGCCGTTCGGCTGCGCCCACTCGCGCAGCAGCGTGATGCCGTCTGTGTCGGGCATCCAGATGTCCAGCAGCACGAGGTCGGGGTCGTGCTGCGTGCGGATCGCGCGCGCCTCGGAAGCGTCCGCGGCAACGTCTACTTCATAGCCTTCGTCCGCGAGGATCTCCTTCAGGAGCCCGCGGATTTCGGATTCATCGTCGACGACAAGTATGCGCGCAGCGCTCATGCACGTTCTCTCCTCGTTCCCGTGCGCCGCTCGCGTGTCGGTCCGGTCCGCACGCCAACGGTCAGCGGCAACTCGATCCGCACGCGCGCGCCACCCGTCCGCGCGTTATCGGCTTCGATTCGGCCGCCGTGTTCTTCGACAATCTTCTTCACGATCGCCAGTCCCAGGCCGGTGCCTTTCGATTTCGTGGTCACGTACGGATCGAACACCTGCCCGATGACGTCGGGCCGGAAGCCCGGGCCGTTGTCCTCGACGGTGATCTCGGCCAAGCGGCCCTCGGCCCGCTCGACCAGCCGCGTCTCGACGCGGATTTCCGGATCCGGTGCACCTTCCAACGCCTCGATGGCATTGGCAAGCAGATTGTGAATGATCTGCCGCAGGCGCCCGGGGTCGGCCTCGATCTCGGTCAGGGCGGGATCCAGCTTCAGCTTCGGGCGGGCGGTCCGGCCTGCCTCGCGGCTGCCGGAGCGGTACAGCTCCGCGACCTCGGCAATGAGCTGGTTCAGGTCGAAGCGTGACACATCCATCTCCGGCGCGCGCGCATATTCGCTGAAGGCGTTCACCATCTCCTTCATCGCCTCGACCTGCTGCACGATCGTGTGCGTCGCCCGGTCGAGCATCTGCGCCTCGCCCTCGTTCATCGAGCCGAGGAGCTTGCGCCGGATGCGCTCGGCCGACAGCTGGATCGGCGTGAGCGGGTTCTTGATCTCGTGCGCCAGGCGGCGCGCGACCTCGCCCCAGGCCGCGTCGCGCTGAGCCTGCAGCAGTGCCGTGATGTCGTCGAAGACGATGACGAAGCCGCCGGGGCTGCGATCTTCGCCCGACAGTGTCGTACAAGCGCACATAAGGATGCGGCGACCCGACTCCGACTGCAGAACGAGCTGCTCGCGCCATTCGGTCTGGCCGGCGTCCAGGTGCGCGCTGCAGGCGAGATCGAACTGCTCGAACAGCGAGCTGCCCTTGCCGGCTTCCACCAGCGGCTTGCCGATGACGTTCTCGACGTCGGCACCGAGAATGTTGCACGCGGCCTGATTGGCGGTGCGCACCGTGCGGTCGGGCTCCAGCGAAATGACGCCCGTCGACAAGCGCGCAAGGATGACGGCGAGGTTGGCGCGCTCGGCCTCGACGGCATGTTGGCTGCGGCGGTTGTCCTCGCGCGCACGCGCCAGTCGCTTGGTCATGTCGTTGAACGAATGAACCAGGATGCCCATTTCGTCGTGCGAGGTGAGCGGCAGGCGCATATCGAAATCGCCTTTGGCGACCGCGCGCGTACCGGCAACGAGATCCTGGATCGGCCGCACCAGCCGTCGTGCTGCCCAGAACGCGCCGTACAGCGCGCCGAACAACGAGAGCAGCAACACCAACGTGAGCGTCAACGTGAAACTGGTCTTCAGCGGCTCGCGCAGTCGAGCTTTCTCGCCGTAGCGCTGATAAGCAGACTCGACGGTGTCGGCGAGCTCGCCGAGACGACGCTCGACGGGGTAGACAGCTTCGAGCATGCGCGGCTCATCGCCGGGCGAGGTCAGCGGCACTTGTACCGCCGTGCGCACGAGGAATCCGCCGCCTGCGACCGGATCGAGAGTCACGTACTCGTGGCGCGTCTGCATGACCATCTCTTCGTTCGCGCGCGGCGGCACGATCTGACCGAAGCGCTCGGAGCTGGTGCCGAGGATGCGGCGGTTCGCGCCGTACAGCGTGAGCTCGATCGCCTCGTTCTTCTGCCGCGCGTCGTCGAGCAGGGCGACAGGATCGTCACGCGAAGCGATGTCGCTCGCGATCGTGCGCGTGCGCTGCATGTACTCGCGCATGCGCAGGTCGAGTGCCGCGCGCGACAGCGTCAACGCATCTTGCAATCCTTCACGGATCTCGACGTGGAACCAGCTGTCGATGCCGCGATTCAGGAACATCACGGAGAAATAGAACACGAGCAGCAGCGGCAGCATCGCGAGCGTCGCCGACATCCACACCATGCGCGCCTCGAGGCGCGAGCCGACCACGCGCTTGCGCCAATCGCGGATGAGCTGGATGAGGCGGCCGCCGATCAGGATCAGCAGTACCAGCAGGCCCGCGACGTTGACACCGACGATGAACGGATGCAGGTCGCTGAAGTGCGCCGACTGCTGCACCGTCTGCGCCATGATGAGGAGCGCGGCGACCCACAGCCCCGAGCCGACGAGGACGAGGATCGAGACCAGGGTACGTCTTACAGCCGCGGGGACCATGTGTACCACTCGCTGCGCTGACGCCAATCGTCCGACCAGAACAGGATGAAGCGCAAGGTGTCCGGCATGGTGCGCACGTCGAGGCTGGCGCGCAGGCTGATTTCGTGGCGCCGATCGGGCCGGATCAGGGCCTGATCGAGGATCGGCAGGTTGGTGATGACGCGCAGCGAATCGAGCGCGGCGTCGAGCGTCGCGTAGGAAACCTGCTCACCGCTGTTCACGTTGCGCACCAGGTAACGGTCGCTGAGGGCGTGATAGACCAGCTCGTAGCTCTGGTCCAGTGTTGCCACTGTTTCGTCGAGCCAATAGGAGCGCTGGCGGTGCACCACGATCTCCAGGTGCAGGGTGAACGGCGCACCGTCGCGGACGGCGGCCCGGGCGCCTTCGCCGATGTCGAAACTGAGGGTCGCGTTCAGTTGATAGACGCCCTCGGCACGCTCGATGTACGCCGAGCGGATATCGAAGCGCTCCTGCGCCAGGGCGACCGGCGTGTAGCCGAACCCGATGCAGGCGAGCACGATCAGCAGCTGGAATGCTGCTGGCCCACGTCGCAGACGTGGGCGCTCTCGCGCTTCGCCATCAGGCCTCGGGCTCGCAGCCACTCACTGTCCTTCGGTCTTTTCCAAGCAAGCATAATAAAAGCCGTCCATGCCGGCTGTCCCTGCCCCGATCCGCACGGCGGCGGTCGTTTCGTGCGCCTGTGCAACCGTCGCCTTGAATGCCGCCACCACCGCCACGGTTTCGGCCTGCAGCGCCGAGCAACTCGCGTAGACCAGCCGTCCGCCCGGCGCAAGCAGCGCCCAGCACGCGTGCAGCAGCTGCAATTGCTTGGTCGCGAGCGCCGCTACGTCGTCCGACCGGCGCAGCAGCTTGATGTCCGGGTGCCGCCGGATGACGCCGGTTGACGAGCACGGCACGTCGAGCAGGATCCGCTGGAACGGCCGCCCGTCCCACCAGCCGGCCGGTTCGGCGGCATCGCCAGCCACCAGCGTGGCCGACAATTGCAGGCGACGCAGGTTGTCGGCGATCCGCGTCAGACGGTCGGGAGAAACATCGACCGCAACCAGCTCGGCAAGTTCAGGCTGCAGCTCCAGCAAGTGTCCGGTCTTGCCGCCCGGCGCCGCGCAAGCATCGAGAATCCGCTCGCCCGGCTCGGGCGCGACCAGGCGTGCGCCGAGCTGTGCCGCGGCGTCCTGGATCGAGACCTCGCCGTCCGCGAATCCCGGCAGATCGGCCACGTCCACGGCATCCGCGAGCAGCAGCGCCTCGTCGTCGTACTTGCTGTCCGCAATCTCGATGCCGCTCGCCTCGAGCCGCGCTCGATACTGCGCGCCGGACGTGCGGCGTCGATTCACGCGCACCCAGAAGGGCGGACGCTGATTGTTGGCGTCGAGAATCGCTGCGGCTTCCTCGCCCCAATCCTTCGTGAGTGCTGTGACGAGCCAGCGCGGATGCGCGGTCCGGACCGCGATGTCGCGATCGATTTGCGCGCTGAGTGCTGCGTGCTCGCGTTGGCAGCGTCGTAGCACCGCATTGATGAAGCCTGCGGCGCGCGCGTGCCCCATCTGCCGCGCCGCCTCGACTGTTTCGGCCACAGCGGCGTGCGCAGGAATTTCCGTGTACAGGAGCTGACACAGTCCGAGGATCGCGAGCCCGCGCACATCGGGATCGAGCTTCTGACCCGGACGCGCGAGCAGGCGCTCGAGCATTGCATCGAGTCGCAAGTACCAGCGGATGCTGTCGTAGGCGAGAGCGCGCAGCAGGCCACGTTCCTGGCGCGTCGCCTGTTCGTCGATCACCAGTGCGGCGTCGAGCGAACGGCCGCGCAGCGCCACGTCCGCAACGATCTTCGCCGCCGCGGCCCGAACTGCAGCCGAACGGCTCACGAGCCGAGTACCGCGCCGTCCAGACGATGCGCTTTGAGGAACTCCGCGGCGCACATCGCCTTGCGGCCCGCGCTCTGCACGCGGGTGAGGCGCAGTACACCTTCGCCCGTACTGACGTCGATGCCCGCGGCGCTGGTGGCCAGCACTTCGCCGGGAGCGCGCGACGCTGTCGCATCGACAGGCATCGCCTGCCAGACGCGCAATTGCTGACCGTGCAAGCGCGTTTCCGCGACGGGCCATGGGTCGAACGCGCGAATCTGTCGATCGATCTGAGCGGCAGGTTGCGACCAATCGATCGCTGCTTCTTCTTTGCGGAGCTTGGTCGCGTACGTCACGCCATCGGCGGGCTGCGTGCGCGGCTTCGCGGTGCCTTGCGCGATTTCTTCGAGCGCGACGAGCAAGGCGTCAGCGCCGAGCGTCGCGAGTCGATCGTGCAAGCTGGCCGCGGTCTCGCGTGCTTCGATCGGCACGGCCCGCGTCAGCAGCATCGGCCCAGTGTCCAGACCAGCCTCCATCTGCATGATCGTCACACCGGTCTGAGTATCGCCGGCGGCGATCGCTCGCTGAATCGGCGCGGCGCCGCGCCAGCGAGGCAAGAGCGAAGCATGGATGTTGAGGCAGCCGAGACGCGGCGTTTGCAGGATCGATTGCGGAAGCAGCAATCCATACGCCGCAACGATCATCACGTCGGGCGCCCAGCGCTGCAGTAGTTCGACCGCTGCGGATTCACGCAGCGTCGCCGGCTGCTCGACCGGCAGTCCGTGCCGCACGGCACATTGCTTGACCGCGCTGGCTGCGAGTTGCTGACCGCGACCCGCGGGACGATCGGGCTGGGTGTAGACAGCCACGACCCGATGCGACGAGCGCACCAAAGCTTCGAGCGCCGGCACAGCGAACTCCGGCGTGCCAGCGAACACGATGGTCAGATTCTTCTTCAGAGTGCTTTCGGCGCAGCGCGCGCGTTGCCGGGACCGCGCTCCTTGCGCTCCTTCTCGAGCTTCTTGCGGATCCGCGTGCGCTTGAGCTCCGACAGGTAGTCGACGAACAGCTTGCCGTCGAGATGATCGATCTCGTGCTGGATGCAGACCGCGAGCAGTCCTTCCGCCTCGAACTCGATCTGCTTGCCGTTGCGATCGAGCGCACGCACGCGGATCCTCTCGGCGCGCGTCACCTTGTCGAAATAGCCCGGCACCGACAGGCATCCTTCCTCGGTTTCCTCGATGCCGGTGCGCTCGAGCACTTCTGGATTGATCAGCGCGAGCGGTTGATCGCGCTTCTCGCTCAGATCGATCACGAGGACGCGTTTGGCAACGTTCACCTGGGTCGCCGCGAGGCCGATGCCGGGCGCGGCGTACATGGTCTCGAACATGTCGTCGATGAGGGTCCGCAGCGCTGCGTCCACATGCGTGACGGGCAGCGCACGATTGCGCAGTCGCGGGTCGGGAAATTCCAGAATTTGAAGCAGTGCCATGGCAGAAAAATCAGGTCATTCGCACAATAAACCGCTCGCTCGCGAAAGCAGCGGCGAGCAAACTGAGAACCACGTCGCTATAAAGAACCCATTTCGTGCAATCGCTGCAAAGATGCTGCTAAAGTTCGGCCGCAGTTGAACTTAATATCGGCCTCCGCTCGGGCTGCCGACACGCGGATAACGCGTCGCAACAGCCTGGCGAGTCGCCTGGGCCGACATCATACGATCAGGAGCTTGTTCGGCGCATGAAAGCTGCGAATCTGGCCTTCCGTCCCGCGATCGTCATCAGCCTGATCGCCGGCCTGACCGTCATCACCGGTCTGCTTCCTGTCAGCTCAACCGCACAGGACACTCAGCGCACCATCGCCACCGGCAGCAACATTCCGCTGACGGCCGATGCCCCGAACGAGTACACGGTGAAGACCGGCGACACGTTGTGGGACATCTCCAAGGTGTTCCTGCGCGATCCCTGGTATTGGCCCGAAATCTGGTACGTCAATCCCCAGGTCGCGAACCCGCACCTGATCTATCCGGGCGACGTGCTCAAGCTCGTGTACATCGACGGCCAGCCGCGCGTGACGCTCGGCGACCGCGGCGGCGAAGCCACCGAGAGCGGCGGCGGCAAGCACCTGACTCCGCAAGTGCGCCGCGAACCGCTCAGCCAGGCCATCACCGCGATTCCTTATGACGTCATCGCCGGCTTCATGGGTCGTCCGACGCTGCTCGACGGCGATCAGGTCAAGAACGCGCCCTATGTCGTCGCGCTGCGCGACGGTCACGTGATCGGCGCGACCGGCAACGAGATCTATGCCGTCGGCATCGGCAGCGCGGCCGCCGATTCCCGCTACAGCATCATTCACGTCGAAGAGAAGCTGTACGACCCGGAGACCCGCGACATGCTCGGTTACTCGGGCATCTATGTCGGCTCCGGCCCGGTCGCGACCACCGGCGACCCGGCGAAGCTCGTGCTGACCGACTCGGCGCGCGAGGCCCTGCAGGGCGACAAGCTGTTCCCCGAGTCGACCGACGTGAACGTCGACTTCGTACCGCATGCGCCGGCGGCCAACATCGACGCGCGCGTCATCGCCGTGCGCGATCACACGAGAATGGGTCAGTACCAGGTGATCGCGCTGAACCGCGGTCAACGCGCCGGGCTCGAGCCCGGCCACGTGCTGGCGATCAGCCAGATCGGCAACGTCGTGCGCGACACTTATTCGAAGGGCGGCATGAGCGCGACCACCAGCGCCACCTCGCGTGGGCATGGCAAACCCGTGCAACTGCCGGACGAGCGCATCGGCCTGGCGATGGTGTTCAAAGCCTTCGACAAGATGAGCTACGCGCTGGTGATGGAGACCTCGCACGAGATCCGCCAGGGCGATTTGGCGCGAAATCCCTAGAAAGTGACACAAGTGACACGGGTGACATAGGTGACGATCCCAGTCACCTACGTCACCTCTGTCACTTGTGTCACCTGTGTCACTTCTTCCGTGGCTTACTCTAGTTCGCGCGCCCGGGCTGCACGCCGCGCGCTTGCGCCCGCTCCTCGCTCGATTCGGTTCCGCTGACGCCATCCTCGCTGCTCCGCCCTCGGCGCTGCGCGAAAGCGGCGCCGGCGCTGCGTTCGTCGACTGGTTACAAAGCCGGCGCGGGCCCGACGATCCCGCGATCACTGCGGAGTTGCGCTGGCTCGAACACGAAGCGCATCACT
>Ga0207689_10004475_pt1 | contig 12674 bp, 8 predicted proteins | sample KBSMisM52_FD_184312 | JGI IMG/M metagenome (GOLD analysis project Ga0207689, IMG submission 184312) | Miscanthus rhizosphere microbial communities from Kellogg Biological Station, Michigan, USA - KBS Miscanthus M5-2 (SPAdes) (version 2) | ecosystem: Host-associated > Plants > Roots > Rhizosphere... | reverse complement strand
GCCAGCGATCCTCGGGATCCTTCGCGAGGCAGGTCTTCACGACGCGGTCGAAGGCGGGGGGCGTCATCGGTGAAATCGTCGAGATCGGCGGAGGAACACGTTCGATGATCGCAGCGATCAGCGAAGCCTGAGTCTTGCCCGAGAACGCCTTCTGACCCGTCGCCATCTCATACAGCAGCGCGCCGAACGCGAAGATGTCCGTCCGCGCGTCGGCTTCACTCCCTTCCAGCTGCTCCGGAGCCATGTACTGGAAGGTGCCAAGGATCGTGCCCTCCTGCGTCAGCGCCTGCTGCGTCGGGAAGGACGTCAGCTGTTGCGGAGTCGCCGGCGCGACTGCCTTCGCCAGACCGAAATCCAGGAGCTTCACGCCCGACTTCGTGATCATCACGTTGCCTGGCTTCAGGTCCCGGTGCACGATCCCCTGACGGTGGGCCTTGTCCAGAGCGTCGGCGATCTCGATGCCATAGCGGAGGACCTGATCGAACGGCAGCGCGCCTTTGCGCAGGCGCTCCGACAGCGTCTCGCCCTCGAGGTACTCCATGACGAGGTACTCGGTCTCGCCCTCGCGCCCCACGTCGTACAACGCGCAGATGTGCGGGTGCGAGAGCTGCGAGATCGTTTTCGCCTCCCGCTCGAAGCGCTGGCGGGACTCGGCTGACGCCGACAGATGCGCGGACAGCACCTTGACGGCGACCGTGCGATCCAGACGCGTGTCCTTCGCCCGGTAGACCTCGCCCATTCCCCCCGCGCCCACCGGCGCGACAAGCTCGTAAGGACCCAGACGCGTGCCGGCGGTGAGGGTCACCGGCGGGGCCTCGGTCTCGGCATTCTGTTCACGAGCGGGGACTTCGCGTCGAGATTATCGCCCCCCTGTTTCGGCCGAAACCCGCGACGCCACCCCCGCGTATGCATAATGGAACTGACCGGTCAGTTCCGAAATGAGCCGGTCGCGAACCAGATGCCGAGAGCGCGTACGCCCGACAAGGAAGAAGCCATCCTGGAGGCCGCCGCCCGGGTTTTCTCGGGCCGGCCGTTCCACGAGGTCCTGATCGACGACGTCGCCACCGCCGCCGGCGTCGGGAAGGGCACGATCTACCGCTACTTCCCGACGAAGGACGACCTCTTCTTCGCCGCGATCCTCCACAGCTTCGACCGGCTCTCCGACGCCCTCGCCGAGAGCCTCGCCCAGGAGACCTCGCCGCGGCGGCGGCTCGAGCGGATCGCGCGGGAAGTCCTATCCTTCTCGTGGGGACGCCGGGATCTCTTCACGCTGCTCCTGAACGACGAGAGGCGGTTCGCGAAGCGGGACGAAGAGCTCCAGAAGCGGCGCGAGGCGGTTTCCCGGCTCGCGCAGGAGGCCATCCTGGAGGGCATCCGGCGCCGCGAGTTCCGGGGGATCGACGCCCGGATCGGCGCCGAGCTGTTTCGGGGAATGATCCGTGCCGCGAATACCCTTCGACGTCCGGAGGACACGCTGGACGGTCTGGTCTCCGAAATCGTGGGGATTTTCACACACGGCATCGAAAGGGCGCAGGCGTGAGACGGTCGCACAGAACAACCACCGTCGCGGCCGGGCTCCTGGCCCTGCTCGCCGCGGGCTGCGCGACCCGGGACGTCGACGCCCACGTCTCGCCGAGCCCTGCGGCGCCGTGGCAACCGCCGGCGGAGGCGCGCATGCCCGCTGCCGCGCCGACTCCCCCGCCTGCGATCCCGGCGGAGTACCTCCGGCCCGGCGCGACGCTCTCCCTCGACCAGGTCGTCGACGTCGCGCTCCGCAACAACCCGGCGACGCGGACGGCGTGGCACCAGGCGCGCGCGGCTGCCGCGAACCTCGGCGCGAAGAAGTCCGCCTACCTGCCGGACCTGGAGCTCAACGCGAACGTCACGAGAAGCAAGCAGACGTCGGTCGGCAGCCGGTTCATCACGCTGCAGACCACGTACGGACCGTCACTCAACCTTTCGTGGCTGCTCTTCGACGTGGGCGGTCGCGCCGCCGACGTCGCGGAAGCGCGCAACGCGCTCTTCGCGGCGGACTGGACGCACGACGCGGTCATCCAGAACGTCGTCCTGCAGGTGGAGGTCGCGTTCTACCAGTACCAGAACGCGAAAGGCCAGGCCGCCGCGGCCGAGGCGACGTTGAAGCAGTCGAAGGAGAGCCTCGCGGCGGCGGAAGACCGGCACAGCGCCGGTGTGGCCACGATCGCCGACGTCCTCCAGGCGCGGACCGCGATGTCCCAGGCGGAGCTGGCGCTCGAGACCGCGCGGGGAGCCATCCAGACGCTGCGGGGAGCGCTCGCGACCGCCGCGGGCGTATCGCCCGACGTTCCCGTGGACGTGGTGGAGCTTCCGGCCACCTTCGACGTGGAGGAGATCGGCGAGACCGTCGACTCCCTGATCGACAAGGCGCAGAGCCAGCGTCCCGATCTCGCGGCCGCGCGCTTCGAGGTCCTGCGGGCGCAGAGCCACGTCCGTTCGGTGCGCGCCGAGGGTCTCCCGACGCTCTCCGCCGCGGGATCGGCTTCGCGCGTGTACTTCTACAACTCGACCGGACTCCCGTTCGCGACCAACTACTCGGGATCGCTCCTCTTCCGTTTCCCCGTCTTTACCGGGGGGCGCAACACGTACGAAACGCTCGAGGCGCGCGAGCAGGCTCGAGTCGCGGAAGGGCAGGCCGACACGCTCGAGGACCAGGTGGTGCTGCAGGTCTGGACGAGCTACTACAACCTGAAGACCGCGGCGCAGCGCGTGAAGACCGCGCGCGACCTCCTCGCTTCCGCCACGCAGTCGCAGGAGGTCGCCGCCGAGCGATACCGCGCGGGCGTCGGATCGATCCTGGACCTCCTGGTCGCGCAGAGCGCGTACGCCAACGCCCTGGCTCAGGAGACGCAGGCGCGGTCCGACTGGTTCGTCGCGCTCGCGATGCTGGCGCACGACACCGGATCGCTCGGCCCTCCGCCGGCGACCACCGCGCCCGTTCCAACACCGACTCAATCCGGGGGAACCCCATGAAGTTCGAGAAGAGATCCGCTCTCGTCGCGCTCGCGGCCTTCGCGTCGCTGACCGCCTTCGGCTGCGCAAAGAAGGACCCGAAGGCGGCCGCCGCCCCCGAGACCGCGCCCGTCACGGTCGCGAGCGTCTCCCGACAGGACATTCCGGTGGAGGTCCGCGCGATCGGGCACGTCGAGCCCTACACCACGGTCGCCGTCAAAGCCCTCGTCGGAGGCCAGGTCACGCGCGTCGGGTTCCAGGAGGGGCAGAACGTCCACAAGGGCGATCTGCTCTTTCAGATCGACCCGCGTCCGTACCAGGCCGCGCTCGCGCAGGCGCAGGCGCAGCTCGAGCGGGACCGGGCGCTCGCCCGCAACGCGGAGGAGGACGTCAAGCGTTACACCGCGCTGGTCCAGAAGGACTACGTCACCCGCGAGCAGTACGACGCGACCCGCGCGAACGCCGCCGCGGCCCTGGCTTCGGCCCGGGCGAACGAGGCCGCGGTGGAAAATGCCCGGCTCCAGCTCTCCTACTGCACGGTCACGGCGCCAGTGTCCGGCCGCACCGGCAGCGTGCTCGTGCATGCCGGCAACCTCGTCAAGGGCAACGACGACAAGCCGCTCGTGGTCCTGAACCAGATCCAGCCGGTCTACGTGACCTTCTCGGTTCCCGAATCCTCGCTCGTGCAGATCCGCGAGCGGGCTCGCCCGGGGGAGAAGCTGAAAGTCGCGGCGTCCCCGGCCGGGAACTCCACGCGGAGCCAGACGGGCGAGCTCTCCTTCGTGGACAACACCGTCGACGCCGGCACGGGAACGATCGTCCTCAAGGCCACCTTTGCGAACGAGGACGAGGCCCTCTGGCCCGGAGAATTCGTGGACGTCGTGCTGACGCTCGCGACCGAGCCCCAGGTCATCACCATTCCGACGCAGGCCGTCCAGACCGGCCAGTCCGGACAATACGTCTGGGTGGTCCGGAAAGACCTCACCGTGGAGTCGCGGCCGGTCACGGTCAGCCGGACCCAGGGCCCGATCTCCGTCGTTGCGAGAGGATTGCAGGCCGGGGAACAGGTCGTGACGGACGGACAGCTGCGCCTGGCTCCCGGAGCGCGCGTGGAAATCCGGAAACCCGAAGGGAAACCCGCATGAACATCGCCGACATCTTCATTCGCCGTCCGGTCATGACGACTCTCGTCATGCTCGGGATCCTTCTCTTCGGGATCATGGGTTATCGGCTGCTGCCCGTGTCGGACCTGCCGAATGTCGACTTCCCGACGATCCAGGTCTCCGCGAACCTCCCCGGCGCATCGCCGGAGACGATGGCTTCCGCGGTCGCGACTCCGCTCGAGAAGCAATTCACGACGATCTCGGGTCTCGACTCGATGAACTCGACGAGCATCCTCGGAGCCACGCAGATCACGCTGCAGTTCAACCTCTCGCGCAACCTCGACTCCGCGGCGCAGGACGTCCAGTCGGCGATCGCCGTCGCGAACCGCCAGTTGCCGCCGGAGATGCCGAGCCCCCCCTCGTACCAGAAGGTGAACCCGGCCGACTCGCCCATCCTCTACCTGGCGCTGATGTCCCCGACGATGCCGCTCTACGAGCTCGACGAGTACGGCCAGACGATGATGGCGCAGCGGATCTCGACCATCTCGGGAGTCGCGCAGGTCAACGTTTTCGGCTCGCAGAAGTTCGCGGTCCGCGTCCAGCTCGACCCGCGCCAGCTCGCGACGCGCGGCATCGGGATCGACGAAGTGTCGACCGCCATCCAGAACTCGAACGTGAACCTGCCGACCGGGACGCTCACCGGCGAGAAGCAGGCATTCACCGTGCAGGCCAACGGTCAGCTGACCGACGCCGCGTCGTACCGGTCGGTCATCGTGGCGTACCGCGACGGTTCACCCGTGCGGCTGGACCAGATCGGCCTCGTCTCGAACAGCGTCGAGAACAACAAGACGGCGGCCTGGTTTGTGAAGCCGGATTCCATCGCCCGATCCGTCATCCTGGCGATCCAGAAGCAGCCGGGGACGAACACCGTCGCGGTGGCCGGCGAGATCAAGAAGCTCCTGCCGACCTTCCGCAAGCAGCTGCCGCCGTCGGCCACTCTCGATGTCCTCTTCGACCGGTCGGAGTCGATCCAGGCGTCCGTCCACGACGTCAAGTTCACGCTCTTCCTGACGCTCGTCCTGGTCGTGCTCGTGATCTTCCTGTTCCTCCGGAACGTCTCCGCGACGGTCATCCCCAGCCTCGCGTTGCCGCTCTCGATCGTCGGCACGTTCGCGGCCATGTACCTGCTCGGCTACACGCTCGACAACCTTTCGCTGATGGCGCTCACCCTTTCCGTCGGATTCGTCGTGGACGACGCGATCGTCATGCTCGAGAACATCGTCCGGCACATGGAGAAGGGCGAGAAACCGATGGAGGCGGCCTTCAAGGGCTCGAAGGAGATCGGCTTCACGATCCTGTCGATGACTTTGTCGTTGACTGCGGTGTTCATTCCGATTCTCTTCATGGGCGGGATCGTCGGACGGCTGTTCCACGAGTTCGCCGTCACGATCGGCGTTGCGATCCTGGTGTCCGGGTTCGTCTCGCTGACGCTGACGCCCATGCTCTCCAGCCGCTTCCTGAAGCCGAGCCGCGGCAAGCACCACGGCCGCTTCTACGAGGTCTCGGAGCGCTACTTCGACAACATGGTGAAGATCTACGACCGGGGACTCGTCTGGACGCTCGCCCGAAAGCGCGCGACCATGGTCGCGTCCGCCCTGATCCTGGCCGCAACGGTCTTCCTCTTCCTGAAGATTCCGAAGGGCTTCCTGCCGAGCGAAGACACCGGCCAGGTGTTCGGCTTCACCGAGGGCGCGCAGGGCATTTCCTTCGGCGCGATGGGCGAGCACCAGATGGCCGTCGCCAAAGAGGTCCAGAAGGATCCGAACGTGGCCGCCTTCATGTCGAGCTACGGCGCCCGCGGCGCCACCAACGGCGGCAACTCGGGCACCGTGTTCATGCGCCTGAAGCCCCGCAAGGAGCGGAAGGTCTCGGTCGACGAATTCATCCAGGAGATCCGGCCGAAGCTGGCGAAGATCCCGGGCGTGAAGGTCTATCTCCAGAACCCGCCGCCGATCCGGATCGGCGGAAGGCTGACCAAGAGCCTCTACCAGTACACGCTGCAGGATGCCGACACGAAGGAGCTCTACCACTACACGCCGATCCTCGAAGGAAAGATGCGGGAGCTCCCGGGACTCCAGGACGTCTCGAGCGACCTCCAGGTGGCGAACCCGCAGGTGCGGGTGAACATCGACCGGGACAAGGCCGCCGCGCTGCATCTCACGCCGCAGAAGATCGAGGAGGCGCTCTACACCGCGTACAGCTCGCGGCAGATCTCGACGATCTACGCGCCGAACAACGAGTACCAGGTCATTCTCGAGCTCGCGCCGCAGTACCAGGCGGATCCCACCGCGATCTCGCTCCTGCACGTCCGGAACTCCGACGGCCAGCTCGTTCCGCTCGACGCGGTCGCGAAGCTCGGCCAGGACCTCGGACCGCTCGCCGTGACGCACTCGGGCCAGCTCCCGTCGGTCACGATCTCCTTCAACCTGAAGCCCGGGGTCTCGATCGGCGACGCGGTGGGACAGGTCGATCGCGTGGCGCGGCAAACGCTGCCCGCGACGATCACGACGAACTTCCAGGGCACCGCGCAGGCGTTCCAGGACTCGTTCAAGGGACTCGGGATGCTGCTCCTCATGGCGATCCTCGTCATCTACATGGTGCTGGGGATCCTCTACGAGAGCTTCATCCACCCCCTCACGATCCTGTCGGCCCTGCCGTTCGCGGGTTTCGGAGCGCTCGTGACGCTCCTCCTCTTCCACACCGAGCTGTCGATCTACGCGTTCGTCGGGATCATCATGCTCGTCGGCCTCGTGAAGAAGAACGGGATCATGATGGTCGACTTCGCGATCGAGGCACAGCGCAACGAGGGGAAGGACCCGCAGGCCGCGATCCATGAGGCGTGCCTCGTGCGGTTCCGCCCCATCATGATGACGACGATGGCCGCGCTCATGGGAACGCTCCCGATCGCGGTGGGACTCGGGGCCGGCGCGGAGTCGCGCCGTCCGCTGGGTCTGGCGGTCGTCGGCGGACTCCTCTTCTCGCAGCTCCTGACGCTCTTCGTGACGCCGGTCGTCTTCGTCTACATGGAACAGTTCCGGGAGTGGCTCGGCCGGGGCCGGAAGGGCGGTCCGGCACAGGAGGTAGCGGAGAAGCCCGCCCCCGAGCACGAGCCGGAGCGGATCCCGGCGGCCGCGGCGATGAGGTCGGTGACGCCGCAGATCTGAAGGGGCTCGTCCGGGTCGCGATATAAACGTCGCGCAACCCCGAATGAGCATCTTCCGCAACGTCCTCCTCGCGGCCTCCGAGAACCGCTGGCTCCGCGAGCGCGCGGTCCGGTTTCCGTTCGTGCGCCGCGCGGTCACGCGCTTCATGCCCGGCGAGACGTTCGAGGACGCGCTTGCCGCCTCCCGGGCGCTCGGCGTCGGCACCGTGCTCACCCGCCTGGGCGAGAACCTTCGAAACGCGGCCGAGGCCGCGGACGTCGCCCGCCACTACCGCGAGGTGCTCGACCGCATCCACGGAGCAAGTCGCGGGGACAGGTCCGACGGACCTGCACCCGCCGCAGGTCAAAGTCTGGACGTCGAGATCTCGGTCAAGCTGACGCAGCTCGGCCTGGATTTTTCGCGCGAAGAGTGCGAGGCGCACCTCCACGAGCTCGCCCGGCACGCCCAGTCGCTCGGCAACTGGGTGTGGGTCGACATGGAGTCGACGGCGTACACCCAGGTCACGCTCGACATCTACCGCCGTCTCCGGTCGGCTTTCCCGAACACGGGCCTCTGCGTGCAGTCCTACCTGTACCGGACGGCCGACGACGTCGAGTCCCTGATCGCGCTCGGTTCCGGCATCCGCCTCGTCAAGGGCGCCTACCGGGAGCCGCCGGACAAGGCCTTCCCGAAGAAGGAGGACGTGGACGAGAGCTACTTCCGGCTGGCCGAGCGCCTCCTGTCCGACGGTGCGCGGGAGAAGGGCGTTCGCGCGATCTTCGGGACGCATGATCCGGCCCTCATCCGCCGCATCGAGGCGCACGGGCGTTCGCTCGGGCGGAAGCCGGACCAGATCGAGTTCCAGCTCCTCTACGGGATCGGCCGGTCCGAGCAGCTGCGCCTCTCCGCCGCGGGTTACCGGTTCCGCGTGCTCATCAGCTACGGCGAGGCGTGGTTCGCGTGGTACATGCGGCGCCTGGCGGAGCGCCCCGCGAACGTCCTGTTCGTCTTGAAGAGCCTTTTCTAGCGATTACTTCTTCAGCGCCGCCGGCCAGTTCGAAATGAGGTTGATCGGAGTGCTTTGCGCCGTCTCCGGCGGAACCGCCATCAGCTCGCGTTCGCCGCTCGGGTCGCTCCGGAAAAAGTCCGCATAGTTGGCGGCGAAAAGCACTCTCGGCAGGCCGGGCCGGAATCAGGAGTGGACGGCGGGATCTCCGTAGCAGACGCGGAAAAGAACGGAGGCGAGCGCCGGCGGGAGGAACGCGAGGCTTTCTTCGTTCTTCCGGATGACGCGGACCTCGCGGATCGTGCTCGTCACGACGCGGTTCCCGAACTCCAGGCGGAGGCCGCGCGCGGCCACGAGGTCGCGCTTGATCGCGGTTCCTCCCCAGGTGCAACCCGCGATGGACGTCGTCGCCGGCGAGAGACCGTTCCGGTCGAACCAACCGCCCGAAATCGAGTAGCTGCCGTCCTCCTCGACGTGGATCCTGTAGAGCGAGTTCTCGGTCGATACGAGAACGCGGTCCCCGCGCTGGAGGTCTCCTTTGCGGAGGGCCTCGAAGCGGCCAACCTGCTGGAGGATGGCGTCCACGGTGCGAACTCGGGCGATCACGCTTCGATCCTGGCTCCCGTTCCGGGCTCTAGTCTAAATCCGAAAAGAAACGCGTGTCAGGGGGGCGCACTGCCGGCCTCCGAACCCCGGTCCATTGCAAGAGGAACGCCCGGCCGGAGGTCCGCCGGGAGGCGACGGACGCGAGCCCCGATCTCCCGGCTAAGATCGCGCGGCGGAGGTCCCATGCGCACGCTCGTCCGGCTCGTTCTGCTTCTCGTCCTCTCGGTCCCGTCTCCGGTCGCGCGGGCGGTCGAGGAGGGCGGGGTTCCGCCCATCCCGGACTCCGTCCCGAAGGATGCCGTTCGCTACAGCGTGCTGTCGAGCGGCAACCTCGCCGGGAACCAGGCCGTGTGGAAGTCCGCCGAAGGCAAGCGGCACGTCCTCTACCAGTACAACGACCGGGGACGCGGTCCCCGCATCGAGACCGTGACGACGCTCGCGGCCGACGGGACCCCGACGTCGACCGAGAACACCGGCCACGACTATCTCAAGGGAAAGGTCGAGGAGCGGTTCTCGATCCAGGACGGCGTGGCCCGCTGGAAGAACAAGGCCGAGAACGGCGAACGGCCGGTGAAGACCGCGGTCTTCTTTCCGTCGTTCTACGGGCCGCCCGACGAGTTCGCGCTCCTCGCGAAGGCGCTCCTCCGCGCCGGCGGAACGCTGCCGCTTCTCCCCGATGGGGAGGCGCGAATCGAGAAGGTCCGGGAAGTCACCCTGACCGCGAACGGGAAGAGTCGCCCCGTCACGCTCTACGCCCTCCGCGGATTCCAGTTCAGTCCGTCGTACGTGTGGCTCGACTCCGACAACGAGCTCTTCGCGAGCGGAAGCCGTTGGTTGATGACCATCCGCGAGGGATGGGAGAAGTCGCTGGAGGAGCTGGCCCGGGCACAAGACCAGGCGAGCGTGGCGTGGCGCGCGGCCCTGGCGAAACAGCTCGCCCGGAAGCCCGCGGGCGACGTCGTGATCGTCAACGTGAACGTCTTCGACTCCGAGACGGGAAAGCTGGTCCGGGATCGCGTCGTTACGCTTCACGGCAACCGGATCGCGTCCGTCGGCGCCGCCGGAAGCGCCGGAGCGGGCGCCGAGACGATCGACGGTGGCGGGGGAACGCTCCTGCCGGGCCTCTGGGACATGCACGTGCACGTCTCCGACGACGACGGTCTCCTGAACATCGCGGCCGGTGTTACCTCGGTCCGCGACCTCGCGAACGACACGGACGAGCTCGAGGCGCGTCGCAAGCGCTACGACTCGGGCGTCGAGATCGGCCCGCGGGTGATCGCCGCCGGCTTCATGGACGGCCCCGGGCCGTACCAGGCGCCCACGAAAGTGCTCGTGGACACGGAACAGAAGGTCCACGAGGCGATCGCGCGGTACGCCGCGCTCGGCTACCCGCAGATCAAGGTCTACAGCTCGATCAAGCCGGAGCTCGTGCCGGTGATCATCGCCGACGCCCACAAGCGCGGGATGAGAGTGAGCGGCCACGTCCCCGCGACGATGTTCGCGGACCAGTTCGTGCGGGCGGGCGCCGACGAAATCCAGCACATCAACTTCGTCTTCCTGAACTTCTTCCGGGACGTCACCGAGACGCGGAACCCCGCGCGGTTCATCGAGCCGGGAAAACGCGGAGCGGGACTCGACCTCGACTCCGCCGAGGTCAAGAGCTTCATCGAGCTCCTCCGCAGCCGGCACGTCGTCGTGGATCCGACCCTCGCGACGTTCGAGTCCATGTACCGGGCGCGCCCCGGCACGGTCGATCCCGCGTTCGCCGCGGTCGCGAACCGCCTGCCGACCCAGATGCGGCGCGGCTTCCTCGCCGGCGGCCTTCCGGCGGAGGGGGAGAACGACGATCTCTACAAACGCTCGTTCGCGAACATGATCAAGATGGTCGGACTTCTCCACCGCTCCGGCGTCCAGATCGTGGCGGGGACGGACACGCTGGTCGGATTCGGGCTTCACCGGGAGCTGGAGCTCTACCGCGAGGCGGGCATTCCCGCTTCCGACATCCTCCAGATCGCGACCCTGCGCTCCGCGCGGCTGATGAAGCGGGACTCGGAGCTCGGCTCGATCCAGGCCGGCAGGATCGCCGACCTCGTCCTCGTGGCGGGCGATCCGACGCAGGACATTTCGGCCGTGCGCAACACGAAGCTCGTCGTGAAGGACGGCGTTCTCTACGACCCGGCCCGGATCTACGAGGCCATCGGGGTGCAGCCCCGGTAGAGAGCTCTAGGCCGGGGCGGAGACCTCCAGGTTGGCGGTGCGCCACGCCCCCATACCGCCCACGACGTTCGTGACCTTCGTGAATCCCTCGCGCTCGAGCACGCTCGTGCCGATCGAGGATCGGAAACCGCCGGCGCACACGACCGCGAGCGGCTCGTCCTTCGAGAGACCCCCGGCCTTCTCGCCGAGCTCGTTCAAGGGCACGTGGATCGCGCTCGCGATGTGTCCCGTCTTCCACTCCCCGGGGCGCCGGACGTCGACGACCCGGACCCGGCCCTCACGCAGCCGCTCGTCGAGCTCCGCGACGCTGATCTGCTCCCGCGTCGCGAGCGGAAGCCCGGCGCGGTCCCACTCCAGGATCCCGCCCGCGAGGTAGCCCGCCACGTTGTCGACCCCCACGCGCGCGAGCCGCGTGCGCGCCTCGCGGACCTGCTCGACGTCCTCCGCGACCAGGAGGATCGGGGTCTGCGGCGACAGCAGGGCGCCGGCCCACGACGCGAACTGCCCGGAGAGCGCGATGTGCATCGACCCGGGGACGTGCCCCGTGCCGTACTGCGCGGACGGCCGCGTGTCGAGAACGATCGCCCCCTTCTTCTGGAGAGCCTCGACGTCGCGGGCGCCCAGGGCCGCGGGCTCCGGAAGGTCTCCCAGCTCCGACGCGCCGCCCCGGTTGATCGCCACGTCGCGCGCGAAGTAGCGCGGCGCCTCGGGGAGGTCGGTCGTCATCATCCCGACGAAGTCCTCCCGGGGCATCGGCTGGAGAGCGTAGTTGAACTGCCGCTGCTGGCCGATCGTGGAGCTCGTCTCGCTCGAGATGTTGCGGCCGCACAGCGATCCGGCGCCGTGCGCGGGGTAGACCTCGACGGAGTCCGGGAGCGTGAGGAGCTTCTGGTGCAGCGAGTCGTAGAGCTGGCCGGCGAGCTCCCGGGCCGCTGCTTCCGGGTCGGACGTCGACGATCCCACGAGATCGGGACGTCCCACGTCGCCGATGAACAGCGTGTCCCCGGTGAGCACGGCCTTCGGGACGTCCGAGACGGAGCGGTCGACGACGAGAATCGACACCGACTCCGGCGTGTGGCCGGGCGTTTCGAGAAACCGCAGGACGACGTCGCCCATCCGGATCTCGTCGCCCTCCCGGACCGGCACGTGATCGAACTTCACCCCGGCCTTCGCCCCGAAATAGATTTTCGCGCCGGTGCGGTGGGCGAGCTCGCGGTGGCCCGAGACGAAGTCCGCGTGCAGGTGGGTCTCGATGATGTGCCGGATCTCGAGGCCCTGCGCCTCCGCTTCCTCGATGTAGCTGTCGACGTCCCGCCGGGGGTCGACGACCGCCGCCTCGCCATCCGATCCGATCATGTAGGACGCGTGCGCGAGACAGCCCAGGTAGAACTGCTGGAAGTACATCAGGCTTCGATCTCCACGGCGAAGTCGGGCGTGACCTGGAGGTGAAGGCCGGCCAGCCGGCACTTCCAGCCTTCCCGCTCGATTCGCTTCTCCATGCGGCGCCAGATCCAGACCGCCAGGTTTTCGGCGGTCGGAGAGACGCTCGCG
>Ga0207689_10004472_pt1 | contig 12677 bp, 13 predicted proteins | sample KBSMisM52_FD_184312 | JGI IMG/M metagenome (GOLD analysis project Ga0207689, IMG submission 184312) | Miscanthus rhizosphere microbial communities from Kellogg Biological Station, Michigan, USA - KBS Miscanthus M5-2 (SPAdes) (version 2) | ecosystem: Host-associated > Plants > Roots >... | reverse complement strand
ATGATGATTTTCCTTCTGCATCCACTTCATCCAATTGGAGATTGCACTCGGCCGCTGCATGAAAAATGATCTCCTGCAAAATTTCCGATTTTGATTTAATGTGGTTGTACAGGCTGGCTGCCTCGATCCCCACGGTCTCTGCAAGGTCGCGCATAGAGGAAGCAGCAAAACCTTTGTCCTTGAACATGGTTGCCGCCCTGATTAAGATAACTTCTCTCTTTGAAGATTTGCGACGCAGTGGCTGAGCCATGCTCAAAGATAATGAATAGTGAATAGGGAATAATGGGATCAGGTAATTGAGAAATTGGGGAGTTTCTGATGTCGGATGCTTTGAATTTATCGATTACTGTCTATTTTCGCCCCGTTTTTTGAATAACTCGTCTAAATATTAATAAAATGTCTTTGATCGTTGTAGGTACTATGGCGTTTGACGCAATTGAAACTCCGTTTGGCAAAATTGATCGGATTGTGGGAGGATCTGCTACCTACGTAGCGTATGCTGCCAGCAATTTTATTCAACCTATTAACCAGGTTTCAATTATTGGCCACGATTTTCCCCAGGAAGAAATAGCGGAACTGAAGAGCCGGGGTGTGGTAATGGAAGGAGTTGAAGTTATAAAAAATAAAAAGTCATTTTTCTGGAGTGGACGTTATCACGAGGATATGAATAGCCGTGATACGCTGGTAACCGACCTGAATGTTCTTGCAGATTTTGACCCGACGTTGCCCGATAGTTACCTCGATTCAGAATTTGTTATGCTTGGCAATTTGCAACCCAAGGTGCAGATGAATGTTATAAAACAACTGAAGAACTCCAAACTGATTGTTATGGATACAATGAATTTCTGGATGGAATCAGCGATGCCGGAATTAGAAAAAGTATTGAAAAAAATAGATGTATTATTAATAAATGATGCCGAGGCAAGACAACTAAGCGGGCAATATTCTCTCGTTAGGGCATCAAAAACGATATTAGGAATGGGCCCCAAATTTTTGATTGTTAAAAAAGGCGAACATGGCGCTTTGCTTTTTCACGCAGATAAAGTTTTCTTTGCCCCTGCTCTTCCGCTGGAAGAAGTGTTTGATCCGACCGGTGCCGGCGATACATTTGCAGGCGGTTTTATGGGCCACCTGGCAAGAACAAAGGATATATCATTTGAAAACATGAAGACAGCTATTATTGTTGGCAGCGCAATGGCAAGCTTCTGTGTTGAAAAATTTGGTCCAACCAGGCTGAAAGAAATCTCAAAAGAAGACATAGACAAAAGACTTCAACAGTTTCGTGAGTTGGTGAATTTTGATATAGAGATCAGGTAACATTTTATAGAAGAGTTTGTCAATTTTTTTTCATGACAACATCTTTCTTACAATCATTCTTGTTTTTATTGGTTGGTATTGCTGTTATCATCTTATTCACCGCCAAATACCGAATCCACGCTTTTTTTGCTTTACTAGTCGCTTGTTTTATTGTCGGAATTGGAGTTCAATTACCATTCATTTCAATTCTTACCGCCATTAAAGAGGGATTTGGCCGCATCATGCAATCTCTCGGATTTATCATTGTGCTGGGCACCACATTGGGAGTGCTACTTGAACATAGCGGATCAACGAGAGTAATGGCAAATTTTATAATCAAACAAACAGGAGAAAGGAAATCGCCATTAGCGATGAGTATTGCCGGGTTCATAGTAGGCTTGCCGGTCTTTTGCGACTCTGGCTACATTGTAATGAGCGGATTGAATCAATCGCTGGCGAAGCGAACAGGGATATCTGTTGTGACTATGGCGATTTCACTGGCCACGGGCTTATATTCCGTTCACTGCCTGGTCCCTCCCCACCCGGGTGCAACGGCAGCAGCTGCTACAATTGGTGTCGATCTTGGAAAATTAATCCTGGTGGGCATAGCCGTGGCTATACCAGCAATGATTATTGGTCACCTATGGGCTCGTTATGCAGGAAAAAAATTACAACATGTAGCTGCAAGCAGTGAGCACATCGATCACGGACCTGCACCACCAGTTATCATGGCTTTTCTTCCAGTTATCGTTCCAATTATTCTTATTACTCTTAATTCTTTTTTTGTTCTTGAAAAGAACGGCAATTCTTTTTTACAGAAAATATTTTCGGTTTTGGGCGAACCCGTCGTTGCCCTAGCCGTCGGGATCATATTAGTGTTCGGTAATTTTTATAAGTTGACAAAACAGCACGTAGGTAAATTACTTCAGGAAAGTGCAGAAAAAGCGGGAGGAATTTTGGTTATTATTGGCGCAGGAGGCGCCTTTGGTGCCGTGCTGGCGGCAGCCAGGATCGGTGAACAATTTAGTGAAGCGATCGATTTGCAAGCCATGGGCATCTTTTTTCCCTTCTTACTTACATTCATTTTAAAAACTGCCCAGGGTTCTTCTACTGTTGCCATCATTACAGCCTCCTCGATCGTTTTACCATTGTTGCCGGCCTTGGGCCTGGACTCAGAAAAAGGAAAATTGCTTTCAGTGTTATCAATGGGAGCCGGTTCCATGATGATCTCTCATGCAAATGATGCCTATTTCTGGGTGATATCAAAATTTTCAGGTTTGGAAATGAAAACGATGTTGAAGACATATTCAGTAGCCACCATCCTGATGGGATCAGTAACGTTGCTGGTAGTTTATATCTTATCATTGTTATTATTGTAGCTCAAATGCGAATTCTTATTGCGCCAAATGCATTTAAAAACAGCCTTGCTGCGCAAGATGTTGCGGAAGCAATAAAAATCGGATTGGAAGAAAGCAAACTCCAATGCACTGTGGATTGCTTTCCGGTTGGCGATGGGGGTGACGGGACGGCGGAATTAATATTGAAGTATTACAATGGCAACATAGTGTTCGTAACTGTACATGACCCCCTGATGAGAGAAATTTCTTCGTCATTTGGATTGATGGAAGGAGAAAAAACGGCCGTGATTGAAATGGCTAATGCATCTGGCTTAAAATTACTTCGGTTAAATGAATTAGACCCTTTGCACACAACTTCTTTTGGAACGGGAGAATTGATAAAAAAATCGCTTGATAGAGGAGTAAAAAAGATAATTATGTGCATCGGCGGAAGTGCCACGGTTGATGGCGCGACCGGATCGATGCAGGCACTCGGTTTTCGTTTTTTAGATAAAGACGGAAAGGAATTGATCAACACACCAGAAACCCTTGTCAACCTGGAAACAATTGATTTTTTGGGAGTGGATGAGAGGATAATGCAATGCAAAATAATCGTTCTTTGTGACGTGGAGAACGTTTTGCTGGGAAAGGAAGGCGCCGCTGCAGTATTTGGTCCTCAGAAGGGTGCCAGTCCCGACGATGTAAAAAAACTAGAAGATTCCCTGACGAAGCTGGGTAACATCATTTTTAAACAAACAGGTAAAGATGTATCGACAATAAAAAGTGGTGGAGCGGCAGGAGGAATGGCGGCCGGCTTAGCGGCCCTATTGAATGCTGACCTTGTGAATGGCATTGATTATTTTCTTTCTCTGACAAAATTCGACGAGGCATTGAAGAATGTAGATCTCGTGATTACGGGTGAAGGAAGCATCGATGAGCAAACGCTGCATGGGAAGGGTCCATATGGTGTTGCCAGGCGCGCAAAGGAAAAGGGAATTCCTGTGATCGGGCTGGCCGGAAAAATTCCATTTGAGCGAATGGGTCCTCTTGAAAAATATTTTGACGTATTATTATCGATTAATAATGAAGAAACCGAACTTTCGCAAGCGTTGTCGCAAACAAGGCAAAACTTAAAAAGGACCTCAAAAAATATTGGTGATCTGCTAGCCGGGCGAGGATTTACTAAAATTATTTTTTATAAATGAACCTTTTCGGAAACATTATCTGGTTAATTTTTGGCGGATTGATGGCAGCTCTGGGTTATTTTTTAGGAGGAATTGTTTTGTGTGTTACGGTGATCGGAGTGCCCTGGGGCTTGCAATGTTTTAAATTAGCAGGGTTCGTACTGTGGCCATTTGGCAAAAAGGTTATTAGCGACAGTGACACCATGGGTTGTCTGAACATATTCTTTAATCTCATCTGGATCCTGGGCGGCGGTTTGTATACTGCTATTGTGCACATAGTGATGGGTGCCATTCTGTCCCTGACGATAATTGGTATCCCGTGGGGGAAACAACATTTCAAACTTGTAGAGATCTCCCTTATGCCATTTGGCAAAAGGATTATTTATGAATAAACATGTATCGAAAAAAACCAGAGGTTGATATAATTAAAGATGTATTGAAAGCTTCGAGGGAGGCTTATCCAAATTCTTCCTTTGTTCAAAGCTTATCGTTGCAATACGAGGAGCGAGGAGGGCTTAGTAAAAAACAATTAGAAGGCTTGTATAAGATAGCCGAAAAAATTAAAACATTACCGCCCAATTGGCTGGCCACAATGGAAGCCGAAATTCTAAAACGACCTACCAGGTATAAATCAATTCCACCTCTACCAAAACCACTTTATGAAAAAGACGAAAGGGCTGGAGCCATCATCGAAGCTATCTTAAAAAAGTATCCGCAACACAAACGAATATTGTTCTTCCAGTCAAAACATCAGAACAATGAATCATTTTCTGCGGCGGAACTTGCTGAGTTAGAAAAATTTCAAAAACTGCTTTTATGAAAGCAAGAGGCCATCTCAGAAGTCATTAATCGTCATTGCGACGGGAGCGACCGAAGAAATCGTAATGATGACTTCTGAGACGCCTCTTGTTGATTGCCGTTATTTCCTGGCTATACCTGTCTCATCTCCGGCGATCATTGCGAGCGTTCTTCCAGAGGGCAGCTCACTGGAGCTGTAAAACAAAATGAGTTTTTCTGTTTTATTTTTTCTCAGACTTAATATATCCCTTAATTTGAATGACATGGCACCATCCTTATCTGGAGTATCCTCAAATTTCCAGACTTTTATTGGCTGATCTTTTTCATTTTTAATAGTGACATGCCTGTTTTTACCAACCTGTCCACAATGGCTGTAATAGATATCAAGTTTGTCATTGTCCGAGGATTGCACAAGCTGAATAGTTTGAACACTTTTTGAAGCATACACAAATTGCTGAAGCACTCTTTTGCCGTTTAAAACGATTTCGAAACTGTCGCCACCTCTATTTGAAGAAAAGGAAAATAGCGTAGCGCATAACAAAACGACAAGTGATTTTACCGCGATCAGTTTACTATGAGATTTCATAAAGAAAATTTTTAAGATGAAAAATTTGAAAAGATCTCTTTCCCTATCAATTACAAAAAAACTTAATTCAGGAAGCGATAAATAATTTCTTTGACAAAGAGAAGCAAAGGCTTGATATCGGGCATCGGTGAGGCGGCCCCAGCCTTATTCGCGTTCAATTGAGAAAATAATTCCACATTTTTAGCTATGGCCGCAGGGTTGAACAATATTTTTGCCTTTAGAATATTTATGGTCTTTAATTTGCCTAAGAAGAAATGGTTTTTCATAGGATATTGGATTTTAAAAGAGGGCCGATTTCTATCGGCCTTTGCGTTTTTTAAGGGGGTAACGCCAATGCTTCCCGCTTAAGTCCATGGCTAACGTGCCTCCTTGCTGATTTTCTCCCAATAAGTTTTACTTTCATCCGTTATATTACAAAGGATAATTATAAACCGATTAATGAAATTCCTGGTAAGACTAATCTGTACGATACTTTTTTCTGTTGTTTTTCTAAACGGGATCAGCCAAAACTGGAAACTGGACAAGAATAAGGACGGGATAAAAGTCTATCTCGCTGAAAACCCAAAATCAAAATTCAAAAGCATAAAGGTTGAAACTACTCTTCCGGGGACGTATGATAAGCTTATCGCCATTTTAACCGATATAGATCGTCTGAAAGGTTGGGTATACAATACAAAAATGTCCTACCTTATAAAAAAACTTTCCCCGTATGATTTGTACTATTATACTGAAACCTCAATCCCATGGCCCATGGAAAATCGGGATGCAGTAGTACATTTAAGAATTATGAGGGATAGTTTGCAGCGATTTATGAAAGTGATTTCTGAGAATGAGAACAGGTTTGTCCCTGAAAAGGAAGGAAAAGTGAGGGTTGTGCATTCCCTTATTAATTGGTATGTCACTATGCCTACCGCAAAAACCATTAGTATCGTTTACACATTCGACGTTGATCCCGGCGGAAATCTTCCCGCCTGGCTGGTAAACTCATTCGCAGATAAAGGGCCTTATGAAAGCTTTAAAAAATTAGGAGAGTTGTTGAAAAGGCAATGACGCCATCCTTTTTACTTGCAGAGGAAATTTTTATTGCAGGCATATGGCAAAAAACTACAAGGTTTCTTTAAAAATTGACGAAAGAAACAAAATAGCCAAAGAGGCCGAGGAGGACGGTGACCTTAATAGGGCTGTCCGGTTCTACGAGCAAAATATCGGCGAGGATTATGCAGATAAATTTGCCTTTGAAAGACTGATGATCATTTATCGGCAGCAAAAGGAATACAAAAATGAATTGCGGGTGATAAAAAGGGGCATTGAAGTTTTTCAACAGAATTTTAAAGAGCGTGTAAGGCACTCACTAGCCAAACGAGTGAGTGATAGAAAGCTGGAACAGCTTAGCCAGGCCATTCTAAAAATTACGGGTCAGAAAAAAGACGAACATCATTTCCCCGACCCGATAGATAAATGGTTAAAAAGAAAAGAAGTAGTTGAGAAAAAATTAAAGAACAAGTGAGTTAGAGCAACGAGTTCTCTCTTAAATATTCCGCGATCTGCACTGCATTCGTAGCCGCGCCCTTTCTTAAGTTATCCGAAACGATCCACATATTTAATGTTCTTGGTTGCGTCTCATCTCTTCTTAGTCTGCCGACAAATACTTCGTCCTTCTCATGAGCATCCATTGGCATCGGATATTTTTGGTTAGCCGGATCATCAACCAACACCACACCCGGTGCTTTACATAGCAGCTGTTTTACTTCTTCTATATCGAATTCATTTTCGAACTCTATGTTAACGCTTTCACTGTGCCCTCCCATTACCGGGATGCGCACTGTCGTTGCCGTAATACGTATTGAATCATCTCTCATGATCTTTTTGGTTTCATTCACCATCTTCATTTCTTCCTTTGTGTAGCCATTTTCCAGGAACACATCTATCTGTGGAATTGCATTGAGATCGATAGGGTATTTATAGGCCATTGCATATTCTCCGCCATTTACACCCGTCACTTCCTTTTCTCTTTCTGCCTTTAACTGGTCAACAGCTGTTCTTCCGGTACCCGTTACGCTTTGATAAGTGCTGACAACAACTCGTTTGACCTTGTATTTTTTATGAAGTGGGTTTAACGCTACCACCATTTGAATTGTTGAGCAATTGGGGTTAGCGATGATCTTGTCATTCTTAGTTAACACATCTGCGTTTATCTCGGGAACAACCAATTTCTTTGTAGGATCCATTCTCCATGCGGATGAATTGTCAACTACAGTGATCCCTGCTTCTGCAAATTTTGGCGCCCACTCAAGGGACGTCCCGCCACCTGCCGAAAAAATAGCCACGTCAGGTTTTGCCGCAATAGCATCCAGCATGCTTACCACCTTGTATTTTTTCCCCTTGAATGTTACTTCTTTCCCGACCGATCTTTCAGAGGCCACGGGAATGATCTCCGACACGGGAAAGTTTCTCTCTGCCAACACCTGGAGCATCTTTGAACCAACAAGACCGGTCGCACCAACAACAGCTACTTTCATAAATTTCCTTTCTTCCACCCCTTTGAAAGATTTTTTAATGATTAAACAATTATTGCTCCCTTTAGGGGACAGGGGCAATAAAAACAGGCCTTCCATTTTGGGAAGGCCTGCAATTTTTTATGGTTACATACATAACGCTACAAACCTTCCGTCAGGAGTGTTTCTTCGTGCGCTTTGTATGTGTACAGTTCTGCATAACGAGTAGCAAAAATAGAACGGCAAACCGTTCCGTCAAAATTTAATGCCTGTTTTTTTGAATACCCATTAAGATATTAACTTTATAAGATTAAACCATCTTGTGAAATGAAAGCTGCCAAAACAGCCTTGCTGCTGCTTTTTATCCCTTTTCTTGCGTTCAATCAAAATCGTTACGACGTTATTATTGATGAAATCATGGCTGACCCGAGCCCCCAAATCGGCCTACCAAACAATGAATGGATCGAGTTAAAGAATACAACTGATCATCCCATCAGCCTCCTGGGTTGCCGTGTTGGCAATCCCGGCGGCCAAAGCGGGCCAATGCCAGATTTTAGTTTACAACCGGACAGTTTTGTGATTGTTTGCAGTAGCAATGCGGTGACGGCCATGTCTGCTTTCGGCGCGACGATATCAGTTACGAGTTTCCCATCATTTGATAACGATGGCGATCTGGTTTTTTTAATCACATCTAACCACACTACGATACATGCCGTGGCTTATTCGGGGGCCTGGTACCAGAATGATTTAAAAAAAGAGGGTGGGTGGTCATTGGAAATGATCGATACCAGGAGCCCATGCGCAGGAATGAGCAACTGGAAGGCAAGTATAAATGTACAAGGTGGTACTCCTGCGAGAAAGAATTCGGTCAGTGACATCAATGAGGATCAAATAGGGCCGAAGTTGAAAAATGCTTTTGTAGTTGATAGCGTTACGGTTGTCGCTGTATTTGATGAACCGGTTGATAGTTTACAGGGAGCAACCATTGGGAATTATCAAATGGATGGGGGCTTGTCAATAGTAAACGCAATGACAGTGCCCCCTGTGTTTAATACTGTGCAATTGAGTTTGAATGCAGCATTATCACCGGGCACAGTTTACAATCTCACCGTTAACAACGTTACAGACTGTAAGAGCCATGGCATCGGAAGTGCAAATAGTGCGAGAGTGGGATGGCCTTTTGAACCATCTCCAACTGATGTGGTAATCAATGAAATTCTTTTTAACCCAAAAAATAATGGATTCGATTATGTGGAGTTTTATAATGTAAGCACTAAAATTGTAGATGCATCAAAACTCTATGTTGCCAATCGCAACGGCAGCAACGCGATTAGCTCAATAAGGCAAATCTCTTCAGATCCTTTTTACATGTTCCCCGGAGATTATTTAGTTATTACAGAAGACTTCCCCAGTCTTGAAAGGAACTATCTCGTCCAAAATCCTGATGCTGTGGTTCTATTATCTTCTCTGCCTTCCTATCCCAATAACGAGGGTGATATACTATTGTTGAATGGACAGGGAGATGTCGTTGACGAAGTAAAATATAGCGATCACTGGCATTTTAAATTAATTGATAATCCCCAGGGAGTGGCGCTGGAAAGAATAGATCCGGCAGGTCCATCCCAGGATGCAGCCAACTGGCATAGCGCTGCCTCGACTGCAGGTTATGGGACTCCTACGTATAAAAATTCCCAGTATAAACAAACACAACCCGTTGACGCCATGATTGAGATCACACCTAAAATTTTCAGTCCTGATAATGACGGGCATGATGACATCGCAACAATCCAGTACAAGATAAGCGGGCCGGGATATGTTGCTAACATCACAATTTATGATACTCAGGGGAGACCTGTTCGTTATCTTGTAAAGAACGGAATATTAGGATCAATTGGTCAATGGAATTGGGATGGCCTTGATGAAAAAGGAAACAAGCTTCCGATCGGGACCTACATTATCTGCACTGAAGTTTTCAATCTCCAGGCAAAAAAGCAGCATTTTAAAAACATAATCGTCTTGGCAAGAAGGTTAAGTTAATGGTTTCAACAGATCGTCTCAAAAGTCGTCATTGCGATCCCGGCTATGCGGAGAATCCATCCTGTGGTAATCCAAACAATTCATTCTTCAATTACTGACGGCTGGCCTCAACCGTTTCCCTCGCAATGACGATAAGGGACTTTTGAGATCTATACTTATTAAGGTTTTTCTAATGAACTGTTTTCTTTGTCTTGTATGTTCTTCTGTACGGATATTTTTTGTCCTTATGTCTTCCTAAAAGATATCCACTGGCACCGCCCACAACACCACCTATCACGGCGCCCCTGGCATGATGCTTACTGATCAATGCCCCTGTCGCCGCACCAGCACCGGCACCAATGACACCATATTTCTTTCTGTGACTCCATCCTTTTTTATGCTCGACCTTTACCGTGTGTGTTTGCGCCGCGGCTTCAACGAAAGCACCTGATACCATAGTAAGTCCAAAAGCCATTGTTGCTATCAAACATATCTTTTTCATAAAACGTAATTTTTATTTTTATCGAATATTAAACGCCATTATTAAACGCTATCGTTTAAAAACAAGATTCAAGCCAGTGCAAGCGCAAGAATTGAATTAATTAGGACAGAAAAAGTTTTACATAAAGGAATAATAGATACGAGAGTGAAATAAATGATAATCCTCATGTAAAAAATTGCCCATCATTTCGGAAGAAGGAATCCAAGTGTGAAACTTTTCTTAACCCCCATTAACAGCGATTGAAGTAGATAATAAGAAACCATTCGTGTAGGATCTCTTTGGTAATCTACTTCGCCGGTGCGTTTCCTTTCCGGCAGTGAAGCATCCTTATTTAGAGGAATGATAGCATGACGTAATGCAAAAGAGGCAAAGTCGGCAACATTTTTTTCTGTGGTGTGCTTTTTTAACTGTTGAATAATGAGATGGTGATAGGCCCCAATGATCTTTCCCGTCGATCGCTGTTCAGTCATTGTAAAATCAAAAGACAAAAAATCAAGAAAACCAGATTTGATCCTGATCTTTCCGAGGTTTTCTGAGGAAGAATTTAATTTTGTTAGTTCCAGCCTTTCTATGGCACCTTTTACATAATAGGGCTTATTCTTTTGCAATGGCATCCCGATCACACTATGTGTTGTTCCTGAACCCATAATAGAACCTTCAACATCCATCATCATATAAGCAGGGTCAGAAGGTGTGGGATCGGTAATGAGCGGCGACAGCGTTAGATTTATTTTTTCAATTCTTAAGATACCGGTTTTCCCATATCCTGATTTTGGGTATTCTTCGTATTCTACGACTGAAGGGGCCAGTTCAAAAGTTTTAACCCGGACCTCGAGGGAAAACTCTTTGATGATGTCAACTGGCAAAGGAATATTTTTTTGTGGTCGGGGCAATCTTCTGTCCCGAAATATATAAATGTTGCTCTCACTGATCTTTATTTTGTCGGCAAATAATTTTTGACGAAGCAGGTTGTCAAAGTCTGGCCTTATAACATCGACTTTAGAAATATAAGCTTGCATCCAGTCTGCTTGGTGACCCAGCTTTTTTCCAAATTCATATTTCCCAATCCGCGGTTTAATATTGATGCCAGTTATCTGAATTAACTCTTTCGAACTGCTGATATTGATGCTTTTTAGTTCAACATCGTGATAATTATTTCCGGAATAATGGAACACACGGACATTACCATGAACGGAACCAAATTTAGTCTTGTTTATGTTGAATGACGGATCGACATCCGCTTTATTTAACACAATGTCGGCAGTGAAATGGCATTCATTTAATTTATCCTTGTATGCTACCGACAGATCCTTGCCCTCAACGTTGTCAATCTCGATTTTTTTAAGATCAAATGGCAGTGTCGGAATTTTTGATCTTCCATTTTTGTCTACAACAACTTTGCCTTTATCAACTGTCAATGTTTTTGCAACCAGGATTTTTTCATCTAGTAATTTCATCACGTCAAAACCCGTCATTCGCAGTGCTGAGATTGTGATCTCATTTTGATCCTTCCCTATAGCGGACACGTGTAACGAATCTGATTCAAGTATTTTCTTGCTGCTGTTAATGGTTAATTCAGGCACCCGGATTACATAACCAGGAGATCGATAAGTAATGTCAGATAACCGGAGGTCAATGTCATCGATGGAAGGTTTTTCACCCGGTTTGCCAATCGAAATGCCTTTACATCTCATGTTTACTCGTGCGATCTGTTGATCGCTATTTTCAGAATGCAGAAGCACCCGGGCGTTTTTTAATTCCATGTTCCCGACATAGAATTTTTTAAATGGCCATTTTATTTCGTTTAGAATCTTCGACTGAGCAGAATCTTTTTTATCAAGAAGAAAAGAATCCAGTTGCAAGTTCCCATTGTCAACTAAAAGATTGGTCACTTCAAGTTTTCTACCAAACAAAATTTTTAGAAAGCTGATCCCGTTTAATGATACAGTGGAGAAATATAAATGATGTTTATCTTGACGGTTATTGTAAGGAACAAATTGTATGTCGAGACTGTCAAAGGAGACAAACGAAGACAAGAGATTCACATGGGTATCGGAAAAGTTTATTGTGAGCGATGGTGATAGGTTGATTAACTGCTGCCCGATCTGTCTCCGGATAACTGCATTAAGGATAAAATAACCCGTAATTAACACGAGGCAAACAAAAATAGAAAACTTTATTACGCGTTTTATCTTTCTTTCCATCACTCTCTTTATAAAACGAAAAGGCAACTTATTCAGTTGCCATTAAAGAAAAGTCAAAAAAGATACCAATAAAAGAAAGATTATTGATCACTAAGCATCAGTAAAGAATGCTTTATCGTCTTTGTTTATAAGGGAAATGTCTTCCAAAATTATCTGTGATATTCTCAATAACAATATTAGCCGGAGTATTCCAGTTGGAAGAACCTTTGTAATTGTCATTCCATAAGGTCATGTTGTTACTTACAATATCGCAGCTGGC
>Ga0207689_10004469_pt1 | contig 12680 bp, 13 predicted proteins | sample KBSMisM52_FD_184312 | JGI IMG/M metagenome (GOLD analysis project Ga0207689, IMG submission 184312) | Miscanthus rhizosphere microbial communities from Kellogg Biological Station, Michigan, USA - KBS Miscanthus M5-2 (SPAdes) (version 2) | ecosystem: Host-associated > Plants > Roots >... | reverse complement strand
TGCTCGAGCGATTCGGGCGTCGTCGTTGCGCGGCCCCGTGATGACAGCAAAACGCGCAGCAGGCGTCAAAAGGGATTGCCCGCATTGGCCGCGGCAATGAAAAAGGCCGCCCGGAGGCGGCCTTCAAGATCGGGAACTCGCTCGCGCGAGCGCTGGATCAGAAGAAGTGGCGGACGCCGACTTCGAAGCCCTTCGACTTGCCACCGAGCTCGCGCACGCCAGTGACCGCGCTCGTGCCGCCCGCGAGGCTGGCGTTCGCGAAGTCGCCGTTGTCCAGCATCGCGATCGTGCCGTACATGGCGGTCCGCTTGGACAGGTTGTACTGGTACGTCGCCATGTACTTCTTCTGCTTGTTGTCGCCGATGGCGGGGTTGTCGAAGTCGAGCTTGCTCTGGGCGTAGCCGAGGTGGACTTCGCCCTGGCCCATCGGGATCACCCCGCTGATCGACCAGCGGTCTTCCTTGCCGGTGCTGTCGCGCTTGTCGTGGACATAGTAGCCCATGAGCTTCAGGAAACCGAAGTCGTAGGCACCGCCGATGTTCCACGTGTCCTGCGTGAGGCCGGTACCCGCGCCCGCAGCGTCTCTCTGCTGCGCGTACGCGAACGCGACGTCGAACGGACCCGCGGCGAAGCCGACGCGACCACCGAGGTAGCGGCCGTTGTTGCTGGTCTGACCCGCTTGGCCGGGCTCGGCGGCAGCGGCCATGAACTGGCCGTAGAAGCCACCGATGTTCGCCGGCAGGAAGTAGCCGATCGAGTTGTCGGCCCGCACGAAGGTCGTCGTCGCCAGCTGGAGGACGCCGCTCGAGTCGCCGAGACCGTTGGTGCCGAACGCGTCGAAGATCGTGTTGTTCCAGAACGTCGGGGTGTAGTCGCGGCCGAGGCGCAGCTCACCGGCGTTGCTGAAGAGGCTGACCGTCGCACGACGAGTCCAGAACTTGCCCGAACCCGCGGCCGACTGGCCGGCGCCGATGTCGCCGGAGTCAGCGCCGACGCTCGAGAGCAGCAGGAAGCCCGCCTTCAGGCCGCCGCCGAGGTCTTCGATGCCGCGGAACCCCAGCTGGCTGCTGTTGATGCCGTCACGCCCCATGCTGTACTGATGGTCCCGGCCACTCACCACATCTTGCTTGATATAGCGGCCGTTGAGGTCGACGGTGCCGTACAGCGTGACCGACGACTGAGCCGACGCGACGCCCGCATAAGCGCCCAATACAGCGAGAGCGAGCAGAGATTTTTTCATTGCAACTATCTCCTAGGTTGAACAAGAGGTCCCGATCAACAAAAACCCGCGCTGGAGCAGATCAGGCACAACCTCCTCAGCGGGAAGTTGGGTGTATTGCACCAGAGCGCTCCGGGGCTGGAAAGCCTTGCCCGACAAAAAAAGGCCTTATGTTGTCTCGGCACAACGAGGCATTCGCCGTAACGTTGGGCACCCTGGCGCTATCCTGCCGACCCTCTTGAGCAGCGTCCGTCTCTCCCCGGCAGATCGCGTTCTGGCCGCGATCGACCATGCCCTGCGTGCGCTCTCGACAAGGCCGCAGGCGGCACGGCCGATGCCGCTCGCCAGCCAGCCGGGGAGCGCGCTCGATGACGTCGAGCGGCGCGAAGCCGGTGCGCTCATGCGCGTCAACCATGTCGGCGAAGTCTGCGCGCAGGCGCTCTACAGCGCCCAGGCGCTGGCGACCAGCGATCCGCAACTTCGCCGCCAGTTCCAGCAGGCTGCCGACGAGGAGACCGACCACCTCGCGTGGACCGCCGAGCGCCTCGACGAGCTCGGCGCACGGCCGAGCCTGCTCAATCCGCTCTGGTATGCCGGCGCGTTCGCGATCGGCCTCGTCGCGGCGCGCGCGGGCGATGCGCGCAGCCTCGGCTTTCTCGTCGAGACCGAGCGCCAGGTCGAGCAGCACCTCGACAGTCACCTCGACCGGCTTCCCGCCGCCGATGCGTCATCGCGAGCGATCGTCGCGCAGATGAAGGACGACGAGGCCGCCCACGCGATGGCCGCCGAGCGCGCCGGTGCGACGCCGCTGCCCGCGCCGGTGCGCTGGGCGATGCGCGCTGCCGCCAAGGTGATGACGACGACCGCGCACTACGTCTGAACCTTGCCAGCGTCGACAAACTCGTAGCTCGTCGTGATCGCCGCGGTCTTGGCGAGCATGATCGTCGCCGAGCAGTAGCGGTCGTGCGAGAGCGCGATTGCGCGCTCGATCGCGGCGGCGGGAACAGCGCTGCCGCCGACGATGAAGTGCAAGTGGATCGCGGTGAACACCTTCGGATCCACCGGCGCGCGCTCGGAGGTGACGCGCACGCGGCAGCTGCGCACGTCGTGGCGGCCGCGCTTGAGGATGAGAACGACGTCGTACGCTGCGCACGCGCCGGTGCCGGCGAGCACCGTCTCCATCGGCCGCGGCGCCAGATTGCGGCCAGCGCCGTCGGGTGCGCCATCCATCGTCAGCAGGTGGCCGCTGCCGGTCTCGGCGCTGAATGCCATGCCGTTGGCGGCGAGCCAGTCGATCGTGCATTCCATGCTCGGGCTCCATATTGCAGTGCAGCAAAAAAGCGCCTACACTGATTCGCAACCGACCCGCTGCCGCGCATCGCAACGAGCGCGGCGGTCGGATCGGGCAGATTGTCTCCTCCACCTTCTTCATTGGTGGATTCAGCCCGAGGCGGCGACGCCTCGGGCTTTTTTCTCGCCGCGCGCAGCAGCCGAACGCAAGGCGGCGCCGCGTATGATGCGCTGCCGCAATCGCCGCCCGGCGAAGGGCCCTGCATGGCGACTGCCGCTCGCAAGAATCCGCCCAAGCGCCCGCTCGAGACGGCGGGCTACCTGCAGAAGATCCTGACCGCTCGCGTCTACGACGTCGCGGTCGAGTCGGCGCTCGAGCCTGCGACGCGGCTCTCGACCCGTCTTGGCAACGACGTGCTGCTCAAGCGCGAGGACACGCAGGCGGTGTTCAGCTTCAAGCTGCGCGGCGCCTACAACAAGATGGCCAACCTCGCGCCGGCAGCGCTGGCGCGCGGCGTGATCTGCGCGTCTGCGGGCAATCACGCGCAAGGCGTGGCGCTGGCTGCGCGGCGCCTCGGCTGCAAGGCGCTCGTCGTCATGCCGACGACGACGCCGACGCTGAAGACCGGCGCCGTGCGCGCGCTCGGCGCCGACGTCGTTCTCTTCGGCGACAGCTATTCCGATGCGTACGCGCGTGCTCGCGAGCTCGAGAGCGAGCGCGGCCTGACCTTCGTCCATCCGTTCGACGACCCCGACGTCATCGCCGGCCAGGGAACGATCGCGATGGAGATCCTGCGCCAGCACCAGGGACCGATCGACGCGATCTTCGTCGCCGTCGGCGGCGGCGGGCTGATCTCGGGAATCGCCTCGTACGTGAAGGCGGTGCGGCCCGAGATCCGCGTCGTCGGCGTGCAGATGAACGACTCCGACGCGATGATCCGCTCCATCGAAGCCGGCAAGCGCGTCGAGCTCGCCGACGTCGGCCTCTTTTCCGACGGCACCGCGGTGCGCCAGGTCGGCGCCGAGACGCTCCGCCTCGCGCGCGAGCTCGTCGACGAGTGGATCGTCGTCGACACCGACGCCGCGTGCGCAGCGATCAAGGACGTCTTCGAGGACACCCGCAGCATCCTCGAGCCCGCCGGCGCGCTCGGCGTCGCCGCGATCAAGGAGTACGTGCACCGGCACGCGACCAAGGGCGAGACCTACGTCGCGATCACGTGCGGCGCCAACATGAACTTCGATCGCCTTCGCTTCGTCGCCGAGCGCGCCGAGGTCGGCGAGGAGCGCGAGGCGCTGTTCGCAGTGACGATTCCCGAGGAGCGCGGCAGCTTTCGGCGCTTCTGCGAGCTGATCGGCCCGCGCGCGGTGACCGAGTTCAACTACCGCATCTCCGACCCGAAGGTCGCGCACGTCTTCGTCGGCATCGCCACCGTCGACCGCGCCGAATCGGCGTTGCTCGCGCGCGAGTTCGAGAGCCACGGCTTTCCCGCGCTCGACCTCACCGGCGACGAGCTCGCCAAGGAGCACGTGCGCTACATGGTCGGCGGCCGCACCGCGCTCGCCGACGACGAGCGCCTCTATCGCTTCGTCTTTCCCGAGCGTCCGGGCGCGCTGATGCGGTTCCTCTCGAGCATGCCGGCGACCTGGAACATCAGCCTCTTCCACTACCGCAATCAAGGCGCCGACTACGGCCGCATCCTGGTCGGCATGCAGGTGCCCGACGCCGACGAGGAGCGCTTCCGCGAATTCCTCGCGACGCTCGCGTATCCCTGTGCCGACGAGACGGCGAATCCGGCGTACCGGCTGTTTCTCGCCTGACGCGGGCTATTGCGTCGGAAGGCTGCCGGGCGCCGGCATCCCGCCAGCGGCCGGCGGCGTCGCCGGCGTCTGCGTCAATGGCGGCAACGGCGGCTGCGGTGGCGCCATGACGCCGGGCGCCGCGATCGGCGCCGCCGACGTCCGCGGCACCGCCGCGATCGGCGGTGCGCCGGGCGGCGGCAGCACCCCGGAGTGCGGCGGCGGCAGCTTCGGCAACTCGAGCACGACGCTGCGTCCGCCTTGCGCGGGGCCGAGCGACGCCGTCCGCAGCCCGACCGACTGCAGCACGAGGTCGCTGTCGAGACGGGCACCGATGGCGTAGGGCTTCGCCGGCTTGCCGTCGACGGCGATGAGGGCGACCCCTTGGCCAGGCTCCGTCTGCGCCGCGGGATCGCGCGGCGCCATGACGCCGATGAGCTTGAAGCGCGACGATGCCTCGGGCGCCGCCGCCTGTGCGCCGGCGGCCGGTCGCGGCGCGACACCGAACAAGCGCCCGAGGTCGCCGCGCACGGCAGCGCTGTTGCCGACCGCGACCGCATAGGCGGGCACCTGCGGCGGGCTCGCCGCAAGGCGCATCGCCCAGAAGACCGCGGTGGCGCCAACGAGCGACCAGATCACGAACGCTGACAGTCGAGCGAACATGCGGCGATTATCATGGAACGCTTTGCCGCTCCAGACGTCGGAGCGGTAACACCGCACGGGACGACGATGTCGATGGCACCACTGCTGCAACCGAGAAGCGCGCGCAGCCGCGGCTTCACCTTGATCGAGCTGATGGTCGTGCTCGTCATCATCGGCGTGCTCGCCGCGCTGATCGTGCCGAACATGCTCGATCGCGCCGACGACGCTCGCGTCACCGCGGCGCGCACCGACGTCAACAACCTCATGCAGGCGCTCAAGCTCTACAAGCTCGACAACCTGCGCTACCCGACGAGCGAGCAGGGCCTGCAGGCGCTCGTCGTCAAGCCGACGGTCGGGCCGATCCCGCAGAACTGGCGGCCGTACCTCGACAAGCTGCCGAGCGATCCCTGGAAGAACCCGTACCAGTACGCCAACCCGGGGCTGAAGGGCGAGATCGACGTCTACAGCTTCGGCGCCGACGGCGTCGCCGGCGGCGACGGCAAGAATGCGGATATCGGGTCGTGGCAGTAGGGCGCAGCCCTACTGCCACGCCGACGTGGCCAGGATTGCTCCCTCCCCGCTTCGCTCCCCTCCCTCCGTGAGGGAGGGGCCGGCCCCGTTGGGGCCGTTTTCTTCGCGCGGCTTCACGCTGATCGAACTCATGGTCGTGGTGGCGCTGATTGCCATCGCGACCGCAGTGGCGAGCCTTGCGTTGCGCGATCCGTCGACCGCCAAGCTCGAGAACGAGGCCGCGCGTCTAGCGTCGCTGCTCGAGTCGGCGCGTGCCGAGGCGCGCGCGTCGGGAGTCGCGGCACACTGGGAGCCGCTCGTCGACCAGGCCGACGGCAGCGGCTTTCGCTTCGTCGGCTTGCCCGCCACGCAGCCGATGCCGACGCACTGGATCGAGACCGGCACGTCGGCGCAGGTGATCGGCGCGCGCGCGGTCGTGCTCGGTCCCGAGCCGCTGATCGGCGCGCAGCGGATCGTGCTTCATCTCGGCGACCATCGCCTCACGCTCGCGACCGACGGCATCGGCCCGTTCGCGGTCGCGCAGGACAACGCACCCTCGTGAACGGCAACGCGCGCGGCTTCACGCTGATCGAGGTGCTGGTCGCGCTCGCGATCGTCGCCGTCACGCTCGGCGCCGGCATCAAGGCCGCGGGCTCGCTGACATCGAACACGGCGCGCCTCGCCGAAGTCACCGCGGGGCAGTGGTGCGCCGACAACCAGCTCACCGCCATCAAGCTCGCGCACCGCTATCCCGACATCGGCGACAGCGACTTCTCATGCGACGAGCTCGGTCGCACCTACGCCGGCAGGCTCGTCGTGCGACCGACGCCGAACCCGAACTTCCGCCGCGTCGACGCGCGTGTCCTCGACGCCGACGGCCGCCTCATCGTCCTCATCTCGACGATCGTCGGGCGATCGTGATGACCGCGCGAACGGTGTGCCGACAGGCCGCGGGCTTCACGCTCGTCGAGGTGCTCGTCGCGATGGTCATCATGGCGATCATGTCGCTCATCGCGTGGCAAGGCGTCGACGCGATCGCGCGCACGCGCGAGTCGAACCAGCTGCGGCTCGAGCAGGTGTTGCGGCTCGAGACGGTGATCGCGCAGTGGGAGCAGGACCTCACCGCGGTGCAGGAGACGACGGCGGTGCCGGCGCTGCGCTGCGACGGCCGCGCGGTGCGCATGACGCGGCGCGCCGAAGGCGGCATGCAGGTCGTCTCGTGGGCGCTGCTGCCCAACGATCGCGGCGGAACGTGGCAGCGCTGGGCCGGGCCGGTGACGACGACGACGCGCGGCCTGCAGGAGAGCTGGTTTCGCTCGCAGCAGCTGCAGGGCAGCGAAGACGGCCAGCTGCGCGCGCTCGACGGCCTCGAGAGCTGGCAGGTCTACTTCTTTCGCGGCAACGCGTGGTCGAACTGCCAGTCATCGGACGATGTCGGCCCGGCGACGCCGGTGTCTCCGGTGACGCCGGTGTCGGCATCGTCGCCGGCATCGGGAGTTGCTCAACGCACGCTGCTGCCGAGCGGCGTTCGCGTCGTCATCGCATTCGCGCCCGGCAGCGGCCTCAACGGCAGCCTCGTCCGGGATGTGCTGATCGCGCCATGACCACGCCACAGCTCGAACGAAGCAGCGGCCCCGCAGGGGCCGGCCCCGCCCTCTCGGAGGGAGGGGAGGGAAGCGGGGAGGGAGTCGTCCTGCACCGCGCCGCGGTAGGCAGGGCGGCGCCTGCGCAGGCGGGCGCCGCCCTGCTCACTGCGATGATCATCGTCGCGTTGGTGGCCACGCTCGCAGGCGCCATGGTCTGGCAGCAGTGGCGCGCGATCCAGGTCGAGGCCGCCGAGCGCGCGCGGACGCAGTCGGCGTGGATCCTCACCGGCGCGCTCGACTGGGCGCGGCTGATCCTGCGCGAGGATGCGAGGAACGGCGGCGTCGACCATCTCGGCGAGCCGTGGGCGGTGCCGCTCGCCGAGGCGCGGCTGTCGACCTTCCTCGCCGCCGACAAGGACAACACCGACGACGCTCCCGACGCGTTCCTCTCCGGAGCGATCACCGACGCGCTGTCGCGCTACAACGTCGCCAACGTCGTCACCGGCAACCGCATCGATCCGGTCGAGCTCGCCGCGTTGCAGCGGCTGTGCGAGACGGTCGGCGTCTCGGCCGACGTCGCGACGCGGATCGCCGCCGGCCTGCGCGATGCCGCGCCGCCGCAACCTCCGGGCGCACCGGCGAGCGCCGCGTCGGCGCCCGAGCCGGCGCCGGTCGCCGATCCGCCGCTGATGCCGCGCTCGGTGCGCCAGCTCGTCTGGCTCGGCGTCGATGCGGAGTCGCTCCGCCTGCTCGAGCCCTACATCGTGCTGCTGCCCGAGAAGGCGTGGGTCAACGTCAACACCGCGCCGCGCGAAGTGCTGGTCGCCGCGATCCCCAACCTCGACCTCGCGACCGCCGAGCGCATCGTCCAGGCACGCCAGCGCTCGCCGATGAAGTCGGTCGCCGACGTGCAGGCGCTCGCGCCGTCGCTGCCGAGCAGCGCCTTCGAGCGACTCGCCGTCGGCTCGAGCTTCTTCGAGGTCCGCGGGCGATTGCGTCTCGGCGACGTCGTCCTCGAGCAGCGCTCTCTGGTGCAGCGGCGCGGGCTCGATGTCGTCGTCCTCCAGCGCGACCGGGTGTCGGCGCGCGACCAGGCCGGCTCGTGAGGCACGCTCGCGGGCCTGCGAGCGACCGAGGTCGGCAAAAACGAGAACCAATGGCGATTTGCCCGCAAGATGGTCTTCTAAGTCCTTGATTGCCAAGGGATCGCCCGATCCACCTCCCTAGAATCGCGTTAGCCTTCGCGCCCTTCGATGTCGACCCTCGTCCTCCAGCTTCCGCAACGCCAGCGCCTGCGCGCCGGCGCCGCCGACGATTCCGCCGCTCCTTCGCGCCGGCGCGAGTACGCGTACGCGACCAGCGACGACGGCATCGAGCTCGACGCGCACGGCAACGCCGCGGCTGCGCTCCTGCCCAAGCGATCGATCGTGATCGCCGTCGTCCGCGAAGCCGACGTCGCCTGGCACCGCATCACGCTGCCGAAGGCGCCTGCGGCGCGGCTGCGCGCGGCGATCGTCGGCGTCGTCGAGGAGGCGCTGCTCGACGACGCCGACAAGGTGCACCTCGCGGTCGCGCCGCTCGCGATCGCCGGCCAGCCGACGTGGGTCGCTGCAGTCGACAAGGCCTGGCTCGCCGACGAGCTTGCTGCGCTCGAGAAGGCGGCCGTCTTCGTCGACCGCGTCGTGCCGATGGCGTGGCCCGACGATCCGCCCGCCGGCCACTTCCACGCTCCCGCCGAAGGCGTCGGCAGCGCGCAGAGCGTGGTGTTGACGTGGGCGAGCATCGACGGCGTCGCCACCCTTCGCCTCGACGGCGGCCTGGCGCGCGCGCTCGTTCCGCAGCCGCCGCCGCCGGCGACGCGCTGGACCGCAGAGCCAATGGCAGCGGCCGCGGCCGAGCAGTGGCTCGGCGCGCCGGTCAACGTCATGCCGACCGAGCACCGGTTGCTGCAGGCCGGGCGAAGCCTCTGGAACCTGCGCCAGTTCGACCTCGCCCGCAAGACCCGTGGCGCGCGCGCGATCGCGGATTGGGCGCGCCAGCTGATGAGCCCGGCGTGGCGGCCGGTTCGCATCGGCCTCGCGTTTCTCGTCGCGGCGCAGATCGTCGGGCTCAACGTCTGGGCCTGGCATCAGAAGAGCGCCATCGAATCGCGCCGGGCCGCGATCCAGGCGCTCGTGAAGAAGACGTTCCCGCGCGTCGGCGACGCCGACATCCAGCGCGACCCGGCAGCGGTGATGCTGCGCGAGACGCAGGCGCTGCGCACGCTCGCGGGCAAGGCCGGCGACTCCGACCTCGAGCCGATGCTGCAGGCCGCTGCCGCTGCATGGCCCGGCGAACGCCCGCCGGTCGAGAACCTGCGCTACGAAAGCGGCAAGCTGACACTGTCGGCAGTCGGCTGGAGCGATGCGCAGATCGAACAGTTCCGTTCGGTGCTGCGCCCGGCCGGCGTTCGCGTCGACGCGAGCGAAGGCCGTCTCGTCCTCACCCGCGCACGCGGGTCGTCTCTCGGATGAGCACCGACGCCGCGCAGTCGACGCTGCCGCCCGGGCTCGCCGGTGCGCGCGAGCAGGCCGGGCGCTTCTGGCAGACGCGGGCGCCGCGCGAGCGGCAGGCGATCGCAGCGATGGCGGTCGCGGTCGCCGTTCTTCTCGTTTGGCTGATCGCGGTGCAGCCCGCGCTCAGGACCTTGCGCGAGACACCCGCCGAGCTCGATCGTCTCGACAGCCAATGGCAGCAGATGCAGCTCGCCGCGCTCGAGAGCGCGACGCTGCGCACCGCCTCGCCGGTGCCGCCGCAGCAGGCCGCCGAGGCGCTGCGCGCCGCGACCGAGCGGCTCGGCGGCAAGGGCAAGATCGCGCTGCAGGGCGATCGCGCCACCCTCACCTTCACCGCCGTGCCGTTCGAGGCACTGCGCAACTGGATCGGCGAGGCGCGCAGCGCGGCGCGCGCGCGTCCGGTCGAAGCGCAGCTGCTGAAGAGCGCGAACGGCTACAGCGGCACGATCACGATCGTGCTCTCGGGGACGACGTGATCCGCAGGAAACGCACGCCGCAGCTCTGGACGCCGACCGTCCAGACGACGGGATGGGCCGAATCGACGCTCGCCGAGCAGGCGTGGGTCGAGGCGCGCGGCGCGACGCTGCGCTGGGCGATCGTCGGCGCCGTCGTCGGCGTCCTCGTCGGCCTCGTCGCGTTCGCACCGGCGTCGTGGCTCGCGCACGCGATCGCCTCGGCGACGGGCCAGCGCCTCGTCCTCGCCGACGCGCGCGGGACGATCTGGAGCGGCAGCGCGGTCGCCGTCCTCGCCGGCGGCCCCGACAGCCGTGACGCGACGTACCTGCCCGGCCGGCTCGAGTGGACGCTCGCGCCGCGCTGGTACGGCGTCGACCTCGCGGCACGCCACGACTGCTGCATCAACGGCACGGCGACCGTGCAGATCCGCCCCGGGCTCGGCCGCATGCGCGCGACGCTCGTGCCGCGCACCGACTGGGTCGGCCAATGGCCGAGCGCCTGGCTCGGCGGGCTCGGCACGCCGTGGAACACGCTGCAGCTCGGCGGCACGTTCCGCCTCCTCTCGCCCGGCGTGACGGTCGAATCGGTCGAGGGCCGCTGGCGCCTCGAGGGCCGCGTCGAGCTCGTCCTCGAGGGCGTATCGTCGCGCCTGACGACGCTTGAGACGCTCGGCAGCTACCGGGTGACGTTGAACGGCGCCAGCAACGGGCCGGCGCTGCTCACGGTGACGACGCAGGACGGGCCGCTGCAGCTGACCGGCAACGGCACCTGGGGTCCGGGCGGCGTCAAGTTCCGCGGCGAGGCGCGCGCCGAGACCGCCGACGAACAGGCGCTCTCGAACCTTCTCAACATCATCGGTCGCCGCGACGGCGCGCGATCGATCATTTCGATCGGATGACGATGCAACGATCTTCGAGCGCGTGGCCGCGCAAGACCGGCGCGACCGCGGTGGCGGCAGCGCTCGTCGTCGCCTCGGTGCCGATGCCGCCCGCCTTCGCGCAGACCGCAAGTGCAGCGCGCTTCCGCGGTGAGCCGGTGACGCTCAACTTCGTCAACGCCGACATCGAAGGTGTCGCCCGCGCGATGTCGGCGATCCTGCGCCAGCAGTTCATCGTCGATCCGCGCGTGCGCGGCAACATCACGCTGTACAGCGAAGAGCCGCTGACGCCACGGGAGGCGTACTTCAACTTCCTCGCCGCGCTGCGCGGGCTCGGCTTCACCGTCGTCGAGGTCAACGGCCTCTACAAGGTCGTCCCCGAGGCCGACGCCAAGCTGCAGACCGGCACCGTCGACGTCGGCGCCGCCGGCCGCCGCGGCGACCAGATCCTGACCCAGATCTTCCGCCTCAACCACGAGAACGCGAACAACCTCGTGCCGGTGCTGCGGCCGCTGATCAGCCCGAACAACACCATCAACGCCAACCCCGGCAACAACACGCTCGTCATCACCGACTACGCCGACAACCTGCAGCGGATCGGCAAGATCATCGCCGCGATGGACACACCGGCGGCGGGCGACGTCGAGGTGATCCCGCTCAAGTACGCGGTCGCCGCCGACATCGCGCCGATGATCCAGCGCCTGAGCGACGGCGGCGGCGCCCAGGTCGCGGTGCCGGGCGCGGCGGGCGCGGCGGCGCTTTCGGCGCCGCAGATCCTGGTCGACGGCCGCAGCAACTCGCTGATCGTGCGCAGCCCCAATCCGGCGCGGATGGCGAGCATCCGCTCGCTGGTCGCCAAGCTCGACGTCGCCCCGCAAGGCGCGGCGACGACGGGCAACATCTGGGTCGTCCACCTGAAGAACGCCGATGCGACCAAGCTCGCGACGGTGCTGCGCGCCGCGTTCGGCGCGGGTACCTCCGGTGCCGGCGGCGGTGGCGGCTCGTCGGCAGGCACGTCGTCGACACCGACGCAGACGCTCGCGGCGAACCCGGCCGGCACGGCGGGAACGGCGAACACGACGAGCGCCGCAGCGGCGCCGATCACGCCTTCCGCCGGGCCGTCGACCGGCGGCTTCATCCAGGCCGATCCCTCGACCAACTCACTCATCATCACCGCGCCCGAGCCGCTCTACCGGCAGGTGCGCACGATGATCGACCAGCTCGACGAGCGCCGTGCACAGGTCTACATCGAAAGCCTGATCGTCGAAGTGACCGGCGACAACGCCGCCGACTTCGGCTTCCAGTGGCAGGGCCTGCTCGCGAGCAACAACCAGAACAACGCGCTCGTCGGCGGAACCAACTTCGGCACGACCGGCAACCTGCTCGCGATCACGCAGGCGACGCTCGGCGGCGGCACCGTCAACCCGACGACCGGCGGCGGCACGACGACGCCGAGCACGAGCGGCCTGTCGCTCGGCGAAGGCCTCAACATCGGCCTCATCCACAACTTCTACGGCACGCTCGGGCTCGCCGCGATCGCGCGGCTGCTGCAGAGCCAGACCAACACCAACATCGCGTCGACGCCGAACCTGGTGACGCTCGACAACGAGGAAGCCAAGATCGTCGTCGGCAGCAACGTGCCGTTCGTGACCGGCCAGTTCACCAACACCGGCGTCGCGACGACGAGCCCGTTCCAGACGATCGAGCGCAAGGACGTCGGCATCACGCTGCGCATCCGGCCGCAGATC
>Ga0207689_10004468_pt1 | contig 12680 bp, 13 predicted proteins | sample KBSMisM52_FD_184312 | JGI IMG/M metagenome (GOLD analysis project Ga0207689, IMG submission 184312) | Miscanthus rhizosphere microbial communities from Kellogg Biological Station, Michigan, USA - KBS Miscanthus M5-2 (SPAdes) (version 2) | ecosystem: Host-associated > Plants > Roots >... | reverse complement strand
CACGCCTATTGATTCCTCGAGTTCCCGAATGCAGCGGCTCAGAGTTGACTGCTGCGTCAACAACGCATCTGCGGCCCGCCGAAAGCTTCCATACTCCGCGGAAACAACCGCATATCGCAGGTGTTGAAGGGGGATCGTTGCAGATTGATTGCGGAGAGATAAATATCTCCGGTCTTGTTCGTCGGCCATTCGCGACCATGGTGCTCTGAGAAATGCAGGAGCATCGATAAGATATTTGGAATTAGGTGATTTTCAGCGGCTGGTTGTGTTCTTTCTTGGGCGTTATCCGAGAAATTGGAGGGGGTGCGAACCGCCCGCATAAATGGGGTTGTCAGCTTGCCTGCAATTACTGCTGGCTTGTCGTGCAAACGTAATACCGATGAAGAGCCGGACATCAGCTTTGATTGAAGAGAAGAGTCCTACGCGTTCACCCGCCAGCCCTCGCCGCAATCTCGATCTATGAGAACGGTGGCACAGCTCATCGCTAAAGTTTAGGCTGAGAGCTTGAGACTTTTGCTGCCCTTGGGGACAGGTCGCGGGTGATCTTACTCTTTCTGATCGGGCGTGATTGATCCGGTCGCCTCCTCGGGCAAGGCTTGCTTTTCCGTCGTGCTTGTCGAGCCCCTAAGCTCTGACCCTACGCAATCACCAGCCCATAGCTTTGTGCCCCGGACCGTTCCAACGAGTTTGCAGCCCATCGGCGCTCTCGGCTTTACCTGAGCCAGCGGCTTACCGACTTTGGGCGGCGCACTCTGAGCGAATACAGTGCCCGAAAAGCAGATAGCAACGAGAATGATAAACGACCTCATCGTCAATTCACCCGTTTTGCCTCACGACAGCCCCGGCTGATTTCAGAAAGTATCCCGCAGAGCATTCCCGCTCTGCGGGCTGCGCCGCCGGGGTCCTCAAAATTGATTGCTTATCGAATGACCCAGCCCCCGGTCTTTCACAAGCTTGCATCGAGCGGGTCGGAGTGCGAGACCAAAATTGCGTTCCCTCAAAAGGAACAAAAAAGATGTTGCACGGAGAGCACGGCGGGCCATGTTCGCGCCGAGGCCGCCAACTGAGGTGGTCACTTCGATCACGTCGTATTCAAACGCCCTCACGATCATCCTCGAACCATTGCCCGTTCCCCGGCATGGCGGCGACCTCCCATCAAGGGCCAATAAAATGAACTGAGATACTACCAGGGCGCTTGGCTTCTAAAGCAGAATTTAATGGAGTTCGGCGGATTGCGAACCTACATCCAGCTTCACGGGGGCCGGACCATGGGCTGTGAAAACTGGAGTTTAACATGCTGGCGCGCACGAGACCCTACTCGATTGCAATTGCAGTAGTGCTTGGAATTGGGGTTAACGTGTATTTGGCGATACCCGCCTTTTCTGCTTCTCCTCCTTCCCAAGTTGCAGCGCAGAGCCGTTCCGCTTCTCCGTTGCACAATGGCGATCTTGTTCGAGTGCGTTCAGGTGGGCCCCTGATGACCGTTACCGCGGTCCAAGGCGATCAGGTGAATTGCTCGTGGACCGACGGGAACGGCGATCTCAAATCTGAAAGTTTCCCCATCGCCGTGCTGAGCTTACCAGTAACAGTTCCTCCCCCGGATAATCTGAGCCAAGAGCAAGACGAAGAACGAGCGGCCGATCAATATTATAAAAAGCACTGCCCATCGGGGTCAGTATCGTTCACGGGCAAATTCCATTGCGGCTACTGATGTCATCGGCTGATTGCGCAGAGATCTCAGCCTTTTCGCACTCATTTCGAGATCAAGGCGTCCAGTTGCTTTCAACGGTTACGACTGCCTGGAGTGCGGCATCACCTTTGTCAGGCGGCGACTCGCGTTGCGCTTTCAGCGGGTAAACTGATTGCGTGAGTTCTTCGATGTCTGAAAGTTCAATTTCCCGCGGTTCTGGTGGCTGGTTGTGCTCCATGCCCGCGGAGGACCTTGGATATCGCGCAGCCTTTATGATTCTTGGATCCTTTACCAACGGCTCAATCGTAATCTGGCTCTTGTTCGCCTCCGTGCTCAAACCAGCATGCGCGGGGAAGCGAAGGGGTGACAGCGCCGCAGTTCCAGTCCCGGCGTCCTAACCGGTGAACCATAATACTCCGATCCTCGCTGTCGCTGCCCTTGCCACACTTGGGGTGATCACTCGTCCGCTCCGGATACCAGAATATGTCTGGGCCCTGGTCGGCACGGTCGTGCTGGTTGCGTTCGGCTTTCTTCCTTGGCGCAATGCAGTCGCCGCAGCGGCAAAGGGGATCGATGTCTATCTCTTTCTGATCGGCATGATGCTACTTGCCGAGGTCGCGCGTCAGGAAGGTCTGTTCGATTGGCTGGCGGCGCTTGCTGTTCGGCATGCGAGAAGTTCCGCCAGGCGACTATTTCTGATCATCTATTCGGTCGGTACGATCGTGACGGTGTTCCTATCGAATGACGCGACAGCCGTAGTACTGACGCCTGCCGTATATGCCGCTGCGACAGCCGCCCGCGTCGAGCCGCTGGCGTACCTTTTCATATGTGCGTTCATCGCCAATGCCGCGAGCTTTGTGCTGCCAATTTCCAATCCGGCGAACTTGGTGATCTTTGGCGCCCATATACCGCCGCTCGCACAGTGGCTCTATCAATTCACGTTGCCGTCGATTGCCTCGATACTCATTACTTATCTCCTCCTGCGGTTCACCCAGCGCGCCGCGATGAATCAGAAAATTTCCGCGGAGTTCCCGACCGAGCCGCTTTCCGTTGGCGGGAAATGCGTTGCAGTCGGCATTGCTCTCACTGCTCTGGGACTTCTTGGCGCATCGTCGCTCGACCAGCAGCTTGGCTTGCCGACATTTATTGCAGGGACCGCAGTGACAATCATCGTGCTGATCATCAGTCGGCAGTCTCCGCTGCCTGTGTTGCGAGATATCTCATGGGGAGCGTTGCCGCTGGTCGCCGGGCTGTTCATACTAGTCGCGTCTGTCGAGCAGACCGGGATATTGAACTCGGTCACGCAGATGCTTCATAACGTGGCGGCATCCTCGCCTCGGGATGCTTCTTTCGGTGCGGGCATTCTCGTCGCTCTCGCTTCAAACCTGTTGAACAACCTTCCGACTGGCTTGGTCGCTGCCACCGTCAGCCAAAGTGCCGATGTCCCCCTGCAAGTGACAAGCGCAACATTGATAGGTGTCGACCTTGGCCCCAACCTCTCTGTGACAGGTTCGCTCGCCACAATCCTGTGGCTAATGGCCTTGAGGCGCGAAGGCGAAGCTGTGACAGTATGGCAGTTCCTGAAACTTGGTATTATCGTCATGCCTCCAGCATTGGTGGTCGCCCTGCTGGCAATCACGGCGGTGTCATAGTCAACGAATGTCGGCCTTTGGCACTTTCGAGACATGCCGGCCCCCACTGAAACTGTCTGCTCTAGGGGCAGATCCGAAGTGACTGGCGTATGAATGACGCGATTGACTCCATCCGGACATCGCGACCGAACATGTCCTCGAGAACGGTCTTTGCCCTTTGGTACAATAGCTCGCCGGGTCGACGTGAGCCGGCGCTGGCTCGATCCGCTGGAAGTTCACCACATCCCGCTCGACGAGGTTCGCAATCCCATTCACCGCCGGCCGACTCCGGCGCGTGGGCACCTGCACCGGCTGACCCGACCTGCAAAAAGTGGGGCGCGCGCCTGTGTCGCGTGGAGCTGCCATTTTCACGCGCCCGGTCGCCTACGACACCGGCCGCAGCCGCGATGGCGAGGCAAGGCCTGCGAGCAGCACCGCCAAAATGCCGGTCAGGAATATGCCGTCAAATGTCCCTGCGCCACCGATGGAGGCGATCGGCGCGCCAAGGTTGCCGATCTTGTCCAGATTGAGAATATCGGCGCCGATTAGCGTTCCCATGGATCCGCCGATATAAGCCAGCGGCGCTGCATATTCGCGGGAGAGGACGAGGGCAAGGATTGCCGTGGCCACGACTGGCACAAAGACCGGCACGGCAATGCCAATACCAGCCACGGGGGTCGCCGTGGAATGAACAATGACGGCAATTACGGCGACAGCGATCGCTGCCCTGAGCCAGAACTGATAGCGAAGTACGAGGTAGGCGGACATCAATGTCGGAATCACCGCACCGCCGACATTCACAGCCAGAATGGTGCTGGGCGAAACCACGAATGGCACCACATAGCGCATGCCGAAGAAGTCGACGATTTGCCCCGATCTGACCGGCGGACCGGGCAGCACGGTGATCGGAAGATTGAAGTAGCTTCCGATCAATGAGCCGAATAGGAGAAGGAGTGCGACCCCCGGACCTACCCCGAGCCGCATATAGGCATATCTAAGGATGCGGAGTTGGATCAGGATGAGCAGCGCCAATGCCAAAAAAAACAGGATCGAAAAAAATCCCGGAGTCAGCGGCAAATAGTGAACCTGGGGATCATCCATGAGATCGACGGCTTGGTTTGGTTCGGGCAGAGACGGCGCTAGGTGACCGCTACAACGTCACGCCAAAGCCAGCACGGGGGCATGGTGTGACCGGGCAATGACGCTGTAGGGCCATTGCTTAGGTAGGATCGCCGCGCGTTCTGTCGCCTCACAATGTTTTGCGTTGGGATTGATCGCGATAACACCCCGCGGGGGGCCAGGCACCTGCACTAACGCGAACCATTCTCGCGGCCGTCAATCAAACCGCCGGTTTCGGCCCCGTTTGCACCGGTCGCGGCTGATCATCAATCCGCGCCATACATGATAGCGCGTCTAAAAATCCTCTCGACCCTATGCGGATCTGCTACCCACGCTCCAATTCGAAAACCATTTTGCTGGCGGACGCGGTTGGTAACTCAATTCGTTCGCTGGAGCGGCGCGCGCGTCACGCGGTGGCAAGGAAACGATCGACCATAGTCCGGGCGCTCGTGAAGGCATCGCGAACGTGGTGGCCGGTGTCGCGCACGGCGCGGTCAATCGGCATACGGTCAAGGTGACGGAGCTGAGGCTTTAGCTGCACTGGCGATTTTCCCGATGCCCACCGCTTCATCGACCTTCGCCACCTTGGGTGTAAGCGTCGACCGCATGAGCCACAAAGATACCAGCGCTAAACAGGGCTAAAAATGCCGCGACTGCTTCAATCAATTTGACGTTCCTTAAGGTCAGTGGCGCCCCAGTCCAGAAGCATCAACATCCCCGGCAGACGAATTTATCATCTTGTCGATCTTCGCGTCTTCAGGGTCGATCGCGGGCTTGGTGTCAAGCATGGGGCGGCCCACGCCATCTGAGGAAAGCGCCGTGCCCGACGAGTTGGTGCCGGGCGCGGCGGCGGTGGTGCCGAAGGCGCCGCCCATCATGGACATATGAGACGATCCAATGCCATGCGCTCCTCCCATGCCACCGCGGGCAAACGCCGCGGTGGTTGAAAGGCCGACGCAAAGGCCGATGCCAAGAACGGAAAGCTTTTTCATGTCGAGGCTCCTCGCTGGGCTCGGCCAGCGGGCGGCTCTGAAGGGATTTCGATTGCGCCGACCCTCGACACCGCCGCGGAAGTGATCATCCTCGCGTTGCCGCTATCCTGCAAATCGTTGCCTGCGCGCAAGTTGTTGAGGATACCAGCCGTACCCACGACTGCGACGATTACAGTTACAATCACAGGTATTAAGTCACCGCGTCGGTTTTTTGCTTGAGCGTGGACGTTCATGTTCTGCGCAATCCGTTGTTCGATGTGCGTGAAGCTGATGTAGGTTCGGAATCAGCCGACACCATTAAATTGAATTTTAGTCCGTGCGTTTTGAGGGGCACACGAGCCCGGCATCAAAGGTATTTGACTAATCGTGAAGTCGTTCAGCTTGGGGAGGTGGCCGCGCGTGCGCACATATCGGCGTGATATTGATCATATCTGAGCCAATACGATGCAAGCGGTTCTGGCCGTAGGCCTTTTGATCACGTTGGGTGCTTCTGCCAACGCCGCGCCGGTGCATCGCTTCCAACCGCGCGAGGGTCACTTACGCCCGGTCGAACGTGTTACCGCTCCCACGCCGCGATTCGCGGTTCCCGGATGGACCGACGAAGAGACCCGACAGTGGCTGTACAACGGCAGTGCCGCCTCTGGCTTAGGCTGATAGTCGTTTTAAAGGTGAGCTCCGCATCTATCCAGGTGTCGATCATTTCGACATCTACGATGGACCGTCCCCACGAGGCAGTGGTCGCAGATGAGATCGAGTTTCTTCATCGCCACCTTCTAGGCCGAAGCCTCTGCGGAGCAAACTAAAGGAGCTTCGGAGTTGCCACGGTTTATCTACCCTCGCGTTGACCTCGGGTGGGAACCCCAATTGGTGAAAGCGTTGCGCCAACAGCGAATGCCCGGCATCTCGCAAAAGTAGATAACAAAGCAGTGCCGCGATGTTTTACTGAATGCTGGCACAAAGGGAATACACAAATCGTCGATGAGCTTGGCGCAGATGACCTCGTATTTTCCTACCGTTTGCACAGGGAGCCGCATGGCCGCGAACCAAAACTCATTTTCCGGATCTCTTGCGGTGGTTCAAAAACAAGCATCCCAGGAATGACCGCTTCTGGCCACGCAAAGGGGTCGTTGCCAGGAACGCCAAGGCCAGCCAAGGGCCAAAAGGCGACGTCGCTTCGGCACCTCGGAACTATCGGCTCAAGAATCGGGAGCTCCTTGCTGTGTGGGCACCTTCATAGCGGCTCGAAGTTGAGCGACGAGTTCGCACACTCGCTTGCCGTCGCTGGCGATGTTATTGAGCGCCTGCTCAACTCCTTCCAGATTCAGCGGTTGAGCGCGCAGCCAGTTTAACCCGGCCTCTGCATTGGTGACCATCGCCGTGATCGCATCGATCATCGGGTGGGCTTGCGCACTGCAGGTATGCACAGATTCTACCGAAATCTGCGATGGCACTTGATCGGTGGCGTCGCGCGGCCTTTCCTCCAGCCGTAAAACGTGTTGATCCGATGGCATGACAAATCTCCTCAAAGCGTGGCCGGGGACGCTGTGGCCTTTTGCAGGTAGCTCGGAATGCAGTTATCTCCCGCGCGTATGATGGTCGTCGTCATCGGGTGCTCCAAGTCGCGGCGTTGAATGGGCGGGCAGAGCTTTGCTCACGATGTCGCCGTTGCTTTGCCTGCAATCGCTTCCAATGCGGAGGCCATAGCGTTGATTGTCATGTTCTCCTCACCCTCCACGCCGTGGCGGCGCGCAACAAATGCAGGATCGTTGTACGACAGCCACGCGGTGCCCGACGCGTCCTGCCAAACCAGGGCTTTGAGTGGCAGGTCGATGCCAATCGTCTGAATAGACTGCATCAGCAACGTGCCGGCCTTTGCATTGCCGAAAACCAGGAGTTCTGTTGGCCGCAGCGGGAGCCCGACGGTCGTCGCGCCCGCGGCATGATCAATATGGGCAAAGACGGTCATTCCCCTGGCCCTGACCTCGGCTTCGAACCGGTTCATCGTTTCCTCCGGTCCGTAGCGGCTTTCGATCGTAATCAATCCATCTGCAGTCATCGCTTGGTGTCTCATGGCATTTGCGATGAACTGACTCTACCCCCACGGGACGTACTCCGCCTTGAGCGAGTTCTGAAAAATCCTGAAAAGCGTTCCCCGACGCCCGCAAATTCTTGCGCGAAACCGTCCAAAACGGCTGTAAAATGCCGGAAGGGAACACCGATGCCAGGTCAGGACCGACAGCCCGTCTACAAGTTCGGCGCTTGGGAAATCGATCTCGCGCGCCGCGAGATGCGGCTGAACGGCATTCAGGCTGAGGTTGGAAGCCGGGCGTTCGAAATCATCGAGACGCTGGTCCAGTCGGCCGGGGAACTCGTTGACAAGTATGATTTGATGAACCGTGTGTGGCCCGGGGCAGTGGTTGAGGAAAATACCCTGCAGGCTCAAATCTCCGCGATACGCAAGGCGTTGGGTCCCGATCGGGGTCTATTGAAGACCATCGCGGGTCGTGGCTACCGATTGCTTGGAGACTGGGTCATTGAGCAGGAGGATTTTGCCGCGGCCGGTATGCCGACCTCTGAACCCACTCGAAGCTATGTCACAAATATTACGGCCCAAACCAGCGAATTGATCGGCAGGAAATCTGCCGAGGCACAACTATTGGAACTGCTTTCGACCTATCGAATGGTCACCATGACCGGGCCCGGCGGCATCGGGAAGACCGTACTCGCGCAGGCAGTCGCGCGCAGTCTGCTCGCGACTTTCGGAGGTGACGGCTTTCTGGTCGAACTGGCCCCGCTGTCAGATCCTGCTCTGGTGCCACTTGCGGTTGTGACTGTTCTCGACCTTAGACAGAGCGGCGACGGGATTTCCTTCGAAGCCATTGGACGGGAAATCGGAGCAAGAAAACTCCTGCTCGTGCTGGACAATTGCGAGCATCTCATTGAAGGGGCTGCGAGGTTGGCGAACACGCTCGTGCGATTCTGTCCAAATACAACGATTCTCGCGACCAGCCGGGAGGTGCTTCGAATCGATGGCGAGTATGTCTATCGCGTTCCCCCGCTTGATGTTCCGGGACAGGGCGGAGATGGAGATCACGACATCCTCGCACGCAGCGCAGTTCAGCTCCTGATTGCCAGGACAAAAGCATTGAACGCCGACTTCTTGCCACGCGGGGAAGACCTTCAATTGGTCGCTGCGATTTCGCGTCAGCTCGATGGCATCCCGCTGGCCATCGAATTCGCGGCTGCTCGCGTCGCAACGATCGGCTTGCAACAGGTCGCGGCGCGCCTGCACGATCGCTTCAACCTGCTGACCCGCGGCCTCCGGACGGCATTGCCGCGGCACCAGACCTTGCTTGCGACCCTCGATTGGAGCTACGAACTGCTGTCTGAAACAGAGGCGCGGGTGCTGCGCCACATGGCGGTGTTCAACGGCGATTTTTCGCTCGATGCCGCTGCCGCGGTGATCGGAAATTTCGACGCCGTGTCGGTCGCCGATGATCTTGCGGGCCTGGTGGTCAAGTCGCTCGTCGTCGCCGATTTTCAAGCCGGGGACGACCACTATCGCTTGCTGGACACGACGCGCGCCTACGGCCTCCAAAAGCTGCGCACCGCGGGAGAGCACCGGCAAGCCGCACGTCGCCATGCGGAATACTTCCGGGGAGCCCTCATTCAGGCTGAGGCAGAGAGCAATTCCTTGCCGCAAGCCGATTGGCAGAAACGCTATGGCCGATACCTCGGCAATGTCCGTGCCGGCCTCGAATGGGCATTCTCCGACGACGGCAACGTGCAGATCGGAGCGGCGTTGACTGCCGCTGCAGTGCCGCTTTGGGTCCACCTGTCGCTGTTCGGCGAATGTCGCGAGCGCACGGAGTTGGCACTTGCGCGGCTGGACGATGGCGCAATGGGTTCAACACGCTTGCGCATGCAGCTTTCGGCGGCCCTTGGCTGGTCGCTGACGTATGGCCAAGGTCGTGCGCGGGGAGCGGGCCCGGCACTCACAACCACCCTCGAATTGGCGGACCGGCTCGATGACAAGGACTATCGCCTGCGCGCCCTCTGGGGCCTGTGCGTCGACCAGTTCAACAATGGCGAATTTCTCAAAGCACTCGAGTTCGCTCAACGTTTCACCAAGGCAGCGGAGGGCTCTGGCGATCCGACCGACTTGATGCTGGCCGATCGCCTTCTTGCCGTGTCGCTGCACTTTCTCGGCGACCAAAATGGCGCACGTCGTCACATCGACCGGGCGAACGCGTCCCTCGATCTCCTAGTCGAGAAGCCCAATATTTTTCCTCTCGATCTGCGGATCTCGACGCACTATTTCCGTGCCCGCATCCTCTGGCTGCAAGGTCTTTTCGATCAGTCGCTGCGTCTTGTCGAGGACAACGTCGAGGAAGGGCGCGCGAACGGTCACGCCTTGACCTTCTGCAGCGTGCTGGGCCAGAGCGCGTGCCCAATCACCTTTCTGGCCGGTGATTTCGATTCGGCGGAGCGCTACGGCGACGTGCTGTTCAAGCACGCTGAGCGTCACGCGATACGCCTTTGGCGGCTTTGGGCGGGCTGCTTCAAGGGCATGATCATGGCCAAACGCGGCGACATCGAGCCTGGACTGGCGCTCTTACGGAGTGAAATAGATCGCGCGGGCGACGCCAGGTTCTTGCCTCGCTTTCTGCTTCCGCTGGGGGAACTCGCGGCTTGCCTCGGCGAAGCAAGTGAGATCGAAAAAGGGCTTACGGCGGTCGACGAGACCTTGGGGCGCTGCGAAGCCAAGCAGGAACAGTGGTACGTCCCGGAGTTGCTGCGCATTAAGGGCGAATTGATGCTAAAGGACACGCAACATCCATCAGTCTCGTCGGCGGAAAAATGCTTCTCCGAAGCTTTGAGGTTGGCAAAGCACCAGGGCGCCCTGTTCTGGGAGTTGAGGAGCGCGGTAAGTCTCGCGCGGCTCTGGATCGGGCAGGACCGGAAGTCCGACGCAAGCCAAATCCTCGCTCCAGTATGCGGCGCATCTGCGAAGGGCCTTCAGATTGCCGACGTGCGCGAGGCAAGAGCGCTGCTTGGTGAACTGGCCGGTGGCAAGGGATGAGACGTCAATCCACTCGCCACTTGAAGATGGCCAGCTCGCTTGCTTCCATAGTTTCGGCCCGCGCACCTGGATCGCTCGCATGATGCTGAGACCCGCCAGGTTATTCATTACCGCGCATGCGAAGATTGCCTCTTCAATCACTCATCGACGCAATGGCCGCTTCTGGCGGCGGGCTCAATTGGCCAGCGCAACACTCTAATCTTTAGCAAAGATGGCTCAGCATGCGCTGCTCATTGCGGTCGATCGCACGCCACTTGGGAGGGTCTCCGTCAACCATCAGCCGTGAAGTCCAGCGCAATGGCGGGACGGATCGCTATCGGGCTGCGGGGTCCGATCAGGCCGCGTAGGATCGGGCGCAGCGCGCCAAGCTTTGCAAGCTGGCTTGCCGCCCGTTCTTGAGGCGGACAGTATCAACCTTGCTGCAACGGCAATGGTCACCGGAGCAAATTGCCGGCTGGCTCAAGCGTACATATCCGGGGGAACTGCAAAACCAGCTGTCACACGAGACGATCTATCGCAGCCTATTTGTTCAAGCCCGTAGGACGGTTCCACGCGCGCACTAACTCACATATGCTGGGATATCAGGGCCGCCGCAGCAGCGTTCGCGATGTCGGTGTCGGTTTCCTTGCTCAAGCCAGCAACGCCTATTGCGCCCACGACTTCACCGTTTACGCGTATCGGAATGCCGCCGCGCAGCGCCATGATATCGGCAGTGACGAATGCCGTTCGGCCCTGGTTGATGTTGTCCTCGATCTCCGCCGTCGGCCGTTGTAGCCGCGCAGCCGTTCGTGCCTTCGCTATGGCGAGATCCGCGCTTGCTGGGCGGACGCCATCCATCCGTTGGAAAGCAAGCAGATCACCGGCGGCATCAACCACCGCAATCGCTGAGGGTGCATTCCGCTGCTGCGCGCTCTCGTGCGCTGCTTTCAAGACGGTCTGGGCCCCGGCTTGATTGAGGACAATCACGTTGATGGTCTGTGCCCCGGCTGACAAGCAGAAGACGGTCGCCAATATTCCAACGCCAATTCCAAGTTTTGTCATAGCGAGCTGATCTCTGATTTCCGCTAATGGAATGGTCCGGCTGTGCTCCGGCCCTGCCAGCACGAATAAGCTTCCGTCCACTACCAGAAAGCCCCGCGGAGTTGCGGAGGCTTTATGGGCTAACCGCCGCGGTTCATCGCTGCCCCAGTTAGTGTTGATCCGCTTGGATCATGCGCGATGGGAAGAAGCGTACTCCCAGAAACATTCCTGGGTCGGGTTGCGATACGACCTGCCGCACCGACCGTGCTGAAGGGGCGAGTGACGTGACTTCCCATGCTCATCCCACCTCGCGCAAGGGCGAACGTACTCGGGAGGGTCAACGCAATTGCTAGTGCTATTGTCGTGATTCTCATAGTTGTCTCCTTTGTTGATTAGATAGGAGACAACCACATCGACACCATTAAATTCTTCTTTAGCGCGACAGAAGCCACCAAGCTGTTCCCATTTTAACGAAGAGGTTTCCGTTGATCGGTTCCATGGCGGTTCGGATTTCCGCTGGGATCCGCTCGGCTTCCTTGTAGCCTGCCAAGATACCGGACAGCAGGAAGCCGATAATGAAGATCGCCCCGCCGATGCCGTGCGCTTCCCGACATGCTGGCCCGTCTCAGCGCGCGCGCCCGTCGCATCCCCGGCGCGAAGATGGACGTTCGTTTCCGCACGACGCGCTGGTTCCCGCGACGAGGCGGTATGTAGCGCCAATTGCATCACACGGATCGAAGAGCCTGGATTGCTTGCAGCGTACCAGAAGACAATTCTCGGAGCGGCGTTGGGCGAGGCGGCTTGAGCCGCTGCCATAAAATTAGCCCAGGCGGAGTCACGTACGCTTGGAAAACTGCCCGGTTACCCGAAGATTTCCGGGCAAGTTCCGAAGATTCTAGACCTGTGGTACATGCATACAACTTTGCTGGATGTGCTCCATTTCTCACAAGGTTGGGATGTCGCTGCTTTCACGTCGACGAGTTCTGCAAGCGACGGCCGGAGCCGTGGCGGCGGCATCCCCGTGCGGGGCAACCGCTGACAAGTATCCATCTCGTCCGATCCGGCTGGTGATCCCTTACGCCGCTGGCGGATCGGGTGATCAAATTGGCCGGCCATGGGCCGAAAGGATGGCCTCGCTGCTGGGA
>Ga0207689_10004462_pt1 | contig 12690 bp, 8 predicted proteins | sample KBSMisM52_FD_184312 | JGI IMG/M metagenome (GOLD analysis project Ga0207689, IMG submission 184312) | Miscanthus rhizosphere microbial communities from Kellogg Biological Station, Michigan, USA - KBS Miscanthus M5-2 (SPAdes) (version 2) | ecosystem: Host-associated > Plants > Roots > Rhizosphere... | reverse complement strand
GTCGGCGAGCGCACGAACGTCACCGGCTCGCGAGCGTTCGCGAAGCTGATCCTCGCCGGCGACTTCACCGGCGGCGTCGAGGTCGCGCGCCAGCAGGTCGCGAACGGCGCGCAGATCATCGACGTCAACATGGACGAGGCGATGCTCGACTCGAGGGCGGCGATGGTGAGGTTCCTGAATCTCATCGCTGCCGAGCCCGACATCGCGCGCGTTCCGGTGATGATCGACTCGTCGAAATGGGACGTTATCGAGGCGGGCCTGAAGTGCGTCCAGGGCAAGTCCGTCGTCAACTCGATCTCGATGAAGGAGGGCGAGGCCGAGTTCCTGCGCCAGGCGAAGCTCGTCCTGCGCTACGGCGCCGCCGCGATCGTGATGGCCTTCGACGAAAAGGGCCAGGCCGACACGTTCGAGCGCAAGGTCGGCATTGCGCAGCGCGCCTACGACCTCCTTACGCAGAAGGTCGGATTTCCGGCCGAGGACATCGTGTTCGATCCGAACATCTTCGCGATCGCGACCGGTATCGAAGAGCACAACAACTACGCGGTCGATTTCATCAATGCGACGCGCTGGATCAGGCAGCACCTGCCGCACGCCAAGGTGTCGGGCGGCGTGTCGAACGTGAGCTTTTCGTTCCGCGGCAACGACCCGGTGCGCGAAGCGATCCACACGGTGTTTCTCTATCACGCCATTCGCGCGGGCATGACAATGGGCATCGTCAACGCCGGCCAGCTCGGCGTTTACGACGACATTCCGCCGGAGCTGCGCGAGCGGGTGGAGGACGTGGTGCTCAACCGGCGGCCGGACGCGACCGAGCGGCTCGTCGCGCTCGCCGAGTCGTTCAAGTCGCAGGGCAGGCAGGTGACCGAGGATCTCGCGTGGCGCGCGGGAACCGTCGAGGAGCGGCTCTCGCACGCGCTCGTGCGCGGCATCACGACCTACATCATCGACGACACCGAAGAAGCCCGGCAGAAGTACGCGCGGCCCATCCACGTGATCGAGGGGCCGCTGATGGACGGCATGAACGTCGTCGGCGATCTCTTCGGCTCAGGCAAGATGTTCCTGCCGCAAGTCGTCAAGAGCGCGCGTGTGATGAAGCAGGCCGTCGGCCACCTCGTGCCGTTCATCGAAGCCGAGAAGGCGGCGTCCGGCGACGCCGGCAAGCCGAAGGGCACGATCGTCACCGCCACGGTCAAGGGCGACGTCCACGACATCGGCAAGAACATCGTCGGCGTCGTGCTCCAGTGCAACAACTTCGCCGTCATCGATCTCGGCGTCATGGTTCCCGCGCAAAAGATCCTCGACACCGCGCGCGAGAACAACGCCGACATCGTCGGCCTGTCGGGGCTCATCACGCCGTCGCTCGAGGAGATGGCGCACGTCGCGCACGAGATGCAGCGGCTCGGCATGACGCAACCGCTCCTGATCGGCGGCGCCACCACCTCGCGCGTGCACACGGCGGTGAAGATCGCGCCGCACTATTCGGGCATCACGGTGTACGTGCCCGACGCGTCGCGCGCCGTGGGAGTCGCGAGCAATCTGCTGTCGACGGACTTGAGGGACGCGTACGTGGCCGAAGTTGCCGCGGATTACGACAAGGTGCGCGCGCAGCACGCGGCAAAGAAAGGGCCGACGCTTGTTTCGATCGCCGCGGCCCGCGCGAACGCTTTCAAGGCCGACTGGGCGCACTACGCGGCGCCGGTGCCGATGGCGCTCGGCCGCCGCGAATTCCGCAACGTCGACCTGAACGAGCTCGCGCAATGCATCGACTGGGGCCCGTTCTTCCAGGCGTGGGAGCTCTCCGGACCGTATCCCGCAATCCTCGACGATCCCGTCGTCGGCGAGGCCGCGCGCAGCGTGCACGCCGAGGGACAGGCGATGCTGCGCAACATCGTGGCTGGCCGGTGGCTGAAGGCGAATGGCGCGATTGCACTGATGCCGGCGAATTCGGTCGGCGACGACATCGAGATGTATGCCGACGAGTCGCGCGACAACGTCGTGCTGACGTGGCACAACCTCCGCCAGCAGAACGAGCGTCCGCCGGGCAAGCCCAACTATTGCCTCGCCGATTTCGTCGCACCGAAAGCGAGCGGGGTGCGGGACTACGTCGGCGCATTCGCCGTCACGACCGGCCTTGGCATCGAGAAGCGGATCGCGCAGTTCGAAGCGGCGAAGGACGACTACAGCGCGATCATGCTGAAGGCGCTCGCCGACCGGCTGGCGGAAGCCTTCGCCGAATGGCTGCACCGGAAGGTGCGCCGCGAGCTCTGGGGCTACGCGCAACACGAGGCGCTCGACACGGTGGCGCTCGTGCGGGAGGAGTATCGCGGCATCCGGCCGGCACCGGGCTATCCCGCGTGCCCGGAGCACGGCGTCAAGGCGCCGCTGTTCGCGCTTTTGCGCGCGACGGAGATCGGCATGTCGCTCACCGAGAACTTCGCCATGCTTCCGGCCGCCGCGGTGTGCGGTTTCTACATCGCGCACCCGGAGGCGACGTATTTCGCCGTCGGAAAGATCGGCGACGACCAGTCCGCGGATTTCAAGCGGCGAACGTCGCCGTCGGTGCAGCCGGCCTGATCCTTTAGGCTGCCCGCGCGAGACGCGCCGCCCGGAGCTGAGCGGCCGCATCGCGCAGCGCCGTGCGCAATCCCTCTTCGACCACTGGATGATAGAACGGCATTGCGAGCGTCCGCTCGACGGTGAGGTCCACCGCCATCGCCCACGACAGGAGGTGCGCGAGGTGCTCCGCGTCCGGACCGATCATTTCGGCGCCGACGAGACGTCCCGTGGCGATATCGGCATAGACGTGAAGGAGCCCGACGTTGCGCAGCATGACGCGGCTCCGGCCCTGATCCTCGAACGAAACCGCGCCCGTGACGAAAGTGCCCGGCTCGAGCCCGGCGAAGCGTGTCCCGACGACCGCGAGCTGCGGGTCGGAAAAGACGATGGCGAGCGGCGTGCGACGGGGCGCGGGCCGCACGTCGGGGTAGCGCGCCGCGTTCTCGCCGGCGATGCGACCCTCGTCGGCAGCTTCGTGCAGGACCGGAAGCTCGTCGCCGGCATCGCCGGCGATGAATATCGCGGAGTCTCCGCATTGCATCGTGTTGCGGTCGAATAGCGGAACGCCGCGCTCGTCGAGGCGGAGCGACGTGTTCTCGAGCGAGAGGCCGCGGACATTCGGCGTGCGTCCCGTGGCCGCGATCACGAAGTCGACGTTCGCCGTGCGGTCCTGCCCGGCATCGTCGCGATAGCTCACCCGGACGCGGTCGCCGTCGCGCTCGACGTCGCGCACATCAGCGTTCGCTTCGAGATCGAGCTCGCGCTCGAACGTGCGCCTGGCATACGCCTGCAGCGCCGGATCGCTGAAAGGACCGACGTGCCCGCGGCGGCCGAACAGCACGACTTCGACGCCGAGGCGAGAGAGCGCCTGCCCGAGCTCGAGGCCGATGACGCCGGGGCCGAAGACCCCCACCGAGCGCGGCAGGTCGTCCCAATCGAAGACGTCGTCGTTGACGATGAGGCGATCGCCTGCGGCACGCAGCACGGGAGGTATCGAAGGCGAGGAGCCGGTGGCAATCACCGCTCGCTCGAAGGCGATCCGCGTGTGCCTGTCGACGTCGAGCGTCCGGTCGTCCACGAATCGTGCCCGCCCGATCACCCGGTCCGCCTCCGGGATCGCATCGACGCCTTCGAGCACGAAGCCCACGAACCGGTCGCGCTCGCGCTTCACGCGCGCCATCACGGCCTTGCCGTCGATTGCGACCGATCCCTCGAGGCGGAGGCCGAACTCCGGCCACTTCTGCGGGCCATGCGCAGCCTCGCCCGCGGCGATGAGCAGCTTGCTCGGCATGCAGCCGACGCGCGCGCAGGTGGTGCCGTGCGGCCCAGCCTCGATCAGGACGGCGCGCCTGCCCGCGGCGACCGCTGCGCGATACGCCGCGAGACCGGCGGTGCCGGCCCCGATGACAGCTACGTCTACGCTGATTCGTTTCATCGTCTCTTGAGTCGCGTTGGGTTCATCGTGGATTACATGCCCGAGCCAGGACATCGCTTCAAGCCGCCTTGCGCGCCCAACTTTCGAGCGCTTCGAGCCCGCCGATCCGCTGGCCATTGACGAACACCTGCGGGACGGTGCCCTCGCCGGTCAACGCGCCGACGACCCGGCTCCGGCTCGCATGCGCGAGCGGCACCTCGGCGTACGCGTAGCCGAGCTCGTCCAGCAGCGCCTTCGCTTTAGCGCAGTAGCCGCAGCCTTCGCGCGTCAGGATCGCGACCTGGTCGGGCTTCTTCGCGTGCGGGTTGACGTAGGCGAGCATCGTGTCGGCGTCGGAGACCTCGAACGGGTCGCCGGCCTTCTTCGGCTCGACGAACATCTTCTGCACGACGCCGTCCTTCACGAGCATCGAGTAGCGCCAGGAGCGCTCGCCGAAGCCCAGGTCGGTCTTGTCGACGAGCATCCCCATTCCGGCTGTGAATTCGGCGTTGCCGTCCGGCACGAGGATGACGTTGGCGGACTCCTGGTCCTTCGCCCACTCGTTCATCACGAACGTGTCGTTGACCGACACGCACAGGATCGAATCGACGCCGTTCGCGAAAAACGCGGGTGCCAACTCGTTGTAGCGCGGCAAATGCGTCGACGAGCAGGTCGGCGTGAAGGCGCCGGGCAGCGAAAAGACGACGACCGTCTTGCCGGCGAAGAGATCGGTGGAGGAAACGTCCTTCCACTCGTTGTTCGCGCGGACGCGAAACGTGACGTTGGGCACTCGTTGGCCTTCGCGGTTCTGCAGCATGGCAAAGCTCCTCTGGTTGAAATCGGGAATCGAATCAAAATATGAAACCCAAGGGAGATGGACAGGGAATGTGCCCGACCCCTCGCGGAATCCGTTGTGCGAACTTTGCCGGGATCGCCGCGGGCGGGCCAATACTTTGTTAGAATCGGTGCGATAGGCAAATCCTATCGGGACAGTTCGCCCTCCGACGCGCCCCACCTGATTCCCGCTTGACTCTCACCGAGCTCAAATACGTCGTCGCCGTCGCCACCGAGCGCCATTTCGGCCGCGCGGCCGAGAGCTGCTTCGTAAGCCAGCCAAGCCTTTCGGCGGCGGTGAAGAATCTCGAGGACGAGCTCGGCGTGCTCATCTTCGAGCGCGGCAAGGGCGAGGTGCTGGTCACTCCGATCGGCGAAGAGGTCGTGGCCCAGGCACGGCGTGCCCTCGACGAGGCGGCGCGGGTGAAAACGGTCGCCCTGCAGGGCCGCAATCCGCTCGAAGGGCCGCTCAAGCTCGGCATCATCCACACGGTCGCGCCGTATCTCCTGCCGGAGCTCGTGGCAGCGCTCCTCCGGTCGGCGCCGCGGATGCCGCTCGACATCGAGGAGAACCTGACCGCGAATCTCGACGTGATGCTGCGTTCGGGAACGATCGACGCCGCAATCGTCGCGCTGCCGTACGACGCGCCCGGCGTCGCCGTCACGCCGCTCTACAGCGAGAGCTTTCGCGTGATCGTGCCGGCGAAGCATCGGTGGGCGCGGCGGCACACGGTGCGCCCCGACGAGCTCGCCACGGAGAACCTCATGCTCCTCAACGTCGGCCATTGTTTCCGCGACCAGGTGCTCGACGCCTGCCACGAGTTCTCGCGGCCCCCTGCGCAAGGCAAGGAAGGGAATTCACTGGAAACGATCCGCAACATGGTGACCTCGGGCATGGGCATTTCGGTGCTGCCGGCCACGGCCCTCACGCCGAAGTACGCGATGCCGCTCGTCAGGGCGATCGATTTCGCTCCGCCGGCGCCGTCGCGCCGCATCGTCCTCGCGAGCCGCGACGGCTTTCCACGCGCCGCCGCGCTGGAGGCAATCGCCGCCGTCATCCCCAGGCTTGCGCTGCCGATCGAGCCCGCCTGATTGCCGGCCGCTGCGGTAAGATTCGACCGGCCGGCGAACGGAGAGCGCAAGAACTGTGTCGCGGGGAAGAAACAACGCTTCGGTCGTGTTAACGGGCTCGTGCGGGGCCCGACGGTCGTCGTCAATCACCACGGAGAATTCGAAATGAACAAGACTCAACGGATCTGTGCGGCCGCGGCAGCCGCGGCCGCGGCGCTGTGCGCGACCGGCTTTGCGCAGGCGCAGCAAGCGAACATGACCTTCTTCGTCACGAGCGCCGGCTCCGGCAAGGGCGCCGACTTGGGCGGGCTCGAAGGCGCCGACCGTATCTGCCAGTCGCTCGCGCAAGCGGCAGGTGCCGGCGGCAAGACCTGGCGCGCCTACCTGAGCACGCAGGGCGCGAGCGGCGTCAATGCCCGCGACCGCATCGGCAAGGGACCGTGGACGAACGCGAAGGGCACGGTCATCGCGAAGGACGTCGCCGAGTTGCACGGGACGAACAACCTCACGAAGCAGACCGCGCTCACCGAGAAGGGTACGGTGGTCAACGGTCGCGGCGACACGCCGAACATGCACGACATCCTCACGGGCTCGCAACCCGACGGAACGAAGTTTCCCGATACGCCGGACATGACGTGCGGCAACTGGACCAAGAGCGGGGCGGGATCGGCAATGGTCGGACACGCCGATCGCACGGGGCTCGACGACAGCGCGCCGGCGAAATCGTGGAACTCCTCGCACCCGTCGCGCGGGCCCGGCGGTGGTTGCAGCCAGGACGATCTCAAGAGCACCGGCGGCAACGGCTTCCTCTACTGCTTCGCCGCGAACTAGGCGCCACTGATCGAAGACGGTGCATTCGGGGCGCTTCCTGCGGCCGCAATGGAAAAAGCCCCGCCGAAGCGGGGCTTTTTCCATTGCTTTTCTCTGATGCCTGTTGCGGATGAGACGAGGGAGCGCTTTCAGGGCACGAAGAGTTGCGTGCAGTGCCCCGGTTGCGCCGGAGTGCCGGAGATGGCGCCGCTGCGCGGTATGCACTGGCTCGGCGGCAGCGCGACCTTGTTCTCCACCTGATCGACGAGGAGTTCGAACGCCTTCTGTGCATGCGGCATGATGAGCTCGAGCTGCGGGAACCCGTCCTGGTACGTCTCGATGTGGTTGCCGTTCTGCACTTCGTACAGGCGATACGGCCGCTTCTTCTCGTCTTCCTTCGCCTTGCCGTGGTCGTCGTCCGCGCGTGCGGCCTCGACCTTGCGCGCGTAGGCGCGTGCGTGATGATCGATCGGCAGGAGCGAGTCCATCGTTCCCGCCAAGGTGATCAGCGGAGCCTTCAGGTCACCGGTCGTGGCGAAGTCGGCCATGTTGCCGCCGACCTCCGAGAACGAGCGCCGCTGCGTGTAGTTGTAGTTCCCCATCCCGCTCACGTAGGTGTCGTATCCGGGATCGAGGCGCTTCTGCCACTGGCATTCGGTCACCTCCCAGAACGAGTTCGAGTAGTTCCCCCAAAGGGAGCGCGACGTAAAGCCCGCAGGGATCGCCGGCAACACGATATCGGGGGCGAAGCCCGCCGCGAGGATGTTCTTCGCGGCGGTGCTGGCCGGATCGAGTGTCGAGCTGTAGTCGGGCCAGTTGAGCACGGCTGCCGGCAAGTCGGTCAGGATGTTCGGCGCTTCCTCGCTGACGTCCGTTCCTTCCCAATCGACGCCGCCGTCGAACAGCTTGGGCGCCGTTTCGAGCGCGCGGCGAACCTGGTAGCCGCCGTTGGACGTGCCCACCGCATAGGTGTATTTCGCGGGCTTGCCGTACGCCGACTTCACGCCTTCCTGCGCGAGCTCCCCCGCCTTGACCATGTACTCCGCCCAGCGGGTAAACGCCTGCCCGGGACCGTTGTCGTAGAAATTGACGTAGACCGGCGTGGAGGGATTGAGGCGGCAGCCCAGCGGGTCGGCGGCGGTCGTCAATTGAAAATTGAGCGTGCCCTTGTTCTGCGACGCATAGGCGTACCCCTTCTGCACGACGAAATCGCTCCATGCGAAGTCGCCGTTGAACTCGCTCCGCGTCCCGGACGAGCCGGCGACGACGAGGCGGCCATTCCAGTCGTTGGGCAACCGCAGCAGGAATCGCGCCTGGCCGGTCGGGTCGGAGGCGATGCGCGCATCGATTTGCACCCCCGGAACGACTTTGGTGATCGGCGGACGCTTGCCGGCGCTGGGCGCGATGACGCCGCGGTCGGTGACCGGCGTGAACGCGAATGCCGGCAGGGTGGGGATGGAATTGTTGGCAGGCGTCGTCTGTGCCCCGTTCGTCGTGAGGTCGGTGCTTTCGAAGCAATGCACATCGGCCAGCTCCTTGCCGATCTTCTTCAGCACTTCTTCGCAGCGTGTGGGCGCGGCGGTGGCCGAAGCCGAGATCAGCAGCGACAAAGTCGCGGCACCGGAAATACGTAGCAGCATCGTATGCTCCTGGAATAAGACAGCGGAATGGACAAGCGAAGCCCGGGTGGCTGGCGCTTCGGTAAGGTTGTCGCCTTTGCTGTGCCGGGGCGCCGAATGTATCAAATGATGAAGGGCACGCGAACAATTTTCCGATGCGCGGTAGGCGCGCGTTGCGCTGGGTGATGCATCGTTCCGGCAAAGCGAATGTGCAGTCGAGGCGCCGGCGACGCCGCGAAGGCTTCGCGCCCGCGAACCCGGTTTCGTCAATCTCGACACCCGGCCGACCGCGACCCGCGTGCTAACCTCCTCCCATGAGCAGACTCGAATTCAGCGGCAAGCTTGCACGCGACGCCGGACGGCTCGCGCACACGGCGTTCGGACAGTCGGCGACGTCGATGAAGGGGCGCCACGACGTCCTGACGGCGATGGACGGCGAAGTCGAACGGTTCATCCGGAAGGCGATCACGGCGAGCTATCCGGACGACGCGATCATCGGCGAGGAGGAAGGCGGCCGCGGCGCCGATCGCGTCTGGCTCATCGACCCAATCGACGGCACCGCGAACTATGCGCGCGGCATCCCGCACTATTGCGTGTCGATCGGCTACCTGGAGCACGGGGTGCCGACGGTCGCCGCGGTGCATGACCCCAGCCACGACTGGCTTTACTCCGCGGCGCGCGGCGAAGGCGCGTGGCGCGACGGACAGCGCCTCTCGGTGAGCCCGTGCGACGACTTAGGCGCGGCGACCGTCGAATGCGGCTGGTCGACCCGGCGCAGCACCGCCGACTATCTCGCGCTCCTCACCCGGGTGATGAATGCCGGCTGCGCGATCCGCCGGGTGGGCTCCGGGGCGCTCGGCCTCGTCGACGTCGCGGCCGGGCGCAGCGAGGCCTACTGCGAGCTGCACATCAACGCCTGGGATTGCGCGGCCGGAATACTGCTCGTCCGGGAAGCGGGCGGCTACACTAACGACTTTTTCGCGGGCAAGGGACTGACCGAGGGCAACCCGGTGATCGGGACCAACCGTGCGCTTTGCGCTAAGCTAGCCGACCTGATCGGCATACCCATCGAGAACTGACTGGAGGAGGCAACATGCAACGCACCACCTGGCTTTACGGAATCGCGGCCGTGCTGGCGCTCGCGGCTCCGCTTCCTGCCGCTGCGCAGGGCGAGCTCGTCGTCTACTGCACGGTGCAGGAAGAGTGGTGCCGGCCGATGGTCACGGCGTTCGAGAAGGCCACCGGCATCAAGGTATCCATGACGCGGAAGAGCTCGGGCGAGTTCTACGCGCAGCTCAAGGCCGAAGCCGCGAACCCGCGCGGCGACATCTGGTGGGGCGGCACGGGCGACCCGCACCTGCAGGCGGCCGAGGAAGGGCTGACGGAACCGTACAAGTCGCCGAAGATGGCCGAGCTCCAGGACTGGGCGGTGCGTCAATGGGACGTGTCGAAGGGACGCACGGTCGGCGTCTACGCCGGCGCTCTGGGCTACAGCTACAACGTCGACCAGCTGAAGAAGAAGAACATCGCCGAGCCCAAGTGCTGGTCCGATCTCACGAAGCCCGCGTTCAAGGACGAGATCCAGGTCGCCAATCCCAATTCGTCGGGCACTTCGTACACGATGCTCGCGACGTTCGTGCAGCTGATGGGAGAGGACAAGGCTTTCGAGTACATGAAGGCGCTGCACAAGAACGTGAATCAGTACACGAAGTCCGGTGCCGCGCCGGCGCGCGCCGCGGCCACCGGCGAGAGCATGGTGGGCATCACGTTCCAGCACGATGCGGTGGTGCAGGCGATCGGCGGGGCGCCCGTCAAGATCGTGTCGCCGTGCGAAGGCACCGGCTACGAGATCGGTAGCATGAGCATCGTCAAGGGCGCGAAGAACATGGAGAATGCCAAGAGATGGTACGACTGGGCGCTCGGCGCCGAAGCGCAGAGCATCGGCGCGCAGGCGAAGGTTTCGTACCAGGTGCCGTCGAACAAGAGTGCGAGCGCGCCTCCGCAAGCGCCGAAGTTCTCCGAGATCAAGCTCATCAATTACGACTTCGCCAAGTACGGCTCGTCGGCGGAGCGCACGCGCCTTCTCACGAAGTGGGACAAGGAAGTCTCGACGCTTCCGAAGTGAACCGAAGCAAGCAGTAATGGCCGCCGCCGCGCCCGCGCTCGAGCGGGCGGTTTTCGTGCCGATGGCGCGCGACCGCGCGACGGCGGTCGTGGCGGCGGTTGCCTTGGGTGCGCTCGCCATCGCGCCATGGTCCGGCGCGAGCGGTCCGTCGGCGTTGATCCGGGCGTTCTCCGGCGAGTCGCTTTTCTGGCCGCTCATCGCAGCGTCGCTCGCCGCGCTCCTGTTGTCGATGTGGGGCAAGGACGCGTGGACCGCCCGGGCCGCGGCGTTTGCCGTGGCATGGGGGCTCGGGTCCGGATTCGCGGCGGGTACGACCGGTGCGGCGTTCGGCGTCGGCGCGGCGCTCGCACTTGGCGCGCTGACCGTGTGCTTCGCCCGCGCGATCGCACGGCGCGGCGTGTTCGGCGGCGACCCAACGGTAGCGACGATCGTCGTGGTGATCGCCGCGCTCCTGCTGCTGTTCATCTTCTACCCGGTCGGCAAGTCCCTCCTGTCCGCCGTGCTCGACACGAAGGGCAATTTCTCGCCCGGGCTCGCCGCGGAACGCCTGTTGACGGCCGATATCTGGTCGCTCGACTGCCTGGGTGGAGGCACGCGCTGCGGCGTGGCGATCAATTCCGTGCTGCTCGCCACGATCGTCGGCGTGCTGTCGACGCTGCTCGGCCTCGTGCTCGCGCTCGTCGTGCAGCGCGGCGGCCAGCGCTTCTCGGGGCTTCTCAAGGTGATGTCGATCCTGCCGATCATCACGCCGCCGTTCGTGATCGCGCTGGCACTCGTCGTGCTGTTCGGGCGCACCGGGCTCATCACCGCATGGCTGAGCGAGGGATTCGGCATTCCCCGCACGCGCTGGATCTACGGCCTGCCGGGCGTGACGCTGGCGCAGCTCCTTTCGTTTTCGCCGATCGCGTTCATGATCCTGCACGGTGCGCTGGCCGCGGTCAGCCCCGCGCTGGAAGAAGCGGCGCAAACGCTGCGGGCATCCAGAGCGCGAGTGTTCCGCACGGTGACGTGGCCGCTCTTGCGGCCCGCGCTCGCCAACGCGTTCCTGCTGGGGTTCGTCGAGAGCCTCGCCGACTTCGGCAATCCGATCGTGCTCGCCGGCAACTTCGAAGTGCTCTCGACCAAGATCTTCTTTGCGATCGCCGGCGCGCAGCACGACCCGGGCCGCTCGGCGGTCCTGGCGTCGGTGCTGCTCGGATTCACGATCGTCGCCTTCTGGCTGCAGCAGCGCTGGCTCGGCAAGGCCTCCTACGTGACCGTCAGCGGCAAGGGCGACGGAGGCATTCCGGCGCAACTGCCACGCGGGCTGTGGTACTCCTGCTTCGGCATCGCCGCCTTGTGGATCCTGTTCACGGTGGTCTGCTACGTCGTGATCCTGATCGGCGGCTTCGTGAAGGACATCGGCCGCGGCGACATGACGCTCTCGCTGTCGCATTTCGCCGCCGGCTTCGGCATCGATACGGCGGGAACGGCGACGATATTCACCGGCTCGGCCTGGAACAGCTTCTTCAATACGATCGAGGTCGCCGCGGCATCCGCGCCGCTCACCGCGATCATCGGCCTCCTCGCCGCCTACGTCATCACGCGGCACCGCTTCGCCGGCCGCCGGTCGTTCGAATTCCTGACGATGGTGAGCTTCGCGATTCCGGGCACGGTGATCGGCGTGTCCTATATCGTCGCATTCAACGTGCCGCCGCTCGAGCTCACGGGCGGGATGCTGATCCTCGTGCTCTGCTTCGTCTTCCGCAACATGCCGGTCGGCGTGCGGGCGGGCATCGCCGCGCTCGCGCAGATCGACAAGACGCTGGACGAGGCGTCGGCGACGCTGCGCGGGTCAACGATGCGCACGCTTACCGAAGTCGTGGTGCCGCTCCTGCGGCCGGCGATCCTCGCCACGCTCGTCTTCAGCTTCACGCACGCCATGACCGCCGTGAGCGCGATCATTTTCCTCGCGACCGCCAAGTACAACCTCGCCACCGTCTACATCATCAATCGCGTCGAGGCGGGCGAGTATCCGCTCGCGATCGCTTACTCGACAGTGCTCATCTTCTTCATGCTGGCCGTGCTGCTGGCGGTGCAGTGGACCATCGGCGAGGCGCGGCTCGGACGTCGCCCCGCCAACCTGATCGCAACAGGAAACTGACGGGGAACCGACATGGCCAAAGCTGCGGGCGGCGTTGTCTTCGACCATGTGTCGAAGCGCTACGGAAAGCTGACGGTGGTCGACGACGTGTCGTTCACGGTGTCGCCCGGCGAGCTCG
>Ga0207689_10004458_pt1 | contig 12697 bp, 15 predicted proteins | sample KBSMisM52_FD_184312 | JGI IMG/M metagenome (GOLD analysis project Ga0207689, IMG submission 184312) | Miscanthus rhizosphere microbial communities from Kellogg Biological Station, Michigan, USA - KBS Miscanthus M5-2 (SPAdes) (version 2) | ecosystem: Host-associated > Plants > Roots >... | reverse complement strand
TGACTCGGTGGCTCTTTATCGCCCTTCTGTGGCCGATGGTCGCAGGAGCGGCGGCGAATGCCCAGTCGGTGCGCCCGCAAAGCCACCCGACGCGGCATGGTCACGTCATCGATTTGCGCCTGACGCAGGATCCCGGCATCAACCAATTCGAGCCGCCAGCGATTGGCTTCATTGCCGACACCGAGGTCGCGCCCGATGCTCGGCTCGGCTTCGGGATGATCAATCGGTCGCGGCCGAGATTTGGGCCGGACTTGCGCATCGACGGGCGCCAATCAAAATCGCGTAGGCCGGCCGTGTCGTTCACGTTCCGCTTCTAGGCGAGCAGCTCCGAATAGGCCGATGCTCGGCGGCCGCGCGCGGCAACTCGCAAGGTCGTCTCGATGCTGCTCAGCAACCGCGGCGAGCGGCAATCGGCGGGGTGGACGCCAATCCGGAGGTCGCGCATCGGCAACCGGCGCAACGCTGCGGCGGCCACCAACGACGATCGAAGCCGAATCCTGGTCCGGCTTGCCCAGGTAATGACCGGCGAACGCGAAAGAACGGCGCCCGACCTGGGCGACCAGACCGAAAGGTGATCCTCTGCGATCGGGACCTCGCATTCGACCATGGCCTCCATTGCGCCTCGGCCGTAAAGCCATGCGGGCGCAACGAACCCCGCGATCGGAAAGCCGGTCACGTCCTCGAGAAGCGCCCGGCCGGCTTGAATTCGCGCTTTTGCCTCATCTCTCGTCAGGCCCAGGAACTCACCTTCGCCGGCCGTCATCCACTGCGAGCGCAGCCGGTCGGAAACGCGGTCATGCCGCGCAAGGTCGCGATGATAGAAACCGTGAAGAAAGATTTCGAACCCGGATTCGGCCCATCTGCGCAGCCGGCGCGCGAACGGCGACCCCGAAAGGATCGGCGATTGGTCCCAATGGTTTGGAACGACCAGGAGAGCGACGCGATTGCCTACTTGCGGCGCCAGAAGGTCGATAAGCCCTTCGATCTCGCGCTCGAACCGCGGCGCGACGTCGTGGATCGATGCGAAGAGGCGCCGAGCGGGCATCAGCCCAGCCCCGTAGCTTCCTAAGCGGCTCGGCACCTAATGAACAAAGCTTCACTTGAAGTTCATCGCTCCGTACCGGCTTTCCGGCGCCGATGCGGATCGTCGACGTCTGTGCGTTCTACACCCCGGCCGGCGGCGGTGTCCGGACCTATATTGAAGCGAAGCTCAAGGCCGCATCGCGAGCCGGGCACGAAATCATCGTCATCGCTCCGGGCGAGCGCGAGGAGACGGTCAGGCGCGGTCCCGGCGCCTTCCTCGTCACCATTCCTTCGCCCGCGCTCCCGCTCGATCGGCGGTACCGATATTTTCATGACGAAACCGCGATCCATCGCGCCCTCGACGCCTGGTCGCCGGATCACGTCGAAGCCTCTTCTCCCTGGTCGAGCGCGGCGATGGTCGGCCGCTGGCACGGCGCGGCGTCCCGGTCGCTGGTCATGCACTGCGATCCGCTCGCCGCTTATGCCTATCGCTGGCTCGGGAGTTTGATTCCGACGCGGGCCATCGATCGCCTGTTCGACCGGTTCTGGAAGCACCTCCGCAGGCTCGACCAGATGTTCGACCTGGTCGTTTGTGCCAACGGGCAGCTTGCAAAACGGCTTAGTCATGGAGGGGTCGGCAAGTCCGAGACGATCGGCATGGGGGTCGAGAACGGCTTGTTCTCACCCCTCCTGCGCGAGCCTGGACTGAGGACCATGGCGCTAAGCTCCATCGGGCTGCCGGCTGACTCGATTCTCCTCATCGCAATTGGTCGATTCTCGGCAGAGAAAAGATGGGAGATGGTCATTCGCGCGGCCAGCCGCCTGAATCCGGATGTCGGGCTGCTTCTGGTCGGTGACGGGCCCAGGCGGTCCCAACTCGAACGTTTGGCGAGCCGTGCGGGCAACGCACGCGTTATCGGCCCGCTGGACAACCGACACGAACTTGCTCGGCTCCTCGCGAGCGCGGATGCTTTGGTCCACGGCTGCGAGGCGGAAACATTTTGCATGGTCGCCGCCGAGGCGCGAGCGAGCGGCATTCCCTTGATTGTCCCGGATGACGGAGGCGCGGCCGATCACCTCGTCCAGGGAGCAGGATTTGCCTATCGCGCCGGCAGCCGCCGTTCCTTGGAGGATGCGATCCTGCATTTTGTCGAGGGCGGCCCGGAGCTGCAGCGGGCGCGGGCAACGCTGCACAGCGAGGTCCGAACGATGGACCAACATTTTGAGCAATTGTTCGCGCGCTACGCGATGCTTCGGCCGACGATCAACGAAGCTGCCGCCAATGGCTTCGAAGACTCGCCCATACCTGCCGTCGCGAACAGCTCGACCCGATAACTAGCCTGCTGACCCTAGCGCTCGGCTGACGATTTTCTCAAGCGGCTCTCCAGTCGGGAATCCGGCCTGGACCCATTCATCTTCGATCTTTCGCAGGGCGCGTGCGACGGCCGGCCCTTCCGGCAGGCCGCGAGCAATCAGGGTTCCCCCCTTGATCGGCAGCCGCGGCGGACTCCACGAGGCAATTTCCGCCGCATCGGTGGTCCGTCCCGCGAGCAGGAACCGGTCCGCCGCGCAATCGCTGCCGACCCGATAGGCGAGAGCCCGCGGCGAGTGATCGAGGTCGCCGTCAGCAGCGCAGGAGAGCCGCTTGCGCGCCTTGTTCGACAGCCTGAGGCGTGACGCGATCGCGCCAGCCAATTCGGGATCCCGCGGCAGCAGTGCAGCGAGTCGCCGCAAAGCGTTTGGAGCGATACCCGTTGCCTCTTCGGCGGCGATCAGGGCTTCGAGGTCCGACAGCCGTTCCGGTTCGATCTCGGGGAGAACCGGCTTAAGGATCGCGCGCTTGAGCATGATCCCTACGGTTGCCGCCGGGTCCGGCAAGCCAAGGAGTTTCAGCAATTCATCCGCGATGCGCTCTCGCGACAGCGCCATGAGGTCGTTGGCGCGGGCGGTGCAGGCGTCGAGTGCTGCTTCGTCGAGCTTGCCCGAACCGAATCGCGCATGGAATCGGAAGAAGCGCAGGATCCGCAAATGATCCTCGGCGATCCTTTCAAGCGGATCGCCGATGAAACGGATGTGGCGCTCCTTGAGGTCGTCCAGTCCGCCGAAATAATCGAAAATCTCGCCGCTGACCGGGTCGGCGGAGAGCGCGTTGATGGTGAAATCCCGCCTGGCGGCGTCCTCTTCCCAATCCTCGGTGAAGGCGACCGTGGCGCGTCGGCCGTCGGTCGACACGTCGCGCCTCAAGGTCGTGATCTCAGCGACCTGTCCGCGGCTGACGACCGTGACGGTGCCATGATCGATGCCGGTCGGGATCACCTTGATCTTGGTCGATTTGAGCCGTTCAATCACGGACATGGGGTCGAGGCGCGTCGCCAGATCGACGTCGGCGTGCGGAATGCCGAGCAGCTCGTCGCGAACCGTCCCGCCGACGAAGCGGATCAGCCCATCCTCCGCGCCAAGCTTCGTGAGGAGTTCGCGGATGCCTGGCTGGCCCCACCATCTGGTGACGTCGAGCTTCACCGCCATTGCAGCCTGCGCGACAGGTTGACGATCATAGCTGCAGTTGCCCCCCAGATCCTCCGGCCTTCCCAGATGATCTCGTAATAGTGGCGCTCACGCCCTTGGAACAAGGCGGAGCGCTGACATTGGTTGGCCGGATCGAGCAAGTGCTGGAGCGGCGCCTCGAACCAAGCGGCTACTTCATGCTCGTGCGGCTCGAGCTGCAGGTCCGGCGGCACCACGCAGATAAGCGGAGTGACGATGTAGCCGGTGACAGTGCGATAGGGTTCGATCGCGCCGACCAGGTCAATGGTGGACGGATCAAGCAGAATTTCCTCATGCGCTTCGCGAAGGGCGGCGTCGACAGCATCCTCGCCAGGATCGATCCGTCCGCCGGGGAATGCAATCTGGCCCGCATGCGTCCGCATGTGCTCCCGGCGAACGGTCAGGATCACGCCCGGCTCTTCGCGATCGGTGATGGCGATGAGAACCGCCGCGGGTATGTCCGCCGCGGCGCGAAGCTCGGGAAGGTCGCCCGAAAGGGGCTGCTCCGCCGGTGCCGACGCGAGCGCGATGCGAAGCCGCTCCGCCAGGGTCACGCTTCCGATTCCATTGGGAAGAAAGCTCCATCGCTCCAAATCCCCGCCGGCTGATTACCCTCCGCCAGCGCAAGCTCGGCAAGCTCGTAATAGACGGCGCGAGTCAGCTCCGCCTCGAGTCCGTGACGGACCAGAAGCCTGGGAGAGGGGCCATGCTCCGTTTCGACGATCGTCAGCGGATGTTCGGGGCCGAGGATCACCGCGTCGCCGCTGTCGAGCCCGAATGCGATTCGGCCGCGAGGACCCTCGCCCTCGCGCGACATTTCGACAGCCCGGAATGCCGTTGCCTCGACGTCGATCTCGAGCCTTTCGACCGGCGTGACAAGCATATGCCGCCCGTCCGGCTCGCGTCTCAGCACGGAGGAGAATAGGCGGACCATTGCCGGACGCCGGATCGGCGCCCCCTCATGATACCAGGTGCCGTCGCGGCCGATACGCATTCCGGAATGCCCGCAATGCTCGGGGTTCCAGCTCTCGACGGGCGGGAGGCGCCGCTCATCGATCAAGCGTTGAAGGTCGTTCAGGCTCAGGCCCTGGAGTTCGATCGGAGGTCGGCGTTCCGGCATTGGCGCGTCATTGGATTGCTTCGCGGCGTGGCTCAAGGCAGGAGTGCCCGCGATGAGTGAACACACCGCCATCGTCACCGGCGCGGGCAAGCGCGTCGGCCGGCACATTGCGGAGGCATTGCTCGCCGATGGGTGGAACGTCGTCGCGCACGTCCATCGCGACTCTGACGACGCGCCCGAAGGCTCGGTCAAAGCGGTCGCCGACCTCGGCCGGCCGGATTGCGCCGAACGGATTTTCAGTGCGGGCGAGGGGCTGCCGCCCGCCTCCTTGCTCGTCAACAATGCCGCGCGCTTCGCCTGGGACGGCTTTGGCGATTTCGACGGTGGCGAACTCGATGCGCACATGGCGGTCAACGTCCGCGCGCCGGCCCTCCTCATCGACCGGTTCGCGGCTCAGCCGCGAAACGGGGACGACGCGCTGATCGTCAACCTGCTCGATTCGAAGCTGGCCGCGCCGAACCCCGACTTTCTGAGCTACACCCTGTCGAAAATGGCGCTCGCCGGCCTGACCGAGCTTGCGGCCCGCGCGCTCGCGCCGCAAGGAATTCGGGTCAATGGCATTGCGCCGGCCCTGATGCTGCGCTCAAGCGGTCAGAGCGAGGAGAATTTCGGAGAGATGCACGCTCACAACCCACTGAAACGCGGCGTCACGCCGGCGGACGTGGTGAGTGCCCTGCGTTACTTCATCGGGGCGCGGTGCGTCACCGGCGCGGTGCTGGTTATCGACTCCGGCCAACGCTTCTTCACCCTTGGCCGCGACGTCCAGTTCCTCGGTGAGAGATGAGCGAGGCCAAGCTCACCGGCCTCGTGCCCGATCGTCTCAAGGTCCGGTCCGCCCGAATTTTGCTCGAATCGCTCGAGATCCAGGCCGACATCGGATTTCACGATTTTGAGGTCGGGACACCGCAAAGATTGCTGGTCAGCGTCGAAATCTGGCTGGACGACGCGACGCTGCCGCCCGACGACGATCCGGCTCGCGCGTGGAACTATGACTTCCTGCGTTCAGAGATCGAGGAGATTGCGTCGGAACGGCGGTACAACCTCCAGGAAACGCTCGCGCATACGGTGTTTGATCGGATCGCTGCGTTCCGCGGGGTGAAAGATGTGCGGGTCCGCACATCCAAGCCCGACGTGTATGCGGATGCCGCCGGCGTGGGCGTTGAAATCGCCTCTTTCTGCGGTTCCTGGCCGGGCGACTGAACGGGCGGAATGGCCGCTTTGCCCTAAGGCTCTTGCGTTGGTGGAACAAAATCCGTTGCGCGACCTTTGAGCCGGGGATAATGAGGCCCGCTTGTTGCTGATGATATGTTGATACATCGGCGATCTTTTATCCAGCAGGCAGGGCGCGCGTGGGAACGCCCGGTCTGGCCGTGGGAAACCACGGTGTGTCGAGGAGAATTGCGGCTGAATGTCGTACGCGCAACGCAAAGAAATTAGCGGCAACCGGACTCTGGCGATCATCCTAGTAGCGGTGATCCAGCTGGGGCTCGGTTATGCGATCGTCACTGGTCTCGCTTACAATGTGATCAAGAAGACGGTCCAGGACCTCAAGACGTTCAACGTCGAGGAGCAGCCGCCGCCCCCTGAGCCGCCGCCACCTCCGCCGAAGGACATGCCAGACGTGCCGCCGCCGCCGATTAGTCCGCCGGTGATGGTCAATCTGGCTCCGCAGACGCCGCCGCAGATCACGACGGTGGTGTCGCCGATCATTCCGCCGGTCGCTCCGGCGCCGCCAGCGCCACCTCCACCGCCGCCGCCGAAGAAGATCGAGCCGGCGCGCGCCAAGGGTGACGTGCGGATGCTGTTCAGCGACTCCGATTACCCGGCCTCTGCCCAGGCGGCGGGTGCCCAGGGCACTGCTCAAGCACAGCTCACGATCGGTCCGGATGGCCGAGTCGTCGGATGCAGCCTGGTTCGCTCGACCGGCAATGGCGCGTTGGACACGGCGACCTGCAACATTCTGCGGCGTCGCGCCAAGTTCACGCCGGCGCACGACACCAGCGGCGCAGCGACAACCGATACGTACACGACGCCGCCGATCACGTGGCGTCTTGCCGAAGAATAAAGCTCAACCAAAGACGGATTTCAGAAGGAAAGCACAGCAATGCAAGAAGCAGCAGCCCCCGCCGGCCAGGCGGCAAATGCCAACCCTTACGGCCTGATCCCGGCGCTTAAGCAGGGTGGTATCATCGCCCTCTCGGTTTTCACCATCCTGGTGCTGATGTCGATTTTCTCGTTCTACATCCTGTTCACCAAGCTGATGCAGCAGCAGAAGATCATCGCCCAGGGCCGCAAGGTTCGCGCGAGCTTCTGGAACTCGCCGAGCCTGCGTGAAGCGGCGACCAAGCTCGAGGCCCGCAGCGCCTATCGCGCGATCGTCGACGACGCGCTTCTGGCGCAGGAGCAGCATGGCAAGCTGACCGACCCGATCGACCAGCACGACTGGATGGCCAACAGCCTGGCGCGCAGCCAGGGCGCGATCAGTGCGCGCCTGGGCGAAGGCCTGGCGTTCCTCGCGACGGTCGGCTCGACGGCCCCGTTCATCGGCCTGTTCGGCACCGTGGTGGGCATCTATCGCGCTCTCATCCGCATCGGCGCGTCGGGTCAGGCGTCGATCGACGCCGTCGCCGGCCCGGTCGGTGAGGCGCTCATCATGACCGCTCTCGGCCTCGTCGTCGCCGTTCCGGCGGTGCTTGCCTACAACTGGCTGGTTCGCCGCAACAAGTCGATCATGGAGGACCTCGCGGCCTTCACCAACGATCTTCACGGTTATCTGATGTCGGGTGGCGCAGTGAAGCCGCGTATCGGCGGCGCGTCGAAAGCCACAGCCCAGGCGCGCACCGGAACTGCTCCAGCCGAACCGGTCCGGACCCCGACGCCGGCCAAATAATTCCGCCTGTAGGGTCCGGCCCTCATTTGGGCCGGATCCTCGTGGAACTGAAGCAATAGAAAGAAGCCGGCCCTATGGCAGGACAAGTCTTAGAATCCGAAGAGGAAGCCATCTCCGACATTAACGTGGTCCCGCTGACCGACGTGATGCTGGTGCTCCTGATCGTCTTCCTGATCACCACGCAGGTGATCAAGCAGGCAGTCCCAATTAAGCTGCCCAATGTTCGGTACGAGCCGACGATGACCAAGCCGGAAAATGTGTCCCTTACGGTTCGCAACGGACCCGGAGGCACGTGCGAGGTTTACTGGGGCGTTCAGAAGATGACTCAGCAGCAGCTGCTGCAACGAGCCGTCCAGAAGCTCGAAAAGCTGATCCGAGACGTCGGCGGCGTTCAGAACGTTACCGAGGAAAACATGCCAGAGGCGCATATCCGCGGTGACGTGAACGCGCAGTACAAGTGCATCGGCGCAGCCATCATCACCATGCAGCAGGCTGGATTCCAGCGTGTCGGCTTCATTTCCGAGCCGCCGCCGCTGACCGGCTATCGCGCCGAATAGGAGCTTATCGCCATGTCAATGCAGACCTCCGGCGACAATGAATCCGGCGAACCGATGATAGACATGAACGTGACGCCGCTGATCGACGTCATGCTGGTTCTCCTCATCATGTTCATCATCACGATCCCGATCCAGACTCACGCGGTGAAGCTGGACCTGCCGGTCAACCAGCCGAACCAGCCGCCGCCGCCGATCGAACCCATCAAGAACACGGTCGTCGTTTCGGCCAACGGCGAGATCCTGTGGAACGGAAATCCGGTCACGAAGCCGCAGCTTCGCCAGTATCTCGACGTCACCCAGCAGATGAACCCCATCCCGGAGCTTCACCTGCAGCCCGACTCCACGGCGCGGTACGAACTGGTCGACGAAGTGCTCGCAATCACGAAGCGCGCGCACGTCCAGAAAATGGGCTTCGTCGGCAACGAATATTATATGAACATCTTCTAGGCGGATTTCCGCCGGGAAAGGACGGGCGGTTCCCTTCGGGGAGCCGCCCTTTCTTTTTGAGCCTTTGACGCCCTGCGTACGTGATGATATCATATAACATCATACTGGAGAGCGCTCATGGCACCTGTGATCTCAGTTCCAGAACCGCGCCCGATGATCGAAATGAACACCACGCCGCTGATCGACGTCATGCTGGTTCTCCTCATCATGTTGATCATCACCATCCCCATCCAGACACATGCGGTGAAGTTCGACGTTCCGACCTGCACCAATTGCCCGAAGCCCGACGTCATCAAGAACGAGGTTGCGATCACCCGGGCTGGCGCGATCCTGTGGAACGGCCAAGAGGTGGGCGAGGACGGGCTGCGTTACGAACTCGCTTTGATCCGGCGTATGCCCACAGCCCCCGAGCTGCATCTCCGGCCGGATGCCGAGGCGCGTTACGAGGTCGTCGACCGCGTCCTTGGCGACATCAAGCGCGCGGATATCAAGAAGTTCGGTTTCGTCGGCAACGAAGCTTACGCCAACTGGTAGAAGGCCGCGCGTCGGCACTGGCGATTCCCTAGGCGCCATGCCATTGCTCGCCGCGATGACCGAGACCCGCCGCTTTGCAGTCGTGATTCTTGCCGCGGGGCAGGGGACTCGGATGCGCTCGGATACGCACAAGGTGCTTCATCCGATCGCGAGCCGCCCGCTTCTGCTGCATCTGCTCGACCGGGTTGACTCGGTCGGGGCCGACAAGCGCGTGATCGTCGTCGGCAAGGGCCGCGAACAGGTCGAGGCGGCGATCTCGGGCCGTGACGTCGCGATCGCCGTCCAGGCCGAGCAGAAGGGCACCGGCCACGCCGTCCAGCAGGCGGCTGCCGCACTCGAACATTATGACGGGCCGGTCCTGATCCTGTACGCCGACACGCCGTTCGTCGAGGCCGAGACCCTGGCGCGAATGATCGACCGACTGAACGGCGACGGAGGTCCCGGCGTCGTCGTGCTCGGTTCCCGGCCCGCCGACCCGCTGAAATACGGCCGGATCATCCTCGGCAAAGACGATCAAATCGCCAAGATGGTGGAATATAAGGACGCCAACGAGGAAGAACGCGCCGTCCGCCTGTGCAATTCGGGGATGATGGCGGTTCGGGCGGCAGACCTGTTCCGCTGGCTCGGCAAGGTCGGCAACGACAATGCCGCTCACGAATATTACCTTCCAGACATCGTCAATATCGCTGCCGCCGAGGGCCGCGAGGCGGTGGTTATCGAGGGCGATCCTTATGAGGCCGCCGGGGTCAACAGCCGCGCGGAACTGGCCCACCTCGAGCTGGAATGGCAGCGCAGGCGGCGGGAGCAAGCGCTCGACGAGGGCGCGACCCTGATCGACCCCGAAAGCGTCTGGTTCGCTTACGATACCAAGCTCGGCCGCGACGTGACGGTCGAACCGCACGTCGTCTTCGGACCCGGGGTCGAGATCGCGGATGGAGCGACGATCCACGCCTTCAGCCACATCGAGGGGGCGATCATCGGCGCCAAGGCGAGCATTGGCCCGTTCGCCCGGATCCGCCCGGGGACTCGTCTCGCCGACAGAACCAAGGTTGGAAATTTCGTCGAGCTGAAGAAGGCGACCATCGGTGAAGGCGCGAAGGTCAACCATCTCTCATATGTCGGCGACGCCTCGGTCGGCGAGCGCGCCAACATCGGCGCGGGCACAATCACCTGCAATTACGACGGGTTCGGCAAGTACCGGACCGTGATCGGGGCCGGCGCATTCATCGGGTCCAACACCGCTTTGGTTGCTCCGGTGACGATCGGCGACGGTGCCGTTGTCGGCGCCGGGTCGGTAATCACGCAAGACGTCGAGGCCGACAGCCTCGCGGTCGAGCGAACGGAGCAAAAAGGCATCGCCGGCTGGGCCCGCCGCTTTCGCGAGCGGATGACCCGAAGAGCGGCCGAGTGATTGCCGCTATTTGAACTTCCTCAGGAAGGCGATCAGCTTGCTGAAGTAGGTCGGCTGGTCATCGTACATGTCCATATGGCTGCCGTTGGTTGCCGCGAGCTCGCCGTGAGGCAGCTGCTTCGCCATGGCCGCCATGTAGCGCGGGTCCATCGTGTCGTATTTTCCTGAAATCACGAGTGTCGGCACCGTAATTCGCTTCAGGTCGGCGAAGCGGTCCCAATTCAGCAGCCGCCCACTCGCCCCCATCTCGCTCGGGCCCTGCATCATTGCGTAGAAGCGTTGATTCAGCTTCGGTAAGTCCCGCGTCAGCGGCTCCGGCCACTCAGCAAACGGGCGTCGCAGGATATGGTGCTCGTACCAGTTCGGAATAAGCACTTCCATGTAACGCGGCTGCTCGGTCTTGGCGGACGCCTCCATGTCCAGGATCTCTTTGAGCGCCGCCTGGTTCATCTGCGGCTCCAGGACGTTCTTCGCATAGGCGTTGTAGGCCGGGATCGACGCCATCATGTTCGATATGACCAGGCACTTGAGCTGGTCCTGGTGAGCCAGCGCGTATTCAATCGCCAGGACTCCGCCCCAGCTATGTCCGAGCAGGCAGAAATTGTCCTTCGTGCCGCCAATCGCCCGGCGCACCTGGTCAACCTCGTCGACGTACCGCGGCAGGGTCCAAAGATCCGGGTCGTTGGGCTTGTCGCTCTCACCGGTTTCGAGCTGGTCATAGTGATAATATTCCACGGCCTCAGCGGGCAGATAGCTGTCCATCACCTCGAGGTAGGCGTGTGAAAATCCGGGTCCTCCGGTGAGCAGCAGGAGCTTGAGCTTCGGGTTGCTGCCGACACGCTTGACCCAAACCCGATGCTGCCCCTTCGGTGTCGTGATCGTGATCTTGCGGGCCCCACCGGCCCACGCGTCGGGGTGGCCGGCATTGTCGAAATAGGAGGCGGGCGGTCCATCGCCTTTCGCGCTTTCCGAATACCGGCAGCCGGCGATCAGGATCAGTGCTGCGCTTGCAAGCCCAGTCATGGGTCGACGCATTGCGGCCCCCCTCCTTGCGCCTCCTATTGCGGCGGCGCGCAATGATGCATAGCGCCGCGGCGGAACCGTTCAAAGGACTGGCCGAGTAACATGTGTGGAATTGTCGGGATCGTCGGGAAAACGGATGTCGCGCAACGGCTATTCGATGGTCTGAGGCGGCTCGAATATCGCGGCTATGACTCGGCCGGCATTTGCACGATCGAGGATGGCCAGCTTGTCCGCCGGCGCGCCGAGGGCAAGCTCGATAATCTCGCGCGCGAGCTTGCGGCCAATCCATTGCACGGTGTCACCGGAATCGCCCACACGCGCTGGGCGACCCACGGCGCGCCGACCGTCGGCAATGCGCACCCGCACATCGTTGGCGACGTTGCGCTCGTCCACAACGGCATCATCGAGAATTTCAAGCCGCTGCGCGATGAGCTCATTGCCGAAGGGCGGACGTTCGAGAGCGAGACCGACACCGAGGTCGTCGGGCATTTGGTCGCGCGCGAGATCGAACGCGGGGCGAGCCCCCAAGACGCGGTCGCGGCGGTGCTTCCGAGGCTCCACGGCGCTTTTGCCATCGCCTTCCTGTTCCGCGAACATCCCGACCTGATCATCGGCGCGCGCATGGGTGCGCCGCTGACGGTCGGCTATGGCGAGGGTGAGAATTACCTCGGCTCGGACGCGATTGCGGTCGCGCCCTGGACTCAGCGCATCGCCTATTTGGATGAGGGCGACTGGGCAGTCGTTCGCCGCGACCGGATCGAGATCTTCGACCGGAATAATGGCCCGGTCGAGCGTGAGATCGTCGAATCCGGAGCGTCCTCGGCTCCCGTCGAGAAGGGCAATTACGCCCACTACATGCAGAAGGAGATTTTCGAGCAGCCGATCGTGGTCGCCCAGACTCTCCAGAGCTACGTTCGGCCTTTCGAAGGGGAGGTCGCGCTTCCCGTCGCCGATGCCGACCTCGAAAGCGTCGATCGGCTGACGATCGTCGCTTGCGGGACCAGTTACTATGCGGGCCTCGTCGCGAAATATTGGGTCGAGCAGTTCGCGCGGGTTCCCGTCGACATCGATGTGGCCAGCGAGTTCCGCTACCGTCAGCCGGTACTCGAGCCCGGCGGGCTCGCGCTGTTCATCTCGCAATCCGGCGA
>Ga0207689_10004457_pt1 | contig 12697 bp, 10 predicted proteins | sample KBSMisM52_FD_184312 | JGI IMG/M metagenome (GOLD analysis project Ga0207689, IMG submission 184312) | Miscanthus rhizosphere microbial communities from Kellogg Biological Station, Michigan, USA - KBS Miscanthus M5-2 (SPAdes) (version 2) | ecosystem: Host-associated > Plants > Roots >... | reverse complement strand
CACGTCTGCGTACGACGATCCGGAGATTGTTTACCGGGTGAAGAAAAAGCATCACGCAGGCTTGATTGTCCGATCCAAGAAGTTGGAACGCGTCGAGGAATTGCTGACAAAGTATGCCGCGCGTTTCGCAGATGATTTTGTTGCCGTGGTCCCGCCGCTTGAGAAAGCTGAGTGAAGTTCGCAGGGTAGCTTTCGCCAAAGCAAAGAGCGGGGGCAAGCCCGCCTTCCTGACCTGGGTGACTCTCAAGCACTTCGAATGAACCGACTTGAAAGTTTTTCAACGGCGAATCAAGGCTCAAGTATGAACAGCTCGAGGTCAGGAAGGCGGGGCTTGCCTCCGCTCTTAAATCCTTTGAATTTCCTTCAGCCTCCAGATTTCAACGCTCAGTTCTTCGCAGTAGTGCAGCAACGGATCACCTTTCGGTGTGGGCAGGCCGTGGGATTCGATCATGCTTGAGTCGAGCTTATTGAGTTCAGCCTTTTGTAACGGCCAGGGCTGGTGATGAATGCGCGAACGGTAAAGTCGGCCTTTGTGTTCAGTGTCGAGGCAGTACCGTTCAGTAAGAAAAGAATCGAGTGAACCGGGCAGCGCAGTGGGAAGAGTCTCCCCAATAATCCAGTTAGCCTGAAATTCCGCAGGCGCTCCGCGTTTATCCTTACGAACCGAAGAATAACGAATCGTATTGCCCGTTTGAGCCAGCGACATCTGCGCGTTGAAGTAAGGCAAATGATAGAACGCGCGCGCGCCCCAGACAGCCAGCCGGTTTGCGGCGTCGAGCGAGAAGAACCAAACGCTGGGCACGCCGCGATGATGGACGTAGGTGCGCACGTTAAGCTCATGAAATGCGCTGTTGCCCGGGATTGCGGGCAGAAACGACGCGCGAATACCCCACATGGTGAAGGGAACGACTCCGATCCAGGCCGAGCCGTCGAAGGTGTCGATTTGCAGTGGCGCGGGAATTAATGGGCGAAGCAACTGCGGGTCAATGCGCCAATGCATGAAGAGGAGCTTGCCCCAGTTCTGATACATGATGGGCCGACCGGCAGGTCGCGCTCGCATGACCAGGCGATCGGCGTCTGTGATGGGACTCATACCTTTGGAGTGCGGTGACCTGTCACCGCTATGTCGGTCGCGACCTGTCGCGACCACGATTAGCAGGAATCTACCCTCGGATCTCGGCGTCAAGCCGCCGAGGACCAAAGCGGTGACAGGTCACCGCACTCCAAAAGCTAAGGCGGGTCGCGCTGGTCAGAAGCTTTCTCCACAATAATTACGGAGTTTTTGACGCCATAGTCATCGTCTTCCGTGTTTGGATTGGCGGGATCGAGCAGCCAGTTTCCATCAACGATAAATTTGTAAGCGTGCTTGCCCGGTTCGAGATCGATTCGGCAAACCCACTCATCAGCTTCACGACCCAGTATGAACTCGGATTGGTTCCAGTGGTTGAAAGAGCCCGCGAGCGCGACGATACTCGCATCAGCATAACCCTTTAACCTGAAAGTAGTATTGCCCTTCAGGCTTGGCGGCGGCAGCATAACTCTGGCTGCAGTGTATTTCGTGCCTTCGTATTCAAAATCGACGCTGACAATTTTCCCGTCCTCGTCCTTACTGAATGTAAGCGGAGTGCCTTCGATCTCGTCGACGAAAACCGTCTTCGCCTTGTGAATCAAACGCCGCTTCTTCACCACGGAAGGCTTCACCCAAAGTTCATTATTCTCAAGCGAGACGTCGAGCGTTGAGATCGGGATGATGCCGGCTTCGAGTCCATATCTGCCAACGTATTTCTTTAGTGCTTCTGGATTAATTTTGCGCGCGGGGGGCCCCTGTAAATGATGAGGGATGAGGGATGAAGGATGAACGGGTTTTGTCAGTACCGCCTGCGGTAGCGGGCGGGTCTCAATGAAGGAAGCGCAGACTACGATAGAAAGCAGCAAGTACAAACTAGTCATGAGCTTTACCCGACTTGAGACCCATCCGCTACCGCGGACGGTACTGACAAGAATTCTCAGTACTGCCAATTCACGTTCACGAAGCCGGTGCCGCTGGTGGGAACGGTGTAAGAGTGGTTTGCGCCATTCTCCCAGGTGACGGCACCGCCCGCGGCAATCTTGATGAACTTGAACTGGATTGTCTGCCCGGCCGGTACGCTGGCTGTCAGGAACCAGTTGGGATAATTCGGCGTCAGCATCGGCCCGACCGCGCCATCCCACGTGGTGCTCCAGGCGCCCAGCTCAACAGTATTTCCGGTAAGAAAAATATAATCGCCCACCAACGTTGGGGTGGCGTTGTTAACCGTGAAAGTAACGGGAATCAATTTCGCGGTGAGCACCGTGTATTGAATGCCGTTTGAGACCGTGCCGCCTGAGTTTGTCACAGTGACGTTGTAGTTCCCGTTGGTTACTGACGGCGTGGTGACCACGATTTGGGTAGGCGACCATGAGTTGACGGTGGCGGTCGTGGTTCCGAATTTCACCGAGCCGCCGGAGGCGCCAAAGTTTCGTCCGGCAATAACAGTTTTCACGCCGGGCTGTCCGGCTGTTGGACCAATTGACCCAATCTCCGGTGACGCTGCGCCTTCGGTGAACTGCCAAACGGAAACAGCATGTGCCGGAAGCGTGAAGGTGTTTACAGGGTTATTTCCTCCCGATCCGGAGCCGACAGTAATCGAAACTCCACCGAGCAAGCCGGTCAGGTTATCTGTCTGCGTACCTACTGGCAGCGACGTGTTTAGTCCGCTGACACTGTAACCAGTCGTCTCGTTTTTGTTGATAGCCACGAGCACTACGCTACCGAAGAACTTACGTTCGTAAATGTAAACGTCGTTGTTGATCCAGCGTTGGGTCAGGGAACCGTAGGGAATCGCAGGGTTGCTGCGACGCAGGCTCGAGAGTCTATTAGTAAGCGTGTATGCCGTGGTTGAAGTGGAGAAGGCCGGCATCATCGGCCGATTGTAGGGATCGGTGCCGCCGCTGGTGTCGTTATGCAGATACTGCTCGGTGCCGTAATAGATGCAGGGGATGCCGCGGGCGGTGAGGACGAAGGCCATCGCCTCGTGTAGACGGTTGTTGTTATTGTTGACGGAAAGAAAGCGCGCCATGTCGTGATTGTCGATAAAGGTGACGAGGTCTTCCTTCCAGGTAAAGTTGGTCGCTTCCTGAGTGAGCACGGAATCAATTTCTGAGAAGTTTGCATTGGAACCAAAGACACTGCGGATGGCGGTATTGAGTGGGAAGTCCAGCATGGACATGCCGCTCTTGTTCGCAAACTTGTAGGAGTCGTGATAGAGGGGGTCGGAAGTGTTTCCCTGGTACCACTCGCCAAACATAAAACTATCGCCATAGGTGTAAACGGAATTGGCAAAACTGTATTCCCATCCCCAGGCTATGTGCTTGATGGCATCGATGCGGAAGCCATCCACGCCATGCTGTTGGAATTGCTGCGCCGCCGACTTCAAGTACCCATCAATGGTAGCGTGTTCCTGGTTGAGATCGGCCAGATCAAACAATGTGAAGTACTCGACCTGATAACGATCATCCCAGCCGCCACCAGAAATGTTTGCGTTGTGGTGGAAATAGCCGTTGCTGTCGGCAGTGTAGTTTCCAAGAAAAGTGCCATTGTCGTATAACGAGCCAAACTCGCCGGCGTTGTCCTGGGTGGAATGGTTGGGTGCAAAGTCGACGATGACCTTAATGCCATTGGCATGCGCCGCGGAAACCATCGCGTCAAAGTCTGTCCAGGTGTTGCTGCTGTTGCCGAAGTGTTCCTCGATACGTTTGAAGTCACGCCCTTGATAGCCATGGTAAGAAGCCGTGGGGTTGCCGCCTCCGTCGGGGATGTTGGTGTTCAGATTATCGACGGGCGGAGAGAGCCAGATTGCAGTGACGCCCATGCCGGCGAGGTAAGACATCTTCTGTTGAATGCCCTGCAAGTCGCCGCCCCAGTAGAGCCGCCAGTTTGTTTTGGTTGAGTCATACAAGCCGGCGCTCTGCGCCGGGTTATTGTTGGCGCTGTTGCCGTCAAAGAAGCGGTCGGTGATGATTTGATAGATGACTTCGCGTTTGAAGTCGGCCGCGAACGCGCCGGTGAGTGGGTGGAACAGGATTGAGAGAAGAAACGCGATTGCAGCAAATTTGTGCGTGAGTTTTCGCATAGTAGAGCTCCGTTCTATTCACAGGGCTGGTTTGGGAGTTGAGGAAAGGGAATCATACAACTAAGTGTGCAGCCTAGATAGTAATTATTGACTCCAGCGACGAGTGTGCACCTCGTCAAGGTTCAGCGCGATTTCAACAGTTTTTTGGAGGTCAAACGTTTCAGTGTTTTCCTTGCCTTTTCCTGAGAACGGTATTATCGTCCCGACGCTAGCAGCTGATGTGAATTTGATTTCCGCCACCCTCACAATCCAAGACCTGGCCGGTGTTGCGACAGGGTTGCACGCGGAAGCCGCCCATAGCAGGGATCTCTGAACCGAAGGGCGATTCTCATCGCGAAATGATCCTGCTGAGATCTAACCGAAAGCGACTGGTTCGATAAGTAACTCAACCTAATCACTCACATAAGGAGAAACTAAAATGGCAACAAGAAAGAAGGAGGCTACGCCGACCGGCGGGCACACTCCAATCTCCAGCCTGTCCAAAGAGGCCGCGGAAGCTCCCACACCCAAAGCATCAGTTTCAAGGCCACCGGCTGAAGGGAAAGATCCTAAGACACCCAAACCGAGAGCAGATGGTTCGGAGGGAGTAAAGGGATTCAAGCTCAAGCTCACTGAGTCTGCCATAGCTGAATCATTCAGGGCGCCCAGCACGAGTAAACTAAGAGATATTGGCGAGGCCTCTTTCGGCCCTCCGCCTCCTCGAGCCGAGACGGTCCATGGGCCCGATGACCGGGTCAAGATTACCACTACCAATGTCTATCCCTGGCGCGCGCACGCTTCGCTGCTAATCACTGCGGCCGACGGCTCGGGTTGGATCGGCACGGGCTGGTTCATCGGGCCTCACACGCTGATGACCGCAGGGCACGTTGTATATATCAAGAATAGCGGTGTGCCCGGGCGTGACGGTTGGGTCAGAAGCATTGAGGTCATGCCCGGTCGCAATGGCAGCAGCCTACCCTACGGAAAAGTGACCAGTAAGAATTTCCGCTCAGTTACCGGTTGGGCTAATAGTGGAGACGAGAATTTCGACTATGGTGCGATCATCATTCCGACGAATCTTGGCAACACTACGGGCTGGTTCGGATTCGGCGTCTTTTCGGACTCCGACCTCACTTCCTCTGTTGGCAATATTTCCGGTTATCCCGGAGACAAGCCCGCAGGTACTCAATGGTACGACGCGCATAAAATCGCCTCCGTTAACGCGCGGAAGGTGTACTACGATATAGACACTTTCGGCGGACAGAGCGGCAGCGCAGTCTACCGAATCATGACCGGAGGCCGCTATGCCATTGCCATTCACGCTTATGGCGGCGCCACGACAAACTCAGGCACGCGAATCGTCAAGCCAGTCTTCGATAACATGGTTGCATGGAAGGCTTAACGATTAAATGACCGAGGAAACGTTTGCTGCCTGGTTACCATAATCAACAGAGAGGATGACATGGCTCGATCTCCAACTGTTATATCCGGCGTGGTACGTAGTCCTGACGGCAAACCTCTCGCAAATGCGCGCGTCTATTTCACTGCCGGCCCGGTGCCGTTGCCTGAGATTGCGGCGATAACGGACGACAGCGGCGCGTTCAGTCTAACCGCACCCCAACCCGGCGAGTATGTTGTTGAGAGTGTCGCCGACGAATTCGGTGCCAAATCCTCAAAGGTTAGGGTCAAAGGCGGTGAGCCGGTCCGCCTTGACCTTAAACTGAAGGCTTGAACAGACTGGCGACCTTAACTTCGTCAGTCTCAGCTTCAGCCTGGAACTGGAGTAGGCTAAAACGCAGACCTCCCAACCTCAACTGGAGAACCTGACAGATGGCCACACATTCTGCCAAAAGCACGGAGAAGAATATTGAGCGCGTGCTTGATCTGCTTACGAAAGCTCCTCCACCCAGACTTGAATCCCTCGCTCCTATGGCCGTGCGGGGCAGGCCGATGCCCGGCAGGTCCATGGCCGCTGAGAGCGCGCACCACGCTCATGCCATGCGTCGCATACTTAGAACAAAGAACATCGTCGCGGTAGGTATCAGCGAAAAAGTTTCAAAGGGCCAACGCGCCGGAAAACTGGCACTGACGTTTTATGTTGAGCGTAAGGTGCCCCTAGCGGAACTCAGTGAGGAGTTTGCCGTTCCTGGCACCATACCGGATGCGCTAAGCGGGCCGGAAGCTATTCCCACCGACGTGAAGGTCATCGGCAAGTTGCGCCCTGAGTTGAACGCGACCAGAGCTCGTTTCCAACCGGGCAATAGCATTGGCCATATAAATTCCAGGGCGGGCACCTTAGGCGCAGTCGTTATTAAAGGGAATGCTTTCCACATCCTCAGTAACAGTCACGTTCTGGCATTAGGTGGGCTGGCCAGGAAGGGCGACTCCATTATCTATCCCGGCCCGGACGATGGTGGCGCTATGACAGCGGACTTAGTGGCCAAGCTTACCGGCTTTAAGAAGTTCGTTATGGGAGACGGGTATCGCAATCGGGTGGACTGCGCGATTGCCAGGCCAACCGCGGAGCGTCTGGGAGATTTGATCGCCGAGATTAAGGGACTGGGCCTTCCGAGCGGGACGATCAAGCCAGTGCGCGGGATGAAGGTCACGAAAGTGGGCCGTACGACAGGTAAAACGACGGGCGAGATCCAGGATGTGCATTTTCGCTTTACACTCGATTACGAGGGCGAGATTGGGGAAGTGGGGTTCGTTGATCAGGTGCTTTGCACCCGCTACACAGACGGCGGCGATTCAGGCTCACTGGTGATCGACAAAGCTACCGGACGCGCGGTGGGTCTGCATTTTGCCGGTGCCAATGGCGGGAGTGTCTTTAATCCAATTGACGAAGTGCTAAAAGCGCTCGGCGTAAAGCTGGTAACGAAACCAATCAGCGCTGCAAAAGCGAAAAAAAAGCCAAAGCAGCCGGCGAAGAAGTCACCCGGAGTGCACGGATAACATGGCAAGCGAAAAGGAAGCAGACCTAGCACGCGAACAGCACTCCGACTTTCTGGTCGGCCTGGGAGCGCACGGAATCACCATCGACGAGGTGAAGCTCAAAGGCGGAAAGTCGTTCGCAGTTGTTGCCCTCTTTGAGGAGAAGCCAAACGAAGTCCCGGACACTCTGACAGTCGTGAAGGGTAAGAAGACCCTGAAAGTCCCGCTGGTCGCTCGCGTACAGGAAAAATTTCGAGCGGAGTAAATCTCACCAAAGCACGAAGGAGAAAAGCCATGCCCTTTATAGTCACCGAAAGTGCCGGCGCTGCTGAATCGCAGCCCAGCCTTAGCACGATCGAAATGGTGCCGCGCAGTTGCTCATTGGAAGAGTACAAGAAGATCAAGAAGGTACCCACCTTTGACGTAACCGGCGACCTCATAGCCTACGCCTCTCCCGACTCGACCTACGCCGTGACGCGTCGTTTGCTGGATGGCGCGAAGAAGGAGATAGTCATCGGCATCTACGACTTCACCGCCGACTATATGAAGGCCCTGCTGCTGAGCGCGATGCAGCGCGGCGTGAAAGTCTCTCTGATGCTCGACATCGACAGCAAAAAAGAAGAACAAGTGTTCAAAGATCTCGCCAAGTTTGGCTGCAAGACAGTCCCTGCGCCGTCCTGCGCCAGCAAGAATATTAGTTACTTCCCCTCGTCACATGAAAAAGTGATTGTCATCGACGGCACCTGGACACTGGTGCAAAGTGGAAATTATTCAGCCAACAGCATCCCCTTTAACGAAAAGGACGGCGGAGATCCGGCGCACTTTGTAAAAGGCAATCGCGATATGGGTGTTGCCATTCGCTCAAAGCCGCTAGCCGAATTCTTTGCGAAGGTACTGCGTAGCGATATGAAGCTAGAGTTAGATGCCGCCGGTTTGGAATCTCTGGAAGCGCGCCCGAGGAAAAAGAAAGAACCCGATCTGGTCGAAGCTGTTCCGGAGCTGCTGCCGGCGAATCTTTTTCCCAGCAAGACCTTGAACCCGAAGAAGACGATCAGGTTGACGCCGGTGCTGACGCCTGACAATTACATGTCAGTGGTGCCTGACTTCCTGGAATCCGCAACCAAGTCCATCTATATCGAGCAGCAGTATATCCGCAGCAAACAAGCCGAGGTCATTAAACTCCTGGCCGCGATCAAGTCGGCGCGTGACAAGCACCCCGCTCTCGATGTGCGGATTATTCTGGGCAAACTCTTTAGTGCCGACGACGTGGCCAAGGAGAAAGAGAACGTCGCCAACCTGAAGAAGAACTTCGGCCTCCTGCTCGATAAGAACATCCGCTACATCGACACCAAGCGTTTTGTCCACTGTCATAACAAGCTGATCGTAGTTGACGACGAGGCCGTGCTGGTCAGCTCCCAGAACTGGTCGAACACCGGAGTAGGCACAAACCGGGAAGCCGGCGTATTGATGCGTTACCCGGACATCGCGAAATATTACACGCAGATTTTCGAGTCAGACTGGAGCACAGCGCAGAAGACCGTGCCGAAGGTCGGCGCCGAAATGATTAGTGCTGAGTCAGTGGCTAAAGGTAATTTCGTCGAGGTAGTGGCGGCGGATTATCAGGAGGTGTAGAGAGTCACGGTTGCCGAGGCTTTGCGCAAAAGTCGATCTATATCCGCTTTTTGAGAAGACCTTTCGCAAACGAATAACGCTGAAAGCGGGGCTGACATTCGCCAACGCTTTCAGCGTTACTCGATTTTCCTCGACCAAATTACGGCCGCTGCTTGTCGCAAAAGCGCTCCACTCCCTGGAAGAGCTGCCGGCAGTATTGGTCTGAGGAAAGGCCGACGCGATCACACTCCGCCTGTTGCCACTTAGCACTCTTAATGAACTCAGTTTCGCGCGGTATGTCATCGCAAAAGCCCGGCGTAGGACTACTAACGCGAAGGCAACTCTCCATGAAGATGCCGCTGCTGATTCCGTTGCTGAAACCGGGCTCTCCTTTGTAGCGAGCGACCGCTTTATCGACGCAACCCCGATTGTCGGTTTGGCGCCCCGCCTCCTGGCCTTCCTCTACCAGCGCCTTGGCTTTCGCCATCAACGCATCCTTATTATTTGACCACCAGTAAACACCCGCGCCAATCACCCCAATTACAAGTAGTATGATTAACACCCCGGCGATAATTAACGCTTTGGCCCAACGCGGCATGGTGTTCCTCCATTATTTGCGGCCCGAGGCGGACTTATTTTAAGTATTTGTCCATCCAGTCGATCACGGTGTGATACCAGAGTTGCGAGTTTTGTGGCTTGAGCACCCAGTGACCCTCATCCGGGAAGACCAGGAGCTTTGAGTCGACTCCCATGCGCTGTGCGGCGGTGAACAATTGCAGTCCTTCGCCAAAAGGCACGCGATAATCCAGTTCACTATGAATCACCAGAATTGGCGTCTTGAAACTTTTGACAAACTTGCTCGGCGACCAGCGCGCATACATCATCGGATTGGTCCAGGGCGTTCCCTTGAACTCCCAATCGGTGAACCAGAGTTCTTCAGTGGCGCCATACATACTCTCGAGGTTGTAGACGCCGTCGTGTGACACCAGCACCTTGAAACGGAAACGAGGATCGTTGTTGTGTCCCTCGATCCAGTTGATCATGTAACCGCCGTAACTCGCGCCTGCGGCTCCCACGCGATTTTTGTCGAGAAAAGAATTGCGACGAAGCACGTCAGCGACACCATTCATGATGTCGGTGTAAGCCTTGCCGCCCCAGTCGGCGCTGATATCGTTCACAAATTGTTGGCCATAACCGGTCGAACCGCGTGGGTTGGGCAGGAAAGCAACGTAGCCGTCATTCACCCAGACTTGCGGGTTCCAGCGATAGCCCCAACTGTCGTTGAAAGCGCTCTGCGGTCCGCCGTGAATAATCACGGCAAGCGGGTACTTTCGGTTCGGATCAAAGTTAGGCGGCTTAACGATGAAGCCGTGAATCTTCTTACCGAGAGCGCCGGTCCATTCCACGTCTTCAGCTTTCCGCAAACCGAAGGGCGCCATGAGGCTGTTATTCGCACTGGTCAGGGGCGTTGTTGTCCCTTCATCAATATCAGCGCGATAAATTTCGGCCGGCATCGCCATCGTGCTGTGGGCGAAAACGAGCGACTTACCGTCGGGAGTTATCTGTAATCCAGACGCTGAAACATTAGGCACCATCTTTTGCGGCTCGGCGCCGCCCAGCGGAACGCGAAACACCGGCAGCCGGCCGCGCTCGCCGGCGATGAAGTAAGCGTAGTTCCCATCCGGAGACAGCGCTATTTCTTCGACCTGGAGATCAAATCTCTTCAACACTTCCGTGCTTACTCCGGTGATGCGGTTGTAAGACATCAGTCGCCAGCGGTCGGCCTCAAACCCGGCAGTCGCCTGGGAACGATAGATAATGTTTTTGCCGTCGCGCGTATAAATTGGGCCAACGTCGTAGCCCTTATTGCTCACGGTAATGTTTTTGGCCGCGCCGCCCGATAGGGGCAGAATGTAGATGTCGCTGTTAGTCGAGATTGCTTCAACCTTGTCTGGGTTGCGAACGTAGGCGAGCTCCTGCGAGTCTGGCGAGAAGGCATAGTCAACTCCCGACGCTGCAGCGTAGGGCGGAGAATCAAAGTCGCCAGGCGTCAGGTCCCGCGCCGTACCGCCCTTGCTGGAAACCACAAACACATGCGTTCGTTTGACGTCGCGCCACTCATCCCAATGGCGGAAGAGCAACCGGGTAGTTATGTGCGCTTTGACTTTACTGTTTTCGGCGGCTTCGTCTTTCTTCCGGTTGCAATCGTCGTCGGCGCAATCGGGAAAAACTTCAGAAGTGAACGCGATCCACTTTCCGTCTGGAGACCAAACCGGCGCGGCGGCGCTGGTTGAGATCTTCGTCACTTTGTCCTTGTTATCGCCATCGTCTGCCATCGTCCAAACTTGTCCGCCGGTGACGAAGGCAATCCGTTTTCCCTCGGGCGACCAGCGCGGCGTGGTAGACGAGGCAGTTCCACTGGTGAGTTGCTTCAGGCCGCTCCCGTCAATCTGCATGACGTAGATCTGCGTAATGACTTTATTCAGATCGTAATTGACGTCGCCGATCGTAAAAGCAACGCGCTTGCCGTTTGGCGAAACCTGTGGGTCGCCAACGCGGCGCACTTTCAACAAGTCTTCAACGGTAAACCGCCGAGTTTCCTGAGCAACGGCAATTGCTGCAAACGAAGTTAGGGCGAACACAAGAACAGAAACCGCGATGGCGAAACGCTTCATAGAAGTCCTCTCTAGATGGCTCGATAATGGTAAGGGGAAAGCACGGTTATTATTACACAATCAACTATCTTTGGCGCATGAGCACAAGGCGGTTGACGTTTTTGTAATGCGCGCTTTAGTCCGTCACGACTTGTCGCGACGGTGCCGGCGACTGGTCGCAGGGGACCAAGCGCCGACAAGTCAGCACTCCAAGGCCAGCGTAGACAACGCCTGAACAAAACATCTACTCTAAGAGTGCTTCCCCCGAATAACCTCACAAGTTTTTGAGACTTTTTCTTGGGGGCTCACATGATTGCTTTGCGCCGCCGGTTGGCAATTTTCACAGTCGTAGTATGGCTCGCTCTTCTCTCATCGAATGCTTTTCCGGCTACACTCCCCGCCAATTTCATTGAAACGCAGTTCGCCAGTGGCCTGACTAATCCGACTGCAATGGCCTTCGCGCCGGACGGCCGTCTTTTTGTCTGCCAGCAGAATGGGCAGTTGCGAGTCGTGAAGAATGGCGCCTTGCTGGCTACTCCATTTGTATCGCTAACGGTTGACTCCAACGGCGAGCGCGGCTTACTTGGCGTGGCCTTCGATCCTAACTTCGCCACGAATAGTTTCGTTTACGTTTATTACACAGCAACCACCCCGCAAGTTCACAATCGAGTCAGTCGCTTCACGGCCGGCACGGCGAACCCGGATGTCGCGCAAGCAGGCAGTGAAGTCGCCATACTTGATCTCAATAATCTCAGCGGCGCCACCAATCACAACGGCGGCGCCATCCACTTTGGTCCTGACGGCAAGCTCTATATCGCTGTCGGCGAGAACGCCAACCCGGGAAACGCGCAAACGATCGGAAACCTGCTGGGTAAGATTCTACGAATTAATCCTGACGGTACCTTCCCCGCCGACAATCCCACTTCGTTTCCGGGAATTGCCGGCTCAACCTCCGGCATTAACCGCGCGATTTGGTCCGTGGGCCTTCGTAACCCTTACACGTTCACGTTTCAACCAGCGTCGGGAAGAATGTTTATCAACGACGTCGGACAAAACGTCTGGGAAGAAATTAACGACGGTATCTCCGGGTCAAACTATGGTTGGTCAATCTGCGAGGGGGCTTGTGTGCCACCAAACGCAAACTTCCGCGATCCATTATTTCAATATGGCCATGGCAACAGCGCGACCACCGGGTGCGCCATCACTGGAGGGGCCTTCTATAACCCGTCAACGGTAAATTTTCCGGTCGATTACGTCGGCAAGTATTTCTATGCCGAGTTCTGTACCGGCTGGATTCGACGATTTGATCCGGCAACGGGAACGTGGGAGACGAAGGCATCGATGCTGGTGCCGAGAAATCACCTCGCG